>WNGE01002415.1_pt1 | contig 31388 bp, 35 predicted proteins | sample 5400651 | NCBI WGS metagenome assembly WNGE01 (sample SAMN13153370, study PRJNA577476) | soil metagenome | isolation source: 60 cm soil or saprolite under grassland replicate 2 | place: USA:California | collected 2016-06-15
CGCGGGCTGCGCGGGCCGATCCACGTGCTGCTGGCGAACCTGCCGTACGTGCCGACCCAGCGCCAGCTGCCGCGTGATGTCAAAGACTACGAGCCGCACGTTGCGCTGTTCGGCGGTAGCCGCGGCACCGAGCTGATCGAGCGGCTCCTGCACGAGGCGCGGGGCAGCCTCGCACAAGCAGGCGAGCTTTGCGTGGAGCTGGACGAAGAAGAGCAGGCGCAGCCGGTCGCCGCGCTCGCGCGCCAGCTCTACCCTGGCGCTGACATCACCATCGAACGCGACGCCGGCGGCTACGACCGCGTCGTCCGCGTTCATCTGCTGTGATTGCGCCAGCGGCGTCCATCTATCGCTCCGTCTTCCGCGGTCAGATCGTGTCCGTCGGCGCTGGCCGCCCGTCGAGTTGCCGCCGACCTGGCGCGAGCTCTAGCCCGCGGCGGGTTGGGTGACCTCGGGGGCGTCGAGGCGAGCCAGGCTTCGCTTGAGCTTCGCCAGGCCTTCCTCGGCTTCGGCCTGGGTGAGCGTGAGCGCTGGCGCGAGGCGCAGGGTGGTGGGACCGGTCGCGTTCAGCAGGACCCCTTCTTCGAGGCCCAGTCGGACGACGTCGGGCGCCCGCTCGGCGGTCAGGTCGAGCGCCAGCAGCAGACCATCGCCGCGCACCGTTTGAATCAGCGGCTGCTCCGTCTTGAGCTGTTCCAGGCCACGTTTCAGGAAGGCGCCGACGCGGCGAACATTGCCCAGCACGTCGTTTTCGAGGATGTGCGAGACGACGGCGAAGGCGACAGCGCACATCAAGGGATTGCCGCCAAACGTGGACCCGTGATCGCCCGGCTCGAACGAGGCGATGGACTCCTTGGCCAGCATCGCGCCGATCGGTACGCCGCCGCCCAATCCCTTTGCCAGTGTCGCGATGTCCGGCTCCACGCCCCAGCGTTCGAAGCCCCACAGCGTGCCCAAGCGGCCGACGCCGGTTTGCACTTCGTCGAGGATGAACAACAGGTCTTTGGCGCGGCAGAAATCCTGGACGTCGCGCAGGTATGTCTCGGTCGCCATGTGGACGCCACTCTCGCCCTGAATCGGTTCGAGCATGACGCCGACGGTCGAGGCGTCCACCGCTCGCTCCAGGGCATCCATGTCGTTGAAGGGCACGTGGGGGAACCCCTCGGGCAGCGGCGCGAACGGGCGCGTGTATTGCTCCTTGCCCGTGGCGGTCACCGTCGCGAGCGTGCGGCCGTGAAAGGCGTGCTCGGCGGTGATGATGGCGAAGGCGCCATCGCGATGCTTCTTGCCCCACCGTCGGGCCAGCTTGATCGCGGCCTCGTTGGCCTCCGCGCCGCTATTGCAGAAGAACACGCGATTGAACGGCGAATGGCTCATCAGCAGCTGCGCGAGCTCGAGCTGTGGGACGCTGTAGAAGAGATTCGAGATGTGGATGAGCTTGGCCGACTGCTCGGCCAGCGCGCGCTGCACAACCGGGCTACTGTGCCCAAGTGCCGTAACGGCGATGCCCGCGATGAGGTCGAGGTATTCGCGACCCTCGACATCCCAGACGCGCGAGCCCTGGCCGCGCTCGATGACCACCGGCGGGCGACGGTTGGCGAAGAACGTCGCTTGCTCGATGGCGATCCAGTCAGCGGTGCTTTTTGCTCTCGCGGGGGCGGAGGTCATGCCGCGGCTCCTTGTAGAGATTTTTACGAACGCGACGAACGCGACGAACGCGGAGTCAGCATAGTGCCTACGCCCTCTCGCGTGAAAAGCTCACGGATCAGCGCGTGCGGCACACGGCCGTCCAGGACGTGTACGCGTGGAACGGTGTCCAGGGCGCGCAGGCACGCCTGGATCTTGGGGATCATGCCGCCACTGATGGTGCTGTCACCAAGCATGCGCTCGACCTGCTCGCGCGTGAGCTCGGCGAGCACCTGGCCGTGCGCATCGAGCACGCCAGGGACGTCGGTAAACATTACGAACTTCTCCGCGCCAATTGCGCGTGCGACCTCGCCCGCCACTGTGTCAGCGTTGACGTTGAGCGGCTGCGACTCGGGGCCCGCCGCGAGCGGCGCCATCACCACGACGTAGCCCTGTTCGACCAGTGACTTGATCGGTTTCAAATTCACGGCTTCGACCTCGCCGACCAGTCCAAGGCGCTGGTCGCGCAAGCGTGCTCTTAGAACTTCGCCGTCGAGGCCGTTGCAGCCCCAGGCAGGCACTTTGTGGGCATTCAAGTACGCCACGAAGGCGCCGTTGATGCGCATCAGCACCTCGTGCACTACCTCCAGCGTCTGCTGATCGGTGAACCGCCGTCCTTCGACGAAGTGGGTCTCCACCCCCAGCCTTCCCAGCCGCTCTGAAATCTGTGGCCCGCCGCCGTGCACGAGTACGGGATTGATGCCCAGGCGTTTCAACCAGATGACGTCGTCGAGGACCGTGCCCTCCTCGCCGACCGAGCCGCCGACTTTGATGACGACCGTTTTGCCGACGTACTCGCAGATATAGGGCAGCGCTTCAAGCAGCGCCTCCGTCTTCTGATCGAACGAGAGCGCCAGGGTCACGTCGAGTAGGAGCTGTTCTCGACCACGTAATCCTCGGTCAGGTCGCAGCCCCACGCGGTCGCGGTGCTGGAGCCGAGGCCGAGGTCGACTCGGAAGCAGACCTCGCTGCCGGTCATCTGCGCGCGCGCCTCGTCCTTGCTGGCGCCCGTGTTGACGCCGTTGTTGGCGACGTGCACGGAGCCAATCCAGAGCGCGGCGCGAGTCGGATCGACCTGGGCGCCCGAGTAGCCGAGGGCGGCGAAGATGCGTCCCCAGTTGGGGTCGGCGCCGTGCAGCGCTGCCTTCACCAGGCTCGAGCCGGCAACTGCCCGTGCGGCCGCTCTGGCATCTTCTTCGCTGGCGGCGCCCGTCACATCGACTTGCAGGAGCTTGGACGCGCCTTCGCCATCGCCGGCCATCTTGCGGGCAAGGTCGGTGCACACGGCTCGCAGCCCAGCCTCAAACGCCGCGGCATCACCGGACTGGGCACTCAAGACAGGTGCGCCAGAGAGGCCGTTGGCCAGCAGGAAGCACGAGTCGTTGGTGCTCGTGTCGCCATCGACGGTGATCATGTTGAAGGTGCGGTCGACGGCTCGCTTCAACGCCGCGCCGGCAAAGGCGGATTCGAGCGCGGCGTCGGTGCCGATGAAAGCGAGCATCGTGGCCATATTGGGATAGATCATCCCGACGCCCTTGCTCATGCCGCCGATGCGCACCTCGCGGCCGCCAACCTGCAGCGTCACCGCGCACTCCTTGGGTCGGGTATCGGTGGTCATGATCGCTTGCGCTGCTTCGTGGCCTCCGTCAGCGCGCGGCTGCACGCGCGGGAGCGCTGCGCGAATGACCTCCATCGGCAGCGGAACGCCGATAATGCCCGTTTCCGCGGCCAGCACCAGCTCTTCGCCGATGCCCAGCGCCTGAGCCGCCAGGCGAGTCATTTCGCGTACGTCAGCGAGGCCCTGCTCACCGTTGCAAGCGTTCGCGTTGCCAGCGTTGAACACGACCGCTTGAGCACGCGGCTGTGCCCGCAGACGATCGCGACTGAGCATCACGGGTGCGGCGGGGAAGGTGTTCTGGGTGAACGTGCCCGCGGCGACGCACGGTACCTCGGAGGCCCAGATACCGAGATCGGGTCGTCCCGAGGCCTTGATACCCGCGGCAACGCCTGCGGCGCGAAAGCCCTGTGGACTGGTGGCGGAGCCGTCGGCGAGAACGGCGAAGGGTGCGGAGGTGAGGGTCATGGCAGCATCGGCACCAGGTCGAGCCCGAGGTGCTCGGGGCAGCCGAGCATCAGGTTCATGTTCTGGACGGCCTGGCCAGCCGCTCCTTTACCAAGGTTGTCAACGGCGCCGAGGGCCACGACGACCTCAGCTTCGGGATCGGCCGCGTAGGACACGAAGGCCAGATTGGTGCCCTGCGGCCATTTGGAGTGCGGCGGCGACTCGGACACCCGCACGAACTGCGCCTCGGCGTAATAATCGCGCGCGGCTCGCAGCGCATCGTCGGACGTGAGTCGACCGCGGCTGTAACAGGTCGCCAGGATGCCGCGCGTCATCGGAATCAGGTGTGGCGAAAACACCACCGACGCGGGCGCGCCAGCCATGCGCGACAACGCTTCGCGCATCTCGGGCGCATGGCTGTGCTTGAACAGGTTGTACGCCGTGACGTCCTCGTTGACTTCGGCGAAACCAAACGTGCTGCCGCCGCCGCGGCCGGCACCGCTGATGCCAGTCTTGGCATCGACGATGATGCCCGTGGGGTCCACCAGGCCACGGCTGACCAGTGGCGCCAGCGCGAGCAGGGCAGCGACGGGAAAGCAGCCGGGATCGGCCACGCGGCTCGACTCCGCGATACACGCCGCGCCAGTCACCTCGGTCAGCCCGTAGACCCAACCGTCGACGAAGCGGTGATCGCCGCCAACGTCCACCACCTTGAGGTCAGGCGAAAGCTTCGCGACTGCCGATGCTGACTGACCCGTTGGCAGCGACAGAAAGAGCAGGTCCAGATCGGGCAGCGCGTGCGGATCGAATGCCTGGATGGTCAGCTCGGCCGAAGGGCCGTCGAGGCCCGGGTAGCGCGAGCCCAGCCGCTGGCCAGCGCTGCTCTCACCCGCCACGTACGCGACCTCCACGGCGGGGTGCCGAGCGCACAGCCGCAAGATCTCGCCACCGCCGTAGCCAGATACACCCACAACGCCCACCCGCTTGCGGCCGGTCATGCGCCTAAGGGTAACGGATACCTATTTGTAGGCATGTCAGTTGGGCATCTCCTGCCTAGTTTGGAGCCATCTCAGACGCAGGAGACGCCTCCCGATGATCCGAACGAAGATCGCTGCCCGTGTGCTAGGCGGGTTGCTCGCGCTCTCGAGCCTGACCGCGCCCGCCGCGCACGCGGGCTCGTGCGCCTATACCAGCGCATGGTCGAGCTCGAGTCAGTACAGCTACGAACGCTGCCAGATGACTGATCTCGATCAGCGCCGTCAATGGCTCAACAACCAGACGCCTGGTCTCCCGAACGACGGCAAGATGTACTGCGTGCCGACCGCGGCGGTGGATCTGCTCACGTACATCGCCAACCACGGCTACTCGTGGATGTCGCCCGGCTCGGGCTATTACGGGCACGAGGCCGGTCCCGCCCAGCCTCAGTACAACAAGATGACCAACGCCATCTTCCAGATGGGCCAGGTGATGGGCACCGATCCATTTTCGGGCACCGGTGGTAACGGCGCCATTACCGGGCTGCAGCAATGGCTGTGGAACAACGGCGGCTTTGGTTTTACCGTCTCGCACGCATGGGCAAGCGGCTACTGGTCGCCGCGACTCAACGACATCGCCGGCGCGGCGCTTGATGGCGCGGTCGTCGAGCCGATCGTCGGCTGGTACGACGGCAGCCAGGCGACTGGTTTCTCGCGCGATGGCGGCCATGCTCTGGCGCTCGCGACGGCCACGCGCTCTGGCTCCAACATGCAAATCGGTCTGCGCGACCCGGCGGCGACCACGGCCAGCGATGATTACTTCTCGCAGTCGGGGTTCACGACGGAGACCTATCCAGTCCAGTCGGTCGTCGCGTTCTTCGACGGGTACCCGCGCGCGCAAGACCAGCTGGTCGGCCTGGGTGCGCACGGTTTCCTGGACGGGTACATCGCGGTGTACCCGCCATACGCCCTGACGGTGGAAAAGAACCTGATTCACGTGCTCAAGCCATGGCCGCTGCTCCTCGACGACGGCTCCCAACCCCTGGTCGACGCGGCGTATTTCGCGGCCAACAATCGGAACGTGGTCGACCTGGCCATCGATCCCGCTCTGGCCACGCACCCGTATCTGGCCGAGGGCGACAGCACCGTCTGGGAGCTCGATGCGCTGAGCGGCCGCTCGACTGCCCTTACCACCGTCGACGGCGCGCGGCGCCTGGTGATCGGCGGCAAGGAGCGGAACATCTATGTGCTCACGCCCAGTGCCATCGTGTCGCTGAGTCGTGAGGGGCGCGTGCTGGGGCGCGTCGCGCTCAGCACACCGCTTGCCGACATCGCCTTCGACGCCGGGCAGGACGTCGTCATCGGGATCTCGGTGGTTGGCGACACGTTGTTCCCGTTCAGCGCGGGCGAATTGCTGCCCGCGGCGCCGATCAAACTGGGCCAGCGCGTAGCCGAGGGCGGCGACATCTCCATCCAGGAGGACCCCGCCACACACGCGATCATCATCCACGCCGACGGCTCGGCGCAGGCCACGCGCGTGCTGCTTGCCGCGGGTAAGGCGCCCGAGGTCAGCACGCTGAAGCTCGAAGGTGCGCTCGCTCCGCTGGGCCTCACGGTGGGCGACCACGGCCAGATCCTGATGACCGATGGCGGCAAGCTCGTCGAGTTCGATGCGCAGGGCCACCGCAATGACAAGTCCGCCTTCAGCGGCTTGCCGGGCGGTGCGCGGCTGGACATCCGCCGCTCGTTCGACAACGCCGATCCACGTCAGGACAGCGATCCGCGGTTCCGCGACGGCTGAGTTTGTCATCCCGAGCCTGCGAGGGATCTCGGTGGGAGCGGTCATCCCGAGCTTGCGAGGGATCTCGGTGTCAAACATGAGATCCCTCGGCTCGCAGGCTCGCCTCGGGATGACAAGCATCGGCGCCCTCGGCTCGCAGGCTCGCCTCGGGATGACATTTCCTGCGCTGATAGAGGAAACGCCTAGAATCCGGGCGCGTGTGTGCCCAGCCGGTTTCTGATACCCCCGATCGACCAGGCCGCCAGCGCATCAGCCCACTACAGTGGGTTGGGCTGGCGGTTCTGGTTTTGCTGGTCGCCAATCAGATGGGCCTGCTGCGGCTGACCAGCCCGGGCAGTATCAACCAGTTCCTCGTGCGTGAGCTGCCGCGGTTCGTCGCGCTGGTGCTGGCGATCACGGTGCACGAGTTCAGCCACGGCTTCGTCGCCACCCAGTTCGGCGACACCACCCCGCGCAGGTTCGGGCGGCTCACGCTCAATCCGCTGAAACACCTCGATCCGCTCGGCACGCTCATGATCCTGGTCGGCCCGATTGGCTGGGGCAAGCCGATGCCGATCGATCCGCGGGAGATGCGCAATGGCAACCTGGGATGGGCGCTGTCGTCCATCGCGGGGCCCGTGTCCAATGTGATCGCGGCCCTCCTGGCCGCCACGCTCTATGGGCTGCTCCCCGGACTTGGCCCCACCCCGACCGCCTTCTTCCTCGTCTTCATCCTGATCAACGTGCTGCTCGCGGTGTTCAACCTGATTCCGCTGCCGCCGCTCGACGGGTTCGGATTCCTGTACGGTCTCGCGCCGAGACCGATCAAGGTCGCGCTGGTGCCGCTGCACTCGATCGGACCGCTGCTGTTGCTGGCGTTGCTCTTCCTGCCGCCGCTGCGACCCATCGTCGACGGGTTCATCAACACCGGTACAGAGCTCATCTTTCCGCTGCTGGAGGGCGCTTGCCAGTGCATCCTTCCCGTGTAGCCATCCTCGGCACCGGACTGATTGGTGCCTCGGTCGGGCTGGCCCTCAAGGCTCTGCGGCCCACGACACAGGTTGTCGGCTACGACGCCTCGGGTGACCACCTGCGTCGTGCGCAGCAGGTCAAAGCCATCGATCGACGGGCTTCGCTGCGCGATGCGCTCGCGGATGCGAACCTGGTGATCCTCTCGACGCCGGTGGGCGCGATGAAGTCGCTGTTCGAGGAGATCGGCCCGCTGTTGCCGGTCGATGCCCTGGTCATGGACACCGGCAGCACCAAAGCGCGAGTGCTGGAGTGGGCGGCGCAATTGCTGCCCGACGGTGTGCGGTTTGTCGGCGGCCACCCCATGGCTGGCAAGACCGATATCGGCCCCGACGCGGCCGACGCGAAGCTGTTTCAAGGCGCAGTGTGGTGCCTGGTGCCGCTGCCGACCGCCCCGCGGGACGCCATCGACGACGCGGTGCGGGTGGTGGAGTCGCTCGGCGCCGTGCCGTATTTCCTCGATGCAGAGGAGCACGATGGCCTGGTCGCGTCGGTCAGCCACCTGCCGTATCTGATGTCGGTCGCGTTGATCGGCCACCTCGGACGCGAGCGTTCGTGGCGCGAGACGGCGTCGCTGGCCTCGGGCGGCTTCGCCTATTCGACCCACCTGAGCGACAGCGACCCGCAGATGTTCGCGGACATCGCGCGGACCAATCGCGACAACCTGGTGCGCAGGCTCGACCTGTACGTGGATGAGCTGCTGGCCCTGCGCGAGGCCATCGCCGCCGACGCCCCCGACCTCAAGGAGCGCTTCGAGAAGGCCCGCGCGCTGCACGCGGACTGGCTAGCCGGCCGCGCGCAGGGTCAAACGGCCGAAGCTGGAGAAAATCCGCTGCCGAGCACGCGCTCGATGCTCACGGGCTCCCTCTTCGGCCGCTTCGGCCGTGACCGCTGAGAATGGTTCGACAAGCTCACCATGAGCGGGTGGTTTTTGCCCGCTCATCCTGAGCCTGTCGAAGGCCGAGCGGGTGCTTTTTGCCCGCTCATCCTGAGCCTGTCGAAGGACGAGCGGGTGTTTTTTGCCCGCTCATCCTGAGCCTGTCGAAGGACGAGCGGGTGCTTCTTGCCCGCTCATCCTGAGCCTGTCGAAGGACGAGCGGGTGCTTTTTGCCCGCTCATCCTGAGCCTGTCGAAGGACGATCGCTAGCCGCTACGCGACGTCGACCGTGGCGCCTGCGTCGCGTAGCTTGCCGGCCGCGGCATCTGCCGCGTCCTTGGCCACGCCTTCGAGGACTGGCTTGGGCGCCGCCTCGACCAGGTCCTTGGCTTCCTTGAGGCCGAGATTGGTGAGCTCGCGCACCACCTTGATGACCTCGATCTTCTTGGCGCCAAAGTCCTTGAGCACCACGTCGAACTCGGTCTGGGCTTCCACTGGCGCGGCAGCCGTTGCGGCGCCATCACCACTGCCACCGCCACCCGAGGCCACCGGGGCCGCCACGGCCGCCGCTGAGACACCCCAGGCCTCCTCGAGGCGCTTGACCAGGTTGGCCAGGTCGAGCACCTTCATCTCGCCCAGGCTGTCGACAATCTCGTCTACGTTCTTTGCCATCTCCTCACCTCCTGCCGCGGCAGCGCCGCCTGCTTCTTCTAGTTGTTTGCGACGCGCATCCAGCACACGCGCCAGACCAGCCAGCGGCGCGGACAGCACGTTCACCGTCCGCTGCAGCGGGCCCACGATCATGCCGAAGATGCGACCGCGCAGCACCTCGGGCGGTGGCAGCGCCGCCAGTTGCTCGACCTCGCGCGGCGCAAGCCGTCGATCGCCCAGCAGCGCACCCTTCAGGACAAACGTGCGATTGACCCGCGTAAAGTCCTGCAGCGCCTTGGCCGTGGCGACCGGATCGCTGCCAAAGGCAATCGCCGTCGGGCCCGTAAGGTCTTCGACGATGCTGGTACGACCGGTGCGCTCGGCGGCAAAACGCGCCAGGGTGTTCTTGGCAACGACGTAGTCGACGCCAACCGGACGCAAGCGACCGCGCAGGTCCTGCAGGTCGGAAACGCTCAGCCCGCGGTATTCGGTCAGAATCGCGATCTCAGCCCTTTCGAGCCGATCGGCCAGCAGGTCGATCGCCGAGCTCTTTTCGGCCCGAGCGCGGACTCGGCTCTTTGCCAAATGCACCACCTCCCTTCGTGAGATGAAACGACCTTCGACCACGCAGAGATCGAAGGTCATGCTCCACACAGGGAGGATGCTTCGCCTCGGCGGGCTGCTGAGCGGGCGTCTCAGCGTTTCGGCTTGCACGCGAGCAAGCGCCGGCGGTCTTCGGCTATGCGGTTAGGACGAAGTGTAAGGGAAAATCGTGGGGGGCTCCGCCCCACACCTCGCTAAGCTTCTGCGCTGGCGAGGTCCAGTGTGGGCTGCAAGTCGAGACTGATACCGGGCCCCATGGTCGAGGCCAGGTTCAGCGTGCGGATGTACTGACCCTTGGCGCCGCTGGGCTTGGCCCGGACCACGGCATCGACCAGCGCGCTGAGGTTCTGCAGGATCATGTCTTCGTCGAAGCTGACCTTGCCAATCGGCACGTGGATCACACCCGTCTTGTCGAGACGGAACTCGACGCGGCCGCCCTTCACCTCTTTGATCGCTTTACCAATCTCGGCGGTCACGGTGCCCGAGCGCGGATTCGGCATCAGCCCGCGCGGGCCGAGAATCCTGGCCACGCGGCCGATCTTGCCCATCAGGTCGGGTGTAGCGACGGCGACGTCGAAGTCGGTCCAGCCGCCCTGGACCTTGGCGATGAGGTCGTCGCTGCCCACGAAATCGGCGCCCGCAGCCTCGGCCTCGCGGGCCTTGTCACCTTCCGCGAACGCAACCACTCGCTGCGTGCGACCGGTGCCCCCTGGCAGCACCGCCGAGCCCCGCACCAGCTGGTCCGCGTGCCGCGGATCGAGCCCGGTGCGAATGTGCAGCTCGACCGACTCGTCGAACTTGGCGAAGGCGCTCTCTTTGACCAGCTTGACCGCTTCGGGCGGCAGGTACTGCTTGACCGGGTCGACTTTCTCGGCGGCGGCCTGGTATTTCTTCCCGCGTTTCGACATCGCTACTCCTGGACCGAGACGCCCATACTTCGCGCCGAGCCTTCGATCATGCGCATCGCGGCTTCGATGTCGTTGGCGTTCAGATCCTTCATCTTGATCTCGGCAATCTCGCGCACCTTGGCGCGGCGGATGGTCCCGACCGAGGCTCGGCCGGCCGCGCCGCTGCCCTTCTCGACACCTGCGGCTTTCCTTATCAGGTCGGCGGCGGGCGGTGTCTTGGTGACAAAGCTGAACGAGCGATCCTCGTAAATCGTGATCAGCGCTGGAATGATCGACCCGGATTGGGCGGTGGTGCGCTCGTTGTATTCCTTGAGGAAAGCCATCATGTTGATGCCGTGCTGGCCGAGCGCTGGACCAACCGGTGGCGCCGGCGTCGCCTTACCCGCCGGCAACTGCAACGTGATAACGGCCCTGACTTTCTTTGCCACGCTTGTTTAGACGATCCTCTGCACTTGTAGGAAGTCGAGCTCGACGGGCGTCTCGCGTCCAAAGAATGACACGAGCACGCGCACCTTGCCTTTTTCGGGGTTGATGTCGTCGACCACGCCGATGAAGTCGGTGAACGGGCCATCAACCACTTTGACGCGTTCGCCCTTCGTGAAGCTGACCTTGACCTTCGGCGGTTCCTGGCCAATCTTCTTCAAGATCTTTTTGACTTCTTCGTCTTGTAGTGGCGACGGGCGGGTCGTGGTGCCTACGAAACCAGTGACGCCAGGCGTGTTCCGAACGACATACCAGGCATCGTCGTCCATGGCCATTTCGACCATGACATAGCCCGGGTACACCTTCTTTTGAACGGTGCGGCGTTGGCCGTCCTTGATCTCGATCTCTTCCTCAGTCGGAATGACCACCTGGAAGATCTTGTCTTGAACACCCATCGATTCGATGCGATGCTCCAGATTGGTTTTGACCTTGTTCTCGTAGCCCGAGTACGTGTGGATCACGTACCACTTGCGCTCCTGGTCCGACGCACCGTTGGTATTTTCGGCGAGACTCATCGATTCAGCCATCTAGGCACTGCCACCGCTCGTCAGCTCGATCAGCCTGCGGAACAGCTCCTGGAATAGAAAGTCGGTGCCGCCCAGGAACAAGCCCATGGCGACGGAGAGTGCGATCACGACCATCGTGAGGTTGACGGTCTCGCGCGACGTGGGCCACGCTACCTTGCGGAGCTCGGAGCGTACATCGCGCACGAACGCGGCGATGGCTGCGAATGGGTTGGCGGTCCGCCGACCGCGGCCAGCGAGAATGGGTGGCGGGGCGCTGGCACCACCGCCTGGACCTCCGCCAACAGCCGTTCCGCGCCCGCTGCCGCGTCCACCGCTGGCCACGCTCCCGCCTCGGCGGGCGGCGGGATTGGATTGACTGCTCTTGGTCTGGGCCACGGGGCGTCCTTTCACAGCAGGTGCCGCCCGAACTCAGCTGGCGGCGAAAACGCTCCACGCCACGCGGAGCCAAGCCACCCTCGCACGGATGGCGTACTGCAGTCGGATTCTATCACGGGTGTGCTGACAAATGCCGCCTCATCCTGAGGCGAAGCCGAAGGATCTACGGTCACGTTCGTAGATCCTTCACTGCGTTCAGGATGAAGCGAGCACTGCGTTCAGGATGAAGCGAGCACTGCGTTCAGGATGAAGCGAGCGACCGTCACAAAGCCCGTGTGACCGACCATCTGGTGCTCGGGTCGAACCGCCTGCTCGCGCACGTGCCAGCCACGCAGCAGCACCTCGTGGGTCTCGATCTGCACGTACTGCCGCGTCACACGCACCGCGTCGACGAACTGTTGCACCTGGACGATCGACGGGTTGTACGCGGCCAGCCAGCCACCGGCACACAGGGCACTCGGCAGGTACGGCAGGACCCGCCACGGCTCGGGCAGGTCGAGCACCACGCGCTCGAGGTCAGCGTCGACGATGCCTGTGTAGATGTCGCGTTCCCGTAGCAGCAGATTGCCCGTGCTATTGGTGAACGCGCGAACGTTGGCCAGCGTCAGCTCGATGAAGTCGGCTCGCTGCTCGTAACCAATGACCTGGCCGCGTTCGCCGACTGCGCGCAGCAGCGACAGCGTCAACGCGCCCGAGCCGGTGCCCGATTCGAGCACCCGCATGCCTGGCCCGATGTCAGCCCACAGCAGTAGGTGACCGGCATCCTTCGGGTAGACGATGCCACTGCGACGGGGCATGTCCAGCGCGTAGTCGAGCAGCCGCGGCCGCACCGCCGTGAACAGGCGACCCTGACTCGAACGCACCTGGCTGCCTTCGGGTTGCCCGATGACGTCGGCGTGGTGCACCGCGCCGAGGTGATGGTGCAGCGTGTCCTGCTCGGCCAGCGTGACCAGATAGTGCTTGTCGTCCGGGTCCAGGAGCAGCGCCAGGTCACCTGGCGCGAACGGGCCGAGCACGACACAAGATTGTCACACCCCTTGCCAGCGCGGCGTCCCATCTGCTTACTATCGGAGCGCTCTGGTCCAGCGCGCTTCTGACGTCGTCCACCGCTGGCGACGACCCATCCTGCATGTTGCGGCGTGTGCCGCTGTCGCGGTCAGCGGCGGCGCGGCCATGGTTTCGCCTCGCGTGCCGCCGCCTGCGCAGCAATTGGCACTCGTCGTGGAGGAAGAGGGGGAGCACGGCGCACCCGCGATGGCGCCTCTGGCTGTGCTGCCGCCGGTGAGCGCACCGGTAGCCGAGTACGTCGATGCGCCGCGGCCCGTGGCGGCGGTCCAGGAGGATGCGCCGGTTGCTACGCGCAGCTATGTGGTGCAGGCCGGCGATTCAGTGCGCACGATTGCGCAGCAATTCGGCGTTACCAACGAGACCATCATCTGGGAAAACGACCTGACCGATCCCGACTATCTGGAGATTGGCCAGGAATTGCACATCTTGCCGTACAGCGGCCTCATCCACGAGGTCCGCCCCGGCGACACGCTCGCCAGCGTCGCCAACAGCTACGACGCCCGGATCAAGGACGTGGTCGCCGCGAACAAGCTGTCCGAGCCCTTTGTCATCGTCGTCGGCCAGAAGCTGGCCGTGCCGGGTGGCTATCGCCCGCTGCCGCAGAAGGTGGTCGTGCAGCCTGCGCCAGATCAGATCGTGGAGGCGCCCAAACCTGGTGAGCAGGCAGTGGCGGCAATCGCCGCGCCCGTGCGGACCCTGCCCGTATTGGGCAATACACCGCAGGAGCGGTTCATCGCCTCGATCGCGGAGGCCGCCGTGGTGTCGCAGGACCGGACCGGGGTGCCCGCGTCGGTGACCATTGCGCAGGCGATTCTGGAGACGTACTGGGGCTCGAGCCGACTGGCCCGCGAAGCCAACAACTACTTCGGGATCAAGGCCCAGACCCGCCTGGGCTCCGCGGGAAGCGTGAGTTTCGATGTCTGGGAAGTGATCGGCGGGCGCAACGTGGTGCGGTCGGAGCCGTTCCGCGCGTACAACACGATTGCCGAGTCGTTCGTCGATCACGGCCGCTTCTTCGTCGAAAACGGCCGCTACGCGGCCGCGATGGCCGCGCGGAACGATCCGCAGCAGTTTGCGCGCGAGATCAACCGCGCTGGGTATGCCACCGACCCCGGCTACGCCAGCAAGCTCATCGGGCTGATGGACCGCTACAACCTGTATCGCTTCGACGACGTGTAACCCTGTACGCTTACGCGCCGTGCCTGCGTCAAAGACTCCTATCGACTTCAAGTGCCCGCAGTGTGGCGCCGCTGTCTCGGTCGAGCACGCGGGGATCGTTCGCGATTGTCCGAGCTGCAAGCAGAGGATCACCCGAACGACCCAGCTAGACCAGCTGCTGGCGCGGTGGTGGGAGCCCCGCCGCTGGCGGGCCGATCTGGTCAAGCCGAGCGTGCCGTATCTGATCGAGCGGCTGTGGACCGCCAACGGTCAGGGTGTGAAGCTGTATGAAGGCGTCTCGCCCAAGTACACCAACTACGACATCTTCCGCAACATGATCACGCGCCTGATGATCTCGGGCGTCGATGCTGGGTGGGCGACGCTCGAATTTCCAGACGATCCGCTTGCGGAAGACCCGCAGTACGTGCTCACCATCACGGATTCAGAACGCTTCGCCGACGGCGTGGAAAAACTCTTTCCCGAAGTGGACTGGGACGAGCCGGTGCAGATGGCCGTGGCAGAGGTCATTGGTGCCAAGGCGCCGAAGTCGTCCAAGAAGGCCAAGAAGAAGCGCTGATCTACGCTCACCCTGGCCCTCGCTACTCGGCTCGCCCAGCAGCTGAGGGCGAGCCGAGCTGGCGACACTCGTCAGTCGTTGAGCAGAACCACCTCGAGCTGATTGAGACGGTCACGATCGCCGAGCATGTCGATGGCGACGATCTTGTCGCCGACGATCTTGAAGCTGAACGCAGCGCGCGTGCGGCCGCCGGCCATCCACACGGCGCCAGGGACGCCATCGAGCAGCGCGAGCTGCGCGCCGCTCGCCCGCCCGGAGAACGCTGCCGCGACCTCGGGCGCACCGAACACTTCGGGCACCGCCGCCGCGCGCGGGCGGCGAACCACGGTCGCATCGGCGCGTAGGACAACATCTGGGTCCAGCAGCGACAACAAGCCCTGCAGGTTGCCCTCGCGAGAGGCAGCCATGAACGCCTCGACGATCTGGCGCTGACGCGGCACGTCCACCTCTCCAGTCGGCGTCGCGCCTTGCACACGGCGTCGCGCACGACTGGCCAGCTGGCGCGCCGCGACGGGATTGCGTCCGACGATGGGCGCGATCTCGTCGAAGGACACCCCGAACAAATCGTGCAGCACGAACGCCAGCCGCTCATCGGGGTCCAGCGTGTCGAGCACGACCAGCAGCGCCATACCCACCGAATCGGCGAGTACCGCCTGGTGCTCAGGGTCAGCCTGGTCTTCACGTCCGACGACCGGCTCGGCCACCTGCTCATTCAGCAGCTCCTCGCGGCGCGACTTGCGCGAGCGCAGCATATCCAGGCACACCCGACCAACCACCGTCGTCAGCCAGCCGCCCAGATTCTGGACACCGGTAGAGTCGGCCCGACTCAGCCGCAGCCAGGCTTCCTGGACTGCATCCTCCGCCTCATTGTTCGAGCCCAGCATGCGGAAGGCAACCGCTCGCAGGTGGCCGCGGTTTTCCTCGAACTGTTTCGCCAGCCACTCGGCGTCCATCAGTCACATTCTCCTGTTTTGGTACGTCAGTGCAATGACGGCTTATAGCCAACGAATGTGACGGGAGGAACGACGGAGATGATCAGCGCAGCACGGGCGGAATCGAGCAAGGCCCGTAATGGCGCGGGCGGCAAGCTCCGACCGGGCTACGATGGCCTCGTGCACACGGCCGATGCGCACGATCTCATCCGCGTGCACGGCGCGCGCGAGAACAACCTCAAGGACATCAGCGTCGAGATCCCGAAGCGCCAGCTGACGGTGTTCACCGGCGTCTCCGGCTCGGGCAAGAGCTCGCTGGTGTTCGACACGATCGCCGCGGAGTCGCAGCGACTGATCAACGAGACGTACAGCGCCTTCGTGCAGGGCTTCATGCCGACGCTGCCGCGGCCCGAGGTCGACGTGCTCGACGGGCTGACGACCGCGATCAGCGTCGATCAGCAGCGCATGGGTGGCGACGCCCGCTCCACGGTCGGCACCGCCACCGACACCAACGCGCTGCTGCGCACCCTCTTCAGCCGACTCGGGCAGCCGCACGTCGGCTCGCCCCAGGCGTTCTCCTTCAACGTCCCCTCGATCAGCGGAGCGGGTGCGGTCACCATGGAGCGCGCCGGGCGGACCGTGAAGGAGCGTCGCAGCTTCAGCATCACCGGCGGCATGTGTCCGCGCTGCGAAGGCCGGGGCACGGTCTCCGATATCGACCTCACCCAGCTTTTCGACGACTCAAAGTCGCTCGCCGAGGGCGCGATCACCATCCCCGGCTACAAGGTGGACAGCTGGTGGACGACGGGGATCTTCATCGAGTCGGGCTTCCTCGACCCGAAAAAGCCGATCCGCAACTACACCAAGAAGGAGCTCCAGGACTTCCTCTACAAGGAGCCAACGAAGGTGAAGGTCAACGGCGTCAACCTCACCTACGAGGGCCTGATCCCGAAGGTGCAGAAGTCGATGCTGTCCAAGGACCCCGACGCGCTGCAGCCGCATATCCGCGCGTTCGTGGACCGGGCGGCCACCTTCAGCGCCTGCCCTGAGTGCGGCGGCACCCGGCTCAGCGAGGCGGCCCGCTCCTCGCGGATCGGCGGGATCAACATCGCCGACGCGTGCGCGATGCAGATCAGCGACCTGGCCGAATGGGTCCGCGGCCTCGACGAGCCTTCGGTCGCGCCGCTCCTCGCGAAGCTCCAACACATTCTCGACTCGTTCGTGGAGATCGGGCTGGGCTACCTCTCGCTCGAGCGGCCGTCGGGCACGCTGTCGGGCGGCGAGGCGCAGCGGGTCAAGATGATCCGTCACCTCGGCTCCTCGCTCACCGACGTCACGTACGTCTTCGACGAGCCGACCACGGGCCTGCACCCGCACGACATCCAACGGATGAACGACCTGCTGCTGCGGCTGCGGGACAAGGGCAACACGGTGCTCGTCGTGGAGCACGAGCCCGAGACGATCGAGATCGCCGACCATATCGTCGACCTCGGTCCCGGCGCAGGCACCGAGGGTGGCGCCGTGTGCTTCGAGGGTACCGTCGACGGCCTGCTGGCCAGTGACACGATCACCGGACGCCACCTCGGCTACCGGGCCGAGCTCAAGCCGGACACCCGCACGCCGACCGGCCGGCTGGAGATCCGCAACGCGGCGCTACACAACCTGCGCGACGTGAGCGTGGACATCCCGCTCGGCGTTCTGTGCGTGGTCACGGGCGTCGCGGGGTCGGGCAAAAGCTCGCTGATCCATGGGTCGATGCCGAAGGGGGCGGGTGTCGTCGCGATCGACCAGACGCCGATCCGTGGCTCGCGGCGCAGCAACCCCGCCACCTATACCGGGCTTCTCGACCCGATCCGGACGGCGTTCGCGAAGGCGAACGGCGTCAAGCCCGACCTGTTCAGCGCCAACTCCACCGGGGCCTGCCCGACGTGTGACGGCAACGGTGTCATCTACACCGACCTGGGGGTGATGGCCACCGTGGAAACGGTATGCGAAGAGTGCGAGGGCAAGCGCTACCAGGCCAGCGTGCTGGAGTACAAGCTCGCAGGCCAGGACATCAGCGAGGTGCTCGCGATGTCGGTAGCCGAGGCGCTGGCGTTCTTCGGCAGCGGCGCGGCGAAGACGCCCGCCGCCCAGAAGATCCTCGACCGGATGGCAGACGTCGGGCTCGGCTACCTCACGCTCGGGCAGCAGCTCACCACGCTCTCGGGTGGCGAGCGGCAGCGGCTCAAGCTGGCCATCCAGATGGCCACCGACGGCGGTATCTACGTGCTTGACGAGCCGACCAGCGGTCTGCACCTCGCCGACATCGCGCAGCTGCTCGCGCTGCTCGACCGGCTCGTGGACGCGGGAAAGTCGGTGATCGTCATCGAGCACCACCTCGCGGTGATGGCGCACGCCGATTGGATCATCGACCTCGGCCCCGGCGCCGGCCACGATGGCGGGCGGGTCGTGTTCGACGGCCTGCCGGCGGACCTGGTCGCCGCCCGACACGGGCTCACCGGCCAGCACCTCGCGCAGTACGTTGGCAGCGGCGCGTCTAGCGTGGGAAAAAAGGCGTCGTAGGCTGAGCGACCGAGGTCTACGTTTGGCCGGCTAGTGCCAGGGCTTCCTTGCCAGCGCGCTCGATCTTGCGCGCCAGCGACACGATCGCGCGACTGGCAGGGTTGCCTGAGCGGCCCATCACCAGCGGGAAACCGTCCAGCGCGGCGCGGCTGACCTCTTCACCACCGAACGGCACCTCGTGTACCCACTCGGTGTTCAGGGCCACGCCGAACTCCTGCGCCGACATCTTGCCGTACGGCGACCGCTCGTTGAGCAGGTACGTGACGAGGTCATCGGAAATCCCGAGCAGCTCACGCAGCACGCGTTGCGTCTGGCGCGCGGCGTCGACAGCCGCTGGCTCGGGCGTGCTCACCACCAGCACATGGTCGGCGGCTTCGATGGCCGCCAGGCAGGGCTCGTTGAACCGCGAGCCAGCATCCACGATCACGTGCACATACTGTCGACGCAGGACCTCGAGGACCGCGCGGACGTGGTCGGCCGTGACCAGCTCGCTCTCCTCGGGCCGCACGGTGCCAACCAGCAGCCGCAGCGAGGACTCGGGGTGCCGCGCCAGGTAATAGCTGAAGCTGTCGCGATCGGCAGCGCGAATCGCGGCGGGCGAGATCGCCGCCAGTGAAGTGCGCGGCGTCTGGTCGAGCAGCATCGCCACATGCCCGAACAGGAGATCGAGATCGACGATGACCACGCGGTCGGGTGTGGTCTCGGCCAGCGCCACCGCCAGGTTCGTCGCCAGCACGGTCTGACCCGCGCCACCGCGCGGCGAGAACAGCACGCTGATCAGTCCGCGCACATCGCCAGCCGTTGCGCCGGCCTCCTGCGAGATGCGTGTGTTCATGGCCGTCTGGCGATCGACCATCACGCGCAACATGCCGCGCATGACGCCGACGTTGCTGTTCACCAGCGCATTGAAGTCGTCTTTGCGGAGCTGCAGCAGTCGTGCATCGCTGCTGGCGGTTGCTGAAGCGGAGCGCGGCGCATCGGTCAGAACGGCCATGTCACCAAAGAACTCGCCCGGACCATAGAACGCCAGCACCCGCTCGCGGCCGAAGTGGTCGTTGGTCGTAATGCGCACCCGACCCTGCAGGACGATGTACAGGGCGTCGCCGGCGTCTTCCTGGGCGAAGATCAGATCGCCTTCGGCGAACTTCTGCTCCTTCAGGAGGCGGCCGATCTTGCCCAGCGCATCGTCAGGCAGATCGACGAACAGGTCCATCTTGCGCAACAGCGCCACGATCGCGGAGGCCATCTACGTCCCGCTCCCTAGCTCGCGCGCTTGCCGCGCAGCATGCCCATCAGGCCGCCCGACTGTCGGGCAGACCTCTTGGTGCTGCCAAGGACCTTCATACCTTGCTTGCGAGTCGGTCGCGCTTCAGCGGGGATCAGCGACCTGGTCAGCTTTTCGACCGCCTTGGAGAACGGCAGACCGGAGCCCGACCGCACCAGCGGCTCGCCCCTGGCGGCTGCCTTGTAGGCGGCTTCGCCAGCGTGCGGGATCTCGATCGCCATCGGCTGCTCGAGGGCGGTTTCGAACTGCTCGCGTGCCAGCACCGCGAAGGGCTGGTAGTGATTGAAGACGAAGACCAGGCGGTCGGCGTCGAGGTGAATGATCTCGCTGAACACCCGCAGGCACTCGCGGACGTCGCGCAGCGTGTTCAGCTCGGGAGTGCACACGACCAGGAGGCGATCGGCCATCTCCAACGCGGCGATGGTCGGCTCGTCGAAGCTGGTGCCGCAATCCACGATCGAGGCACTGAACTGACGCTTCATTGTCGAGAGCGCGGCGCGCACGTGGGCGGCGGTTACGACTTCACCTTCTTCAGGGCGGGTACCGGCAACCAGGACCTGCAAGCCGCTGTCGTGGGTCGCCATGAAGCGGCCCAGGGTGCGGCGATCGAAGTCCGCCAGGCTTTCCGCGGGGACATCGGCCAGCGACGTCTGGGGGGTCAGGCCGAGCATCGCCGCGGCGTGACCGAACGTGAGGTTCAGGTCGAAGAGCGCGGTTCGCTCCGGCTGCTCCATGGCCTGCTGCAGCGCGATGTTGACGGCCAGCGTGGTCTTGCCAGCGCCACCGCGCGGCGAGAACACCGCGTAAATGCGTCCGGCGCCGACCGTAACGCTGCTCCCTGGCTCTTCCGCGAGTAACTGCTGGTTGGTCTGAAGCGTGCGTTGCGAGACGACCTTGAGCATCTCGCGCATGATCTGCGCGTGGGTGGCCAGCAGCAGGTCGAAGTCGTGCTTCTGCAGCACGAGCACCTGGCTGTCGCTCTCGGCCGTGGCGGTCGCCGAGCGCGGTGCGCCAGTGAGCAGAGCCATTTCGCCGAAGAACTGACCGTCGGTGAAGTACGTCAGGACCTTCTCGTTGCCGCTGGGGTCGACGGTCGAGAGGCGGATGCGACCGCCGGTCACGATGAACAGTGCATCGCCGGGCTCGCCCTGGCGGCACAGGACGTCACCCTCGAGCAGGCGGCGCTCTCGCAGGAGCTGCGCGATCGGCTCGAGCTCCTCCGAGGGCAGCGCCTCGAAGATGTCCATAGTGCGGAGGAGATCGGTTACACGCATCGGTCTGCTAACTCCTGAAGGGGCGCGCAAGTATGCGGCCGGAAGACAAACGCGGCCAGAGTCCGGAAAGCACCGGGCATTGCAGTTGTGTCTCAGCCGGCTCGGCGTGCCGCCACGTAGCCGCGCCAGAGTCCAACCGCGAATGCTGCAAGGCCAATGCCTAACGCGAGGGCCAGGAGTCCCACCCACAGCGGCGCGAAGGTACGGACGCCGATGGCGGCGACTATCAGAATTGCCAGTCCGAAATTCAGCGCGCCCAGCGCCAGCGCCGTCGCGAGCACGGGCAGCGCGATCGAGGCGCGGCCATTCGGGGAGTCCACGCGGGGTGCGATGCTACCCTTGCCGCTGCCGGGCATGCTTCGACAAGCTCAGCATGAGCGGCATATCCGCACCTGGGACACAGATGCCGCGTCTTGTTGCCTACCTCGTCGTCTTCGTCGCCAGTTGTTGCACGCTGATTCTGGAGCTCGTGGCGGGGCGCATCCTGGCGCCGTACATCGGCGTCTCGCTGTACACCTGGACCAGCATCATCGGTGTGGTGCTGGCCGGCATCTCGCTCGGCAATTACCTCGGCGGCCGCATCGCCGACCGCTGGCCGCGTCGCCGTACCCTCGGCATCCTGTTAGCCGCGGGCGGGTTGGCCAGTCTGGCGATCCTGCCGCTGATCAACATCGCGACGGCGATCCCGACCGCGCAATTGATCGATCCCTCGAACACGCTCGGCGGTGTGCTGCCGCTCGATCGCGCCGCGATTCTGATCCTGCGCATCGTGGTCATCACTACGCTCATCTTCTTTCCGCCCAGCTTGATCCTCGGAATGGTGTCGCCGGTCGTGATCAAGCTCACGTTGCAGGACCTCGCGCACAGCGGCGGGCTGGTGGGCAAGGTGTACGCGTTGTCCACATTGGGCAGCATCCTCGGGACGTTCGCCACCGGGTTCGTGCTGGTGCAGCTGCTTGGCACCCGGCTGATCGTCTTCGGGGTCGGCCTGGTGCTGCTGCTGATGGCCGTACTCTTCGGCGACCTGCTGCGGGTGTCACGCTCCGCGGCTGGGCCGCTCGCCGCCACGGTCTTGCTCGTGGGCCTGCTCGTGCCCGCCCGCAACGTGAAGGCGTACGGCTGCTTCGATACCGATGCGGATCGGATGGACTGCGTGCAGCGCTCGATCAGCGATGGCTGGGAGCAGGCGGTCGATAACGGCTGCCTGCACGAGACCGCCTACTACTGCATCAAAGTCAGCGACCACATTGTCAATTCGGTTAGAGATCAGATCGTCAAACAGCTGGTGCTGGACCACCTGGTGCACAGCTACAACTCGCTCGAGGACCCCAACTTCCTGGAGTACGGCTACATCAAGGTGTACGCCGAGGTCGCCGACATGCTCGCCAAGCGGCTGCCGAACCAGGAGCTGCGGATGCTGTACGTGGGCGGCGGCGGGTACACACTGCCGCGCCACATCGAGGCGACCTATCCGAACTCGCACCAGGAGATCATGGAGATCGACCCTGGGGTCACCCAGACGGTCTACGAAAAGCTCGGGGTGGATCCTCGCTCAACGCGGATTGTTACGTACAACTTCGACGGCCGGCTGATGCTCAACCAGCTCCTTGCGACTGGTGCGGGGCAGTACGACCTGATCATCGGCGACGCGTTCAACGACCTGTCGATCCCCTACCACCTGACGACGCGCGAGTTCGACCAGGGAATCAAACAGCTGTTGAAACCCGACGGCTTCTATCTCGCGCTGGTGATCGACAAGCTGCGCGGCGGCAAGTTCATGCCGGCCTACACCCGCACCGTGATGGAGGTCTGGCCGGCGGCCCAGGTGTTGTCGGATGCCGAGCCGTGGCAGAGCTCCAACCCCAGTACATACGTCGTCGCTGCCGGTGGCCGACCGCTTGACCCCACGGAGCTGGGGACAGCGCGCGGTCAGGGTTCCGATGGCCGCGTGGTGACGCACATCATGCCCGGCGACCTGATGAACCAGTGGCTGACCGACGCGAACGCGCCCGTGCTCACAGATGACTACGCGCCGGTTGACAACCTGATCGCGCCCGTGTTCGCCGAACGCGGCTTGGTATACCCGAAGGGCCGAAGGGAAGTAGACCGGTCATCGTCCCCGAAGGGGTGGCGACCGGTCATCGTCCCCGAAGGGAAGGTGAGCTAGCGACTTTCCACGTACTTTCTTAGATCGTCGAGGTGTGCGTACACGTGCCCGAATGGGCGATTCTCCGCACCCAGCACACCGCCGAGCCGCTCACCCAGGGATTCGGACCACTCCGTTTCGGGAATGTTCCGCAGCGCAGCCATGAGCGCCGCGTGGGCGCTGGCGGCCCGAGCGCGCAGTTCGGTCGCACTGGTCTGCGCCTGCTCGGCCTGGTTCTCAGCATTCAGCTGGTCGGCTGTTTTTTCATCGGCCGCCGGCGGTAGGCCCGCTCGCGCGTGATCGAGCGTCTGCAGCGCGAGCTCTTCCCAGAAAGCGATGTGCCCGAGCAGGTCCTTGGCGGCCCAATCGGTACCGGCAATTGCACCTGGCTGGCTGAGATCGTTCTCGACCAGTCGGCCGAAGAGCGAATCGAGCTCGGCCTGGCCCGCCTCCAGGATGGCAATGGCTTCCTCGCGTGACTCAGCCACCATCAGGAACGATGCGCTCCGCGGCCGATACTCTGGGCCGCGCGTTCGCTGGCCTCGTTGATCAGCGTCTGCAGCCTGGCAATCTCGGCCTGGATCTCGGCCGGACTGAGCGGCTCCGCGGCATCGATGGCGCCGGCTTGCTTGGCCCGCAGCTCTCGCAGCAGCACCTTGGCTTCTTCGATGCCCTTGGTCAGCTGCAGTGATTCCAGCTCGACCGCGGCACGTTTGCGGATGGCCGCAAGAGAGCGCGCTGTGAGGTCAATGTGCGCGGCCCGCTCCTCGACGTCAGCCAGCATGGACAGTACGCTGTCCAGGGTCGCATCGCCATACAGACTGAAGGTGATCAGTTTGGCGCGCTGCTCATTGGCGGTTCGTCGCTGGTCGTCGATGGCTCGCTCTCGGGCACTGACATCGGCCAGCATCAGGCGTAGTCGCGCGATCGTGAGATCGATCTTTTTCAATGCTGGTGCGGGCGCCGCGTCCTCTGGCATACCTTCGATAAGCCTCATTCTACGTGTGCCTAATGGCGTATACTGGGCGGCCGTACACACCCGGCGGTCTGTTTGACACGTCCGCACGTACAGAACGGACCTGGAGTAACCGTGAGTGTCGCTAGCGTTGAGCTGACGGGGCGCAACGCCCAGAAGCTCGCATTTGTCTTTCCTGGCCAGGGCTCGCAGTACGTGGGCATGGGTAAGGCCCTCTACGACGCCTCAGCGGCGGCGCGACGGGTCTTTCAGCAAGCTGACGAAATCCTTGGCTTCAAACTGTCAACCTTGTGCTTCGAGGGCCCGGCTGAGGAGCTCGAAGATACGATCAACGCCCAACCAGCAATTCTGACCGTGTCGCTGGCCTGCCTGGCCGCGATGCGCGAGCGCCTCGAGGCGCTCGGCCAGAAGTGGCAGCCCCCGAAGTTCGTGGCTGGTCACAGCCTGGGTGAATACACGGCCCTGGTCGCCGCCGGCGCGCTCGAGTTCGGCGATGCCCTGCGTCTGGTGCGCGAGCGCGGCCGATTGATGAAGGAACAGGGCCATCGTCGCCCGGGCGGTATGGCCGCGGTCATCGGCCTCGAGCGGCAGATCCTCGAAACGTTGTGCCAACAGGCATGCCACGAAACCGGCCAGCTGGTGGGCGTCGCTAACGCCAACTCACCCGAGCAATTCGTGATCTCCGGCGAACTGGTGGCGCTCGATCGCGCCGTCGAGCTGATCCGCGCGTCCGGCGCCCGGACGGTGGTGCCGCTCCGCATCAGCATCGCCTCCCACTCACCGCTGATGCAACAGGCGGCGGCGCGCCTGGCCGAGATCATCGACCGCTCCCCGCTGCGCGATCCGCAGGTGCCGGTCGTGACCAACATCCGTGGTCAGGTCCGCACCAGCGCCGAGCACATCCGCGCCGAGCTCGCCTCGCAGATGGTCGCGCCCGTCGAGTGGGTCGGCTCGGTACGTGAGATGGTCGCTAATGGTGTCGACACGTTCGTCGAGATCGGCCCCGGCCAGGTCCTGTCGCGGCTGATCAATCGCATCAGCGGCGATGTCAAGGCCATCAGCCTGAACGACGCGGTGGTGGCCCTCCTGCACAAGCGGGAGGAGCTCACTGGTAAGTAGCGCAGCGCCCCTCCACAATGGCAACTGATGGCTGACAAGCCACGCCGTGTCGTCGTGACCGGCCTGGGCGCGGTGACGCCGGTTGGCAATACCGTTGGCGACACCTGGTCGAATCTGCTGGCCGGCTGCTCGGGGATCGATCGGCTGACCCTGTTCGATACCAGCGCCTTCAGCGTGCAGATCGGCGGCGAGGTCAAGAATTTTCAGCCTGAGTCGCTGATCCCTTCGAAGGAGCTGCGACACATGGATCGCAGCGCGAAGTTCGCCCTGGTCGCGGCCAAGGAAGCGGTGGCCGACGCGTTCCTCGACATGCAAGCGGTATGCGCCGATCGGGTGGGGGTCATCTTCGGTACCGCCGCGGGTGGGGTCGAGCGCGTGCTCACCCAGCAGCAGATCTTGCTCGAGCGCGGCCCGGACCGCGTCTCGCCGATGTTCTTACCGCACTTTCTGCCCGACTCGGCCTCAGGGCTGGTCGCGATTGCGCTGGGCGCCGAGGGTCCGAACATGGCGGTCGCGAGCGCGTGCGCGACTGGTTCGCACGCCGTTGGCGAGGGTTTCAAGACCGTACAGCGGGACGATGCGGATGTTGTCGTCGCGGGTGGGACTGAAGCCAGCATCTTGCCGGTGATCTACGCCGGCTTCATCAACATGAAGGCGCTGTCCGCCCGCAACGACAGTCCGCGGCGCGCTTCACGACCGTTCGATGCCGAGCGCGATGGCTTTGTCATCAGCGAGGGCTCCGCTGTGCTGGTTCTCGAGGAGCTTTCGCACGCGCAGCGCAGGGGGGCGCGAATCTACTGCGAGGTGGTCGGCTACGGCAGCGGCAACGACGCGTTCCACATGGTTCAGCCGAAGGACCAGGGCGCGGGCGCGGCGAAAGTGATGCGCGCTGCGTTGCGCGATGCCGCCCGCTCGAGCGGCCTGCAGCCGGAAGAGGTGGGCTACATCAACGCCCACGGTACTTCGACCCCGTACAACGATCGCTTCGAGACCGCCGCCATCAAGGACGTGTTCGGCCCACACGCGCATTCGTTGGCTGTGTCCTCCACGAAGAGCATGACCGGCCACATGTTTGGCGCCGCAGGTGCGGTCGAGGCGCTTGTGTGCGCCAAGGCGCTCGAAACGGGCTGGCTGCCACCCACCATCAACTACGAGCATCCCGACCCCGAGTGCGATCTGGACTATGTGCCGAACAAGGCGCGCCGCTGGCAGCCGACCGCGGCCATGAGCAATAGCTTCGGTCTGGGTGGCCACAACGCCACCGTGGTCATGCGCACGGTCTGATGTACGGCAACCGCGTCGTGGTGACTGGCCTGGGTGCCATCACCCCCATCGGCAATACCGTCGATGAGTACTGGTCGAACCTGCTGGCGGGCAAGAGCGGAGCCGATCGCATCACCAGGTTCGATCCGACCGGCCTACCGGTCCAGATGGCGGCCGAGGTCAAGGGCTTCGATCCTGGCGACTACATGGACCGCAAAGCGGCCAAACGCATGGAGCGCTTCGCGCAGTTCTCGATCGCGGCCACGCGTGAGGCGCTCGCGCATGCTCAGTTGGAGATCAACGAGTCGAACCAGTGGGATGTCGGCGCGGTGATTGCCACTGGCGGTGGCGGCATCGGCGCGGTCGCGCTCGAGACCGAGACCCTGGTCACCAAGGGCTGGGAGCGGGTCGGGCCGATGATGGTGCCGCTGATGATCGCCAACATGGCGTCGTGCCAGGTCTCGATGCACTACGGCATCAAGGGCCCCGTGGTCACCAATACGGCGGCGTGCGCGGCAGGCGTGTACTCCATGTTCGAGGCGCTGCACTTCCTGCGACGCGGTGACGCTCGTGCGCTTGTGGCCGGCGGCACCGAGTCAGCCATCATCCCGCTCGCGTTCATCAGCATGGCTCGTACGGGCGCCCTGTCGCGCCGCAACGACGATCCGCAGACGGCGAGCCGTCCATTCGACAAGGACCGCGACGGGTTCCTCTTCGGCGAGGGCGCCGGCATTCTCGTTCTCGAAACGCTGGATAGCGCGCGCGAGCGGGGCGCTCACATACTGGCTGAGCTGGCCGGCGCCAGCATCACCGCAGATGCCTTCCACGTCAGCGCGCCAGAGCCGAGCGGCGAGAGCGCTAAACGCGCGATCTTGAAGGCGATCTACGACGCCGACCTCGAGCCCTCGGATATCGATTACGTGTGCGCGCACGGCACCAGCACGCCGCTGAACGACGCCACTGAGACCAAAGCCTTGAAACTGGCACTGGGTGATCACGCCTACAAGATCCCCGTCAGCTCGGTAAAGTCGATGATCGGCCACCTGCTGGGCGCCGCCGGTGCGCTGTCAGCGGTCGCAACGGTGAAAACCCTGGAAACAGGCTGCATCCCGCCCACGATCAACCAGTTCACCCCCGACCCCGAGTGCGACCTGGACTACGTGCCGTGGAAACCCCGCCAGGCCGACGTCCACAATGTGCTGGTGAACGGCTTCGGCTTCGGTGGCCAGAACAGCGTCGCCGTCTTCAAAAAGTGGACTGAAGGCTAGCGCCTCGCCAGCGGGAGGCCTGGCCCCTATCCAAAGATAGATGGCGCGCTGGCGGCGAAGTCCGTAGCCTCGCGGTGTGCTTGGGCGATGGCAACGCGGCCGGCAAGGCCGGTTTTCTCCAGGATGTGGTGGACGTGGTACTTGACGGTCCCCAGCGTCAAGCCCAGGCGTCGTGCGATCTCTTTGTTCGAGCAGCCGGCCGCGATCAGCCCGGCGACGTCGCGTTCGCGTGGGGTGAGCGCCACCAGGGCGGAGCGCGGTAGCGGTACTGGAGGCGCGCGCACGACGACCATTGGCTGGCCCAGCTCGCGCGTCGCGGCGAAGTCGACGGTCACGCCAGTGCGTAGTCGCAGCTCACGCGCGCTGCGCACCACGTCCGCCAACGAGGTCCCCGCGGCTAACCGAGCCACGAGCAGCCGCAGCTGCGCCAGCGCGGCCGCGTCGAGATCGGTGGCGCTCATCACGGGCTCACAACCTACTGGAGGACTGCACGGATGATCAAGACGAGCGAGCGCGCAGTGATCGAGGACTATCTGGCAGCCATGCAGTCAGGCGCAGCCGGCCTCGAGCACCTTCTGGAGCTCTTCGCGGACGACGCGACGTACGTCGAGGCGTTCAGCGGCCAGCCACAGGTCCACACGGGAAAACAAGAGATCCGCGCCTTCTTTGCCGCGGCGCTAAGCCAGCACCTCAACGGTGCGCGGCTCACGCTCGATCGGCTGGACCTCGATGGCGAGAGACTGCGCTCGGAATGGAGGTGTACGCTGCCGATGTTGAGCGGCCCGATGCGCGGGTTCGACCTGGTAACGCTGCAAGATGGCCTGATCGCCCGATTGGAGACCACGGTGACCGAGTTCCCGCCGATGCGCAATGCCTGAGGCCCGCGTCAAGGCGCAGCCGCCCTGGTTCGTCAAGAACATCATCAACCCAATCATGCTGCTCACCGGCGGCGCGCCGATCCTGACGGTGCGCGGTCGCAAGAGCGGCAAGGCCTATCGCACGCCGATTTATGTGGTCGAGCTGGAAGGCCAACGGTATCTCTGCTCGCCCCGCGGTGAGACCACCTGGTCGCGCAATCTGCGCTCGACCGGCGAGGCGTGGCTCAAGATCAAGGGCAACGAGACCCGCTTTCGCGCGACCGAGCTCCCGCCCGAACAACGCGGGCCGATCATCGCCGCCTACCTCGCCAGGTGGGGCAATCAGACGAAGGCAGATTTTCTCAGGCTGCCCGACCCGATCGATCACCCGACCTTCCGGCTAGAGCCCGCCGGCGTGGGCGGGCAGGAAGCTCAGCACATCGCCGGGCCGTAGCTCGGCCTGCAAGCCGCCCCGGAGGTCCAACAGGCGGTCGTTCAGCACCACTTCGACGTGCTCAGGCAACTGCCGTTCTTGCGGGTCGAACAGGATGCTCAAACGCGCGTCGCTGGCGATGAGGCGCGACAGCAGGTCGGCAACGCTCTCGCCGGCGACTGACTCGGCCGAGATGAGCGTGTGTGAGCCGCGCCGTCGGCCGAGCGCAGCGAGCCGCTCGGCGAGAAACCCGTGCAGCTCCAGCGTGACCTGCGCGTCAGACGTCGCGTCCGCCATCGACTTCGAAGGCGGTGCCCGTGACCATATCCGCGTCCGCCGACGCAAGGAAGACCGCGGCGTTGGCCAGGTCCTCGGGTCGGTTCAGGCGCCCCCAGGGGATGGTGGCGATGAACCGCTTGCGGCCCTCTGCCTCGTCGGCGCCCTGTTCGACGCCGATGAAGCTCGGCAGCATCGGCGTATCGGTCGCGACAGGGCACAGCGAGACCACGCGAATGTGGTGCGGCGCCAGCTCCAGCGCCAGCGTCTTGGTCAGGCTGATCACCGCCGCCTTGGACGCGTTGTAGACCGCTAACCCCGGCCGCGGGCGGATGCCCGCTGTGCTCGCGGTGTTCAGGATCACCCCGCCGCCATGCGCCTTCATGTGCGGGATCGCCGCCCGACAGCCGTAGACCACCCCGCGCACATTGACGTCGAAGATGCGCTCGTACAACGCATCGTCGGTGTCCTCGAACGGCGTGAACGCCTGCGGGACGCCGGCGTTGTTGAACACGATGTCGAGCTTGCCGAACCGCTCCACCGCTGTGTCGACCATCGCGCTCACCTGGTCGTACTTGGTTACGTCAACAGCGAATGGTTCGGCGGAGCCGCCGGCGCTACGCACCTCGTCGGCGGTGGAGTCGGCGCCACGCAGATCGGCGGCCAGCACGCACGCGCCTTCGCGGGCAAAGGCGAGCGCAGCGGCGCGGCCGATGCCCGAGCCAGCCCCGGTGATGACCGCGACCAGACCCTGCAGTCGAGCCATCTAACTCTGCAGCGCCTTCAGCACCTGGTCGGCGTGGCCTTCGACTTTCACGCTCGGAAACACCGCTGTGAGGGTACCGTTGCGGTCGATCACGAACGTGGTGCGCGCGATGCCCATGAACTCGCGGCCCATGAATTTCTTCTGCTGCCAGACTCCGTAGCGATCGCACACGGCGTGATCTTCATCAGCCAGCAGCGGAAACGTCAGGCCAAACTTCTGAGAAAACTTCTTGTGGGAGCGGACCGAGTCGGTGCTCACCCCCAGAATCTCGGCTCCGTGCTCCTGGAACAGGCTCCGTAGATCGCGGAAGGAGCACGCTTCGGCGGTGCAGCCAGGTGTGTCGTCACGCGGGTAGAAGTACAGCACCACCGACTGCTTGCCGCGGTAATCGCCGAGACTGATGTCGCGACCCTCAGTGGACGGCAGCGTAAAGTCCGGAGCTGGCTCGCCCACCTGTGGCAGCCTGGGTTGTGTGCTTGTCACGCGGCTAGCATAACTTTCGACCATGGCACCGCGGCGGCTATTTGGTCTCGGCGTCCTTGCTACCGGGCTCGTGTGCCCATGCCACGTGCTCGCCGGCCTCGCCGCCCTGCTGCTCGGTGTCCCGCTGCTCTCGCCGGCGGCGCAGGACGGCGTCCACGCGCTGTATGTCCCCAGCGCGGTCCTTGCCGGCGGCGCGCTGTTCGGGTTCCGCGCCAGGCGGGCAAAGGAGTCGCCGTGAGGGCGTTCCGCCTCACGCAGCCAGACGCCGTGCTCCGCTACCACGACCTGCCCGGCCGCGAGCCTGCGCGGGTGTTTCTGGCGGGGCTTGGCCTTGCGGCTGCAGCGGGATTCGCGCATGTGGTCGCCGAGCCGGAGCTGAGCGGTCGCCGCTCGCTGCTGGTGGATTGCCTCGGCTTTGGCTTTAGCGATCGGCCGCCCGACTGATGCCGACCCAACGGGCGCGGCGTTGCTCGGATGTCTGCAGATCGTCGACCCGCACGCCCTGTACCTGAGTGCCAAGTCGCTCGTCGACATGCCACCGCCGACGGTGCGCGAGCATCTGGCGCGGCTGACTATGCGGCGGAGTTTGCTCGTTGGCTCCCGCACTGAGGACTACAACGACGAAGCAGACCTGCTCGCCGCGGGCGTTCGCCAGCTCGAGGTGCCGGACGCCGGCCACGGCATGAACTGGGAAAACCCATCAGGCTTCGCGCGCGCGATCGCGGACGCCCTCGGTGGGGCGGGGAATGGAACGACCTAAGCGGCGGTGCGGACGGCGAAGTACTTCGCCTCGGGGTGGTGGACGATCATCGCCGCGGTGCTGTGCTCGGGGTCGAGGTTGCCGCTCAGGCTGAGGGTGAGGCCGATCTCGGCCTCGGCGTTCAGCAGCGGGAGCACTTTGCGCTGCTCTTCGAGGTCGGGGCAGGCCGGGTAACCCCAGCTGAACCGCAGGCCCTGATTGCCCGGCAGACCCAGCTCGCGCCGCGCAAG
>WNGE01003371.1_pt1 | contig 31386 bp, 26 predicted proteins | sample 5400651 | NCBI WGS metagenome assembly WNGE01 (sample SAMN13153370, study PRJNA577476) | soil metagenome | isolation source: 60 cm soil or saprolite under grassland replicate 2 | place: USA:California | collected 2016-06-15
CCTCTCGTGGCGAATTGCCGAGTGGGAAGACACGCCGCCGCTGCGCATCTTGCGCTATCGCGGCAAGCGCTTGGCTGCGCCAGGCCAGCGCGAAGCCTACACCGAATTACTGTCGGTGACGCTGGAAAACCGCAGCAGCGAGTGGGCCGTGACGAAGTACGACGCAATCTACTAATCAGGTCTCAAGCGAGTCAGTTCTGGAGCCGAAGTCTTCTAGAACCTAGTTCATCCAGATTGGCTTCGCATCTCGGTTTCAATCACACTAGGCGGTCTGCGATTCCAGAAAGATAACCATAGGAATATGACGATCTGCGCGACCAGCGCCGCGATGCTGTCGAGGAAGACGTCATGCACGGTTCCGGTACGTGATGGCAAATAGGTTTGGTGCCATTCGTCTAAGCTGGCGACGAGCGTGGTCATAAAAAAAGCGATACATGCGCATTGAATCGACCAGCCAGAAAGGCTCACACCGCGCAGCGTCGCTCGCCAGGCGCGGAACAGGAGCAGGCTCAGCATGAAATAACCGACAAAATGGCCCGACTTGCGGATGTAGAAATGCCAGATGAGGAAACGGATCGGGTCCAGGCCCATCAAGAAGTGCAAGATTGGATAAAGAATTCTGCTGGTGTTGTAGGCGGAAGCCAAATCGGTGGATTCGCCAGCGATCAAGAACAGCCAGAGGCCGGCGGCGATCCAGGTCTTCAGTATTTGCTTTTGCGCCGAGTTCACGCGCGCGTGCCGCAAAAGGAGTCTGGCTGCGATCCGGTGTCGTCGAAAAGCGTGAAACCAGAAAGAGCACGCAAGAAGGGAAACGAGCTGGAGTTATTCGACGGCATAGTTTGGCGCCTCGCGAGTGATCATGACGTCGTGGACGTGGCTTTCGCGGAGCCCGGCGCCGCTGATCCGAACGAAGCGAGTCTTCTGCAATAACTCGGGAATGGTTGCGCAGCCGCAGTAGCCCATGCCGGATTTCAATCCCCCGACCATCTGGTACACGATCATGGCTACGGAGCCGCGATAAGGAACGCGTGCTTCAATTCCCTCGGGCACGAGTTTGGCGAGGCGATTAGAGTCATCGCCGATGACTGACATGGCAGTGGAAGCGTCGCCATCGCTGTTCTGGAAGTAACGTTCGCTGGAACCCGCGGCCATAGCGCCAAGCGATCCCATTCCGCGATAGGACTTGAAAGTGCGCCCTTGATAGAGGATGAGTTCGCCGGGGCTCTCATCAGTGCCGGCAAAGAGAGACCCGATCATCACCGCGCTGGCGCCGGCGGCGAGAGCTTTGGTGATATCACCGGAATACTTGATGCCGCCGTCAGCGATTATCGGGATGTGAGCGTCTTTGGTGGCGCGGTAGGTCTCGGCGATGGCGGTAATCTGTGGCACGCCCGCTCCGGTAACAACGCGGGTGGTGCAGATGGAGCCTGGGCCGATACCGACTTTAATTCCATCAACCCCGGCGCGGGCCAATTCACAGGCGCCATCAAAGGTTGCGACGTTGCCGGCAATAAGCTCGACTTCCGGAAGTTTGGATTTGATCACGTTGATGGCTTCGAGCACTCGCGAGGAGTGGCCGTGGGCGCTGTCGATGGTCACCAGGTCCACTTTGCATTTGACCAGTTCCTGCGCGCGTTCCAGAAAATCTCCGGTAGCGCCGATGGCGGCGGCAACGCGCAAGCGGCCATGCGAGTCCTTGGCGGCGTTGGGATATTTCAGTTTCTTCTGAATATCCTTTACGGTGATAAGTCCCTTCAGATTGTAATTCTCGTCGACGACCAGCAATTTTTCGACACGGTGCTCGTGAAGTATGTCCTCTGCCTGCTCGAGGGTAGTTCCGACGGGAACAGTGATGAGATTTTCTTTGGTCATCACTTTGGCGATGGGGATATCGAAGCGAGTTTCGAAGCGAAGATCGCGATTGGTGAGAATGCCGACCAGTTTTCCGTTTTTAGTGATGGGCACGCCGGAAATCTTGTACTTGCGCATCACTTCGAGCGCGTCAGAGACTTTGGCATCGGGGGACATAGTGACAGGATCGACGATCATGCCGCTTTCCGAGCGCTTTACCTTGTCGACCTCGTTCGCCTGCTGCTCAACGCTCAAATTGCGATGGATGATTCCGATCCCGCCCTGCTGAGCAATGGCGATGGCCATATGGGATTTAGTCACCGTATCCATGGCGGCGCTGATGATAGGAATGTTCAGGCGAATGTTGCGCGTCAGCTGGGTCTGAGTGTTGGCTTGTGTGGGAACCACGTCGGAGTGTGCGGGCAGCAGCAACACGTCGTCGAAGGTGAGGGCCTCGGGGACGGGAAAATGAATCATAGTTTTCTCGCGGGGATAAGATCTTATTCTAGAGAGGGTTGCTGCTTGAGGCAAATAGATTGCCATGCGGCCAGAAAAATAATAATGTTGCTGCGCGCTTTTGGGGATCAGGAGGAGGATTTATGACCCATTTCGTTCAGAGCCGCTGGTTATATCTATTTTTCGTTGTGATCGTGGGAGGTGTCGCGGGTGGATGGCTTCAGGCTGCAGAACAATCTTCAACTGAGCTGCCGGCTCCGACGATCCGGGTTACCACGCATCTGGTGCTGGTTGATGCCGTGGTCACAGACAAGCAGGGCAATCCGATTGCCGGCCTGCGTCCAGAGGACTTCGTGGTCGAAGAAAACGGCAAAGCGCAGAAGATTGCTACGTTCGCTGGCCCCGTGCAGAGCACGGCCGGGCCAGCGTCGCTGCCGCCCGGTATCTACTCGAATCGGTCCCAGTATCGCTCAACAGGGCCAGTCACAGTAATGTTGCTGGATGCGATCAATACTCCTTTCTCGGATCAGGCCTATGCCCGCCGGCAAATGCTGAGCTTTGTGCAGGACCAGTACAAGCCGGATCAGCGTATGGCCGTTTTTACTCTCACCGGCTCACTGAACGTATTGCAGGACTTCACCACTGATCCGCAGATTTTGTACGCGGCATTGCAGCGCTTCCGGCCGAGGCCGCAGGAGTTCGCCAGCGCGGGGCGAGCCACGACGAGCGCGACCGCGGGGGATGCCACTACCGCGTCAACTGTGCCCAGTCTCGATGCCAGCACCGCCCCTGCGACGGATACATCGGGCCTGGGGCCCGGGGCAGCGCAGTTGGTGGCGGCTGCGCAAGCGGCAGCTCAGAGCTTTGAAGCCGCTCAAGTTGCATACGCGCAGGAGCAGAGGACCATGCTGACACTGCAAGCGTTGAACAGCCTGGGACGAATCCTGGGTGGACTTCCGGGGCGCAAGAACATTATCTGGGTGACCGGAAATCTTCCTTTTTCGCTCATTCCTGAGAACCGAAACATGACCAATGCTGAATTGGAAGAGAATTTGCCAAGTCTGAAAATACGTAGCGTGGATCAACATTCAGCAGGGAATTATGCGGCGACTTTCCGGCAAGCGCACGCGGATCAGATTCGCGAGACTGCCGCTCGCCTGGCGAGCGCGCAGGTGGCGGTGTATCCGGTAGACGCACGCGGCTTGTCTATTTCGACTTCCATCGACTCCCAGGAAACAATGAGAGAAATGGCACGCGAGACGGGCGGACGCGCTTATGTCAATCAGAACGAAATCAAGTATGGCGTGGAGCGCGCATTTAAGGATGAAGCAGCCACTTACACGCTGGGCTACTATCCTGAGAACAAGAAGTGGGACGGCAAGTATCGCACGATCAAAGTTAAAGTGAAGCGGGATGGGGTTGAAGTCCAGAACCGGCGCGGCTACTTCGCCATCGATCCCACCCAAATGAAGGGATACAGCCCAGAACAGGAGGTTGCCGCGGCGCTGCGCGATATCGTTCCGGCAACTCTGGTGGGCTTCAGCGCGAGAATGCGGCCATCATCCTCCAATTCCGCTCCGGGCAAGGTCGGAGTGGATTTCCTCGTGGATGCGAACACGTTGTCAGCCGAAGATACTTCTGGCGGCAAAAGGCTGAATGTGGCTTTCTACGCCACGGTGTTTTCACCGCAAGGGAAGATCCTTGCCGAACGCAGCCAGAAAGTAGATCAGTCGTTTAATGGGGAGGTCTATCGTCAGATCGTTGAAAAAGGGTTATTGCTGCACATAGATCTCGATCCCCAACCCGGCTGCGACTGGCAGTGCAGTATAACAAGACTGGGTTGGTAGGAACGATCGATGCTCCGCTAGGCCAGTAGTTCAAGCACCGTAACCGCGACAGAGACTCTAGCTGCACCGCAGTTCGGCGGTTTGGCAGTTACCAAGGAGGGCGTCATTCCGTCCCTGCCGCATCGCACAAAGGTCAGCCAGTTCTACCGTCCCACCGGGAATGGCGCTCCGGATTGGTTATCGACTGAGGTGGCAACCCGTGGTTGAGTTCTCTGAACGGGCACCCCACGCCCCCCGCAATCCGCAGCCTGGAGTATTCGCCAAAATACCTGGTCCCAGTGGCCAAAGGTACGCCGCGGTGATCGCAGAATATCAGCGTGATCCCGAGATTACCCTAACGGTTCACTGGCTGCGAGAGAAGGGAGGGCCTGCCATATACTTCCTGCATAAGACGGGGGTGGATGATGAAATTCGCCGGTCTGTTGGTGGGCCTGGTGGGCGCCATGGCTTTGTTCGTTCTGGCACAAGACAACAATGATGCCGGAACGCAATCTAAAATTATTGCTCTGGAGAAGGCTTGGAACCAGGCGTATAAGCTTGGAGACCGGAAGGCGTTGGACACACTCCTGGACGATCAGATTGTGCTGATCAATGATGATGGTTCTGTACAGACCAAGACACAATTCTTGGCCAGTGTAAAAGCGACTAATTCTCAAGAGCAGCAGGTTGCGCCCGAATCGATGAGCGTGCATGTATTCGGAAACACTGCCGTCGCGACCGGAGTTTTTCGAGCCAAAGGAGTCGAGGGCGGCAAACGTTACGTGCGGCGCGAGCGCTTCGTTGACACCTGGCTGTTCAACGCCGGAAAGTGGGTATGCGTCGCCACTAACGCCACGCCAGTTCTTCACTGAGAGACAAGCTGCCCGGTTGCTTCGCAGTAGCCGTGATTTTCTCTCGGCATGTGTGTTCCTTCCGGTATTGTTCTGAACACCAAGTTTGGCTTGAAGTTTAGAAGAGAAAGGTTACGACCTTGAGGTTTTTAGACGTCGAGCAACGGGCCGGAGAGGGCAGACGGATACTGCACAGGAGTCTAGCGCTTTCTGAAAAGGTAGAGCAGATTAGGGCCATCGAGGGCTGGGCGGAATCTGCGCTCTCCGGGAATCCCGAGTTGCGCGAAGGCGCGCTCGCCTGGACTGAAGCAGTCGGGAACCGGCTTTTAGATGTGGGCGGAGTAGGCGTCGCGCCGTCAGCATCGGCGCCCGCCGCCGGGCCTTTGTCGGGATCGAAACTTACACCATTCCCGCGCGCCCCGCCAGAGACCCGCGTTTTTGGCCATGCCGCTTTTACTGGCCTGACATAATCGATCCAAATTATCCCTACGGCGAAGGCATGCAACTGCAACTCCGGTCGGCCATCAGCCACCTCAACGAAGTGTGGGCAATCGAAGCGGGCGGCGTGATTTTAAGCGCCTTTGCCTACGTACTTCCATGGGAATGGATTCACGACTCAGCCCGCTGGACCTACGACGAATCGCGCCACTGCCAGATGGGCTATGAGCGCTTGATGGCTTGGGGTCTCGAGCCGGCGGAAATTCCTTTGGGCACGTACATCTACGAGAGCGCTGCGGGAGAAGATCCGATCTACCTTTTGGGAATGCTCTATTTCTTTGAGACCAAGAATATCCGGCATAAACCGGCTCGCGCGCAACTGTTCCACTCTTACGGCGATGCTCTTAGCGAGCACGACATGGACTTCGATTGGGCCGACGAAACCATGCATGCGGGGTACGGCAAACAATGGCTCAAAGAACTACTCGCCGCTCGGGGCCAGGATCCTACGGCTTACGATCAAGTCCGGGAACGCTGTGAAAAACTGGTCAGGGATTACGTGAGCACTGCAACAGCCGAAGATGTGGCCCGAGATTAAAAAAGTTGCCCACGGGCTGATCGAGAAAGCTGGCGGAAGGCCATGAGCGTGATCTCGGACCCGATGCGGAAAGGGAATCGAAATATTCTCGCTCTCGCGTAGCCGCAGACCGAATTCATCAGTCTCGTAAAATCCAATCCTCGAACTTCTGGTCGATGAACTCTCGCCTTATTCCGAGGTTGCGGCAGAACTTGTTCCAGGGGCTTACACTATCCCATGGTGACACGACTGATATCCGCGCAACCTGTTTATTCTCTAGCAACGCCGAGCCAATGAGTTGTCGAGCCGGCGCATCCGCGGCACTCAGATTGAACCCGATGACTGTCACCTCGCTTGCATTGATAAGTGCCTCGGACGCTTGACTCCAAAGATGGAGTAGCAATTTGTTCCCGCTGAAGTCCTTGAGATAACTCGGTATGATCAGGTTTCTGCCTTTGTTCGAGAGACATGCCGCTTTGAGATAAATTTCGGGAGCATCATTAGCACCTTGGAAAAAGTCTGCCTTGTGCTCGACGGCCGGTTGACAGTCCCGTTCATCCTCTTGCGCCCAATTGACTGACCCATGAAGTTTGAGGATCTTTATCCCCGAATGCTCTCCTGAAAGAGCATCCGAGCATCTAAACCCATATCCATCTGCATAATGCCACTTTCCAGCACGCGACAGCGCAGCCTCACGCAAGATATCCCAGTTAAAGCTGATTATGGTGTCGGTTTCAGCGAGAAAGTCTGTCCATTTGCCTAGCACAATTCGTTGGTTCGTACTCGCTTCGGACTGAAATTGACACTGCTTCCACGTGAATGCGTCTGAAATCATGCCCATGAGTTTAGGTCGCACGTCTCGCCAGCCTATATCCCGAAGTGCCACCGGTTCTGTCCCCATATCTGCAAGGTCCAACAGTGTGAATAGCTCTGCAAGATTTGGGCGGCCGAAATCTCTTGGAGGAATTGCCTTCAGGACTTGATTCATGGCCCGGGTTACGTGATCTGCTCGTTGAATTGCCGACGCTTCGGCTCTGAAGGAATCGCGAATGAAAGGCCAAAGATCCAAGCTTAGAAGATAGCCGGCAAATCGAGAGGCCCCTGCGCCGAGAATAAAAACCCTAGTTACCGTGTTTACCGGAGTTACTTGGTCTGCTGCCATTCTTAGCCACGGCTTTGGAAAACGAGGCCCCGCCAGCATGCGCCACCCTGTCCTTTGATGCAGCCTTTGCCAGAGCCTCCCGGAGCAGCATCTTGATATAAGTCTGGTACCCCACGCCCTTGCGGGCCGCCAATCGGCGAGCCGTTTCCAGGTCCTCCTTCGGGACGCGCAATGTAACAGGTTGAGAGGGCCTTCCTCCCTGTAGCGAACTGCCTAACGTGAGCGGTTTCCTCTCCCTCATCTGCCGCCGGATTTCGACCTCGATTTCGGAGCGGTGCCGGTCCCACCACGCCGCTTCTTCGGCCTCGCTGGAAAACTTCGGAATCACCACTTGTTTCATTTTTGCTTTTGCCATGTTTGTTCCAGTCCCCACTGTTTGGTATAAATCCGCTGTCTCTTTGTCCGCAGCCCAGCCTGTTATTGGACGCATCGCCTCACCCCGGACGGCAAACACGATGTCCAATATGCGACCGGTGCGACTCGCACCGACGGCAACCCAGCGTTGTTCGTTCCCTTCCATTTGGTATTCCAGAAGGATGTGATTTCCGGACAACACGTCTTCCGCGTCGGAGCGGCTGATACCATGCTTTGCAAGATGCTGTTCATTGTGCTCGTCCCAGTCGAACTCATGGGCTTCTCTCACCGCCCATAGTGTACATCAGTTGTACATACATAGCACCTCGACGTAAGTGATAAGTTCCAAGCGGTATATGCTGGAGCGCCACACGAGTCTCGCCCACAACGTCTGCGTGGCAACCTTGAGAGGTGATCACGGATCACCGCGCACTCGCATCTATAATGGTCCCAGTCCTCGCGGAGACCGCACGGGCATACCATGGCGCCCCACCATTTCAGACCACAAAGCATGGTTTTACTCGCCACGCTGGCATTGCTCAGCTTTGCGGAATTCAGCGCTGGAGGTCAGGCGGCTCCCGCCCCGACCGCAATGAACACTCCGGAAGCACACCTGGGTAAGGCCTACGATTCCTTGAAACAGGACAGATACGACGAGGCCGCGAGCGAATTTCGCGCCGCCCTGAAACTGGACCCGACGTTGACTCTGCGGGCGCGCTTTCCTTTGGCAGTCGCGCTGTTCGAGATGAAGAAATTCGATGAAGCGCGCCAGGAATTTGAGGCGGTTCATCGTGAAGTTGGAGATCATCCAAATGTGTTGTATTACTTGGGAAGAGTGGACCTCGAGGAGCGCAAATTCGAAAGCGCAATCCGAAATTTAAATGAGGCTGCCGCCAAGCCTCCTTTTCCCGATACCGCTTATTTTCTCGGCTACGCCTACTTCAAGCAGGGAGATATGGCTGCCGCTGAAAGGTGGTTGAAGGAAGCCGCCCTGACGAATCCGAGAGATGCTCGCATTCCTTATCAGCTCGGACTTGTCTATCGCAAACAAGGGCGCGAGGAGGAAGCGAAGAAGGCCCTGGCTCTTTCGGACGAGCTACGGCAACGCGAAGACAATGAAAGCAGGCTCAGAATGGAATGCGCGCAGAAGCTGGATCAAGGCCTGAGAGACGAGGCGCGCGCGGTGTGCGAGCAATTGTACGATCCTAATGATGCGGAGAAATTAACTGAGCTGGGCACAATTTACGGCCAGCATGGAGACTCAGAAGCGGCGCTGAAGCCCTTGCGCCGGGCCGCGGAGCTGGTTCCGCAATCGCCGCAGATGCAATACAACCTGGCGCTGGCCTATTTTCAGCTGAATCGATTTGAGGAGGCGCGCGCCCCGCTTGCCAATGCCCTGCAGCGCTGGCCGGACTTATTTCAACTGAACGCCCTCTATGGGGCCGTTCTCTCAAAGCTGGGCGAGGATTTGGCGGCTTATCAAACGCTCCGCCACGCGCATCAACTTAATGTGGAAGATTCCGGAACGGCGGACTTGCTCTACTCCGCCATCCTCGAGCTTGCGCGCAAGAGCCAGAGCGGACGCCAGTATTCCGATTCGTTTCGTTATTTCGAAGAAGCAGCGAAACTGCGGCCCCAAGAGCCGGAACCGCATCGTGGCATGGCTGAAATATACAGGCTCACCGGCCGTCCGGCGCAAGCAACGGCCGAACAAGAGGAGGCCGACCATCTCGATAAGAGGCTCGGAAAACTCAACTAAATCGCGAGCCAAGCATAGCGACGAGAGCTAGTGTTCCAGACTCGCCAGCGCCTGATCGGTTGTAGTCATTTTTGCCCCTAATGCGCGTAGCTCAGAAATGGCTCGGGCCCCTTCCTCGGGCTTTAGCGTTTCGATGGCATCTTCAACAACAGAGACGTGCCGGCCGCGCTGCAGCAATCCCTTAGCCGCCAGACGAACGCAATATTCGGTGACAACTCCAAACACCACAAATCCCGGCTTGGTCCCCAATCGCTCGACCAAAGTGCCCGCGTGGCGGCTCTCGAAAATGTCCAGGGTCTGCTTCTCAAGAAGGATTTGCTGAAACTTTTCAAGTTGCGGCGGCAAGGTCGCGTCCGCGGTGTTCGGAACTCGGAATATCCGCTCCGTTAATGCTTCAGGAACGAAATTCGCTCCCGGCGTCCCTTGAACGCAATGAGGGGGGAACATTTTGAATTCGGGATCGTCGCTCGTGTGAAAACATCCATGCGACACGAGAAACACTTTTCCTTTGCGTGCTGCATCCGTGAGCCGGCATATGTTTGGAAGCAGCTTCTCGGCTCCGGGTACATACAATTTGCCACCAGGCAGCATAAAGTCTGCTTGAGGGTCCACTTCCCAGAAAACCACGTCACGTGAAAGCATGTGGGCTTTTTGGTTCTCTACTTGCCGATTTTAGCTGATATGCCCCTGATCAAAACGACAAAGCAAAACCGCAAAGGATCACGAACGGACACGAAGGAAACCGCTATACTAGCGCACGCTTAGCTCAACCATTTACCTCTTCTCTCGAGGACTGATCATGACCGAAGCCGCATCGTCTAAGTCCACCGGGCCGCACCGGCTGGTAATTCGCAATATTGGATTGTTGTTGAGTGGCGATCACGAGCGACCGATCCTCGATGCCGACACCGTGGTCGCAGCTGATGGAAGGATCGTCTCGGTAGGGCGGGAAAAAGACGTTGACGTCGGGAACGCCGCGACGGTCATCGACGCGCGCGGAACTGCTCTCAGTCCAGGTCTGATCGACAGTCATGTGCATCCGGTCGCCGGCGACTGGACTCCCCGTCAGAATCAATTGGGATGGATCGACAGCTACATGCATGGTGGCGTGACCACCATGATTTCCGCAGGCGAAGTGCACACTCCAGGACGCCCGAAAGATGTTGTTGGGCTGAAGGCAATGGCGATCTGTGCCCAGCGATCATTTAATGCGTTCCGGCCGGGCGGGGTGAAAATTCATGCAGGCGCGCCGGTAATCGAGCACGGAATGGTCGAAGACGACTTCAAAGAGCTCGCAGCAGCAGGCGTGAATATTCTCGGCGAGGTAGGGTTGGGTAGCGTCAAGGACGGAAAGACCGCACGCCAGATGGTCGCCTGGGCTCGGAAATACGGAATTCAGAGCACGATTCATACCGGCGGACCCTCGATCCCAGGCTCAAGTCTCATTGACAAAGACATCGTGCTCGAGACCGATGCTGACGTCATCGGCCACGTCAATGGCGGCCATACCGCATTGCCCGACGATCAGATCACGGCGTTGTGCGAGAAATCTTCACGCGCTCTGGAGATTGTGCACAACGGCAACGAGCGCGCCGCATTGCTGACTCTAAGAACCGCGAAAGAACTGAATCAGCTCGGACGAGTGATTCTCGGTACCGATTCCCCCGCGGGATCGGGCGTGCAGCCGCTGGGAATTCTACGAATGATTTCGATGCTTTGTTCTTTGGGCGAAGTGCCTGCGGAGTCGGCAATCTGTTTCGCAACCGGCAACACGGCGAAAATCCGCAATCTTGATTGCGGATTGATTGAGCTGGGCAAGGCGGCAAATCTTGTTCTTATGGATAAAGCACAGCATTCATCAGGAAAAGATCTGCTTGAGAGCATTCAACGCGGTGACCTTCCAGGCATCGGCATGGTGATCATCGATGGCGTGGTTAGCGCTCAACGCAGCCGAAACACGCCACCGGCGACGAGAGTGCCGGAGGTAATTACACGATGAGAACTCGTGTACAAAACTCTAAAGAGATTTGTCATTCCGAGCGAAGCGAGGAGGAATCTGCTGTTTGCGGAGTTGCGATGGCTTCCTCTTCATTTACGGTCAGCAATTTTCGATCACGCATAACCACACGCCCGCCAATCACAACGGTTTCCACATCGCTGGCTTTCAGCGAGTAGGCGATTTGCGAATAGACACTGTACATCGGCACAGCGTTTGGCTCGTCCAAACTGATTAGAATCAGGTCGGCCTTCTTGCCTGCTTCGAGCGAGCCGATCTCTGTTTGCATGTGCAGCGCTTTGGCACCGTCGATTGTCGCCATTTCTACGACCGCTTTCGCGTTGAGCGCCAGCGGATCCATTTTCGTAATTTTGGCCAGCTTCGCGGCCAAGTCAATTTCCTCCATTAAGTCGAGGTCATTGTTGCTCCCGGCTGGGCCATCGGTCCCGAGCCCAACGGCGACACCGGCAGCGCGCAGCTCCGGCACGGGCGCAACGCCGCTCGCGATCATCATGTTGCTCGACGGGTTGTACACGCATCCCACTTGCCGCTGCGCCAAAGTCTTGCGGTCTGCGCCATCCACAAAAATGCAGTGTGCTGATACGACATCTGGTCCGAGTACGCCGATCTTGTCCAGGTATTGCACAGGCGACATTCCGTGCTGTTTCTGGCTGTCCTCCCATTCTTTTTTCATCTCAGCAACGTGGATCAGAATCGGCGCATGATATTTGCGCGCCAAGGCCGTGGCATCCTGAAGCGTTTTTTGTGAACAGGTGTAAATCGAATGCGGCGCTACTGCCGCGTAAATCAGCGGATCGCCTTGCCACTTCTTCAGGAACTTCTCGGTGTACGCGAGCATCTCGGCTTCGCTTTTGTTGTCCGGTGCCGGAAAATCGATGAATGTCTCCCCGAGTACGCCGCGCATGCCCGCAGCTTTGGTTTCCTCGGCCACAGCATCTTCGAAGTAATACATATCGGCGAAAGTCGTGACCCCTGAGCGGATCTGCTCCGCTGCTGCGAGCCGCGTTCCCCAGCGCACGAATTCTTCGTTAACGTTCTTAGCTTCAGCCGGGAAGATGTATTTGTAAAGCCAGTCGTTAAGCGTGACGTCATCATGCAGGCCGCGAAAAAGCGTCATCGGCACATGGGTGTGGCCATTGATGAATCCGGGGAGAACCAGCTTGCCGTGCGCATCGATCGTCTGCGAGCTAGCGTACTTAGCTTCGACTTCGGCTCGCGAGCCAACAGCGACGATCGTGTCGCCTCTGACGACAACGGCGCCGTCATCGTAAATGGTTCGCGCGCCGTCCATCGTGATGACCCTGCCGCCAGCGATGATGAGGTCGGCTTTTTGTCGGATTGCCTGAGACGAAACAGAAACAGGAAGACAACATTGAAAGGCGAGAAGCAGAATCAGAGACTGGCAAAGGGTCATTTCTCTCCTCAGCAGATGAAGAAGCAAACTCTTTCGAAACAACTCTCGCAGGCATGAAAGCGCGACAACAGCAGCACAAGGTTATCCCATAAATAGTCGCCGCGTCGTGTCACAGGAAATAACTTGGAGGACCTCATTGCGAGAGGCTTATCAAATGCCGTTTCGAATAGCCCCTCTACCCGCCCAGGCGTCGCGCGCGAAAGTAAGCCCGTCGCGACAAGCAGTGGTGCTAGAGGGCTGTTATCATATTTCGGCGGCAGAGCACTCCAAGCTTGGCTTTTATCGAGCTCTCGGGCTCGGTTTGGCCTCCCTGGGGTTACCCCAGGGAAACGTGAAGAACTGAGATTTCGTCGCGTGAGCTTCGCTGCGCGACTGCGCAGGCCTGCTCATGCAAGGTGAGACTCGTTGGAGCGTTCTGCCGTTTTTCTGTCATGTCGCGTTCGTCACTGTTAAGAGTGCTTGCCACGTCCATTCTCGCTGGCGAGCCGACTGTCGACCACATCGTCGTTCGGGCCAGCCGGACATTGGGCAGGACCTGGCGTTGGCTTCCTCCTCTGTCCCAGCGTTACGTCAAAGCGTTCGCCGGGCGGACGCGTCCCCGGCGCCGGGACGTGGTCCAGTTTCTTCGTCATGACCCGGGTTTCCTCTGCGCATGGTCGAAGCACTTCCATGAATTGTGGGTGGAGCAGTGGCTAACTGAGCAGCAGCGCATGCAGCCGGTTGCCGCAGCCGAGACGTGGGCCGTTCCGGTCATCGAGTCTCCCGGAGCCTTAGCCGACTGGCTTGGACTCAGGACAGTCGAACTGCAATGGTTCGCCGACCTCAAGGGACTCGGGTACAAGAGCAGTCGCCCCAAGTTGAGGCACTACCACTGCCGGATATTGGCGAAGCAATCCGGCAACATTCGCCTGATTGAAGCGCCGAAGCCGCGCCTGAAGGAATTGCAACGGCAGATTCTGGCCCAGATACTTGAAAGAATCCCACCCCATCCCGCGGTGCATGGGTTTGTCAAAGGGCGATCCATCAAGACGTTTGTCGCTCCCCACGTGGGCCAACGCGTTGTGTTGCGGATGGACTTGCGGGATTTCTTTCCTTCTTTCTCTGCCGCAAGGATCCAGGCCATTTTCCGTACCCTGGGCTATCCCGAATCGGTTGCTGATCTGCTCGGAGGCATATGCACGAATGCAACACCGCGCGATGTCTGGAGCAGGCCCGCGTTCGACATCGATCTCAGTCAAGTGCAGGAAGCGCGGGCGTTGTATTCCAGGCCGCATTTGCCTCAGGGTGCGCCCACCTCGCCAGCCCTTGCGAACCTTTGTGCCTATCGCGTAGATTGTCGATTGAGCGGCCTAGCAAAATCGGTTGGAGTCGAATACACGCGCTACGCTGACGATCTGGCGTTTTCTGGCAACGAAGCATTTGAGAGGTGTGTAGACCGGTTCTCAACCCACGTCGCTGCCATTTTGCTTGAAGAGGGTTTCGCGGTGCATTTCCGCAAGACTCGTGTCATGCGCCAAGGCGTGCGCCAGCACTTAGCGGGCCTCGTTGTCAACCAACACATGAACGTAATGCGACCTGACTTTGATCTCCTCAAGGCGACCCTCACTAACTGCATTCGGCTAGGTCCCGAGAGCCAAAACCGCGACGCCCATCCCCGTTTTCGTTCACACCTCGAGGGCCGCGTTGGATTCGTGGAGATGATCAACCCAGTTAGGGGAAGACGTCTTCGCACGATATTCGAGCAGATCCAATGGCGATGATGGGCTGGCGGACAATCTGCATTGCACCAGCGATCGTTGAGCGACATCTGCCCTTTTGCGGCGCGAGCTACCTCAATCCGTCCTCGCCTTTGATTTGGTCTTTGGTTAGTCCTCCGACACGCGGCAGTGGCCGCCCGCTGTCAGTTACCGCGATGGCGACCATGATCTCATTGGCTCTTGGCGCGTCGTTCAAGCGCACTTCCATGCCATCGAAATGGCTGCGCACAAAAGCGGCGTCTTTATGACCGAGAGGGATGTCGAGCGCAACGCCCAATCCACCGCGCTTTTTTGATGATGGAATCAGGGCGGCGCCCTTTCCGAGGACTTTCCGCACCGGCGCGCCTAGTTTCGGATGCAGAACAGCGGCAGCATGTTCCAGTTCGCCATTTTCACCCACGGCGGCAGCTTTGCCATAACTTTCGACCGTGTTCCCAGAAATTCCCAGAGCCGCGACGGCGCGCTGCGTGAGCAGTTCACCGAGTTCTTCGCCAATGTCCATCAACTCGGTCAAGTCCTCGACGTATTTGCCGGCACAGGGATTCTCGATAACTGCTACGCAAGCCGCGCGCCGCGTCGGCGGCTGGATGGCACGGCCCATTTCGGTGCAAGTTTCTTCTACGAAAGTTGCGAGTTTGCGGATTTTAGCTCTCATTTCGCTATTTGCTTCTTCTGCATATCACAATTGAGAAGCGTGCCGACCGCCTCTGTGCTCCTCTGTGTACTCGGTGGTCAGAGTCAAGATCATTAACCACAGAGTACACAGAGGAGCACAGATCGAGTCCTTCGTGACGCCTGCTCTGAATTCAGCCCCAAGTCGATCTCACTCTGCACCTTCATCGCAGCCCGTCTTCCCCCTTGATCTCCGACGCTTTCAATCCGGCCACACGGGCGTGAACACGAGCGCCTGTCGTCATGACTAATGCCAGAACAATCTCATCCGCTCGAGGAGCATCGGTTAGACCTACTTCCATCGCATCAAAGTGGCTTCGGACGTAAGAGGCATTGATGTGCGTGATGGGGATGTCCAAACGCGTTCCCGGGCCACCGACTTTCTTGGTGGAAGCGACAATTGCCTTCGCGCCGCCCAGCAATTCTCGCATTCCATAGCCGCCGGGTACATGCCACAGCGCCCCATGCTCCAGTTCGCCCGCGGAGCCGATGATCGCTCCCTTCCCGTACGCCTCGATTACATGCGGATCGCCACCTAGCACTGCAATCAAAGCACGCGCCATTTCAAATCCGAGCGGTTTCAGATCATCCATGAAGCCGGCGATGTTTTCAACATAGTGGCCCGCAAACGGATTGGCTATGACCGCGAGCACAGCCGCACGTCGTAGCGGAGTTGACGCGACCGGTCCACCTTCGTGAAGAATCTCTTCCACTGTCGTGAGCTTCTTTCGAATCCGGACCTCAGGCATGGGCCAGGCTCCTGGCCGGGGTTGATGCAGCCTGGCGTAAGGAAGCGCACTGACCGACAAGACGCGTTTGTCCCTGCAAATTCAGTGCGACTGCGGTGATCAGTCCTCTCTCGATCAGCATTCGCGCAGTACTTACTCCGAAACTTAGAGCCAGTTCGATTTCTCCATCGGAAAGCTCTCCGACATCTTGTGTTACAAGGCGAGCGCCCAAGTCGCTATCTGGGGCAAGTTCACGAGCCGGAACTCGAGAGATTGAAGGATGTCCGGGCAGATCCACTGCATTCGCGATGACTGTGGCCGCCGCATCGGCGGCAGCAGCCGATTCGGCAAGCACCGTGACAGCATCGGCGATTCCGAGCGAAAAGCTGCGGCCCCGCCATCCGCTCGTCGCAATTCCGCGGACCGGGTCAGATGCATGGAGTCTTACTGTGCCGAACAAACATGGATGATCCGGCCGCTCAACCATGCCCACCGTGAACTCTTCCCCCTCCCCGATGTAGATGGCAATGTCGCCGCCGTCGTTCACATAAGCGCGGCGGAGATTTGCGCCCGCAGTCAGTGTGCTCAGAATCTCTTCCGCTACCGCTCCCGCAACCGCCGCCATTGGCGTAATAAACGTCTTAGCCGCATAGGGCATCACCGCGTCAAGCATGCGTCGCGCCACAACACCGGTCACGCGCGGACCGTCTGTGCCCGCCGCTTGCCGCAGCAGAGGCAGTTCGCTGCAAAGCTCATCGAGAATGGTCACGAATCTCTCGGCGGCGGCTTCATAGGCAATTCGGACTTGATCGGGTGCCCCAAAGGCTTCAACGATCACGTCAATTGGCCCGTCGTGAAGATGTAACCGGCGACCGTCAGGCAGGAGCGAAATTTGTGCCCGCGTGTTCACGATTTTGACGCCGATCGAAGATTGCTGTGCAGCGGCCAAGGATTATCGGGTTTCGCGGAAATGTGTCGGTTGGCAGCAATCGACTGCAAAGGCCGGACATGATCCAAGTAGCCACCCAGCGTGCCGTAATCGGCCAGCTTCATTGTGAACTCGATTGGCGCAACCAGCGCTGGCGTCGGCACATATCCGAATGCGTTCTCCGGCATGCGGGAGACGTCGACCATGATTGTGATTCCGCCACCCGGCCACACATAGACGGGAGCTCCGCCACAGGTGACGCGAGTGAGCGCGTCCCGAACTGAGTGCGTCAGCTTGACCGGATTCTCGGTAACTCCAGCACGCAACGAACCGCCTGCGCCTCCCATGAAAAGAACCGTGCATAGTGCCGGCTCGCAGTTTTCTTTTATTCGTGCAACAGATTGCTGCAGCACAGCCGGAAGTTCCTTCTCAACAGGGCGCAGTTGATCGTCGAGTTCGAAATATGCGTAGTGCTCGCCGGTGGTGCTCACCATCAGCAGGCGCAAGCCGGGCCATGCGATCGTGGGTTTGAAGTCTCCGAGAATGGATAGTGGATCTTCGATGTTCGTCCCGCCCCATGATGTGCCCGGTTCGGCGACTCTGAAATACCGGCCTGGCGTCGAGCGCCTGCCCTTCAATTTAATTCCGGTTTCAGGGATGCCGAGCAGCTTGCCGGCTTGATGCTCGGACAGCACGCCGGTGATGTGATCGTCCACGACAACCACTTCATCCACTTTGCCGAACCATTGCTTGGCAAACATGCCGATTGTGGCTGACCCGCATCCCACCCGCATGCGTTCTTCGAGCACGCCGTCAACAATGGGAGGCTTAGCCGCCTGCACGGTGACTTTCGCGCCCTGCTCAATCTCCAATTCAACAGCCTTTCCGTTGCACAGATTCAGCAGCGTTTCGCACGTGACAGTTCCCTCATGACGGCTTCCGCCGGTCAGATGACGCACCCCGCCGAGCGACAGCATCTGCGAGCCGTATTCGTTCGTGGTCACGTGGCCAACAGCCTCGCCTTGAGCGCGCACGGTGCTGCATTCGGCTCCAAGATGGCGGTCAGTATCAATCTTCAGCTTCACTCCGCAATAGCTGAAGATTCCTTCCGTCACGACTGTGACCATGTCGACACCGCTCACTTCCGAAGAAATGATGAAGGGAGCAGGTTTGTAGTCAGGGTACGTGGTACCCGCACCGATCGCTGTGACGAAAGTGTCCGGGCCACCGACTAGATTGCCGTCCCAATCGTGGCTACGCTCGAGAAATGGAACCACGGAATCGCCGCGCGAGACGGCGCGGTCGAGCACAATATGAGGATCCAGGCGTACAAGCTGCCCCGCAAGATTGCCGTAACGATCGCATGCTCCAGTCCGGCCATCCTTTATGTAGCAGAGGACGGGACACGCGTCGCAACGAATTACGTCATTGTCAGGCACGCAGCCCTCCTGCTACGCCCGCGCTGAGAATCGCCGCTCGAACACGATCTGGTGTTGCAGGAATTTTCCGCACACGGATTCCGATCGCATCGTGAAGCGCGTTCAGAACGGCTGGTGCAGTAGGAATCACAGCCTGCTCGCCAATTCCCTTTGCGCCGAAGGGGCCGATTGGTGATTGGTCTTCAATCAGAATCGATTCCACCGGCGGAATATCGCCCCCGGAGGGAATCAAATAGTCGTGCAGGTTCTCGCCTTTGCCGGGGAAGAATTCCTCCATCAGCGCCATGCCGATACCCTGCGCGACCCCGCCTTCGATCTGGCCTTCAATGAGCGTGGGATTGATCGCGCGACCCACGTCGTGAGCTGCGGTGATTTTAAGCACCTTCACCGTGCCCAGTTCGATATCGACCTCGATTTCAGCGAGATGCGCGCCGAATCCGAAGACCGCGTAGGGGACGCCCTGACCGTTCTCATCGAGCGGGCTGGTCGGCGGGTCGAATGTAGCCTCGGCGGTAAGAGCGTATCCGTGAGCATCGAGGGGCAAATCGGCAAGCTCGATGCTCCGATGATGCTCTCCATCCTGAACTCCAACTCGGCCATTCTCGAACGAAATCTTCGCGCACTCGCAGGCGTCCGCCATACGCAAGATTTTACGTCGCAGCTCCTGGCCAGCCATATATGCGGCTTTCCCAGTCACGAATGTCTGGCGTGACGCGGAGGTCTTGCCGCAGTCGGGCGTGACGGATGTATCCCCAGAGATTAGATCGAAGCGACTAATCGGACATCCCAGCGCGTCGGCACATATCTGCGTTACCACGGTGGCGGATCCTTGCCCAATGTCAATCGCGCCCTGATGCAGCGCAATTCTGCCGTCGGGTTTCAAGCCGATGCGCATCGTCGAGGGATTGGGCAGTGAAGTATTGCCGCATCCATACCACATTCCCGCGACACCCACACCTCGCCGGAGAGGACCACTCGCGTTCATGTTGAACTCCGCAGTTTCTCTACGCGCCTCCAGCCATCGCGGTCGCAAGGCCTCCAAACACGCCCGAATGCCGACTCCCTCGCCGAGCACTTGTCCAGTTACCGTGGGAGTTTCGCCATTCAGCACGTTCAGGATTCGAAATTCGAGCCGATCCATCGAGAGGCGATTGGCGAGTTCGTCGTAGAGTTGTTCCTGAGCGATAGCCGCCTGCGGAACGCCGAATCCGCGAAAAGCCCCGGCGGGCACTAGGTTCGTATGCACCGCCCGAGTCAACGCCCGGTAATTGGGAACATAGTACGGCCCTGAAGCGTGCACCGGAACGCGCGCAGCGACGGTCGGTCCCCAGGAAGAGTATGCGCCGGTGTTGAAGTCCGCCTTGAAATCGAGCACGACGATTTTGCCATCTCTGTTGGCGCCCGCCTTCAGCCGCATCCGTGCAGGATGACGTTTTGTGGTCGAAACGATGGATTCGGTACGCGAATACACCATCCGAACCGGTTGTCGCAGATGCCAAGCTGCAAGGGCCACAAAAGGCTGCACGGACAAATCCAGCTTGGTGCCAAAACCGCCGCCCACTGCGGTCGGAATGATTCGAACCGCCTCGGGCGCGATGCCAAGAATCTTCGCAATATCTGACCGATCCATGTAGGGAGATTGGGTGCATGCCTGAATCTCGATGGTGTCTCCCACGCGGCGCGCAAAGCCGGCCTCAGGCTCGATGCAGGCGTGCTCAACGAAGCCGGTTTCGTATTCGGCGTCGGCGGTCACGTAAGCCTCAGAGAGGGCCTCGTCTACATCACCGCAGACAACACGGCCTCTGACAAGAACATTCTCCTCTCGATCGGCGTGCACACGCGGTGCGTCTGGACCAAGCGCATCGTCGATGGTCATCAGCGGCGCCAGTTCTTCCCAGAAAACTGGGAAGTTACTGAGATCGAGTCTCTCAACCATGTCAGCGTCGCCTACGACGGCAGCTACCGCCTCCCCTCGAAAACGGGCCTCCGATTCGGCGAATACTGGTTGATCGGCGAACCTCGGAATCACGCCGTAACGATTTTCGCCAGGAACATCCTTTGCCGTTAAGACGGCAGAGACTCCGGGATTCTCGGCTACGTAAGCATTGAGATCGCCGAAGCGAAACCGGGCACGATGAAAGGGACAGCGAACGACTCTTATCATCAAAGCGCCGACGGGAATCTCATCCGCTCCGTAGACCTCGACTCCGGTGACTTTTCCTTGTCCATCGAGGCGGACTAAACGGTTTCCCACCGCCTGCCCCGCATCGGGCGTGGCCCGCAGACTGCCTCCTCCTTCGACATCCAGCACAGCAGTAATAATCTTCCGATACCCCGTGCAACGGCAGAGAACGCCCCCGATGGCATCCATTACTTCACTCTCGCTGGGCGCGGGGGTTTTCTCCAGCAGTGCAGTGGCGGCGACCAGCATTCCGGGCGTACAGGCCCCACACTGGGCAGCGCCATGGATGAGGAAGGACTTCTGGAGCTTGTCATACAAAGGGCCACGCTGCGCCAAACCTTCTACGGTCGTGATCTCGCATCCCTCTGCTTGTGCGGCGGCAACCAGGCAGGCGCATACTGGTTCGCCATCTAGTAAAACTGTGCAAGCTCCGCAATCTCCCGCATCGCAGCCAACTTTGGTTCCGGTCAAACCAAGATCCTCTCGCAGGACGCGAGAGAGCCGTTGCGCTGGCGACGTGGAAACAGAGGCGCAGCGGCCGTTTACTGAAAAACGGATTGGCGTTTGAACGTCACGGAGTCGCTGTTCCGTGGTCGCCATATCAGCAACTCCCAACGCAGAGTTCGAGGGAACGCCGCACTAGCGTCAGTGCCGCATCCCGCCGGTAAGTTGCAGTTGCGCGGACGTCGTCAATTGGCGATAGCGAAGATAAGTGCTCCGGTGAGACAAGCGCAGCTAGGCCAGCATCCGCCGGTTTATCGAGCAATACCTGTTCCAATGCGGTCAAGCGCTGAGCGCGAACTGAACATGAGCCGACCGCAACCCGAGCATACCGAACTCGCCCCTGTTCATTAACGCTCACCACTGCGGCCACCATGACAATTGAGATCACCAGGTAACGACGTGCGCCCAATTTTAGGAAGACCGAGGGCGCGTCCTCGACGGTGCGGGGCACGATGACAGCCGTCAGAATCTCACCTGCAGCTCGCAACGTTTTGCGATTGCCGACAATAAATTCGGCGAGTGGCACGCGGCGGGTTCCACTGCTCGAAGCCAGCTCGACTTCAGCATCCAGGGCCAGCAACGGCGGAACACTATCCGCAGCCGGCGAGGCATTACAAAGATTCCCAGCAACTGTCCCGCGATTCTGGATCTGGACGGAACCGATCTCTCGCGCTGCGCTCTTTAGTGCATCGAAACATTGCGGCAAAGGAGTCTGCAGAACTTTGGTCCAAGTTGTCCCTCCCCCAATTCGAAAGTAATCCTTTTCTCTGGCGATCCCCTTTATCTCCCTTACCGCGGTGATGTCGACCACTGGAGTTGAGATCCATCGCTCCCCCAAGGCCGGATAAAAGTCTGTGCCACCGGCCAGGACCTGAGCGCCCGGCTCTCCAAGCGCGTCCACGGCTTCGTTTAGGGTTCTGGGCCTGAGATACACGAGGGCTCCGCTCACCAACCTGGTGAGGCTTGCCGGGTCATTCTTATACAAAGCACTCGGGTTTGTACAGCATCCGAGAACCCAATATCCGCAAGCGATTGAAGCTATTCACCGAATGTTTCGGTGCAGAATAAAGAGATTCGTTCACTAATTGTTCTTGGACCGCGCAAGCCCGCGAATCTGGTTCAAGTAGCCAACATAAATTGGGATGGGAATATCGGGCGAGTCGCCGTCATTGAGGAAGTGTTCCAGCCGGATTTCAATCGGAATCGTGCTGATCACCTCTCGAAACCGCGGCATCTGCAGGTATTTTACTTTCCAGATTTCGAGCATCAAAGAACGGAAGTCTTCACTGATAAAGCCCATTCTGCAGTCGCCCAGATAAACCGCGTCAAAGTGCCGTTCGGTAAGGGAACGGCGAATGGGATCATCAGGCGGAGAGAAGGCGTACACCAGGTGGAACAAGTCGGCCAAGTCGCCCCACAAAACTTTCTCTTCATACGCGCTGAAACTGAAAGGAACGCTGCCACGCTGCTGAATCAGCCGGGCGTGATCACTCCCACCTAGATGTTGACGGCCGAGTTCGTCGCGAAACCAGCGAAGCCGTTCCGGGGCGAGATTGTGACGAAGGAATTCCACCGCGTACGCATTCGGCAAATACAGTGTGGAATCACCATCGAGACGCGCCAGCCAGGGACTCCATTCCTTGTGCTCCAAAAGACCAATCAGCTCTGTCAAATCGCCTACAGTCGTATCGCGGTGATACTTTACGGCCTGCCAGAAATGTTCGGTCGAATCGTAAGTAGCTCCAAAGAGTTGGATGCCTTCTTCGATTGGATACCAATTCGAGAGCACGCGTCCTGAAATTGACGGAGAAGCACTCCAGCAGTTCAGTGAATGCTTCCATTTCTCCTGGACTGCCAGAAACGCGTCGGCATAGCCGCGTGGTACCGACTCCGTCACGCGCGCGATCGCTTGCCGGAGTTCGTCACTTGTGTGTGTGATGACCGCCTCAAGCGGGCGTTCGTCGTTCATGGAAACGATCCGGCTCTCGATCCCGCGTCGAAGCAAGTCTCGTGCCAACTGCTGCCGCTGTTTATCGTCGAGATTCCAGCGTTTGGTTTGCGAGTCAATGTAAGGAAACAATTCAGCCAGCGACTTGAATTCAATGAAGCCGTGAACAGCAAAGGTGAGCGGGCGGCCATCTTTCAGAATCGTTGTGGTAGGAGTAACGATTGCTTGAAGAGAAAGTTGCTCCGCTCGCAGCGGCGCTCTCAGGACCACCGCGATGGCAACGACCGCAATGACCAAACCACATGCACGTTTGCGCATGAGTTCTTTCATGCTCCCTTCGTTTTTGCTGCGCAATAATCGCATCAATTCTCAGAAACTCCAAACGCCACGTTCAGCCCTCATTCGCGAAGGTCCAGGACCAAATGGACCAAGAAGCGAAGATCGGCTCTGGTATTCTTACGCGCGTGCCGCGCTCATTCCTGATCGATACCGACACCGCCTCCGACGACGCCGTGGCGATCATCATGGCTCTTCGCGCACCCGACGTCCAAGTTGCAGCAATCACGACAGTCGCCGGAAATGTTGATGTTCAACAAGCCACCCGGAACGCGCTCTACACAGTTGAACTCTGCGGAGCCGATGTCCCGGTTTATGCCGGTGCTGAAAAACCGCTGCTTCGAGTGCATCAGAGCGCAACCTGGTTTCATGGTCGCGACGGACTGGGAGATCACAATTACCCGCCGCCCCGTAAATCTGCGGGAAAATCGCACGCCGCCGATGCGATCATCGAGGCTGTCGAAGCGAATCTTGGAATCGTACTGGTGACGCTGGCTCCCCTCACCAATCTCGCCCTGGCGCTGTCGAAGAGGCCGGAAATTGCTGCCAAAGTCGCCCGCTGTTTGGTTATGGGAGGTGCTCCCTGCTGCGAGGGAAACGTAACGCCTGCCGCCGAATACAACATCTGGGTAGATCCTGAGGCTGCCCGCATCGTTCTCCGCAGCGGCCTTCCGATAGAGCTCGTCGGATGGCAGCTCTCGCGAGCGGAGGCCGTCCTTCGTGATCGCGATATCGCACACATCCAGGGATTTAAAACCGATCTTGCCCGCTTTGCTATCGAGTGCAATAGCCGTGCGCGCGAAGCTTACAAAATCCAGACTGGGGAAGACGGCATTTCGTTGCCTGATCCGGTTGCCATGTGTATCGCCCTCGACCCGACTGTCGGAACCGAGTGGAGCGAGCACTATGTGGATGTGGAGACGCATAGTGAGCTCACGCGAGGCATGACGGTTGTGGATCGCCTCAACGTCACAAGCGACGAGCGTAATCAAACAGTCTGGGCATCGGTGCTGCACAAGCGGCGCAAAGCGAAAGTGTGCTGGCAAATCGACACGAAACGCTGGAAGGAAGCGCTGTTTTCGGCCTTGCGGTAGCGTCTTTCGAGTTCTGCTATAGTTCGCTTTTACGGAGGTCATCATGCCCCGGATTGTCCGCTGCGGCCTGATCCAGGCCAAAAACGAACTCAGCCCCAAGCACTCGTTGCCGCAAATCAAAAAGGCGATGATCGACAAGCATCTGAAGCTGATTGATCAGGCGGCGAAAAAGAGGGCACAGATCCTGTGTTTGCAGGAACTCTTTTATGGTCCTTACTTTTGCGCGGAACAGGACGCGCGTTGGTATGAGCTTACCGAGCGCGTGCCGGATGGTCCCACAACTCAACTGATGCAGAAAGTCGCGGCCAAACATCGCATGGTGATCGTAGTTCCGGTTTATGAAGAGCAGATGCCGGGATTGTATTTCAACACTGCGGCGGTGATCGACGCCGATGGCCGCTATCTTGGAAAATACCGAAAGCACCACATCCCGCACTGCCATCCGGGCTTCTGGGAAAAGTTCTACTTTACCCCGGGCGATCTGGGTTATCCGGTCTTTGAAACGAAGTATGCCCGGGTTGGCGTTTACATCTGTTACGACCGGCATTTTCCCGAAGGGGCACGCATTTTGGGCTTGAACGGGGCGGAGATCGTGTTCAACCCTTCGGCGACGGTAGCGGGATTGTCGGAGTATCTCTGGGAGTTGGAGCAGCCCGCGCATGCGGTGGCGAATGGCTATTTTGTCGGCGCGATCAATCGGGTTGGCGAAGAGAAGCCCTGGAACATCGGCAAATTTTATGGCAAAAGCTACTTCTGCAATCCGCGCGGGAAAATCATTGCCCAAGCAAGCCGGGACAAAGACGAAGTGGTGGTCGCCGATCTCGATCTCGACATGATCACTGAAGTCCGGAGGGTGTGGCAGTTCTTCCGCGATCGCCGACCGGAAAGCTATGGACCGCTGACGGCGCAGACCGGGGCGGCAGCGGCGGCGGATTGAGCTGCTGGAATGACGAGAGTAGATGAGACTGGAATGACCACAACCACGACCTCTTCATCCCGGATCGAATCCAGTCCTCTCTATAACCTTGATCTTGCGCCTGTCTCTGCCGAGCGGCGCCATTGGGGAACCTACAATTACGCGGCGCTATGGATTTCGATGTCGGTCAACATTCTCACTTACATGTTGGCGGCAAGCCTGATTCAGGGTGGGATGAACTGGAAACAGGCAGTGATCACGATCTTCGTAGGAAATGTGATCGTGATGGTTCCCATGCTTTTGAATTCGCATCCCGGAGCCAAATACGGCATCCCCTTTCCGGTGCTGGCGCGTGCGTCGTTTGGAGTTCTGGGCGCAAACGTGGCTGCCGTGCTCCGGGCGCTGGTGGCATGCGGATGGTTCGGCATTCAGACCTGGATCGGCGGCGAGGCCATCAGCACTCTGCTGGCGACTCTTGCACCCGGATGGAAACAGATCCCTCATGGCAGTGCCATTTGCTTCCTCCTGTTTTGGCTGATCAACGTCGCGGTAATTTTGAAGGGCATCGAATACATACGAATTCTCCAGGGGATCAGCGCGCCTGTGCTGTTGGGTGTTGGGTTGTTACTTCTAGGATGGGCCTATCACGCTGCCGGCGGCTTCGGCCCCATGCTCGCGGTACCATCGCGCTTCAGCAGTTTTTCTGATTTCCTAAAGTTTCTGATTCCAGCATTGAATGGAACTGTGGGTTTCTGGGCCACCATATCTTTGAATATCCCTGACTTTACGCGGTTCGCCCGCAGCCAGCGCGAGCAGGCAATCGGTCAGGCTTTGGCTCTGCCCACGACGATGACGCTGTATGCCTTTATCGGCATCGTCGTGACCTCGGCGACGGTAGTAATTTACGGAACTGCCATTTGGGACCCGGTGCAGTTGCTGAGCCGATTTCACTCTCCGGTCGCCGTAGTGATCTCGTTGATCGCGATCCTGCTGGCAACGCTCAATGTAAACATTGGGGCTAATGTTGTCTCGCCGGCAAATGACTTTTCCAATCTATGGCCTCGGCGAATCAGTTTCCGGACGGGCGGCATAATTACCTGCTTCATGGGTATCGCCCTGATGCCGTGGAAACTGCTGGCCAATTACAAGACATTCATACTCGGCTGGCTGGGTGGGTACGCTGCCTTTCTTGGACCGGTTGCGGGAATCATGATATGCGACTACTTCCTGTTGCGAAAACGCACTCTGCAACTGAATGATCTCTATCTCCGCGGAGGAGTTTACGAATACTCAAAGGGATTCAACTGGCGCGCCATCGGTGCGCTCGCCTTGGGAGCAGGAATGGCCCTTGTCGGATTGGCGGTTCCATCAGTGCGGGTGCTTTACGACTATTCGTGGTTTGTGGGATTTGCGGTTTCATTCGCGGGGTACTACGCTCTGATGAAGTTTCATCGGCAGACAGCGCTCGCGTCGGCGGAAGCCTGATAGCGGATTCACCGACTCGCGCTTGCCGTCTCCTGGAATGTAGGCAGGATTTCGCGCTGATACACTTCGAGCGTTTGCTCTTCTTCTCCGCACATAAGATAGACATTGAATTGAGTCACACCTACGTCTGCCAACTTGCGCAGCTTTTCGCGATGATCTTGCGCCGAGCCCACAATGCAGAAACGATCGACAACTTCGTCGGACACAAAATTGGCATTGCTGCTTTCGACCTCGCAGTGATGCAGATAGTCATAGCCGGCACGATTCTGAACGTAGGAGGTAAGCGCGGGAGGCAAGTCTTCAGGCTTGTACTGACGAATAAGGTCCACCACGTGATTGGAAACCAGCGCCGGAAACCACCGCACACGCTCACGCGCCAAAGCTAAATCATCAGAGACCCAAACCGGCGCCGCCGCCATGACCTCAATGCCTCGCCAGTCGCGTTTAGCGCTGCGAGCGCCTTCTTTTACAAAGCCGAGGCACCATGCGATCAAGTCCGGATCGGCGAACTGAAGAATAATTCCATCTGCGACCCGTCCCGCCATTTGCAGAACCTTGGGGCCGTATCCTGCAATCCAAACTCGCGGGGGATGCTCCGCCCAGGTGAGCCGGGTGGGCTGGCCGTCATATTCAATTTCGTGACCGGCAGTCAGCTCGCGAAACTTCTTGACGGAATCTTCCAATTGCGCCCAGGTGACCGGCTTCTTGCCCAACACCCGCCGCGAACTGTCACCTCGCCCGATGCCTAATTCCATTCTGCCGCCCGAAATCAAGTTGAGCGTGGCAAACAGACTGGCAGTAACGGTCATGTCACGGACAGCGGGATTGGTCACGCATGTGCCGAGCCGCATCCGCTGCGTGTTGGCGGCCATTAGCGTCAACAGCGGATACGGTTCCTTCCACAAAACGTGGGAATCGAAAATCCAGCCGTAGCGGAATCCCGCGGACTCGGCCTGACGCGTTAACCCAACGATGCGTTCGACCGAAATATCGGGTTTCAGGGTGATGCCGAACTCCATAGGCGATCCTTTACTCTTTTCCGGAAATGCGGGACCAAAGTGCGGCAGTTTAGCATAAAATTCCTGTTCGCTTCGCCGGAACGGAGGGCAGATGGGTTTTGACACGATCATCGCAAACGGAAAAGTAGTGACTGCGACCGACACATACTTAGCCGACATTGCAATCAGCGCAGGCAAGATCGAAGTCGTCGGACAGAATCTGCCGAGGCAGAATGCCGCACGAGTGCTGGAAGCCATGGGAAAGTATGTTTTTCCTGGCGGCATTGATGTGCATACGCATCTCGATATGCCATTCGGCGGCACAACCAGCGCCGACGATTTCGAAACCGGGACGCGCGCGGCGGCATTTGGCGGAACGACCACGCTGATCGATTTCGCCATCCAGTACAAGGGACAATCTTTGCGAACAGCTTTCGATACATGGATGAGCAAAGCGTCGCAGAAAGCCGTTTGCGATTATTCATTTCACTGCATTGTTACTGATCTCGGCGGCACGCAACTAGAAGAAATGAATGCATTGGTAGGCGAGGGCGTGACGAGCTTTAAGCTTTTTATGGCATATCCGGGCGTGTTTATGCTCGACGATGCCAGCATCTTCAAGGCGCTGCAGACCACCGCAAAAAACGGCGGGCTGGTATGTATGCATGCCGAGAACGGAAGCGCGATCGATGTCATTGTTCAGCAGGCGCTTGCCGAGGGAAAAAAGGCTCCGAAGTATCATGCGCTGACCCGTCCTACCACAGCGGAGGCTGAGGCCACGGCGCGGGCGATTGCGTTGGCGGAAATGGCCGGCGCGCCGGTTTATATCGTGCACCTGAGCTGTAACGATGCGCTTGAAAAAGTTCGTGAGGCGCGCGATCGCGGACTTCCGGTCTACGCGGAGACTTGCCCGCAATATTTGTATCTTTCCATCGAGAATTTCGATGTACCCGGCTTTGAAGGCGCAAAGTATGTTTTCACGCCGCCACTGCGGGAAAAATGGCATCAGGAGAAGCTGTGGAATGGATTGAAGCGCGATCACCTGCAGGTCGTCTCCACTGATCATTGCCCGTTCTGTTTCAAAGAACAGAAAGAACTCGGGAAGGATGACTTCACGAAGATTCCCAACGGCGGCCCAGGCATCGAGCATCGCATGAGCCTGATTTATTCCGGAGGCGTCGCACAGGGCCGTTTCAGTATGAACCGGTTTGTCGAGCTGGTTTCCACCACTCCTGCAAAGCTCTTCGGCCTGTATCCACGCAAAGGAACGATTGCGGTAGGCAGCGACGCTGACCTGGTTATCTTCGATCCGCACCGCAAACACACGATCAGCGCCAAAACTCACCACATGCGCGTGGATTATTCGATGTTTGAGGGAATCCAGGTCACGGGTATGCCGGATACTGTCCTCTCGCGAGGGCGCGTGGTGGTTGACGGGGATAAATTTCTGGGCCGCGCAGGGCAGGGGGAGTTCCTTAAGAGAGCGACTTACGCACAGATAAACGATTAGTCGGCATTGGACGTTCTCTACTCTCCCAGTGATCACCCAATTTCACGAACCGCGTCGTTGCTAGCCTCACTAGCTAAATGTCGAGGATGGATCGGATTCGTGTCAGGGCATGCCTTCAGGCATGCTGACGGAACCAAGCTCCGAAATACCGCGCCCATCCGGCGCAACATGCTCAGCGGCTAAGGCCGCAGCTTCCAGGGTCTTTTTCGGCACGACCGAACAACTTGCGGATAAACTCGCGGAAGCAGATTCCTCACCGCTAAAGCAGTTCGGAATGACAAAAAATGAAGGTTCAGTGGCACAAGTAACTCGTGCCCTGCTCAAATAGGTTCCAAACCAGAATTTTCCCGTAACTTGTGAAGGAATGCGCCGGCACGGAGCACCGGGATCCCCTAGCCGGTCTCTTCAGCGAAGAAGTGACAGGGTCTTCATGTTACGACAACTTCTCCCCGAAAATAGTTTTGCAACAGCCATTTAAGGTTTACAATCGGGCGCGAAATTCCGTCTCACGAACTTCGTTTACCGACCCATGGCAAAGCAAAGCGTTTCTAGCAAGCAGCGCGAGCAACTTCTCCGGGCTGCACGTCGAGTCACAAAAAACGCCTATGCGCCCTGCTCTAATTTTCGAGTCGGTACCGCGATTCTGACCTCCAAGGGGCAAACTTTTGCCGGCTGCAACGTGGAAAACGCGTCATATGGAATGACAAACTGCGCCGAACGGACGGCAATCTTTTCCGCAATCGCCGCGGCGGGTCCGAAACTCGACATTCGCGCCGTCGCCGTGGTCAATGCTCAAGGTGTTCCCTGCTCGCCGTGCGCCTGCCGCCAAGTAATCTATGAATTCGGTCTTGATTCGGTAGTCTGGAAGGATTCCGCCTCAAGTGAACGTAGCCCTCGTGAGTGCTCCGGCTATTCGTACGGCGGATGTAATCCGCAAGACGCGCGATGGTGTTGAGCTTTCCCGCACGGAAATCGAATACTTAGTTCGCGGCTATACCGGCGGCGAAATTCCTGATTATCAGGCAGCGGCGTGGCTGATGTCAGCGGTCATCCGCGGGCTCACGCGGGCGGAGACTGCAGCTCTCACCGATGCCATGCTGCGATCGGGCGAGGTGCTTGACCTTTCTGAATTTTCCGCGAAGAAGATCGACAAGCACTCTACCGGCGGTGTGGGCGACAAGACTTCTCTCGTGCTGGCGCCGGTTGCAGCGGCGGGTGGGCTAATCGTCCCGATGATCAGCGGACGCGGCCTCGGCCACACCGGTGGCACACTCGACAAGCTCGAATCGATCCCAGGGTTCAATGTAAATCTCCCGATTCCTGAGTTCCGTCGCGTGCTGCGTACCTGCGGCTGCTCGATGATCGGTCAGACGGCTGAGATCGCTCCAGCCGACCGAAAACTCTACGCGTTGCGCGACGTCACCGGCACCGTTGAAAGTCCTTATCTGATTTGCGCTTCCATTATGAGCAAGAAGCTGGCGGAAGGAATCGACGGGCTTGTGCTCGACGTGAAAACGGGTTCCGGTGCGTTCATGAAGAAAGAGGGAGATGCAATTTTTCTAGCCGAACTGATGGTCGAGACAGGCGAGCGGATGGGAAAGCAAGTTACTGCGCTCATCACCGATATGGATCAGCCACTGGGGCTTCTCGTGGGAAACTCTCTCGAGGTTGCCGAGGTGCTTGATGTGCTGCGCGGCGCTGGGCCGCAAGATTTACGAGACCTTTGTCTGGAATTAGCAGGATGGATGTTTCTGCTTGGTGGCGCGGCTGCAAGCGTCACACAAGGCAGGCAGATGGCGGAGCAGCTCATCCGATCCGGAAAGGCGCTCGAAAAGTTCGGGCAGATGGTGGCGCTGCAAGGCGGCGATAGCAGCGTGATCGCCGATCCGCGCCGTTTGCCGCAAGCGGAGCACAAACTTGATGTACTCAGTTTGCGATCTGGGTGCGTGATGAAGATCGACTGCGAAGCCGTCGGCATCGCTTGCGTGGTTCTTGGTGGTGGGCGCGAGAAGAAGGAAGATTCTGTGGACCCGTCGGTCGGACTTGCTTTACACAAAAAAGTTGGAGACAGTGTGGCAGCGGAAGAACCGCTGTGCGCTATTCACTATAATTCCGAAGCTCGCGCCGCCCGCGCTAAAACGTTGATCGAAGCAAGGCATCAAATTGGCGAGACGCCTCCCACCA
>WNGE01011520.1_pt1 | contig 31383 bp, 31 predicted proteins | sample 5400651 | NCBI WGS metagenome assembly WNGE01 (sample SAMN13153370, study PRJNA577476) | soil metagenome | isolation source: 60 cm soil or saprolite under grassland replicate 2 | place: USA:California | collected 2016-06-15
CAGTTGGTTGGGATTGGTTACCGGAAGTTCATGACAGAAATATTGGTATTTGGCAGCCGGTGTATTTACGGATATCGGGGCAAGTAGTAATACAACAACCCCACATCATTACTGATTTACCTGATCTTCCCGATACCAATCTTGCAAAAATTTCATTGAATCTATCCTTGAGAAATTATAGTAATGCTGCTGTAAACGGGAAATTAAAAGTTACTATCACTCCTGAAACATTTACAGGAACTTCAATTTCTTTTGACCAAGATATTTCTGTTACAGCTAATGGTTCAAAAGAGGTAGATCTTACTCCCGATAATATCAAACAATTTCTTGTCAGCACGCCGCATTTATGGTGGCCAAATAATTATGGTAATCCCCATCTCTATCGCATCCGTTTGCAATACATAAACGGCGATGAAATTTCTGACGATTCCTCCTTTCTTTTTGGTATTCGCACAGTAAGTTCAATAGCAACAAATGTAAACGGATGGGAACGCCGGGATTTTTATGTAAATGGGAAACGGGTGCATCTTGTTGGAGGTGCATGGGTGCCTGATATGATGCTGAACCGGGATTCTTTGCGATATGATTATGAACTGCATTTATGCAGAAATGCAAATGTGAACCTGGTACGCATTTGGGGCGGTGGCATTGGAGAAACTGATGACTTTTATGAACTGACTGATCGTTATGGATTAATGGTATGGCAGGATTTCTGGGTGACAGGTGATACACACGGTGAATTTAAAGGGTCAGCAGATTATCCATTGCAGGGTGAGGTATATATACGCAACATCATCAGCACTATCCTTCGAATACGCAACCATGCAAGTCTGCTAATTTGGACTGGCGGAAATGAAGGCCATGCACGCAAAGAATTGTATGATGCTATGCGGGATAATGTAGCGAAGCTTGATGGAACAAGACCATTCATTCCCAGCTCATCAGGCTTTGCAAAACAGCCTCCGGGATGGAAAGCCTCTTGGCCCGATGATAAACCTTCGGGAGTATATAGTGGCGGATCTTATAAATGGGAAGAGCCCGCGCAATATTACACACTTGTGAACCAAGGAAGAGATTGGCTCTTTAAGGATGAAACAGGACTGCCGTCACAACCCCCTTTTGCAACGCTTCCAAAAATCATTTCCAATCTTGTTCCTGATAGCACACTTCCTTATCCATTAAACAACACATGGGGCTACCACGATGCATGCACGGGAAACGGTCATTATGAATTGTATTATAAAGAAATGGTCAACCGGTATGGTGCACCGACGAACATGAAAGATTTTTGTGATAAAATGCAATTGATGAATGCTGAAGGTTATCACGGAATTTTTGAAGCTGCAGGTCACAAATTAAATGAAACAGGCGGCGTAATGCTTTGGAAATTGAATGCCGCATTTCCCAGTGTTATCTGGCAAATTTTTGATTGGTATCTTGAGCCGAATGCCGGTTATTATTTTATGCAAAACGCCTGTGAACGGGTGCATGTGCAATTAAATCTTGATGATTCAGTGGTTGCAGTTGTAAATCGCACTTATCAATCTCAACCAAACCTAACAGTAAATGCAGATGTTCTTGACATGAATGGCAAATCATTATATCATCAAACAAAAAAGATTAGTTTGGATACAAGTGATGTAAAAGAACTGTTCCCACTTTCACCTCAGTTATCAAAAGCAAACGGCATTGTATTTATTGTGTTAAGCATAACAGATTCAAAAGGTAAAATTGTTTCCCATAATGTGTATTGGATGCAGCCGCATCATGATTATACATCTTTATCTCAAATGAAGCCTGCAAGTGTGCGGGTAAAACTTATTAGTTCGATAAAAGAAAAAGCAACATTTAGATACACATTTCAATTTACAAACAGCTCTGAGCAATTAGCATTTTTTATAAATCCGCAATTGACAATAAACGATGAAGAAATAATGCCAAGCTATTGGTCTCAAAATTATTTTTACTTAGCCGCACATGAAAGCATAACTGTAAGTGTGAGTTGTCCGCTTGCAAAACTTAATGGAGTGCAACCAGAACTTATTACAGAAGGGTGGAACGTGGCAAATCAAAAAATGACATTAATACAAAAATAAAAATCACTATTCAAAACTAACTTTAATGGAAAATGATGAATTGAACTATCCTGTTTACAGGATCAACGTTTTTTACAAAAAATGATTGGTCTATAAAATTTAAGTATTAAAGCAAGTAAAAGAAATAAACATCTTACACTATGTCTTATACACCTAATTCACAGCGTTATGATTTAATGGAATACCGTCGTTGCGGTCGAAGCGGTGTTAAACTTCCTGCCATATCATTTGGTCTGTGGCACTACTTCGGTCATAAAGATTCTCTGGAAAACTGCCGGGCCATGCTATGGAAAGCATTTGATCATGGCATTACTCATTTTGATCTGGCAAATAATTACGGACCACCGCCAGGTTCCGCAGAAGAAAACTTCGGTATTATTTTACATAAAGATTTTCGCGATTATCGGGATGAATTGATCATTTCATCCAAAGCAGGTTGGCCAATGTGGGAAGGTCCATACGGCGATTACGGTTCGAAAAAATATTTAGTGGCAAGCCTCGATCAAAGCCTTAAACGCATGAAGCTTGATTATGTTAATATCTTCTATCACCATCGTCCTGATCCTTACACACCATTAGAAGAAACTATGAGTGCTTTGGATCTGATTGTGCGGCAGTGCAAAGCACTATATGTTGGTATTTCTAGCTATGATCCGGAAGACACACTAAAAGCCTGCAGAATTTTAAAACAATTAGGAACTCCTTGTTTAATTCATCAACCGAAATACTCCATGTTCGACCGTTGGATAGAAAAAGGATTATTGGGTGTGTTAGAAGCAGAAGGTGCTGGATGTATTACTTTTTCCTCTCTGGCACAAGGCCTGCTCACTAATAAGTATCTGAATGGTATTCCTGAAAATTCAAGGGTAGCAAGGCATTTAGGCAATGGCGCAATGGAGGAAAGCCAGATCACAGAAGAAAATATAAATAAGGTTCGTGAGCTAAATAAATTGGCAAAAGAACGTGGACAAAGCCTTGCTCAAATGGCACTTGCCTGGATATTGAGAGATCCCGGAATTACTTCTGTGATACTTGGTGCCAGCAAGCCTCAGCAAATTACTGACTCTATTCAATGCCTTGCCAACTACAATTTTTCAGAAGAGGAATTGAATCAAATAGAAAATATTCTAAGTAATACAAAAAATGCTGAGGCGTAATAAACAATTAGCTAATCATCAAAAATATTCTTACTAAAGTAAAATTTTCCATTATAAACGATATAACTATGTCATCCAACCGCAGAAAATTTTTAAAACAGTTAAGTGGCACGGCTGCATTTCTCTCTGCTGCCTCATTAAAGAATCTTGCTTCGCATGAACAGGAAGAACGCAGAATACTTGCCTGGGAGAAAAAATATTCTTCTAATGATAAGGTTAGACTTGCTGGAATAGGTATCGGCATTCAAGGTTATAACGACATGAATGCTGCCTTGAAAGTTCCGGGAGCCGAAATAGTCGCTTGTTGCGACTTATATACCGGTCGTTTGGAACATGCAAAAGAACTATATGGCGATCATATTTTCACAACGAAGCGTTATGAAGAAATTCTTGACAGAAAAGATGTTGAGCGGGTGAGCAGTCTTGGATTTGCAAAAGCGAAAGAAATTTATGAGGCCGGTGATATTGGTATGATCAATTCTGTAGAAGCAGTGAACAACCGTCAGAGTGCCTTAGGTGCATGGGAATATACAATACCACTCGATGCTTCACCACAAACTATTGATTGGGAAAGGTATGAGCTGCCGATAAAAGAGAAACATTCTTATGAAGACAAAAGATTTTTCTGGTGGCGTAACTATCGCGAATATGGGACGGGGATGGCCGGAGATTTATTTGTGCATTTGTTAAGCGGTCTTCACTTTATCACCAGTTCAAAGGGTCCTTCAAAAATATATAGCATTGCCGACCTTACTTATTGGAAAGACGGAAGAAATGTGCCAGACGTAATGACTTCAATTTTGGAATATCCGCAATCAATGGAACATCCAAGGTTTGATCTTACACTGCGTGTAAACTTTGTTAGCGGTGAAGGAGAAACAGGTTATACAAAAATTACAGGCAGTGAAGGGGTGATGATGGTAAATGAAAATAAAGTTACTGTTAAACGAAGAAAAATGTCAAAGGCGCCAGGCATAGGAGGTTGGGATTCTATGCACACTTTCACTAATGCAATGCAACAGAAGTTACTTGATACATACAACAAAAAATATTCAAAAGAAGAGCAGCAAGTTCAGGTATTGCCTGATATTGCTTTCGCTGCACCTGAAGGATACAGTGATCACGTCGCCCACCTCACCAATTTTATTGATAGTGTTCGAACCGGTAAAACCGTTGTAGAAGATCCTGTTTTTGGCTTGCGAGCGGCAGCACCTTGTCTTGCTTGCAACGAAAGTTATTTTCAAAATAAAGTGATTCATTGGGACGGTGAGAATATGAAATTGGTATAGGCTTCCTGAGTGGAAACCATGTGTATTTATCAAAATATTGTAAGTGTCTATGTCATTGATTTAATGAGAAGTTTAAAAGCTGCATAGAATTGTTGCTGCTCAAAAGTGCGACGAAACAGGAAGTTCAGTAGCGTTATAATCGCTCGGTTCATTATCACTTTCTTAAATCAATAATATTGCGTTTAGCACTAAATTTATTACACAACTGTTACTTCATGGTGAGTAGAACATTATAAACAACTTTATCAATTCTTATCTTATCAAAATATTCAGATTGAGAAAATTTAGTTGCCTGTTTATATTGACTTTTTTCGCAACCGCTGTCAGTGCACAAAAAAAGAATGCAGCTTTTCAAGTGCATATTCATAAAGCATCGTTCCACATTGTAATTGATGGCGAAATGAATGAAGCTGCATGGCATGAAGCAGAAGTTGCTTCCAATTTTTTTATGGTGCAGCCTATGGACACAAGCTATGCCCGTGTGGTAACTGATGTACGTATAACGTATGATGAACAAAACCTTTATATACTTGCGGTATGTTACAATTACAGCACAGGACCATATATGGTAGAATCTATGCGCCGTGATTTCGACTTTCAGAAAAATGATAATTTTATAGTGTTCATAGATCCTTTTGAAGATCAGACCACAGGATTTTCTTTTGGCGCAAATGCAGCGGGTGCTCAATGGGATGGTACTATGTACGAAGGTGGCAAAGTAGATCTGAACTGGGATAACAAATGGAACTCATCTGTAAAAAATTATAAAGACAAATACATATTTGAAGCAGCCATTCCTTTCAAGACTATCCGTTACAAGAAAGGTGTAACCAAATGGGGAATTAATTTCAGTAGAAACGATTTAAAAACTACAGAAAAATCAAGCTGGGCGCCAATGCCAAGGCAATTCCCAACGGCATCGCTTGCCTACACCGGTACATTAGTATGGGATGCACCACCTCCGGAACCGAAAAGCAATATCTCTGTAATTCCTTATCTGCTTATCCACACGTCAAAAGATTATATAACCAAATATTCTTCCGGTATAAAAGGGACGGAAGGCGTAGATGCAAAATTTTCTCTTGGACCAGCATTGAATCTTGACCTTACCATTCACCCCGATTTTTCACAGGTGGAGGTAGATAAGGAAGTTACTAATCTCAGCCGCTTTGAATTATTTTTCCCCGAAAAAAGACAGTTCTTTTTAGAAAACGGCGACCTGTTCGCTAATTTTGGTTATACTGATATTCGTCCTTTCTTTTCACGCCGCATTGGTCTGGGTGTTCCTATAAATGCAGGAGCAAGACTAAGCGGCAAGCTTGGTAAGAATACACGTATAGGGATATTGGATATGGAAACAGCCTCTCAAAATTCATCTGCACTTCCTGCACAAAATTTTGCAGTTATTTCCCTGCAGCAAAAAGTGTTTAAAAGGTCAAACTTCGCATTTATTTATATTGATAAAACATCTTTGAATTATCATCCTTCTGCCGTTGACAGTGGTAAAGCCGTTTATTCGCTATACAACAGGAATATCGGCGCAGAATACAATCTTGCGTCATCTAACAATCTTTGGACAGGTAAAGCTTTGCTTCTAAAATCTTTCAGCCCGGGTACATCAACAAATGACTGGGTGCACGCAGCAAACTTACAATACAGCAGCCGTAAGTGGCTTATATATGGACAGTACCAAAATGTTGGCAAAAATTATACTGCAGAAGTCGGCTACGTTCCAAGACGAGGTTATATAAAACTCAATCCGCAGATCACTCACTTTTTTTTTCCAAAGGGCGGAGGCATATTAAGTCACGGGCCGCAATTGAATTCTGTATATTATTTTGATAAGCAGTTCAATGAGACTGATCACACAAACATGTTGTCTTATCTCTTTACTTTTCGTAATAAAAGCACATTGAGTTTGGTAACGCAAAATGATTATGTTGAATTACGTCAACCATTCGATCCAACCAATACAGGAAAAGATACTTTGCCTACGGGGAGCAAACACAATTGGAACACAGTCGGCTTTGATTTTTTTTCGGAGCCGCAGCATCTGTTTACGTACGATGCATCGCTGCGTTACGGCGGTTATTATGCAAATGGACATTTGTTGACCATAAGCGGAGACGTTGGTTATCGCTTTCAACCCTACGTGAAGATTACGGCAGCAGCAAGTTATAATCAGCTCAGCTTACCTCAGCCATGGGGCACCACGAATTTTTTGCTAGTTGGACCCAAGATAGATATCACTTTCACCAATACATTATTCTTTAGCACTTTTATACAGTATAATGAGCAACACCAAAATATAAACATTAATGCCCGCTTGCAGTGGCGTTATAAACCTGCATCAGACTTATTTATTGTTTATACGGATAATTATTTTCCTTCACCCTTTTCTGTGAAGACAAGAGAGTTTGTAATTAAATTCACTTACTGGTGGAATTTGTAAGAGCCATTTTTTTATAATCAGGAATAGTTCTTTTTTTAGAATCATGAATATTGCCTTATCAATACAACTTTATAAAAACCAGGAATGATGCAGGCTTCTACAATTTTTATTTAAAATGCAAAACCTTTATAATGTCTCAAAGAAGAGTATTTATAAAACAGGCTGGGCTATCGGCAATCGGTTTTGGATTGTTGCAAACATTGCCGCATTTTGGAATGGCAGAAAAAAACCATCATCCTTTTATACTTCCGCGAAGTACACCGGAACAACAAGGTATTTCATCAGCGGGACCGAGGAGTTTTCTCAACGCTATTAAAGAAAGTGTGATAATCTCGCCGCGTTAAAAGTAAAGCATCTTCTTACCATGTCTGTGGGTCATGAAAAAGATTCCATCCTTATTTTAGAAGCTTCGCCATTAGGAGTTACATGGGAAAAAACATTTTTGAGCTTGCCTGTTGTTTTTAAACCAGGAAGCCAATTTATGTATAATTCAGGAGCGAGTTATATGCTTAGCTCTATCATTAAAAAAGCAACGGGGCAAACAGCCCATGAATATTTGAAATCCCGGTTGTACCAAGCTTTGAATATAGTTAATACAACATGGGGAGAAAATTTTGAAGGAATAAATATGGGTGCTTCTCATTTGCGAATGCCTACAGAGGGTATTGCAAAGTTTGGACAGCTATACCTGCAAAAAGGAATGTGGAATGGGCAACAAATACTTAGTAAGGAATGGGTTGCTGCTGCATCATCCAAACAAATAGAGAGTGGAAAGAATGACAGCAGTTGGGGATATGGTTATGGGTATCAGTTTTGGATGAACCCACCCGGCGGTTTCAGGGCTGATGGCGCCTTTGGACAGTTTAGTATGGTATTGCCGGAATTAGATGCGGTAGTAGTGATTACCAGTGAAAGCATCAGCACAAAAACCACGATGCAAATAGTATGGGACAAATTGCTTCCCGAAATGAAAGATGCACCGCTTAAAAAGAATCCTGATGAACACAACAAACTTCTGGAAGAATTGAAAGCGCTGAAGTATGATCCGCCTAAAATGATAGCAAGTTCATCCGTCGAGTCCAAAATTTCAGGCAAATATTTTATGCTGGATAAAAATGAATTTAATGCCAGGTCTGTATCATTCAGTTTTGCAAAAGATAAATGTGTGTTCACTTTGAAAGAAGATGGAAGACTTGACATTAAGATTACCAATGGTTTGAATTTTTGGATTCGTGAAGGAAATCTCAAACCTGCACCTCATTCATTGTTTTCCTTAAGGCGTATTGACTTTGATTCCATCGTAGCGGCAAGCTATACATGGCAAAATGAAAACACATTACTGCTTACATGGCGTTTTATTGAAACCGTGCATGGCGACTGCCTTACATGTATATTTGATGAGGATAGAATAACTATCAAATTTTTGCTTAGTGTAAATCGCCTGCAAAACACGAAGGACGACCGTGCTGATATAACCGGAAGAATGATTGTTTAATATAAGCCGCTACTATTTCCATATCATTTATTAACACGAAAAAATTATAACATGAAAACCGGTAAGTTCTTTTTTATTTTTTTACTTGTACTAACATTAGCAAACTTAAACGCTTCTGCACAGCAAAAACAATTTAAAGCGCTGATTGTAACAACAACAAGAGGGCGGCATCACGAATCACTGCATGCAGGAGTTTTAGCCATACAGGAGTTAGGCAGAAAAAATTTTTTTGATGCAGTATTATGGGAAGACCCGAAAGGCTTCACTGATGAATTTTTAGAGCAATTTCAGGTGGTGATTTTTTTTAAATACAACAGGCGACATTTTTGATTCGCCGCAGCAAAAAGTAATGGAACGTTTTATTGCAGCAGGAAAAGGCTTTGTTGGCATTCATAGTGCTTCAGATACAGAATATGACTGGGATTGGTACACGAAACTGGTGGGTAGAATGTTTCATATTCACCCTGCAATTCAAACCGCCAGGATAAATATTCTTGACACAAGTTTTCTAGGTTTGCAAGGGTTTGCCGGTAATAAATTGTGGACAGATGAATGGTATGAATTCGGACCCGAAAAAATTTCAGGGTTAAACTATAAATTGACAGTGGACGAATCTACCTACAACCCGAAAGTGCAATGGGCTGATAAAAAAGGTGAGGGAATGGGGAAATTACATCCTGTTGCGTGGTATCACAATTATGATGGCGGTCGTGCTTTTTATACAGCGCTTGGTCACATGCCCGCCGATTTTAGCGATCCAGTATTTCTAAATCATTTGTATGCAGGCATTTTCTGGGCTGCCACCGGAAAAAAATAGTATGTAAAACTTAGTCGCCGTAATATTTTAACAGAAGAATCAATTAAGATTTGCAAATGATAGCTGAAAAAAATGATTACTTAAAATTGAAAAAACAAATTGTATGTATCAAGTTATGAAAGTAAGTTTTAAAGAAGCTCTAAAAATGATTGAAGTTGTGGTTCTTGAAGCAGAAAAAATAAACAAGCCCGTTGCTGTTGCAGTATGCGGCCCTGAAGGCGAGCTTATATCTTTTCTTCGTATGGATGAAGCAAGCGGCGCTGCATCTGTAATTGCACATAATAAAGCATACACCTGTGCTCGTGATAGAAAATCAACCCGGGAGATGGGCGAATTTATGCTGAATAAAAATCGTCCCCCGGCTTTCTGGGGCGATAAGGGGATTACGGGTTTTGGCGGCGGATTTCCTATCGTTCAGAATTCTACAGTAATTGGAGGAATTGGAGTAAGTGGCTTATCAGAGGAAGAAGATGAAAGAATTGCAAATGCAGCAATACAAAGTGTTTATAAGTAATTGATAGAAATCTTCTTCTTAACAGTAAACGATCTCCTGAAGTTATTTTTCACAATTTAATTATCAATTTCGATAAACTCGAAGCTATATGAAACGCACAACGGTAACTTTCATTGCAATCATTTTTTTTCTCAAGTTACTTTTTGTTTCCCTCGTACACGCACAATCTTTAAAAAGTTCTGCGTCTATGAAGCTGAACGAACTGGAGTATCTTGAATATGAAGGTGTAAATGTTATGCTTGCACATGATTTTTATCCTGAGGGTCATCAGGGAGGTGTAGGTGTTATCCAAAACGGAATGCGTGTTGCCACTAACGGAGATATACGTTTGGAGCCTACACCGGGACAATGGTCACCTATTCCAAAAGTTGGTACGCGAATGGTTGATGCTGCCAGGGATGAGATCAGTGTGAGAATGATTTATCCTGATTCTTCCATCAACAGGAAAGGCTTTAATCCCATCATTTATCCTGATCTGAATTTCGCTTATGTAATTCGTGTACAACCTGCAGGCAAAGGATTTAAAATTATTGCCGACCTTGATAAACCTTTGCCTGATGAATGGATAGGAAAAGTAGGATTCAACTTTGAATTATTTCCGGGCAATTTGTTTGGTAAGTCATATTACATGGACAAGGAGTTTGGTATTTTTTCACGACAGGCTAATGACCAGATGTATAAAGATGATGAAGGAGATCTTCAAACAACTCCAATGGCAAAGGGAAAGAAGTTGACAGTTGCTCCTGAATCAGACATGCAACGAATGATTATTGAAAACCTGAATGGCGATGATCTAATGTTGCTTGACGGAAGGGGAAAACACAACAATGGATGGTTTGTAGTTCGTTCGCTTGTACAAAAAGGAGCATCTAAAGGCGCTATTCAATGGTTAGTAACACCACATGCAGTAGAGGGTAGGATGTCTGATCCTGTTGTACAGGTTTCACAGGTGGGGTATCATCCGAAACAACAAAAGATAGCAGTGATTGAATTAGATAAAAATGATACAAAAAGATTATCTGCTACATTAGTTCGCATCAATGAGAACGGCGGCTATGAAACTGTTTTACAAGCAACACCAAAAGATTGGGGAAGATTTTTAAGATACAACTACCTGCAGTTTGATTTTACAAAAGTTGAAAGACCGGGAATGTACATAGTACGTTATGGAAATTCTGAAACAGTACCTTTTCAGATAAGTAGGGATGTTTATGAACATGATGTTTGGCAGCAGTTGACTCTAATCACTTTGATGGTTATATTCAAGGACCATCAACACTCGCAACTTATAAACCCGCTGAAACTGTTCCTGGTTTGAACTGTGGTGCATGGCACGATGCAGGTGATTTTGATCTTCGGGTAGAATCGCAGGCAGAAACAGTTCATGGCTTAACGCTGGCTTATGAGCAGTTTGATGTTAAGTATGATAATACAACAATAGACCAGATCAATCACGTTGTGGAAATCCATCAGCCTGATGGAAAGCCGGATATTTTACAACAAATAGAACACGGGCTTTTATCTATTGTTCCAGGATATCGATCTTTAGGAAGATTTTACCGTGGCATTATAGAATCTACATTGCGACAATACACAACTTTAGGGGATGCCGCTAACATTACCGACAACAAATTTTATAATGATGTAAAGCCTGCAAACGGTCCATCTCCTGCCGTTGGTTTGCCAAGCTCTCCTGATGACAGGTGGGTATTTACAGAAGATAATCCGGGAAGAGCATTAGAAGTAGCTGCAGCTTTGGCTGCAGCAGCAAGAGTGATGAAAGGATACAATGATACGCTTTCACAACAATGTCTTGAAATAGCTCAAGCTGTTTGGAACGATACAAAAGAAAAAAGCCAATCAATGCAAAGAGTGGCGCTTGCCTGTGAGTTGTTGACTACAACGAAAGATAGAAAGTACGCCGATTTTCTTATCAGCAATACTGATGCGATTGCAAAAAATATTGGTAACACTGGCTGGGTAGTTGGCAAAACTTTACCTCTTGTTAATAATGCAAAATTTTCACAAATGATCACTGATTCTGTAAAAGCATTATACGCTAAAATTGTAACGCTTGGTAAAGAAACGCCTTATGGTGTTCCTTATCGTCCTAACATTTGGGGAGCAGGCTGGGATATTCAGAACTTCGGGTACAAGCAATACTTTTTACATACTGCTTTCCCTGATATTTTTTCCGACACGTATATGCTGGCTGCTTTAAATTTTGTACTGGGTTGTCATCCCGGTTCTAATACAGCATCATTTGCATCAGGTGTAGGAGCTACATCCATGATACCTGCTTACGGTTTTAATCGTGCAGATTGGTCATACATTCCAGGTGGAATTGCTTCGGGTACTGCATTAATCCGTCCTGATTTTCCTGAACTGATGAAATGGCCTTTTTTCTGGCAGCAGGGTGAGTATGTGCTTGGCGGTGGCACAACAGATTATCTGTTTTTAGTATTGGCTGCAGATCATGTATTAAATGGGAGATAATACTTTTTCAACTGGCTGTTATCACTAACTATTGCATCTGTTCCCGGCGAGCTTTTTAAAATGAAGGGTGAAAACAAGATCAGGATATTGCCTTAATTATAATGTAGCAGTAGAAATTGGTGAAAAGCTCACAGAGTAAATGAAGCAACTATTTTTTCTACTAGTTAACCTACAACTTTTTTATATGAAAACAAGACGTGAATTTATTAAAACTTCGGGAACCTGTGCTCTCGGTACTTTTTTGTTATCTCCGTTTAGGAGATCCACGGTAAAAGATGTTGGAGTACAACTGTATTCCGTAAGAAAAGAGATGCTTACAGATGCGCTGGGTACATTGAAACGGCTTGCTCAGATTGGATACAAAGAATTAGAATCGGCAAAAAGTGAGAAAGGAAATTATTATGGACTTAAGCCAAAAGAAATTAAAAAAATTGCAAGTGATCTTGGAATGACACTGCGCAGTGGTCATGTGCATATTGATAAAGAGTGGCAACAATCAATTGATGAAGCTGCTGAGGCAGGACAACAATATCTTATTTGCTCTTCGATGCCTTCAGCGGGTCAAACGATAGAGAACTATCAAAAGACAGCACATGTTTTTAATAAAGCCGGAGAAGATTGCAAAAAACAAAATTTAATTTTTGGATATCATAATCACGAAGCAGAGTTTGAAAAGGTGAATAATCATGTATTGTATGATATTCTCTTGGAAAGAACGGATCCTGACTTAGTAAAAATGGAAATGGATTTAGGCTGGATAATTGTAACAGGAAATGATCCTTTTAAATACTTTGAAAAATATCCAAATCGTTTTCCGCTGTGGCATTTAAAGGATATGGATTTAAGTAAAAAACAAAGTACGGAATTCGGAAAAGGAGGTGTAGATATTAAAAAGCTTCTTGAGGCAAGAGACAAAGTTGGAATGAAATATTTTTTTGTTGAACAGGAGGAATACACTTCTTCTGCTTTTGAAAGTCTCCAATTTGATTATAATTATTTGAAGGAATTGTGATAACTGTTTTGCTGCAAGAAGCCGCTTTATTTTTACATCTCTCAGGCAAATTTTTAATACAGTTGTAAAAACCTAACGATTCGCAATTCTATTTGCTTAATTTTTATAAGAAAGTAAAAACATTTTATGATACAAAATTTTTTCAGAAGCAGCTGCAAATATCTGTTGCTAACTCTTTTTTGTTCATGTGCAATTTCGCTGTTTGTCTTGGCTGCTGATTCACAAAAAGATTTTTACCAGATAAAAATTTACCGGCTAAAAAACAATGAGCAGGTTAAGCAAACAGATGACTTCTTACAAAATGCTTACCTGCCGGCATTACATAAAGCCGGCATTACCAAAGTTGGAGTTTTTAAACCAGTGGCAAACGATACCGCTGCCGTTAAAACTATCTATGTTTTCATACCTTTTAAATCGGCAGATGAATGGATGAAATTATCTGAAGTTCTTGAAAAAGATGCATCTTATAAAAAAGCGGCAAAGAATTTTTTTGAAGCAGCTTATGATAGTCCGCCTTATGAAAGAATAGAATCAATAATGCTGGATGCACTCTCCGTACAACCTCATTTTAATTTGCCCTCTCCCAAATCAACAAAAAGAGTGTATGAATTAAGAAGCTATGAAAGTCCTACGGAGAGCCTGTTTGTAAAGAAACTAAAGATGTTCAATGAAGCGGGGGAGGTTGATATTTTCAAACGTCTTGGGTTTAATGCTCTTTTTTATGCAAAGGTGCTATCAGGCTGCCACACGCCCAATTTAATGTACATGACATGGTTTGATAGTATTGAATCGAGAGATGCGCATTGGAAAAGTTTTAGTGAAGATCCAGGATGGAAAGAATTATCTGGCAGACCTGAATTTGAAAACAAGGTTTCTGTTTCTCATATTGACAGCATCTTGATGCGCTCTACAGATTACTCTGATATTTAAAGAACTTCGATTGTTTAAATAAAAAGCATGCGACTTCATCAAACCATTTATTTAATCTTACTTCTTGCTGCTGTTTTTTGTTGCGGTTGCAGCAGTAAATTAGTTTCATCTCGTTCAGCGAAATCTTCAAATTCTCCCAATGTTAAATTGGTTGATGCAAATGCTACTCGCGAAGCCAAAGCTTTATTTGCTAATCTTCAAAAGCTATCTGCAGAAAACAAAACGATGTTTGGTCAGCAGGATGCCACATGGTATGGCGTCGGTTGGAGAGGCGATAAGAATAGAAGTGATGTAAAGAGTGTAACCGGTTCCCATCCTGCATTGTATGGATGGGATCTGCAGCATATAGTGCCGGCAATACTTGATTTGCCATTTGGTAATAAACGAGAAATGGATACAATCAAAATATTACTCACGGAAGCTTATGCAAGAGGCGGTGTAATTACTTTTAGCTGGCACATGCATAATCCTGTCACTATGAAAAACATGTATGATACCACACCCGCTCTTGCCACTCTGTTGCCGGGACAAACAAATCATGAACATTACAAAAAATGTCTTGATGCAATTGCTGAATTTTTCTTAGGTCTTCATAGCAAAAATGGTGAATTAATACCAGTGATTTTTCGTCCATTTCATGAGCACAATGGCAACTGGTTTTGGTGGTGCAAACCTTTTTGCACTCCCAAACAATACAAACAATTAATTCAATTCACCGTGAAATATTTAAGAGATACAAAAGGTGTACACAATTTGTTGTATGCTTATTCAACTGATAAAATCATTAATTGGGATGATTATATGGAGCGATATGCGGGTGATGACTACTACGACATTCTTGGTATGGATAATTATTGGGAGTTCAGGAATGATACGATTGCTCCCAAAGCTGTCAACTCATTGCACATGGTTGTTCAGTATGCTTTAAGTAAAAATAAAATTCCTGCACTTACAGAAACTGGTCTTGAAAGAATAACGAATCCAAACTGGTTTACTGAAGTATTGTGGAAAAATATACAGGCTGATTCTGTTTATTTATTGGTTTGGCGCAATGCATATACTGGTCATTTTTATGCGCCATATCCCGGTCATGCAAGCGTTCCTGATTTTCTTAAATTTTATAATGATCCGAATACTTTATTTGAGAATGATTTGCCGGATATGTATAAGTGATGTCAGAATATTATTGCAGCTATTCAGAAATAAAAGAGCATGGATATGTTGCGACCCATTGCCCAATGGATACTTCAATCACACCAAATAAATTAAATTAACTATGAAAAAAATCTGTTTCTTTTTTCTTCTTGCAGCAATTAACACCTCTGCTCAAAAGTTTGAAGGTCTTGCTTTAACTCCGCCTATGGGTTGGAATAGCTGGAACACTTTCCAAACCAATATTAGCGAAAAGTTAGTGATGGATATTGCCGATATCATGGTATCATCGGGAATGAAAGACGCAGGCTATACTTACATTGTTTTAGACGATGGCTGGATCAATGCAGCGGGACAGTGTTACCGGCAACCTTGTTCCTGATCCAAAAAAATTTCCGCATGGTATGAAAGCACTGTCAGATTATGTGCATTCAAAGGGCTTAAAGTTTGGATTATATAATTGTGCCGGAACAAAGACCTGTGCAGGCTATACGGGCACAAGAGGTTACGAATACCAGGACGCACGTTTTTATGCATCGCTTGATATTGGTTATTTAAAATTTGACTGGTGCTATACAGACAGCATCAATGCAGTTGAAGCTTACACTACAATGAGCAAAGCATTACGCGCAGCGCGCCGTCCGATAGTGTTTAGCCTGTGCGAATGGGGCAACCATCAGCCATGGCTTTGGGCACAAAATGTCGGGCACTTGTGGCGAACAACCGGAGATATCTATAATTGTTTTGAAGGGATGCATAATCAGGGCTCATGGAGCGCAAATTGCGAAATGAAGATAGTTGATATGGAAAGTGATTTGCGGAAATATGCCGGACCCGATCATTGGAATGATCCGGATATGCTTGAAGTAGGCAATGGACTTTCTGCAAATGAGGACCGCGCACATTTTTTCATGTGGTGTATGCTTGCAGCACCGCTTATTGCTGGAAATGATTTGAGAAAAATGAGTAAAGAAACATTAGCGATTTTAACGAACAAAGATGCAATTGCAATAGATCAGGATTCACTTGGCATACAAGGCTTTAAATATGCATCAAAAGACAGTTTGGAAACATGGTTCAAACCTTTAAGCAATGGTGATTGGGCAGTGTGTTTTTTGAATCGTTCAATGCATCCACAGAAAGTTGAGTTTAACTGGATGAATGAAAATGTAAATGATACAATTTTTTCAAAGCAATTAAACACAAGTAGTATTACTTATAAAATTATGGATGTATGGACAAAAAAAAGCATGGCAACTACGGCTAAACCATTAAGTGCTGTTGTGCCTTCGAGGGATGTTTTAATGCTACGGCTAAATAGATAAAATTGCTTAACATTTTACTTCAATTATTTATCGTGTTTTGTGTTTTTACCCCCTGTTAGCTAAATTAAGTTTCATGAAACGATATAAATGGATCATTCCGCTTTTGATAGTCGCCATGCTTGATGTGAACTTCTCAAAACCATTTCAAAAGGATGATTGGAAGCCGTTGTTCAATAGCAAAGATTTGAGTGGATGTGATACATATCTTGGACCGCCGCTTGATGACGCCGGGAAAAAATTAAGCGATACGCCCGTTGGTTTGAACAAAGATCCAAATCATATTTTTAGCGTTGTGAATGATGATGGTGAAAAAGTGATTCGTATTTCCGGTGAAAACTGGGGCGGCATTTCTACAAAAAAAGAGTATGAAAATTTTCATTTACAATTGATGTTTAAGTGGGGTTCATTAACGTGGGGTCAAAAGAAGAACAAAAAGAAAGACAGTGGCTTGCTTTACTTTGTCGTAGGCAGGCACGGCGCTGATTATGGGGCGTGGATGCGTTCGCAGGAATTTCAAATTGAAGAGGGAAATTGCAGTGATTATTGGGGAGTTGCAGGAGGTATGGCAGATATTCCGGCAATAAAAAAACTGATAGCGAATATGTTTATAATCCTGCAGGGCAGATGTTTACTTTTAGCGCAACAAGTAAAGTGGGCAGACACTGTATTAAACAGGTTGACCACTTAAAAAAGGAAAGCTGCAAATCCAGTCTGAAGGCGCAGAAGTGTTTTATAAGCAAATAAAAATAAAATCTTTAGACGCAATTCCCGCAGAACTTTTAAAATAAAGTTTCTATTATGATATTTAAAATCAAGTATCTCGCCATATTTTTTTATTTATTCGGCTTAACCTGTACATCCACAAAAATCAATGCTCAAACGGCAGACAGTTTAGATGCAACAGCATTAAAACCTTTCGGAAGATATATCGTAAATAATGAGCAGCATCTTGAGCTAATAAGTTCAGGAGTCCATTTTGGCTTTAGTTTCGAAGGTAAGGAATGCCACATTTATACTGCTCTTCTGGGTAATACCGGACATAACTACCTGCAATATGAATTGGATGGAGAGTATCAAAAAAGAATAAGGGTTGAAGGAAATTCAACGCAACCAGTTGTAATCGCTGCACAAAATGAGGGAACGCATACACTATGGGTATATAAAGTAACAGAAGCTACCACCGGCGCCATAATTATCAAAAAAATAAAAGGTAAAATTCTAATAGCACTTGAAAGACTTGCTGCACCTTTAATAGAATTTATAGGCAACAGCATAACCTGTGGTGCAGCTTCAGATACTTCAGACGTGCCTTGTGGTAAAGGCGAATACCATGATCATCACAATGCTTATTATGCCTATGGGCCAAGAGTTGCAAGGGCTTTGCATTGCAATTATATAGTAAGCAGCGTAAGTGGTATAGGGGTTTACCGTAACTGGAACAGCGATGGTCCAACAATGCCGCAGGTATATGAAAACGCAGAGTTACAGGAAAACAGTAGTCACCCCTGGAATTTTAAAAACTTTACTCCACAGATCGTAAGTATAGCTTTAGGTACAAATGATTTCAGCAAAGGCGATGGTGTTAAAAAGAGATTGCCTTTTGATAGTGCTGCTTTTACCGATGCTTATATAAAATTTGTGCACCAAGTAAAATCAAAATATCCAACTGCACAAATTGTATTGCTTAGCAGTCCAATGATTGGAAGTAATGACAGGCTTTTGCAAAATTGCTTAACAGCGGTAAAACAAAAAATTGATGCAATGTATTCTTCAGATAAACGGGTAGCTCTCTTTTTTTTCGAGCCTATGCAGCCACACGGTTGTACCGGTCATCCAAGTGTTGAAGACCACGCTATTCTTGCAAATGAACTGATTCCTTTTTTCAAAAAATTATTAGAGTAGAATATAGTACTTATGAGGTTCTCCATAAGTGAATATAAGACCGAGACGCTAAATCTCAATAGCACCATAGGTGACAGAAGAAAGACAGCCGTGAAAAAAGATTAGCCGGAAAATAAAAATCAAGTTAATAAAATCAATAACAAACCTTGTGCAGTTATTGATTCGTTACTGCATCCCAATTATCTGTTCGAAAAAGATTTACGGGTAATCCTTCGGTGCTAAATAAATTTGGCATTGCTGCATTACTAAATCCAAAACGAACTGCTACGGGATTTTTTAGATCTTTGTTCCATACCGCAACTGTGTTGCCTTCAATCTTAGCAATCGCAGGTAAAAACTTTTGATCTGCCCCTGCAACATAAAATTCAGTCGGGGCACCTCCTTTACTTATTAAACCATTATCTGCGTTATCAAAGTAGATTCGTATTTTATTCTTTTCTATCTTCATGCTTTTGTAGATAGGACTTTTATAAGCGGCCTCTTTCTTCCCATACGTTTCAGCAAGGGCGTAATTATGTTTTTACATTTGCTTCTCCTTGATACCAAAGAGCGCCTGCGATTTTAAAATTCGTCAATGGATAAATCATGGCATTATAAGTAGCTCCGGGAGTAACAGGCCATCCGGTAGCAGGAGAAAGTTGAGCAGCCGCACTTTTTAAAGCCGAATCATTTCCAACGTTCTCCTTTGGCATCCACACTTCAGCAGGTGTACCACCCCAACTGGCGTTAATTAAACCCACAGGAACATTAAGCTCTTGTTTCAGCTTAATGCCAAAGAAATAACCAACTGCGCTGAAGCGTTTCATATCCTCGGGATTGCAAACTACCCATTTTGCCTTTGTATCTTCCTGCGGATAATCGCCTGTTAAACGCGGGATATGAAAAAAGCGGATACTTTTATTCGTTGCGTTGGCTACATCTTCCGGATAATTTAAGCCCCAGTTAATGCTCATTTCCATATTGCTTTGTCCGCTACAGATCCATACTTCTCCAATCATCACATCTTCTAAAACAATAGTGTTATTACCGTTGATAGTAATTCTATAAGGTCCCCCCGCAGCAGGTGTTTTTAATTGTATATTCCATTTAGCATTACTTGAACCGGTGGTAGTATAGGTAGCTGTATCCCACTCAGTTTTAATTCTAATCGTTTCAGCAGGTTCGCACCATCCCCAAAGTTTTACGTCACTTTTTGCTGCAGTACCATGTGACTGCCAATTATAGCGGGTAATCGTACTTCTGCAAACAAATTCAAGGAAGAAATGGCATATAGCTTAAGTAAGAAAAAGAAAAAGATATTTTTTTTCATAAGTATTTTTTGTCGACGTTTATCATAACGATTAAAATTATAACGAGTATATATACTTGTCAAAAAATATTCAGAATTTTTTAAGATAGTTACAAGTACCTATTTGACTTATGGATCCCTGTTGAAAGAGGTTTCATTCTAAATCTCTCAAATTGTTAAATCTTCAAATTTTTTTCTTTCCCAAAGCACATCAAAAACTATCAAACTTAATTTCACTTTACACATTTTTATTCAATTTGTTCGAGTTTGAAGGGTTAGTTGTTAAAGAGAATTTTCTGAGTCTTGGTAATAAGGAATCTTTTCATTTAATTTTACTTTGTTCTTTGGATGAAGACTAACTAACAATGTATTCTCTAATTGTGTAAAAGATAAATGTGATGAAGTATGAATGAGACACCTATGCTGTTTCCGATAGCTCCGGCGGAGTTTTGGAAACACATCAGAACAACTATTGAGGAAGTAGTAAATAAAAAATTAAAGCAGCAAACAACATCTCCTCCCATTTCCCATCTTCTCGAAAAAGCACTTTTAAAAGCTGCGGAAGTTTGCGCCATCTTCCAGCTATCAAAGCCCACGCTGTATGATTGGTTGAAGCAAAAAAAGCTGAAGAGTTTCAAGATCAAATCGCGAAGATATTTTTCGAGAATTAATATTGAAACAATCATCCTGCAAGGCGAACAAGCTGCTTTGACTAAAGATTAAGTGACCTAAAAAAATTGTGTGTTATGAATTGTGAGCAAGCCGATCAAATTGATCTGGTTGATTATCTCTATTCGCTGGGTTATCAACCACAAAAATCAGCAATTATATTACTGGTATTTATCTCCTTTAAGAGAAGAAAAAGAAGCTTCTTTTAAAGTAAACAGGAAGAAAAATGTTTGGTATGATCATGGAATTGGAAAAGCTCTTTTCATCCGCAAAAAATGTTTTTTGCCTCTTTGCCGCTATTATGCGCCCCGTTTCTATATCCCTAACTGGTAAAACTGCAATGCTCTCCCGCAGCGAATATTTTACTACGGTCTTGTGTCCCACACCAGCTATTGTTGTCCATTATGTTTATAAAATTTCCCGACCTGAAAAAATCTCTTTTCAATACCATAAGTTAAATAACCATATCGGATAAGTTCATTATTTGCACCAGTGATCAACAATAACTTTAATAATCAAAAAACTGTAGGTCGCTATGGTGATATAAATGATACAATTAAAGAGCAGTCTGTAGCATTCAGGTGATTTGAATTCCGGGAAAATTATTATTTGTTTTTGATGGATAACGTTTTTTAGTTGCGCTGCAACAATTTGCTTTAGGCTGCCGATGCCCTCGGTTATAATTTCATGAAAAACTTTAGTATCAGCAGTCGGGGTAATCTTTTGCCAGTTGTTTGCATTCTTCTCTATGTCCCCCATCTTGCCGGATAAACACTCCATCTTGCTGAATAATTGTTTGTTTGATTTATTAGTTTCTTTTTGCTCGTTCAGTATTTCGTGCAACACGGATTCCATCGTCTCAGTATTCATAATTGTTTTTTTTATCGTTATTGAAAAAATTAAAGATGCAGATGATGACGTTTGCGTTTTTTCTTTTTCAGCAGCTCAGGGTTTATTCTTTCAATGTTTTGCTCTGGCTTTAACAACTGTTCCAATACTTTGCATTTTTCTATGTGATGTTTTTCTTGTTTGTTTTCAAGCTGTATTTCTTTTATCATTTTGATAGGTAATTCTGGTTTTGACGCTCTCATTTTTGACAATATTAGTCCCTGCTTTTCTTCTTTAATTTGTTCTTTTGTACGTTGTATTTTCTGTCGCTCTTTTTGTTCCAGTAATGTCTGTCTCAATTCCGGGTTTAATGACAAAATTTTTTCAATCGTTTGCAATGAATATCCCACTTCGCTTCCTTTGCTGTACACCTTCTGTTTATCCCTGAATGCTATGCCTCTTGCCTTGAATATTTCATATCCCTTTTGCTTTATTTTATTTTCAAATTCACTATAATTTTTTGACGTAATAAGGCATTCTTTTATATCATGTTTTAGCTGTTCTTTGCGTATATCTTGTCTTGACAGTTGCCTTAATTCTTTTGCCAGATATCGCCTTGGATTAAGCACTTGTTTGAGCTCATGTCTCAGCTCCATCTTTCTGCAATAGGCCGCAATCTTTTGATAATTGTGACTATCTTTTACTGTCTTACCATCAAAACCAATTCTGTTAGCCACAATATGGATATGCTGATGGTTAGTATCATTATGATGAATAGCGATGTACTGGTTCTTGTCAAAACCAAGCTCTTTCGCACAATCTTCTGCCATATCTGTTAAAATGGCCTTTGATAATTTTTCTTGAGGAGGTAAGCTTAAGGTAATATGTAAAACAGGCTTCGAAAGTTTAGGATTCAATTGTCTTACTTCATTGAACTGCTGGATAAGTTCATACTTATTGCCAAAACATTGGTTATAGACAAATAACTCTGCCCGGTTCTTCATGACCAGTTTCTCCTCTTCTGTTTGCCGTTTGTCTTCGAGGCAATAATTGATACATCCTTTAAAGGATTTTCCCATACTTATTTTTCCAATCATTGTAAATAGTTTCTTATCTGTTTAACTAATTCCTGGATGTCTTCGGAAAGCATAATAAATTCTTCTCTCTCCATACCATTGAATGTTTCTTCCCTGTTTCTTTTTTTAGCTATTTGATTCAGGTTAGCAGCCATGTGGTTCAGGGTGCCATTAAACTGTAAAACTTCTTTCGGAAAGACTTTTATTTTTCTGTCAACCTGTCCTTTGACTCCAAGGCTTCTTAAGTATTCAGATATAGAGATATTTGCAGCTTTTGCTTTATGCTCAATTGCCTTTCTTTCTACAAGCGTACACATTACTGCAAGCTGCTCATCTCTTTTAATCTTCTTTTTGGGCCTGCCGCCTTTATTGCTTACTGGGCTTTTCACTTCAGTTATCATTTTCACATTTTTATTTCTTTTAAAAATATCTTTTCGAATGCCGCTAAAGGCGGCATGAGAAAAGCCAGCATAGTTTCGACGAAGGAGAAACATAGCTGGCTCCTAAAATTTCAAAACTTCATCCTGAATCGGTGGCTTCGTTTAAGCTCCTCTTGCCGATGCTGTCTTATGAGATGCTCATTTAAATCTTTGGAGTGTTTATAACAAAGACTTTTATCCTTGTATTTGATTGACCACTTTAACGCCTGTTGAGTGGCTTGTAAACCTGCTTTATCGCGGTCAAGAAAAAGATGAATTTGTTCATGTTTCTCTGACAGTTCTCGGCTTTTTTCAAAAAAAGAAAGAGAGTTGAGAATTAAAAAATTGCCCTGTTGTTTTGGCAGTTGAAGAAATAACTTTTTATTCTTTTCAAATAACATTTGAAACGAAAGAAAGCTGAAAAAACCTTCAAAAACGAAACATACTTTTGAGTAATTATTTTCTATTAAAGTAACCGCCTTCGGACTGCTGCTTCCTTTAAAATATTCGTTTCTTAATTCATGTCCGCCGGCACTGTTTTTAAAGCCTAATGCAGTGTGTTTTTTGTCGTATAAAACGAAGTCAACTTCTTTGCAAAATCGCCTGGCAATATCAAGGGAAATTTTTCTTCTTTCTGTTAGATATTCAATTAACTTTTGTGATACAATTTCTCTTTCATTAACCACTCTTATTTTTTCTTTTTCACCGGCATCAAATGGCTTTTGTGATTTGATAGGATGCGGGTGAAAAGAAAGATTATTTTGTTTCAATCTTTGCAACAGTTCAGGGATAGTTGAGTGGTGGTACAAAATACCAAAATCAATTATATCACCACCTTTGCCTATCCCGTGATCATACCATACATTTAATCGTCTGTTGACTTTAAATGATGCTTCTTTTTCTTCCCTTAAAGGAGACAGATACCAGTAATCATAACCTCTGGTTTTTTGAGGCTGAAAACCTAATGCAAAGAGATAATCAACAAGGTCAATTTCCCTTGCCAGTTCACAGGTAAAAATTTTGTTTTCCATACGCACAATTTTCAAATACACACAATGATTTTATTTGCTGTTCTTTGCAGCAACAAAAAGTATCACAACAGATCTTTTACCTGTTGTTCATTTTGCCTGACTCGAGTACTCGTTGTATGTCTTCATAATCATAAAAATGAACACCACCCATTTTGGTATAAGGAATGATGCCGGAAGACTTGAGTGTTTGTAATGTGCCGGGTGAAATTTTAAGCAGTCTTCTTACTTCATGAGACTTCATCCATCTTTTTGCGGGAGGAGATGTTTGTGCTCTTAACACGAGAACAAGTTCATCAATCAATTGTTTCTTGAACTGTGCTAAATCATTAATCGTAATCAACTGATATGCATACATCCTTTGTGCAGCAAAATTTTCTTCTGCATGATTTTGCCTTTTTAATGTTTTTTCCATAACGCTTCATTTTCTTTTTCACAATAAAAACATTTACTAGAGTATCAATGATCTATTAAAAATAAACCAGAACTTCATCAAAACAAATTGATAAATCTCAATTTATTTTTTCTTGTATGAAGTAAGAACAAAATTTTGTAACACATGCAAAAACACCCCTTCAAAATTTGAAGGGGTGGATTAAAATTTGAAATTAAAAGTGATTTTTATTATTCTTTACTTTTTGCTTTGGATGAAAATTCTTCAGGAGGATACTAAAGAATATTAAACTGCGTTCATTTTGGTATCACCGTTTGTCGCATCCAATTTATTTTGCAAAAGCTGCATGTCAAATCCTATTTTTGATTGAGTCACTTTTGCGTAGATCATTGTCGTGCTTAGTTTGGTATGACCAAGCATCTTGTTAATAGTTTCTATAGGAACGCCATTTATAAGTGTAACTGTAGTGGCAAATGTGTGTCGTGCTAAATGAAATGTAAGATGCTTTTTGATATTACAAACCTCTGCAATTATTTTCAGGCTCCTGTTTACTTCCTGGTTGCTTATCCATGGAAACATAGTTTCTCTGATGAGTGCTTCTTTTTGCTCAGTATATTTTTCTAATATGAATAAGGCAGGTTTTAAAAGGGGAATATTTACACTTGTGTCTGTTTTTGCCCTGCTTGTCCTGATCCATTTTGTTCCCTCAATATTTGTGACGATGTGCTCAGGTTTGAGTTCTGTTACATCGATATAGGCAAGACCGGTATAACAACTGAAAACAAAAAGGTCCTTTACTTTTTGCAATATTGGAATATCAAAAACATGATCTTCAATTGCAGCCAGTTCGCTTGCTTGCAGAAAATCCCTTTCATGTCTTTTAAACTTTAATTGAAAACCAACAAATGGATTTTTATTTATCCATTCATTCTTCAGAGCCCATGCAACGATTTTTTTAAGACGCTCCAAATGTTTCATGGTGCCGTTATTAGTGCAGGGATCATTTTTTTTAACGGGATGAGAGCGAATAAAAAATTCAAAAGCTGTTATAAATTCATAATTAAGTTCTTTAAGTAAAACAACGCCTTTGTAATCATTCTTTTTCAGAAATTGTTTTACGTATTTTTCAGTAGTGTAATAATTTTTCATGCTGCCTTTCTTCAGGACAGCTTGCATCATATTATTATGATGTGCTATAAGCCATAAAAGTGAATAACGTTTTCCCTCTTCTACTCTTCCTGCATAAGCATCTTTTACAGCTTCGGCAGTTACTTCTTTTCCCTGCATCAACAGTTCTCTATAATGCCGCACAAGTTTGCCCCTGACTTCTTCGAGGTAACTGTTGAGTTGTTTTAGTTCTTTATTCTTTGGTTTAGCAATTCCCTTTATCTCATTCCAATCGTTTTTGTGCAAGTGATGTTTTAGAGATAATTCACACCTTGTTTTGTTTACAGTAATTCTTGCATAAATAGGTTGTTTACCATTTTGTTCTCTTGTGCGCAATGTGAAATGCACACCGAATGTGTTTGGCTGTTTCATAAAAATCATTTTTTGCGTTATCAAATCTTTCTTCACTACCCTGTTCACGTGAAACACGAAAAATAAACTCGTGAAACGCAGTCATATCAAGGGGTCATGTTTACAATCAACTGATAATAAATATTTTAAGTCGATTTTGTGAACATGAATATAATTCGCAAATCTGTTCACCTTTTTGTTCACACGACATTTGATATTTTTTGCAACAAAATGATAGGGAAATAAACAAAAAAGGCTGTAAATCAATGATATTTACAAGCCTTTTGATGCGTTTGTGAGAATTAAGGTCGGGATGACTGGATTCGAACCAGCGACTCCCACGTCCCGAACGTGATGCGCTACCGGGCTGCGCTACATCCCGAAATATATAAAGTTTATTAAAATACTAATACCTGATAGTTCAAAAATTTTATAATGTTAAAGTTAATGTTAAAGTATAATTTTATCGTTACTAAAAAGCTTTAGTACCAGGGCAATAAAAACTAATCCTCTTACCTTTGCCGGTCTTATAATATATTAGATCAATTAATAAACTTTTCAGAACAAGCAGCAAAAATATTCAGATAGATGCATATCAGCAAAATCAAAAACAGTTTCTCTTCGGATCTTACTATCTAATAATTTCTTAAAATAATTTTTGCTTTAAACTTCACGCGTATAAGTTCGTTGTTATCATAATATTTCATTGATGTTTTAAAATAAGTTGTTCTTAAATTATGTGTTAATCTTAATCTCATATCAAATAATAATGAAGTCTTCACAAAAAGCTAAAGAGCCGGTATTAAATCGTGAGCAGGGACAGCTTTCTCATTTATCGGGTTTGTCACAATCTGAGTACTCAACTTCTCAGGATATTCTGCGTAAACAAAAGAAATCAGGATTGGTAAGACAATTGTTAAAGAGAATTTCTCCCTTTTTATTGTTGGATTTTTTTTTAGCAGGATTGTTTCCTTACATGATGATAACAGGAAGAGGTTTCACACATAATGAATGGCTTTTAGTTTTCTTATTTATATTCATTGAAGTAAATGTCTTGTTTATTGACTTTGCTTTATGGAATTACTTTGAAGGCAAAAAGATTTTCCGCATATGGTTAATAGAAATCCCTTTGACTTTCCTGATCATTCACTTCCTTATCTGAAAAATTTTTCATGTATATTGAGCATTTAGCTATCTGGTGCAATGATCTTGAAAAGATGAAACAATTTTATTGCACTTACTTTAATGCTAAGGCAAATAATAAGTATCATAATTCTTCAAAGAATTTTTCTTCTTACTTTTTAAGTTTTGAAACCGGCCCGCGTCTTGAATTACTGGCGATGCCGGAAATAACGCAAAATGTTAATGACTCAACTCAACAATATACCGGCCTTATTCATTTTGCCTTTTCTGCAGGATCAAAAGAAAAAGTAAATCAATTGACGGAACAACTAAGAGCTAATGGATACTTAATAGCCGGAGAATCGAGAACAACAGGAGATGGATACTATGAAAGTGTAATACTTGATCCCGAAGGCAACAGAATTGAAATTACTGTTTAGATTTAAATGGCCACTCTTTATTATACTTTGCTTTAAGAAGATAAACAACAATACCAATAGTTATAACTGTAAGTCCTGATACCGCCATCTGCATACTTGTGGATTTAAAAATATACAGCCACATGATTATTGCAAGTACCACCGGTACAGGAAACAAAGGCATTTTCCATTTCAAAAAATTTCTTCCTTTCCTTTTGCTTAACATCAGTAACCCTATTGCCTGTCCTACAAACTGAATAAGAATGCGTATGGCAAGTATTGCATTAATAACATCTGCTATTTTAAACAATAAGCTGAATATAAAAGCTACGCCACCTAATGCGAGTAAAGAAATATAGGGAAAGTGTTTTTCAGGATGCAGCCTTGCAAACACGCTAAAGAATGCACCATCTTTTGCTGCAGCATAAGGAATACGGCTATAACCCAATGTTGCAGAAAACACTGAAGCAAATGCAACCCATAAAACCAATGCTGTAACTATTGTCGCTGCAACAGGCCCTGCGAGGGTTTGCATAAAATCACTTACGATAAATGGGCTTTTAATAATTGTATTCAATGGCAAAACTGAAGCCACGCTAATATTCATGAGCATATATAAAACAGCAATGCCTGCAACGGAAATAAACATGCTTTTGGGAATATTTTTTTCCGGCTTTAATATCTCTCCACCTAAATTGCAAACATTGTAATAACCTAAATAACTGTACATTGTTTTTACACTGGCAAACCCTAACGTTGCGGCAAATGCTTCATTAATATGCAGGCCGTCATTGATATGCGCAACAGGTGAAATAAAATTTCCATGCAGCAAGCCACCAGCAATTATACAAGTCATGGTAATTAAAACACCCAGCCAAAGAAAGACGCTGATTCTTCCAATAGTTTCGATTTTTCGATATAATAAAAACACAATCATAACTACTACTCCGCCACTCACCATTTTCTTTTCTATAGTATCAAGAGGAACTATGTAAGTTAAATATTGTGCAAAGCCAATTGCAGCAGAAGCAATAACAAGTGGTGCCTGTATCATCGTTTGCCATACAAAAAGAAAGCTCATTAATTTACCCCATTTCGGTCCGAAACTTTCTTTTAAAAAATTATAAGTGCCACCGGCAAGGGGAAATGTTGCACCGAGTTCGCTCCAGATCATTGCATCAATAAAAGAAAGCAAAGCTCCTGCAAGCCATGCATATAAAAACCAGGGACCATTCATCAATTCTGCAACAGCGCTTAATACTACAAAGGGTCCGATGCCGACCATGTCCGTCATATTAATAGCCGTTGCCTGTAGCAAACTAATTTTTCTATCTAATACAATCTTACTCATGTACAGTACGCAATAATAGTATTTCTTTGCTGTATAACTTGGGTTGTTTATGGAGAAGCATTTTGAGAAAGTGCCCTGGATAGCAGGTGCAAATGTTTATGAAGTAAATATTCGTCAATATACAGCAGAGGGAACTTTTGCGGCTTTCATGCAACACCTGCCTCGCCTGAAAGATATGGGTGTAAAAATATTATGGCTGATGCCCATTACGCCCATCAGTAAAAAATTAAGAATAGGGTCGTTGGGTAGTTATTATGCATGCAGCAGTTATATTGAAATTAATCCTGAATTTGGTACACCTGATGATTTTAAAACATTAGTGCAGCAAGCACATCAACATGAAATGAAATTAATTATTGATTGGGTAGCAAACCACACAGGATGGGATCATCACTGGACAACAGAACATCCTGACTGGTATTTAAAAGATGAACAGGGAAATTTTATACAATACCACAACTGGAGTGATGTGGTAGAATTAAACTATGATGTAAAAGAACTAAGAATGGGTATGATAGAAGCGATGAAGTTTTGGATAAAGAAATATGATATTGATGGTTTTCGCTGTGATATGGCTCATCTTGTTCCGCTTGATTTCTGGAGCGTTGCAAGGCAGCATTGTGATGCATTAAAACCTTTATTCTGGCTGGCTGAATGCGAAGTGCCGGAATACCATCAAGTTTTCGATGTTAGTTACGCATGGGAGTGGATGCATGTAAGTGAAAAAATTGTAAAACAAATTGCATCCATTCAACACATGAAGGATGTGCTTCATCAGTATAGACAATATTCAAACAATGCACTAAAATTATTTTTTACCAGTAACCATGATGAGAATAGCTGGAACGGAACCGAGTATGAAAAATATAGTGATGGCGCCAAAGCTTTTGCTGTATTTTGTTGTACATGGCCAGGCATTCCTTTATTATATAGCGGCCAGGAATTACCCAATTTTAAACGGCTGAAGTTTTTTGATAAAGACCAGATAGAATGGCAGTCAAATATTGCACTGCATAACTTTTATAAATCATTGTATGAATTAAGAACCAATAACGAAGCCCTACAAAATTTTGCTGATGTAGTTGAATTAACTACAAGGGAGGATGATAAAATATTTGCCTACCTGCTAATCAAAGAAAGGCACAAAGTACTTGTGTTGCTCAACCTGTTACCCAATGATAGAGTTCATTGTATTATTACGCATGAACAATTAAGTGGTGGTTATTATAATCTCTTCTCCGGAATTTATCATCATTTAAACAGTACAGAAAAATTTGAATTACAAGCATGGGAATATTTTGTTTATGTGAGTGACGATAATAGTTAAAAGTTTTATGTTCTAAAAAATTCATTAATGGGCTGGCAATTCAATACTACTCACTACTCACTTAATAACTTATTGCATATTGCGATTGCATATTCATTGTACAACAGTAAAAGAGTCCGCCTCAAGTGGAACGGCAGATGCTAAAAGAATTGTTAGTCGGTTACATAAATGAAAAACCCCGCTCTAAAAAAACGGGCTTTTACAATTTTTATCGCTTAAGTTTTATTTGTCGCCCTGATCATTACCATTCAGGTTAAGCGGATACCCATAAGTACCTTCATAACCTGGATAAATACCTTCGAGTCTTACCGTTCCCTGTGCCGTTCCTAAAATTGCTTTCAGGTCATCTACAGTCTTAACTTCCTGCCCATCTACGCTTGTGATTACAAAACCTTCCTGCATACGTGTATTTTTAAGAGGGCCATCGCCAATTTTCTTAACAAGCACGCCACCTGCAATATCATTTTTCTGAGCCATAGCTTTATCAACAGTTACCAGTTCAGCGCCCAGATGATCTAATACACTTTCCTGTTTAACTTCTGCATAAGTGCCTGCCTTGTTCTTTAAGGTAAGATCTACCGTATTTTCTTTTCCGTTTCTTACATAGGTAATATTTATTTTATCACCGGGCTTATAACGCGTTACCTGTTCCTGTAATTCAGGGCCACTGTTTACTTCCACACCATTAACTTTTGTAATGAAATCACCTTTTTGAATACCAGCCTGTTTAGCAGCACCATCATCGGCAACACCATTTACAAACACACCGGCTCCTTCATTAATACCTAACTCTTTTTTCTTTTCCTCTGGCAGATCATCAGGTGGATAAGAGATACCTATATATGCTCTTTGTACAGCTCCATATTTCATTAAGTCGCTTACAATCTTTTTAACTATGTTAACGGGAATAGCATAAGAATAACCTGCATAGGAACCTGTAGGAGAAGCAATGGCAGCATTAATACCAATCAATTCACCTTCAGTATTTATCAAAGCACCACCACTGTTCCCGGGGTTAACGGCAGCATCTGTTTGAATAAAAGATTCTATTGGACGATCGCCTCTGTTGATACCGATTGAACGGGATTTCGCACTTATTATACCTGCCGTAACAGTCACATCAAGATTAAGCGGATAACCAATTGCCAATACCCATTGACCAAGCTTTACATCATCGCTATTACCATATACCAGGTATGGGAAATTACTGCCCTCTATTTTTATGACGGCTATATCTGTGTTTTTGTCAGTAGCAATTACTTTTGCTTTATATGTTTTTCTTGTGGGTGTAGTTACAGTAATTTCAT
>WNGE01001805.1_pt1 | contig 31359 bp, 38 predicted proteins | sample 5400651 | NCBI WGS metagenome assembly WNGE01 (sample SAMN13153370, study PRJNA577476) | soil metagenome | isolation source: 60 cm soil or saprolite under grassland replicate 2 | place: USA:California | collected 2016-06-15
AAGGTCAGGAGGGGTACGTCGTACAGCTCAGGGTTGCGTGGCCTGCGCATCGCTGGCGCGGCGACTTCGATGATGAGCATCTCGACAAGGAACTGCACGCGGGCGCTCAACAGGTGACTGGTATACCCGGTCGCTGAGTGCTCCTTGAGCCCGAGCGTGATGTGGACGTGAGGGAGGATCTGGCCATGTTCCTCGTCGTAGGCGATCGTGCCGCCGCCGAACACTTCGGCGTTCTCTAGATGGACCTTCGACCACACCGGCGCCTTGGGATCGGTCAGTTTCTCGCAGGTCCCGACGACTTCTGCCTCGGCGAAGCCGGCAATGAAGCTCGGGATATAACCCTGCTGGACACCGTTCTCGACGCAGAACTTGCTCAGGGTGTCGAAGAAGTCATCGCCGTGTTCGAAGGTCACGCCAAAGGTCCGGCCGATCGTCAGCTCGCGGCTCTGCATCGCATCGCTCCTTGCCTCACTCTGGGCCTCACTCCCCTGGCGCGACGGGTGCTCGCGCATCCTCGGCGTCGTACGGACCGCGTGCGTCCTCCGCCCTACCGGCGATGGTGAACGCCCTCGTGATCTCCTCACGTGCCGCGCCGGTGAGCAGCAGCAGGTGCAGCAGGATGCGCGCCTTGAACGGGTCGAGAAACCCTGCGCTCACCAGACCGCGGCCAAGTAGGTCTTGCTCCGATCCCGGGAACCCATAAGTGCCGCGCAGCACCGAACCGGCGCCGGTGCGTGACGTCAAGACCACCGGGATGCACGTGGCGAGCTCCCCAAGGATCGGGGCGACAGCCGCAGGGACGTGCCCCACGCCGAAGGCAGCGACCACCAGGCCGTCGAACCGTTCGTCGACACCACGGAGCAATTCACCGTCGTCGCCAAGGGTCATGGTGACCAGCGCCACCCGCACCGACCGGCCTGGACGGGCGTTCCACATGATGAACCGCCGGCCGGGCCGGGTGAGGATCCGCACCTGGCCCTCGACGACCTGCCCGAGCGGGCCGGTATTGGGCGAGGCGAACGCCGTGACGCTGGTGCTGTGGATCTTGCGCACCGAGCGCGCCGCGTGGAGCTCGTCGGCGAACACCACCACGCAGCCAAGCCCGCGCGCCTGGGGACTGGCCGCGACTCGGACTGCCCCGAGCAGGTTGGCGGGTCCGTCGGCCCCCGCCATGGTGGGGTTGCGCATCGCCCCAGTCACGACCACCGGAGCGTCGCTGGAGCAGACCAAGTCGAGCAGGTAGGCAGTCTCCTCGATGGTGTCGGTGCCCTGCGTAACGACGACGCCGCTGGCTCCGTCAGCCACGCGCTCATCGATCGCGGCGGCGAGCTCGAGCAGGTCCTCAACGACCAGGGACGCCCCGGGGAGTTGGCGGAAGTCGCACACGTCGACGAGCACCTCAAGTTCTGCGAGCCCGGGGACCGCCGCCACGAGCTGCTCGGCGGTCAGCGCCGGCGTCACCCCGGCGTCTCGGGCGCCCTGGCTGGTCATCGCGATCGTGCCGCCGAGCGAGAACACGGCGACGGACGCGGAACTACTCATCGGCATCGTCAAAATGTGGCGACCCCTCTTCCCCTCCGACCTCGTACGCGCACACCGCCCCGCGCAAGGCATCGTACCTGCCCGCCAATTCGCGTCGGGCTACCCCGCGAGGAGGCTCACCTCAGTGGGAAGGCCGCCGACGTACCTGCACGCGGCATCGAGCCCGGCGACGGAGAGCAGCCGGCTTCGCGGGCGCACCAGCCCGGCGCAGCCGCAGTCGGCCAGTTCGCGGCAGCGGCGTTGCAGCCAACGCCAGTCCAGCTTGAGATAATGCGCCAGCGCGGCCAGCCGTCTGGCCGGCGCTGCTGCGCTGATGATCGAGTGGGCGCAAGCGTGCCCTCCCGCCTCGCCGAATTCGCGCAGGATCGACCCACGCGAGGTGGCGTCGACATGCCAGATGCCGTCCGCACGGACCCAGTTGGCGATGATGGCACGCCGCCCGGGGGCGAGCACGAACCCCGCGACGCTGGAGTAGTCCGCCTCGGTGCGCACCTCCACGTGGATGCCGAGCGACTCCATCAGGGCCATGGAGAGGAACAGCAGGACTCGCTCGGAGGTCGGCGAAGTGCGTACGGCATCTTCGGGCACGCAGAACGCGCGTGCCAGCGGCGTTGCCGAGCCGGCGAAGCGCTCGCTCGTCTTCCGCAGGTAGTCGTACTTGTGGCGGAACAGCAGCCAGGTGCAGGCTTCCTCGCCGCGCTGCTCCCTAGTCCAAAACAGAGGAAGGTCCTCGAAGCCGTCGAGGTTGCGCAGGATGTGCTCGGCGCAGAAGTTCGACCCGAGCCACATCTGGGAGACGACGGTAAGGTCGGCGGCTGCCTCACGGCTCACCGCCGAGTTCGGCAGGCGCTCGTAGACGCTCAACTCTCGGTGGCTCTCAGCGAGCGCGAGGTCGTCGGCGAGCAGGGCGTCGTCGAGATTGGCGAAGGCCCACAGCAGGCCGTAGGTGAGGTCGTCGAGCTCATAGGCGCGGGGGATGGTGAGCGTGGGATGGCCGGCGGCGGCCCGGCGGTTGGTCAGCTGGTGGCGAGCCTCCCTGGTGTCGAGCCCGAAGAATCGCACCGTGCTAGCGGCCTCCTCGGCCCCGATGATCAGACCGCGGTTTGGAACCTTCAGGCACTGGTCGAGGCGCTGCATATCGGTGATGTCGACCAGGCTGCGGCCGTCTAGCGTGCGCGTCGCGGAGTGGAGCTGAATGGTGGCGGTCGAGCCGTCAAGAGCGCGACCGCCGGGCAGGATAAGGTTCCAGTCGACGCCGTAGTCCGGCACGGGCCGGGAGAGTCGAGTGTCGGGCCAGTTCGCCTGGCTGGTCGCCGCGAAACCGAAGCGATCATCGCCAACTTCGGTCAGTGGCATGTGGCTACGTGGCAGGACCGCTGCGCCAGTCGTGGCACCGAGAGCGCGGAAGAATTGGCGTCGGAGCATGTCCAGCTCCAAGGTGTGGGAGGTTAGGAGTCCGTCGAAGGTCGCCGCGAAGTGGGCGAGTGCCGCTGATACATCGGTCCCCGCTTCCGTTACCGGCCGCCTACTGTCGAGTGAGGCGGCGGCGCGCTGGACAGCAAGTGGGAGTTCGATCCCTTGGGCGTCTGCCATTGCGACGAGCTCGGTGAGGGTCGTTCCGATCTCACGCGCCAGCCGCTCGAGGCTGGCAGCCACTTGCTTCGGCGACGAAGGCGGCGGCCGGAGCGGGATGATCTTCGCCGGCCCTACTCGGCTACCGGTCAGATCCTGGTCGTTGCTCATCGGGTTGCACCACCTCGTCCCGTCCCCGGTTCGAGCTTAACGGACAGGAGTGACGAGTCAGCCGGTCCCGGTCTCCTCCTGTGGCTGCTGCCGGAGGAGCTTGCGTAGTTCGGCCAGTTGGTGTTCATGCTGGGCGACGCGCTCCTCCAGCTCCCGAATCCGTTCGGCATCCGACTCCGATGCTGCCTCGGCCGGTTCTTTGGCCGAGGCGCTTCGTCGACCGGCGCGTCTGAGCATCTCAGCGACCGGGACGTCCAAGGCATGTGCCAGGCGAGCGAGCGCCTCGTCTTTCGGGTTGGGCAGCCGCCATCGGCCATAGACCGTCCGGCCACCTCTGCGGATCTCCTGCAGCCACATGACCGATACGCCAGCCCGTTCAGCAAGTTCGTTGACCTGGAGCCCGGCGTTCTTCCGCAGGTCCTCCACCCACTGACCGAATGCCTGCCACTCCGACTTGTCCACCGCGCTCCTCAGATGCAGACGCACCAGTTCAGGTATTGCAGCACGGATCGGAATCAACGTCATGCGCGAGCGCTGCAAGGTCATCGCGACTTCGCACGAATGGTGAATCCTGGTTGCTAGTAATCGCGAACATACTCGATGATTCTTGACGATTCGCGATCCAAGCTACTATGCTGCTCCTCGCTGGAGGACTCGCCCAGCCAGCAGAAAGGGGAGGTGAGCAGGGCTCGCAAAGGAAAGGGCCCCGGCGAGAGCACGGACGGTGCGCCAACACCGTGCCTAACGGCTCTCCCGAGGCCAAGGCACCGAGAGAACGGAGTGTAACCCCGATGCAGGGCAATCCTACCCTGCCAGCAGCAGCCTTGGCAGAGGACGGCTCCCGGCCCACGCCGGAGCCACACGCCGTCACCAATGGCGACGGACGTCTGACTTGGACCGTGGCCGAGGCCGCCCGGATCCTCGGCATCTGTCGCGCGACGGCCTATGCCCGCGTGAAGCAGGGCGCCCTCCCGCACATCCGGCTGGCTGGCCGAATCCTCATCCCTCGCAAGGCTCTCCTCGAGCTTCTTGACCGCGCAAATGCCCCAACCCCGCAAGGTGGTGAGACGGCGTGAGCGACCGGTACCGGATCCTCGCCGCCTTCGTCCGCAAGCTCTCGGACGACGACCTCAACGACCTGCTCGTCGAGCTTCCCAAGGAACGCTTCGCGGCGCTTGTAGACGCGGCGGTTGCGGCTGATGAGGCCGGCGAGATCCGTCTTCGGAGGTCGCCACCTGCCAGAGCTGGCCGGGGTGGTGAGGCGGCATGAGCAATTCAAGCGATGCTGGCCGGCTCCTGACCGAGCTAGGTGCCTGTGCCCCAACTCGGCTCCCTTGGCTGGTGCCGGCTGCGGCCCGTGGTTACGGCGGGCTGCTCCTGATCTCGACGTAGCAGGAGGTCTGTCGTGCTCATTCTCGGTATCGCGCTGGGTGTGGTGATCGCGGTGCTGCTGGAGCGGATCAGCCAGCAGCCCAAGAAGCCCGGGAAGATCAGCGTGCAGCAGCGCGCCCAGGTCCTGGCGGTGACCGCCGTGGTCCTGTCGGTCGGGCTGGGGATCACGCTGGCGGCCGGCCCTAGCCGTGGCGTGGGCCGGCGGCACCGGTCTGGCCGCCGGCCCACCTTCTCGACCTCGGGAGGCTTGGATGTCTGTTCTGACCTGCGACGATCCGACCACGCGCTTGGAGCTTGGCCGGCTGCGCCGCGCCCTGGCCGCGCTGGATCCGCGGTTCCGCCGCGACCTGGACGTGGTGGTCGCCAACTCGGGCGCGGTCGGCGCCGCCGGCTTGATCGCTGGCGCCTATGCGACCTGCCCTGACCGGCCAGAGCGGCGGGTCTGCCCAGCGACCGGTGTGCTACTGCTGCGCGGCGAGACGACCTGGCCGGAACTGGCCGGGTGCGCTGGGTTGGACCGCTTCGACCCGCTGTATGCCGCGCCGAGCTGGACCGCCGAGTTGGAGGACTTCAACGAGGCGCTGGATGCGCTGGCGGTGGCGGCCGGCCTGACCGGTCCGTGGGTGCAGCCGCCGGCGGCGCTGGCTGGGCTGCTGGAGCGGCTGCTGGTCGAGGTGGATGGGGGGCGGGTCTCGTGAGCCTGCTTACCTCCCCGTTCGTGGTTGGCCTAGCCGCGTTCTACCTGCTGCTGGCGCTGCCTGGGCCGTTTCTCGCCCGCCTGGTGCTGTGCGCCGGGCTGGTCATGGCCTGCATGGCCTGGCGCCGCCGCGACCGTGCCACTCCTGTGGTCGACGAGACGTTCTGGGCTGGCGAGGATGGCTGGCCCGAGGATGACACCGCAGTGGCCGAGCCCACGCCAGCGAGCGAGCCGGGTTGGACGGTGACTCGGCCGCAGGCCCCTCGGCACCCTGCTGCACCGACGCAGGCTGCGGCGGTGCTGACGGACGGGACCGGCGAGCTGCAACTGGTCGCGGTGCTGTCCAACCAGGCTGGCCAGCGGGCTGAGCTGCACCTTGCGCCGGGGATGGCCACGCTGCCGATCGCGGTGCTGGCCCGGCAGGCCGCCGGGCTCATGAGCGCCGAGCACGGCGATTCGGGCTGGCGGCTGGAGCTGGTGGAGGTCGTCGACCCGGCTCGTGCCAGTCAGCCCAGCGGACGCGGCGCGCAGCCGCCGTGGGGGTGGGGCGGATGAGCGCTGCGGCCCCCTTGTGTGACTGGGCGCTCGGCCGGCCGTGCATGCGCCGGGCAACCCACCTGGCGGACTGGGGCTACATGACCCGCCGCTACTGCCGCGAGCATGCGCTGCGCGCCCGGCGGGAGGCGCGGGCGCGGATCAGCCCCCTTCCACGAGGGGAGTCCCGGTGAGCCCGTCACCTGGCGGCGCCGGCCGGACCGGGCTGCGGGACTGGCTGATCCGGTTCCTGTTCGGATCGACCGCGATCCAGAGCTTCGACGGGCTCGTGCAGCGTGCCGCTCGCTACCAGCAGTTCGGTGCCGACGGCATGGCCGCCACCTGGCTGCCGAGGCTGTGGGCCGCGACCATCGACGTGATCTGGTACGCGGGCCTGCTGGGCATCCAGCGGTACGGCGGCCGGGACTGGCTGTCGTGGGTGGCGTTCGTGGTCGCCTTCGGCGCCTCCTTCGGCTTCCAGGTCTTCGGCGCCAAGGACCTGCCGGTGGCGGCCGTGCCGCCGGTGGCGTTGCTGCTGGTGCTGATCGTCATGCACGCCCCGCGGCGCCTCCAGGTGGACGCCGAGCCGGAGGCCTCGGTGGACGCCACGCCGCCGAGCAGGAGCCCTGGCGCCGAGCCCACCACGGCCTCGGCCGCCGCGGAGCAGGGGGCATCGGGGAACGTTCCGGCGCCAACACCGGCCGTCGACCGGCGCGCGCTTCCCGCCCGCTCGTCGGTCTCGGTCGGTGCGCATCCCGCCGGCCGGGAACGGGCGGCGGACGCCGGTTCTCCGACCGTTCCCGCCCGCGAGGCCCGGGCGGGAACGGCCCCGGCGGACCCGGACCAGATGATGCGGGCGCACTGGGCGGCGGAGCGTTCCCGGGGCCGCACGCCAAGCGGGGCGGAGCTGGACCGGGTTGTGGGGCGCAACCCCGACAACGGTGCCGGCCGCAAGGCTCGCTCCCGCTACCTGCGGGAGGAGGCGGAGGGCCGGTTTGCCGCGTCGACCAGCAGCGTTCCCGGTCCCGCTCCCGCCTCCATTCCCGCTGGGCCGGTTCCGGCGGGAACCACGGCGGTCCGGGCACCGGCAGGGAACGCCGGTCGCCTTCCGGCTGCGCCGCGCCGGGCGTGGCCGGCCGGTCCCGCCACGACGCCCGCCGGGAATGGCGATACCGCCCGCCCGGTCGTGCTCGGCCCGTTCCCGGCGCGCCACCAGGACAGGGAACGGTCCGATGCGTAGGCGGTCCCTGGTCGCGGTGGCGGCCCTGGTGCTGTTCCTGAACGCTCCCAAGCTGGGCCAGCCGCTCGCCCATGCCCTGGATGACCTGCCGAAGGCGCTCAGCCTCGCCCCGCTGGCTCCCCACCCACCATCCGCTGACTCGCCGGCGGGAAGGGCGCCGTCGCCGATCGCCAAGCGGGCGGTGAGGTTCGCGCTGCAGCAGCGCGGCAAGCCATACCGGTGGGGCGCCGAAGGGCCAGGCACCTTTGACTGCTCCGGGCTGACGTTCGCCGCCTACCAGGCCGCGGGCCTTGGTTGGACCAGGATGACCGCCGCGGACCAGTGGCGCTGGCTCCGCGCTCGCGGCCGGCTGGTTCCTCGGAGCCGGCTCGCGCCCGGAGACCTGGTCTTCTTCGCCCATAACCGAAACGCCGCCACGATCCACCACGTCGGCCTGTACATCGGCGATGGCCGCATGGTGGAGGCGCCCTTCACCGGCGCGCTGGTCCGCGTCGCCTCCATCAACCGCGCAGGGTTCTTCGGCGCTGGCCGGCCCGCCCCGGCGGGAGGTGAGCGCCGGTGAGTCTCGGGCGTGCGCTTCGGCTGTGGATACGCCTGTCGCTCCTATTCGCCCTTGCCGTGATCCTGCTGGGAATCGCCGACGACGCGGGCCTGCCCGCCGCCCGCGCCCTGCTGGGCCACCTGCCGGCGATCACCAATCCCGCCCCCCGTGCTCCGGCAGCGCCACCGTCGGCCAGCCCGACCGCCCGGGCCGACATCCCCGCGCCGTACCTGCACTGGTACCAGCGGGCTGCCAACAGCTGCCCGCACCTGCCGTGGACCGTGCTGGCGGCGGTCGGCAAGGTCGAGTCCAACCACGGCCGCTCACCACTACCTGGCGTGCGCTCGGCCGCCAACCGGGCCGGCGCAGCCGGGCCGATGCAGCTCGGCATCGGCGGCAAAGCCGGCCCGACCTGGCAGCACTACCGCGTGGACGCCGACCACGACGGCGCCAGCGTCTATGACCTGCCAGACGCGATCACCGCCGCCGCCCACAAGCTGTGCGCCGACGGCGCCCGCCACGCAGACCTGCGCGGCGCGCTGTTCGCCTACAACCACTCCGGCCGCTACGTCGACCGGGTCCTGACGCTCGCGCGCCGCTACGCCACGACCAGGGAGGCCGGCCGATGACCCGCCGTGCCACCCCCCGCTCCCCCCGTTCCCGCCGACGAGGTCCTGCCCGCGCTCCCCCAGCGGCCGGCATGTGGACACGGCTGGACACCACCAAGGAGACCCCATGGACCTCGCGCTGCTCCTGCTCGCCGCCGCCATCGGCATCGCCATCGGCGAGGGCATGCGCCGCCACCGCGACAACCGCACTCAGACCCCAACCGGCGATGGATCCCGACGCCTGCCTTGACCGCCTGCTCGACGCCGCCATCGCCGGCGACGCTGAGGAGCTGCGCTGGGCCGCTGACGACCTGGCCGGCTGGCTCGAGCGCGGCGGCTACCGGCCGCGCGACCCCCGCCCACCCCGCCAATGACCAAGCCAGCCCGAACGCGGGGGCGCGGACCCGGATCCCGCCAAGGACGGACGCGCCCCGCCGCCAACCCGCCACCCCATGGAGAGGAGGTGATCGCAATGGACGTGACGGTCGAGGTGCCCCGCCACCAGAGCTCCAAGCCGCAGGTCGGCGAGTATGGCGGCTACCAGGTCCGGCTCGCCGAGTGTGCGTGCGGCGGGATCTACGCCGACGCCGACCAGCACGCCCAGACCATCGAGCACAAGGCCTACAAGGCCGCTGCCGCTACGCCCGCCTCGGCGGCGTAGCGCCCAGAGCGGTGGCGCGGACACGGATCCCGCCAAGGACGGCCGCGCCACCGCCCACCAACCTCCAGCTCGCCTCAGTGAGGAGCACACGTGATGTTGATCAGCACCCCGATCCCCGCCGACCCTGCCCACCGTGGCCGTGTGCTGGCAAGTCGGGCCGCCGCCGGCGCCGCCGCGCTGGATGAGCGGCAGCCCGGCTGGGCGGCCAGGATCGACCCCGACCAGATCGACCTGGCCAGCAACCCCGGCAACCCGCTCACCCTGCTGTGCGGCGACTTCTACGAGGGCCTGCTCGACCTGGTCCACATCGACCCAGACCCCCAGGTCCGCAGCCACCCCTACACCTGGGCGGTCACGCACGGATTCGACATCGACGCGTCCGTGGTTGATGCGACCGCCGCCTACGCCGAGCTGGACGCCTGCTGGCGCACCGAGATCGCCAGACGTCGCCTCCGCAGGACCGCAGGTGAGGCCCGGTGACGCCGACGCCCGAGCAGCAGGCCATCGTGGAGGCCTACAGCGCCAGCAAGAACCTGGTGATCGAGGCCGGTGCCGGCACCGGCAAGACCTCGACCCTGCGGATGACCGCCGCCGCAAAGCCCAAGCGGCGCGCCACCTACATCGCCTACAACCGCGCGATCGCCGACGACGCGCGCCGCTCGTTCCCGCCCAACGTCCAGTGCGCCACCGCGCATTCGCTGGCGTTCCGCGCGGTCGGGCGGCAGTTCCGCCACCGGCTGAACGGGCCGCGGATGCCCGCCCGGGTGACCGCGAAGCTCCTGCGGATCGACCCGCTGCGGGTCAGCGACGACGTGGTCCTCACCGCCCAGCAGGTCGCCCGGCTCGTCACCGACACGGTCGCCCGGTTCTGCTACTCCGCCGACCCGGACCCGCACGGCGGACACGTCCCCGCCCTGCCCGGCGCGAACAGCCCGGCCGCCCGCGCGGTGCTACGGGAGGCGGTGGTGCCCCTGGCCCGCAAGGCGTGGGCGGACCTGTCCCACCCCAACGGCGAGTTGAAGTTCACCCACGATTGTTACCTGAAGCTGTGGCAGCTCAGCGGCCCAGTCCTGGACGCCGACACCGTCTTCCTCGACGAGGCCCAAGACGCCAACCCGCTGATCGCCGACATCGTCGAGCGGCAGACCCACGCCCAGCGGGTCCTGGTCGGCGACCGCTGCCAGGCCATCTACGGCTGGCGTGGCGCGATCGACGCGATGCGGGACTTCAAAGCCGACGCTCGGCTGGCGCTGTCGCAAAGCTTCCGGTTCGGCGAGCCGATCGCCACCGAGGCCAACAAGTGGCTCCAGATCCTCAAGGCGCCGCTGCGGCTCCGCGGCGCCGACCACGTCCACTCCACAGTGGGGCCGCTCGGTGCGGCGGACGCGGTGTTGTGCCGCACCAACGCCGAAGCGGTCTCCCAGCTCATGAGCGCCGCCGGCAACGGCCGGCGGGTCGCGCTGGTCGGCGGCGGCGCCGAGATCCGTCGGCTGGCGGAGGCCGCCATCGACCTGCAAGCCGGCCGGCCGACCAGCCACCCGGAGCTGATGGCCTTCACGAGCTGGGGGATGGTCAAGGAGTACGTCGACCAGGAGGAGACCGGCTCGGACCTCAAGGTGTTCGTGCAGCTCATCGACCGGCACGTCCCCGAGGTGATCATCGACACCATCGACCGGCTGGTCGACGAGCGCTACGCCAGTCTGGTCGTGTCCACCGCCCACAAGGCCAAGGGCCGCGCATGGCCCCGTGTCCGGATCGCGCAGGACTTCCGCGAGCCCAAGGGCGAGAACGCCACCATCGCGCCGGCGGACGCGATGCTGGCCTACGTCGCGGTCACCAGAGCACGCCACGGCCTGGACCGCGACGGGCTCGATTGGGTTGACGGGTGGTTGGACGGCCACCCGACGGCGCGCCGCGAGGGATGGTCCTGGTGAGCCGGGCCGACAGGAACCGGCTGCTACGCGAACTCTCCGAGCTGCTGCGCGTCCGCCGCGTCGACGCAGTCTTCCACCCCGCGCCGCACTGGAGCCACGGCCACGGCTGGATCGCGCTCCAGGCGGGCCAGGGCCAGGTTATCGACGCGGTCTGGTACCTCCCGGCCGGCGCCCACCTCAACGGCCAGCGGCTCGACCGGTCCCGGTTCGTATGGGGCAGCCGCTTCCAGCACCAGACCGACATCACCGACGACCTGGCCGCCACCGCCGACCAGATCGCCGCCCACGCCGTGGAGCTCCAGGCCGGGGAGGTGCGGTAGATGTGTGGCCTGTTCGGCTTGGTCCGCTCGACAGAGGGCACGCACCAGGAGCCGGCGTCCTGGGTATTCGTCGACCTCGGCCGGCTCGCGGAGCGGCGCGGCCGGGACGCCGCCGGGTTCGCGCTCGTCCAGCCCAGGCTGCCGGTCGCCGTGGTCAAGGCCACCCGGCCCTTCGGCGACTTCTGGCAGCCCCATCACGGCCGGCTGCTGCACCAGGCCAGGGTCGCGCTGGGCCACACCCGCCACGCCTCCCAGGGCGCACCCGGCCGGCTCGCCAACGCGCATCCGCTGGAGGTCGGCAGCCTGGCGGGCACCGTCAACGGCGACATCGACGCCGACGACCTGCGCGACCGCCTGCCTGGCGGCCTGCCCGCACCTCAAGGCGAGACCGACAGCGAGGTCCTGCTGCTGGCTCTGGACCGCGTGCGCGGGGACCTCGGTGCCGTCTGCGAGGTGCTGGCGGCTGTGCGAGGCCCGGCCGCGCTGGCGTGGGTCGACCGGGCCTGGCCAGGTCTGGTCTTCCTCGCCCGCGGGGCGCTGTCTCCCCTGGCCGTCGCCCAGGACGCCCACAAGCACCTGTACTGGGCGTCGTCGCCAACGTGGTTCCACCGCTTGGACAAGCGGGCCGGCGGGCGGCTGGGCTTCCAGGCCGAGCGGGTTCCGGAAGGCAGCGTACTGGTCATCGCCACCGACACGGCGGTGCCCACCGTCGTCGCCGAACGGTCGTTCACGCCGACCGCCCGGGCCGGCGACGAGCAGCGCTTGTCCATCTGGGCAGGGCTTGATCCCCATGAGGTGGCCTTGTTCCAGGCCGAGGCCCGCCATCGCATTGCTCCGGTGCCAGGCGCCACCTACATCCCCGACCACCCCAGGACCTGGTCCCCTCCGCCACCTGACCCGCGCCACAGCGCCACCACGAAAGGACCCGCCAATGCTCCGACGCCTCGGACGCCTCGCCTTCATGGTCCTGGTCATCGCCAGTACCGCCCTCACGCTGGCCGTCTACGCCCACAACGCCGCCTCGATGCCCTGACCCGACACGACATCCCGACGTGCGGCACCTGCACACCCCGCCACTACGTCACCAAGCAGGAGGAGCGCATGACCGACCAGCAAATCCAGCAGACGGTCCGGCAGGAGTCCGTCGACCTGCTGCTGTACCGCTCCAACCGACGCGACGGCGCCTACGTGCGCAGCGGCGCCCAGATCGCCGAGGCGTTCGTCAACTCCCCCTTCTACCGCACCTTCCAGGCCGGTTGGCCGCTGGACCGGGCGTTGCGCGCGTTCATCACCGCACCCGAGCCGGACGGCCTGAACAGCACCTTCGAGGAAGACGGCTACCCGGCCGTGTTCGACGCCATCCTCGACCACATCCGCAGCCTCGACCGCGGTCGAGGGTCAGCCAAGGAGGATGACCGTTGAGCCTGCCGACCGACTACGAGAGCGCCCAGGGCGCGCTGGAGCACCTGCGCGCACTGGCTGCCCGGCTCGACCTGGACCACCCCGACGCGGACTACCAGGCCCAGAAGCCGGCCAGCTCGCCGACGCCGCGCACCAACTCGCCCATGACCTCCGCCTCCTGGGCCGTGGGCGGCGGACACATCGCCACCTGGTCGAGGCGCACCAGACCGTCGGGCTGCCGGAGGCCGCGGCCTGGGAGCTGGCTGTGTGGCTCGCCTTTCACGACACCCGCCATGCCGCCAGCCCGTCCCTGGCTCACGCCCACCCCCACGACCTGGAGCCCTTCCGCGACCTGTCGTAGCCGCCCCGCCGGGCGGGCACGGACCACCACGCCAAGGACGGCCGCTCCCGCCAGGACCGACCCCCAGCTCGAGAAGGAAAGGAGGTGAGCAGGTGCTGCCTCGCCTGATCCGACGTCTGGTCCTGCTGCTGGCACTGGCCGCGCTCGCGTTCGCGGTCGTCTTCAGCCTGGCGAGCCGGTCGGTGTCCGCGCCGATCGACCCGCCGGCGACCACCGCAGCGGTCCCGCCGGCCTACCAGTACACCCCGGTCCCTGCAGGACCGCCCGGCTCCGGCGGCAAGGGCTGAGCAGAGCCCGGAGCGGGGGCGCGCACCACAAATCCCGCCAAGGACGGACGCGCCCCCGCCCACCAACCCACCAGCTCCAGGAGAGGAGACCGATGGATTCGACGAGCCTACCTGCGGCCACCCTGACCGGCCACGAGCGACGCATCGCCGAGGCCTATGTCGTGGTGCTGGACTACGAGTCCCGCCTGGCCCTTGCCGTCGAGCACGGCGACTGGTTCTACCTGGCCGACAAGGCCGGTGAGCTGGAGCAGGCCGCCCAGCAGCTCGCCAAGGCCGCCCTTGCTGGCCACAGGGCCACTCCGATCCCACGCGCTGCGGCCGTCCGCGCGGTCGTAGCTAACCGGTGCGCCCGCGCCGGCTACCGTGCCGGTGCGCTGCTGCACCCGCTCAGGCAGGGCGCCGCATGCCCCGAGGCAGGTGAGCGCTGATGCCGACGGGGAGCTTCAAGCCCTCACCGGGCCACCTGGTCGGCCCGGCTTCCCCGTTCGGCCCCGCCCGCGCCGAGCACGACTGGATGGACCGGGGCGCCTGCACCAAGCCCGACGTCGACCCGGACTGGTTCGTCGTTGACGAGACCGACCGGGAAGCGATCGGCAAGGCGAAGGCCGTCTGCCGCGCCTGCGACGTGCGGCTGTGGTGCCGGATCTGGGCCTACGAGACCAACGAGTGGGGCGTGTACGCCAGCGAGACCTACAGCGAGCGCACCGCCAAGCTCGACCGGCGCCACCAGATGTTCCGCGAGGAGGTGGCCCGATGATTCGCCCGTGCCTCCTCCCCGCCAAGCAGGTCGCCCGCCAGGCCACCGGCACCCGCACCGCCCCGCCGGCGACAACGGTCCGGCCCGGCTGGCTGGACACGATCCCGGCCCCGTCGCTGCGCGCGGAGGTCGGCTGGATCTACACCCTGCACTTCGACGAACCGATCGGAGACACCTCCAACCGCTACGGCTACGCCCAGCACTACACCGGCTGGGCGGTCGACCTGGACGCGCGCCTGGCCACGCACACGGCCGGCAACGGCGCCCGACTGCTCGAGGTGGTGAGCGCCCGCGGGATCGGCTGGCAGATCGCCTGCTTGGAACGCGGCACCCGCGACCGCGAGCGGCAGCTCAAGGCCCGTGGCGCCGCGCGCCGCTGCTCGATCTGCCGTCGTGACCGGCGCCGCCTCGAGCTGGAGGAAGCGCTGATCTGGCTGCCCACCACCCACCAGGACGTCGTCGACGAGCTGGAGCTCGGCGACGGCGCCTACTGGAACTGGGGAGTGACCTGGACACTCACGCCCAACGGCTTGTGGGTCAACCCGGTGACCGTCGGCGAGGCCCCGCCGCCCAGCCTGGTCCTGCTCGACGACCAGAGGGGACGGTGAGCATGCCGGCCTACCCGATCATCTTCCAGGCGCCCGACGGACGTCGGATCACCTGCTACGACGGCGAGCACGCCGCCGCCGTCCACATCCTCACCGACCCGCTCATTTGGCGGAAGGCCGGCTCCTTCGTCCGCGCGGACGGCGACATCGCCTGGACCGAGCTGGAGCGTGCCGCCGGGCCGTGGTCGTCCGGCGAGCGGCTACTCACCGAGGCCGCCATGGACCTGTACTGCGGGCTGACCTCGGGCAGCACCGCAACGCTCAAGCGGCTGTGCCACGTCCTGGACACCCCGCACCTGGCACGGGTGCTCGAAGGAGTCTGCCTGCTCCGCCCTGATGTCACGCATTTCGCCACCCGCCCGAGCGGGCCTGGCCCGCATCAGGAGGAGGCATGAACCGCATGGACAAGCCCACGTTGCTCGGCCCCGTCACCGGACGTGAACAGCTCGGCTGGCAGCGCCGCTCCGTCCGAGTCCTCGCCGACCTGCTGGAGCGCGCGCAGCGCGAGGGGCTCCCGGTGGTCGGCTGGTCGGTCGCGCACGCCGGCACCGGGCTGGTCGCCCACTGCTTCGAGCACGACCCGACCCGGTGCCGGGCGGACTTCAACGCCTGGTGCGCGGCGCTCGGCGCTATCCCTTGGCCGGAGCGCACCTCGCGATCGACCACGCACCTGCACGCCGTGGCCAAGCCCTACCAGGACGTCGCGTTCGTGGCTGTGGTGGCCGACCTGTTCGAGGACCGGGAGGGGATCACGTGAGAGCCACGCTCAACTGGCCCGCGATCCTGGAGCGGGCCGCGCAGATCGCCTCCAGCTACTCGACCGAGGTGACTCTTCGGCAGTTGTTCTACCGGCTGGTCGCCGCCGAGCTGCTGCCCAACACCCAGGTCGCCTACAAGGCCCTGTCCGCGCGGACCGCGCAGGCCCGCCGGGAGGGGTGGTTCCCGCGGCTGATGGACCGCGGCCGCCAGATCCACCGGTTCACCAGCTTCGCCTCCGACACCCAGGCGCGCGGCTGGCTGCGGCGCATCTACCGCCGCGACCGCACCGAAGGCCAGCCGATCGCGGTGTATCTGGCGGTGGAGAAGGCCGGCATCGTCGAGCAGCTCACCGACTGGTTCGGGGAGCTGGGCGTGCCGGTGCTGGCGCTGGGCGGCTACTCCTCCCAGTCCTACGTCCAGGACGTCGTCGACGACGTCGCCCGCCAGCGGCGGCCGGCGGTGCTGCTGTACGCCGGCGACCACGACCCCAGCGGCGAGGACATCGACCGCGACTTCCTCGCCCGCTCGGACTGCTTCACCCGCGTGGTCCGGGTCGCGCTGACCGCTGAGCAGGTGGAGGTCTACGACCTGCCGCCACAGCCCGGCAAGCAGACCGACTCCCGCGCCGCCGGGTTCGTGGCCCGCCACGGCCGCCTGGTCCAGGTCGAGCTCGACGCGCTCGACCCCGCTGAGCTGCGCCGCCTGTACCAGGCCGCGATCGACCGGTACTGGGATCCGGCCGCCTACCAGGCCGCGCTGGTCCGCGAAGCCGAGGAGCGTGATCGCCTGTGACCATCCCCGTCACCTCGAAAGGAATGACCACCCATGCGATTTCTGCTCGTGCTGCTCGCCGTCCAAGCGGCGATGCTCTGGCGCTTGGCTCACCAACCGTTCACCCCGACAGCGCTGCTGGCCTGGGCGATCGCGCTCTACAGCTTCGGCTGGACGCTCTACACCCTCTGGGAGCGGGCCACCACCCCTCGCAAGCACCGCGACCCGTCCTGAGCATCGCCGGGGACGCACGCCGCAAGGCCAATGTGGACATGTCCCTTTTCGCGCCGCCAGGCCACCCCCAGTCCGTTGGACCCGTCGAGCCCTCAACGGCCGTCTCCGGGGCCTCTGAGGGCCGTGTCGTGCAGATCCGCAGCCACCGCCCCCCTGGCCCGGCCGTCCCGCGCGTCGAGCCGGCCGACGGCGGGGCTGGGCCGCTGGTGCCTACCAGTCCCTATCCGTGCCCCGCGTGCAGTGCCGACGGGGCTGCTTCGTCGCCGGCGGCGTGCGCGGGCTGCCTCGACCGGGGGGAGGTCTGGCTGCCTGACGAACTGCTGGCCTTCCGCGGGTCGCTCGGGCGGGTGCTGGAGGCGATCGCCGAGGACACCCGCGCCGGCTCGACGCTGCCCGGCGCTTCCCTCTGCGCCGACGGCCGCATCGCCTACGGCACTTGGGACGGCGTCCCGGTGTACGACCTGCCAGCCTCCGACCCGCGCCGCCAGCCGCCACGCCGCCCCCGGACGGCCTGCCTGTTCACCGACCACGACGCTCCACGCGAAGCTGCCGTGCTCGCGTTCCCGCCGCAACCCAAGGAGCCACGCCCGATGCGCCATGCCGCAACCGCCGCCGAGCTGCCCCTGGTCGCTGTTGACGGGCACAATCTCGCCTACCGCGCCACCCTCGCCGGCGACGCCACGGCCGATGGGGCGGAGCGGTTCCTCGGCCTGCTGCGCTCGCTCGGCCGGGAGCTGCGCCAGCCCTCCGAATGGGTCATCTGTTTCGACGCGGCCGACGGCGCCGCCGCCCGCCAGGCGATCTGCCCGGCCTACAAGCGCAACCGCCAGCCGCTGGACCCGCGGGTCGCAGCCACGCTGGCGCTGCTGCCCGGTGCCTTGGAGCGGGCCGGGGTCGCCTGGCTGGAGCTGCCGAGCGTCGAGGCTGACGACCTGATCGCCTCGGTGGTCTCCCTCCATCCGACAAAGCCGTGTGTGGTGGTGTCCTCCGACCGCGACTTCGTCCAGCTCGTCTCCCACCAGGTGCGGCTACTGGACCCCGGGCGGCGACCCGGCGAACGGCTGGCGGACGTCGCGCTGGTGCAGGCCCGCTACCGGGTCACGCCGACCCAGTGGTGCGACTACCGGGCGCTGTGCGGGGACTCCTCCGACGGACTGGCTGGCATGGCCGGCGTCGGCCCGGTCGGCGCAGCGCGGTTGCTGGACGGCGGTCTGGCGCTCGAGGACCTGGCGGCGGCCGGGCGCCTGGTCGGACGCATCGGGCGCGAAGTGGCCGCGGAGCTCCCGCGGCTGCTGATCGAACGGGAACTGCATCGGCTCCGCCGCGAGCTGCGGCTGCCCTGGCGGCCCACCGGCACGCCGAGCCGCCTACCCGACCCAACCCCGGCCGCCGCGAGCCGGGCGGGGGCCGTGCCACACCCCAGAACTCTGGAGGCCGCCTGGTGAGTGTGAAGGTGATGAGCTGGGTCTGGGACCACTCCCAGGCCAAGGGCAACGTCCGCCTGGTGCTGCTTGCGATCGCCGACTCGGCCGAGGACCACGGCGGCAACGCCTACCCCGGCATCGACCGGCTCAAGGACAAGACCAAGCTCAGCGAGCGGACCGTTCAGCAGTGCATCGCCCGCCTCCTGGAGCTTGGCGAGCTGGAGATCGAACGACCCGGCCGCGGTGGACGCGACGGCGGCCGGGTCACCGTCTACCGCGTCCTGATGCGCGGTCAGTCCTCTGGAATGGGTGCAGATCCCGCACCCATTCAGCCCGACAGCTCCAATATGGCCCCTGAGCAGGCAAGACGTCCTTCCGGCCCCGGTGGCATGGAATTGGGCGCAGATCCTGCACCCAATAACAGCAAAATCCCCGCAGATTCTGCCGTGATTGAGGACCTCAATGACCGCAGCTTTCGGCAGGAAAGGGTGCAGCTTTCGACGCCCTCCCCTCCCCCCATACCCCCCTCCCCACCTGTAGACCCGTCCGGACCCGTTCAAGAACATGATGATGACCTTGCGGTCATCATCGCCGGCGGCGCCGGCGGCAACGACCACGACGACGCGGCCTGCGGCCAGTCCACAACTGCAGCGGCGCCGGGCGACGCCACCGCGGCGATCCGGGCGTTCCAGGCCGACCTGGCCGGCGAGCTCGCGCAGGGCCACCGCTCATGGGACCTGGCCGGACACGCGCAACGCCGCTTCGCCGACCTCATGGACCGGCTCGGCGACCAGCTCGGTCCCGCCCAGCGGTTCCTCGCCTGGTACATCGCCGCGCTGACCGGCGAGCAGCTCGAGCCATCGGACTGGAAGCGCGCGATGGTCCTGCTGCGCCGCTGGCGCGCCCTGGCGATCTTCGGCGTCGACCAAGCGCTGGCTCGCGGCCACAGCGGTGATGCGCTGTGGCGCTACGCCGAACAGGTCTGCAAACTGGCCGTCCGGGAGGCCGCCCCATGACCGACCCCTTCCGGCTCCTGCCCAGTCCCGGCCAGGCCACCAGCGACGCCGAGCCGGCCGAGTCCGCCGCGCTCCGCGACGAGCTCCAGGGACGGCGTGCCGCTCAACGCGAGCGCGCCGGACGCGTCCGGCTTGGCGAGGTCGACCGGGAACTCGGTAACGGGTGCCCCGAGTGCGGTCCAACCAACCCGGTCACACACGTCGCCGGCGAACAGCCTGGCTGGGTGCCCGTCCTCGTGGAGGTGCCCGCCGGCGCCTACAGCAACCCCGAGCCCTACACGCAGGTCCACCTGCGGCCCTGCTTCACCTGTAATCGGCCCCGCTGGGAGGCCTGGCAAACCGGCGATATGTCAGGCGCTCGCTCCCGCACGCGCCCGGCCGACCCCAAGACGACCGACCGCGAACGACTCCGCTGAAGGAGGTCTCAGCATGCCCAGCTCCGACTCCCACGGTCCCGACGAGTTCTTCGGCGAGCCGATCAGCATCTACACCCGAGCGCAGGCGATCGGCGACGGCACACTGGTCCCCGTCGACCAGAGCCTCGCCGCAGACGCCGGCTTCCTCCTGCCGGTAGCGCTGACCCGCGCAGTGTTCGAGGACTGTGTCGCCTGGACCGCCCAGGACACCCGCCACACAGGGGTCCTCCAGGACGAGGTCGGACGGCTCTGGGACGTCGTGGCGATGGCTGCGAAGGCCGCGCGGCGCGCCCGCGGCAACCACCGAGTGGGCTTCCAGCTCTACCGGGTGCCGCGCGACCGCGGCCGAATCCCGATCGACGACCTGGACGACCACCAGCACGAGGCGCTGTGCTTGGTCTCGCTGGTGCTGCACTGCGGCCCCGGCGACGCCGGCGAGCCGGTCCTGACGATCCTGCAACCCGACGAGGACTGACCTCGCGCCGCGCACCGGAAGGAGGATAACCACACGATGGCCGACCCGTACGGTCCCAACGGCCCCACCACGCCGGCCGCGAGCATGGTAGTCGCCGCACTGGAGCGGGCCTGGCAGCAGATCCGCGCCTACCACCCCGAGCTGCCCCAGGTCGTGGTGATCGTCGCCGCCGGCGGCGAGACCGCGCGCGGGCTGTTCAAGTGGGGCCACTTCGCCGCGGGCCGCTGGCATGTCGCTGGCGCCAACCGGCCGGAGGTCCTGGTCGGCGGCGAAGGCCTCCAGCGCCCGACCCGTGAGGTGCTCGGCACGCTTGTGCACGAAGCCGCCCACGGTCTTGCCCACGCTCGGAGGGTCCAGGACACCAGCCGCCAGGGCCGCTACCACAACCGCCGCTACGCCGACCTCGCCGTCGAACTCGGCCTGCAGGTGGACCACGACCAGCGCATCGGCTGGTCCATCACCCGCCTCGGCGACGTCACCGCCACCAGCTACGCCGCCACGCTTGCGGACCTGGAGGCCGCGCTGGTGCTGTGGCGCCACGCCGAGACGCCCAGCCGCCGTACCAGCAGCTCGCGGAACCTGCTCGCCTGCGCCTGTGGTTGCGGGCGGCGCATCCGCGTCGCCCGCAACACCCTCGAGCAGGCCCCGATCGTGTGCGGCGCGTGCGACGGCCTGTTCGAGCCCACCAGCAATGAGAATTGACGCTTAAGTGTCAAATAGTATGTACTCGCTTTTCGTCGGGAGCAGGCCGTATCGTCCTAGCCGGATCGACGACCCACGGCGCAGGAGTCCCGCATGGCCTTCCCCGACCTGGACACCACCCCGCTCAACCCGGTCCCACCCAGCCACAGCGAGGCTCCGGCCCCGACATACCGGCGGCGTGCCGCGGCGCGCCTGCTGGCTCTCCTTGCCCGTCTGCCCTTTGTCCGGGAGGAGTTGAGGTTGCTGACCGACGTGCGCCGCTACCGCATCGGCCGACCGCGATGGCAGCGGATCGCCTTCGTCGCCGTCCTCGGGGCGCTGCTGGCCGGGATCCTGGGCCCAGGTGAGGTCCTGGTGGCCGCGCTCGGCCTGGTTCCCGCGGTGCTGCTGTGGCCGGTGGTCGGCTGGGCCGGCCGGCTGCTTGCCGTCGGGACCGCTGGCGGCTGGTCGCTCGTCCTGCTCGGCTGGCGCAATGCCATCCCCGTCGCCGCGCTGATCGTGTTCGCCCACTGGTTCTGCACTACCGCCTCCGCCGGCGGGCCTGTCACCGCGGTGTCCCCACCCGACCACGACCACCAGGACGACCTCGGCCCCGACGACGTCGACGCGGCCACCGGCCTGGAACCCGGCGACCCAGCATCGGACGGGACCACGGACCCCACGGCCGTGCTTCCCCCGGTGCTCGCCACGCCCGACCCGGAGCAGTACGCCCGCGTGGAGGGCAAGCTCGCATGCTGGGACCAGATCGCCCCCGCCGCCGGCCTGCCCGGCACCCAACTCCAGGACGTCCAGATCGACGCCTACGGCTGGAGCGCTGGCCTGCTGCTACCGCTCGGCCGGGTCCTCAAGCAGGCCCTGGAGGCAAGGACCGCGCTGGAGTCCGCCTTGGAGGTCCGACCCCGCGCCGTCCGGATCGAGGAAGACCCCACCCTGGCACGCCGGGTCCGGCTGCGCGTGGTCGAACGCGACCCGTTCGCCAGTCCGATCCCCTACCCCGGCCCCACCATGGGCTCGATCACCCGTCCGATGCTGCTCGGCGCCTACGAGGATGGCCTGCCCTGCACCGCGGACCTGTCCCAACAGCACGTGTTCATCGTCGGCGCCACCGGCTCCGGCAAGAGCGTGCTGCTCAATGTCGTCCTGAGCGAACTGGCCGCCGCCGGCGACGTCGTGCCATGGGGCATCGACTTCAAGGGCGGCGCCGAGCTCGGCCCCTGGCGGGATTGCCTCGACCGGATCGCCACCACTCCCGAGGAGGCCGAGCAGCTCCTCCAGGCCGCGGTCGCGGTGCTGGAGGCTCGCGCCGCCCGCGGCCAGAAGCACTGGCCCACGGGCCCACAGTGGCCCGAGCTCAAGATCGTCGTCGACGAGCACGCCGAGCTGGTCCGTACCTGTCCCAAGGCGATCGCGCTGGAGGAGTCCATCGCCAACCGCGGCCGGTCGGTCGGCGTGAGTCTGGTGGTGACCAGTCTCCGCGCGACCCACGAGACGCTCGGGTCCGATCAGCTCCGGCAGCAGCTCCGCGTGCGCATCTGCATGGGCCTGGAGGACCCCAAGGACGCCGAGCTGATCTTCGGCAGCGGCGCCGCCCGGCGCGGCTGGGACCCCGAGCTCCTGGACGCGCCCGGCAAGTTCTTCCTGCGCGCCCGCAGCCAAGGCCTGGTCATCCCCCGCGTTGCCCGCGGCTTCGACCTCGACGACCAGATGGTCCACCAACTCAACAGCTACTACCGCCAGCACGCCACCCGCCTGGACCCAGCCCCCTCCCAGCCGGCCGCCGACCGGTTCCCGCCGCCGCCCCGCCCGACCCTGCCGCGCCCGCCCGCCGACTCGACCACGCCGCCCACCTGGAACCCACCACCGCCCCCGCCGCCAACCCCGACCACGACCGCCACCCACGACCCGGCCAGCCGGCTCCTGGCCGCGCTGTCCGCCGCCGGCACCCACGGCGCCAAGGTCGTCGACCTGGTCGAGCGGACCGGCCAACCCGGCCCCACCATCCACGCCCAACTTGTCGCCCTCGAGGCCGCCGGCACTGTCCAACGCGCCGGAAAAGGCCGCTGGCGCCTCGCCCAACCCGACACCCGCCCATGACTCACCCCGCCACCCTCGGTGGGCGCGCCTCGCGCGCGCCCACCCGCGCAGGTACCCGCGCGCGCATAACGCCCGCGCGCCTCACGCGGACGCGTAGGCCCGCCACTCAGTCCCGCTGTGCCCTCGCCCTCACGATTCGACGGCGGCCACCAACCGTGACACCAATCCTCATAGGAGCCCCGGCCATGCCCGACCCGCTGACCGAAGCCCACACTCACCTCGCCGCCCTCGCCGCCGACCGCCAACGTCGCGGCACCCCCACCCGCCCCGAGGACATCGAGGCAGCCGCCAAGCTCCTCGTCGACCTGTGGGCCGCCGCCCACCGCCACGGCATCACCCCCGACCACCCCGCCTGGACCTTCCACCTTTCACGCGCCGCGCTTGACACCATCACCGCGGCACGGAAGCAACAACTTCCTCAACGCGCCATCCGGAGAACCTGACATGCCGCGGCCAAAGGGGCAGCGCGGCACGGTCGAGCGGCACCGTGCCAAGTGGCGGTATCGCTTCTACGAGGACGGACCGGACGGCAGGCGAATCCGGCGCGCTAAGGGTGGCTTCGCCACCGAGGCTGCGGCGCGTCGTGCGCTTCGCAAGATCCTCACTGAGATCGACGAGGGCACCTACGTGCCACCCAGCGGCACGACCGTGGGCGCCTTCCTGAATGCCTGGCTCGAGGTGCAGCGTCCGCACGTGGAGCCGAACACCTGGATGACCTACAGCTACCACGTCGAGTACTACCTGGCCCCCGGCGAGGACGCCTGCGCGGCCTACAAGGCACGCACCCGATCCAAGCGACACCCGGACGGGCTAGAGAAGCCAAGCCTCGCCAACGTCCGCCTCCAGGATCTCGACGAGCAGCGCGTCAGCCGGCATCTCGCCGAGCTGCTCGCACACGGCAAGCGGGATGGGATCGGGTTATCGCCGCGGACTGTAAGAGGCGTGCGGATCACACTCAACGCTGCTCTGGCGAGCGCCTACCCGCGGTTGCTCCCACGCCCAGTGCAGGTGAAGCGGATCGCGGTCGCCAAGCGGGCACCCAGCGTCTACACCCCCGCCCAGATCAAGACGTTCCTGCAGGTCGCACTGCAGGACCGGCTCGCCGCGCTGTGGGCGCTGGCGGTCACGAGCGCCCTTCGGCCCAGCGAGCTACTCGGGCTGGCGTGGGACGCCGTCGACCTGGACAACGGCGCCATGGCGATCTGGCAGAAGCAGATCAAGGTTGGCACGCGCGGCGTGCTGGCCGATGGGACCAAGACCGAGGGCAGCGCCGCGTTGATCGCGCTCGCCTCCTGGGTAGTCGATCTCCTGCGCACCTGGGGAAAGCAGCAGGCCGAGGAGCGGCGCTTGTGGCCAGGGCCGACCCAGGACCACAACTTGGTGTTCACCAAGCCCAATGGCGCGCCGCTTAGGCCGGACTGGGCCAACCGGCGCTTCCAGAAGCTTGCGGCCGAGGCCGACCTCCCCCGCATCCGCCTGTATGACCTGCGCCACGCCTGGGCCACTGCCGCACTCCGAGCGGGCCTGCACCCCAGGCTCGTGCAGGAGGTCATGCGGCACAGCGACTACCGCACCACCGCCGAGACCTACACCCACGTCATGCCGACGCAAAGCGCCGAGACGGTCCGCGCGGTCGCCGCCCTCTTCCAGCCACTCCGGAGCCCCGAGACGGAGCCGAACATCTGAAAATTCACCCCGAATCAGACCCGCCAGGAAGATCCTGCAACCGGCCCAAGCCCCGGTTCAGACCAGGGCGGCTCCGCCGTTCAGCCTGGCCATGAGCGGGCGCGTAGCCCGGCGCTGTCGGGAAGCAAATAGCCGGTGAAGGCTGCCCTGCCCCAGCTTTCGATCTGGATGGTCTGCCCGATTCCTGCAACGTGCATGGCATCGGTGAGCGCTGGCGTGTCGAACAGCACCACATCACCCTGTTGGCCGAAAAGGCCGAACGGTTCGGGGACAACGACCTCGGTCCAGCCGTGGCCGCCGTGCAGACGCTCGCCACGCAACACCGGTCCGATCTTGGGTACGGGTCCGTTCACGATGGCCTGGCTGAACAGCGCGGCGGCCTGCTCCACCAGCTGATCAACCGCATCGAATGCGTCGCTGTAGTGACGCGCACCGTTTCGCAGGCCATCGAGCGCCTCGGCTATTACCGCCTCCCGGTAGTTGAGGCGGTCCAACGGGTGGTCGCCTGCTGCGGTGTCGATCTGCTCTGGACGGAAACCGTGCGGGTCTGTCCCCGCACGGTTTCCAGCGCGAGCCGATCGTCGTCGGTTAGGGTGGCCTGCGCCTGTTCGAGGCCTAGGGCCTGCGGGCAGTGGGCGAGTACCGCCGCCACCGCCCGGGCGGCCTCGTCAAGCGGTCCCGCCGGGCTGCCGAGGAGGTTGGCAACGGAGGGTGGTGCGGGGGTCAACTGCAGTCGTTGGCGTCGAAGTTCCTCCGGCCAGGGGACTCGAAAGGTCAGCTCGCGGGTGCTCAGCGGCCCATTCCGCACCAGCTGGGGAACGGGCATGGTTGGATAGCCTGGCAAGCGCGATCGCCACCACTCCACTGTCCAGAGGAACGCCTGGGCCAGCCGCCTTCCTCGCTCCAGGAACTCGGCCGCGCCCGGTTCTCGTGTGAAGCTGTCGTACCCGGGGCTGACCTGAAGTAGGTGTGCCAAGAGCAACCGTTGCTGTTCGATCGCACGTGCCCACGCCATGGTCTCCCTGAGCCGAGAGCCCAGCCCCTGCTGAGGATCGGTGAAGACTTCGGCATAGCGTTGGGCGATGTCGGTGCTCCGCCAGACGTCGGCAAGCCCCTCCACCGCAGCCCACAAGTCCCTACTCATGGTGTCGGCCACGTCCCTGCCGTAAGCGCCTTGAGGGTGTCGAGGACCCGCTTGGCCGTCTCTGTGCTGGGCGGCAGGCGGAGGCGGCCGTCAGCCACCCCAGAGGTGTCAAGCTGGCTGGTGTCGACGCGCAGGTCACCCTCACGCACGACAAGGATCTCCCCGCCGCCGCGGCGGTAGGCAACCGGCACCGTTGGCCGGCCGGACGGCTCTGTGAACGGGTCGCCGACGACCGCCATCAGGCCCGTGCCGAGCGCGTCCAGCACCCGACCCCCGGTGGCCGGCGAGGGCAGCACCCGCTCGACCGTCGTGCGCAACAGCTCGGCGCAGGCGGTCTCGTGTTCGACGAGCGCGGCGACGACTGCATCTGGGTCTTTCGGCACCCTGCTCGGCAACGGTCGGCGCTGCGGCGCCAGCGCGGCCCGAACCGCCGACGCCCACACGTTGACCGCCGCTGCCAGGCTCCCGCTGCCTGCCGGGAGCAGCCACGAGGGGCTGGTGGCGGCGAGCCGGCGGAACTCCGGCAGGTCAACTAGTCCACAAGACCCGTCGACGAGGACCACGCCGAGGACACCGGGGTCGTCGAGCAGGCGGACACCGGCGCGGCCGGCGAACGGCGCGAGGGTGGCGCCGGCCGCCAGCTTGACCAGCGTCGCGCTGACCCGCTCGGGATCAGCGCTTCCTCCCTCGACGCCGGCGAGGGCGGCGACTCGGCAGGCCAGCAGGGGGTTCTCGACCGCGAGGCGGTCGGCCAGGGTGTCGTCCAGCCCGGCGATCTGCACCGCGAACAGCACCTGCTCGTCCTGCGCCGGCACCAGCGGTCCTGGCAGGCTCGCCCAGCCGCCAGCCACCGCTGCACCGGCCAGGTAGTCGGCGAAGGAGTCGTGCAGCGGCACTAGGCCGGCATCCAGGTCGGGGCGAGTCAGCAGGCCCATCGCCCGGGCGTCCTTCAGTACCTGGTTCGCGGTGACTCCGTGACCGGCGAACGCGCCTATGCCGTCGAGGCGTGCAAGGGCGTCGGCGAGTAGTCGGCGCCACTCGTAGCCGTCCGTGGCCCGTCGGGACATGGCCAGCAGGTCGGACCAGGCCATGCCGAGGGCCGCGAAGCTGGTGTCGGTTTCAACGAATTGCGCCCGTGCGGCCAAGCCAGCCAGGAACTTCCAGTACACCTGGGGTCGGCTCTGAATTGGGCCGCCCTGCTCACGGACGGAGACCGCCATTCCGAACAGCATTGGGTTGTCCACCGCGTTGCCGAGTGTCTCCTCGATCTGCGCAACCTGCCGCTCCGCGCCGCGTCCCATGCGGGCTGCGGCGATCTGCCGACGGTCGGCCCGCGACAGCCCAATCAGAGAGAACCCTGACGCGCTCGTGTCGTCCGGCAGGACACTTCGGGCGGTAGCCAGGTCGCGGCCGGTCACAACGATGCGCAGCGCCCGCTGTCCGGCAAGCGCGCGCAGGTCGTGGCGCAACGCCTCGCGGCTGTCCGCGTCGACCTCAGACACGCCGTCCACCAGCAGCAGCAGCCCGTCGTCGGCAAGCAGTCGCTGCACTCCACCGACGGTGAGACGACGGCCGAGCACGGCCCTGACGGCGTCATGGATTCGTCTGCCGAGCGCGCCCCGCACGTGCCCGTCCGCTCGGAGCACGACCGGCACGTCCCCTCCCTCGACCGCCAGACGCCGCGCTGCGGCGAGCGTCGTGGTCTTGCCCGTTCCAGTGGGTCCAACCAGCACGACGTGCCGGGCGGCAAGGAGGGCGTCCGGGGGCTGCACTGCGGTGGACGTGGCGGTGATCGGCCCGTCGAGCAACTGCAACACCCTGGGGCTGGCGTGGATCTGGAGGACATCGAGCACGACGGTATCTGGCCGAACAGGCTCGCCAAGCACCTGGGCCCGGTAGGCGTCGCGGGCCTGGGTGTTCCAGGCGCCGCCGGCTGTGACCTCCTCGTCGGTGAGCCCCAGCACGTCCAGGATCTGTTGCCGGGTCACCTCCCGGGCCTCCGGCAGAGGCTTCCCTCCGACCTCAAACAGCCGGCGGAACAACCGATCAACCGCTGTACGGGCGTCCTCCGTGGTGGGAACGCGCCCACACTCCATCAGGTGCAGGACCTGCAGCTCAAGCCGATCGAGAATCGACTCTAGGGTGCCGGCGCGGGTGAGCAGGTCCACGCGACGCAGCAGCGACGACGGTGGCAGGCGAATGCTGGTGCGCGGGATCGCGTTTGCCATGGTGTCGAGCTCAGCCTGGTCGGCACCCGCCCTTGCGGCCTCGATGATCTTCTCGACCGCGACGCCGGTCTTGCCGAGCTGCCCATCGGTAACGAAGGCGAACTCCGCGCCATCCGCATCGCTGAGCTTGGCGAACGCATCCAGGGTCGCTGCGATGTTGCCCGCGCTCCATGTCCGCGGTGCCTGGCGGGTCTTCGCCTGCCGGACCCGCAGCCGCCGCCCGTCAGCTGCGAGGGTCTCGTAATCCACGATGTCCTTGGTGCCCTCTACGCGGAGCACTGCGGCGGCCGGGTTGGTCACCAACTTGACCGCGTCACCGAGCGCGCAGGCCTGCTGGAATCCGATCCCGCGAATCGTGTCAACACCAGCCACCCGAGACTCACTATCCTCCTTGGTCACCCTCCGACGGAGCGTGACCAGGTTCGAGCACTTCACCCCTTACGAGGGCCTTCTGGGAGCCCCGAAAGGCCAGCACTAGGGAGGTTTGGGACCCCATTTCGGACCCCGAGCGGCGAAAGCTGTCTCAAGGCGCGAGCTTGCAGATCACAACCGTCCAGCTCAGAGGGTGGTGTCGGAGGGGGGACTTGAACCCCCACGTCCTTGCGTACACTAGGCCCTCAACCGGGACAGCGGTGTCTCCCCGGTCCCGCTTGATACCGCCTCGTACCGTCTGAGCAGGCACTTTGCGCGTCGCGAGTGCCACTGAATCCCACTGAGTGGGCCCTCTTCCCGGCACGTCCCGTTAGCAGATCCGCTAACAACCGCTCTCCGCCGTGCCTCCCTCAGCCGTTCGTGAAGCGGCCACCGGGGCGGATTCCGCCCGCCCCGGGGCCCCGCAACCCCGAGGGAGTGCACCCCGAGATGCAGCCTGATCGTAACAAGCCGCCTGCCCTCGTTCGAGGCACAGGCAAGCAATGCCCCGACTGCGGCGAGCACCGGCCGGCGAGCGCCTTCTACGTGCGCGCGAACGGCCAGCTCTCTGCCTACTGCAAGTCCCACCAGCGGGAGCGCGCGAAGGCGTCGTACCGCCGCCGCCGACAGGACTCGGGCTCACTCGCGCGTATGCGCGAGGTCGACCGGATCCGCAAACGCGCCTCGCGAGCTCGGCTGAAGGCCCTCGGTGCTCGCAGCGAAGCCCGGCTCACCAGGTTGCGGTCAACCGCCGCTCGCCGCCTGATCGCCGCACACCCCGAGGAGTATCAGGCGCTGCTTGGTGATGAGCGGCGCCGGGTGGGCGCCGACGCCGCGTCGGGTGGTGGTTCGGATGCGGCCTGAGCCTCTGCCCGCTCCTCAGCGTTCCAACGCGGTCGGTCTCAGCCCTGGGGAGAAGCTGCTCGCGCTCGTCCTGGCCGTGACCGCGGCGGCCGGCGTGTTCGCGTGGGTCGTGGGCCAGCTCGCGGGCCTGTTGTTCGCCCACACCTGGCTGCACGTTGGCGCCGCCGACATGCCCGAGGTGCTGTGGCACCTGCCCAAGCATCCCGGCGACCCCGCGCTTGCCTGGCCCGCCCGGTTCCGCCCGGCGCTGCCCGGCCCGGTCGGCATGTACTTCTGCGCCGCGCTGGTGGTCGCCGCGGTGGTGGGCGTGGTCGGCCTAGTGGCGCGCTACTGGCCCGGGCATCGCGGACTGCGCTCGGGCGTGCCGCTGCTGCCCGACCGCAACCGCCACCGCGCGGCCACCTGGGCGTCGGGCTGGGAGCTGCGCCACCTGGTGGTGCGCCGCCCCACCGCTGGCCGGGTGATTCTTGGCCGCACCCGCGGGGTGGCGGCGCGGCTGCTGGCGGCCGAAGACTGCCACTCGGTGTTCGTGTTCGGCCCCACCGGCAGCCTGAAGACCACCGGGATCGTCATCCCCGCGATCAAGGAATGGACCGGCCCGCTGGTGGCCACCTCGGTCAAGCCCGACGTGATCCGCGCCACCCGGACCCACCGGGAGCGCCGCGGCGAGGTCGTGGTCATCGACCCCCTCGGCCACTCCGGCCTCCCCGCCGCGCAATGGTCGCCGCTGGCGGCCTGCGGGACCTGGCCGGACGCCCAAACCATGGCCGGGATCATCGCCGACACCGCCGCGCTCAGCGACCGGCCAACCGACGAGGTCAAGTACTGGCGCACCCTTGGCACCAAGCTGCTGGCTCCCCTGCTGTACGCCGCCGCCTACGGCGGCTGGACGATGGCCGACGTCGTCCGCTGGGTCGACACCCGCGAGGAACCAGAGGTCGTCAAGGCCCTGGCCGACGCCGGCGTGGAGGGTGCCGCCAACGCGTGGGAGGCGTCCCAGCAGCGCACCGAGAAGGCCCGCGACTCGGTGTACGGCACCGCTGAGGAGCTGCTGGCCATCTACACCGATGAACGCGTCCAAGCCTTCACCGAAGGTCACGACCTGGACGTGCAGGCGTTCCTTGCCGGCGACCACACCGTCTACCTGTACGCGCCCGCCCACGAGCAGCGGCGCCTGCGGCCGTTGTTCGAGACGGTCACGATGCAGATCGTCCGCGCCGCCCAGGAGAAAGCCGCGGTCGCCCCGGACGGCATGCTCGACCCCCGGTTGCTGCTGGCGTTGGACGAGGCCGGCAACGTCGCCGCGCTGGCCGAGCTGCCCGAGCTTGCCACCACCGGCCGCGGGCAGGGCATCCAGCTCCTCAGCGTGTGGCACGACCTGGCGCAGCTGCACCACCGCTACAACGACCGCGCCGCCACGGTGCTCAACAACCACCGCGCCAAGGTCTTCCTGTCGGGCCTGGCGGACCTTGGCGCGTTGGAGCTTGGCTCCAAGCTGATCGGCGAGCAGGCCATCACCGAGCTGCAGCCCTCCAGCGACTCCGAGGGCCGCCACAGCCTCTCCCAATCGACCACGTACAGGCCGTTGCTGCCGGTGGAGGAGCTGCGGCGGCTCAAGCCCGGCCACGGGATCGTGCTGTACGGGCACCTGCGCCCCACCCACGTTCGCCTGCGTCCCCACTTCCGGCGTGCCGAAGAGCGCCGCTACGCGCGGTGGGAACGCCGCCAGCAGGGTGCGCGGGACCGGCAGCGTCACCGGGCGCTTGCCAGGCGCGAGCGGGGGACCGGTCGGCGTGGGCAGCGTCGTCACCAGCGCGGCCGGCTGCCCGGTTGGCTGCGTGGCCAGCGGGGAGCGTGGCGGTGAGCGCCCCGGCGCCCACCGCTGCTATCCCACCAGGCCAGACCACCACCACGGCGGAACCCACCGCAGTCCTGCGGGTCCGCGAGGTCTGGCAGGCCAGGGAGGTCAGCGGCGGGAAGCGGCTGGTAGCTGCCGATGTGGCGCGGGAGCTTGGCGTCAGCCAGAGCATGACCAGGCTCACCCTGCGGGCACTGCGTTGCCACCACGAGGCCCGCGGCGAGCCGACGACGGTCGTCGACCGGATCGAGCGGCTGTACCGCACCAAAGAGCAGGGCGGCGGGCAGCACCTGCGCGCTGCCGCCGTGGCGGCCGAGGTCGGGACCACCCCGCAGGCTGCGGCCGGCACGCTGTCTGTGCTGCGGACCCTTGACCGCGACGGGCCATCCCCCACCGTCCAGCAGGCCGCCAACCGGGCACGCACCGCCGCGCCAGCCGATCTTGACCAGCTCGCCAGCCGGCATCGCCAAGCCGACCGCGCCACCGATGGCAACTGGCGCGTCAACGCCGCGTGTGCCGCGCCAACGGTTGACCCCGACGTGTTCTTCCCAGAGCCGAGCCAGGCGTGGAAGGCCACCAAGGCACGGGCGGTCTGCTCGGGCTGCACGGTCCGCGATGCCTGCCTGCACGAGGCCCTAACCGGCCCACAGG
>WNGE01003905.1_pt1 | contig 31358 bp, 25 predicted proteins | sample 5400651 | NCBI WGS metagenome assembly WNGE01 (sample SAMN13153370, study PRJNA577476) | soil metagenome | isolation source: 60 cm soil or saprolite under grassland replicate 2 | place: USA:California | collected 2016-06-15
CGACGCTCAGCATCTTCGGCTTCCCCTACATCACGATGATGCCGGTGTTCGCCCGCAACGTGCTGCACCGCGGCGCCGGCGGCTACGGGATCCTGACCTCTTCCGTCGGCATCGGCGCGATGCTCGGCGCCTTAGGGGTAGCGATCCTGGGCCGGCGCATCGTGCACAAGGGCCGCACCATGCTCCTGGGCGGCGTCTCCTTCGGCGTGCTGCTGGTGCTGTTCGCGGCGTCGCGCTCGCTGGGGCTCTCGATGGCCCTGCTGGCGCTCGCGGGCTGCGCGATGATCGTCAACAACAGCCTCACCAATACCCTGCTGCAGATCGCCGTGCCCGACCACCTGCGCGGCCGCGTGATGGGCTTCTATTCGTTTGTCTTCGTGGGGCTGGCGCCGTTCGGCGCGTTCCTGGTGGGGCTGGTGGCGGAGCACTACGGCGCGCCGGTGGCCGTGGGGGCGGGGGGAGTGTTGGTGACGCTGGGGGTGATCGGTGCGGCGTGGAGGGTGCCGGAGCTACGAACTGCATAGTGCGGGGTGCGGAGTGTGGGGTGCGGAGTACGCTATGCCTCGTACTCGCAGTTAATACTCCGCACTCCGCACCCCGCACGCCGCACTATCTCCACCCCCTCCTCCTCACCTCACTCACCACGAGATCCGCCGCTCCCTCGAGACCGAGTCTCCCGGTGTTCAACACCAGATCGTAATTCAGCGGGTCCTGCCGGTGCCGGCCGTAGTTGGCCTTCACGTACTGGTCGCGCTGGCGGTCGGTGTCGTCCAGCACCTTCTCGGCCTTGGCCGGGTCGACGCCCAGGCGCTCGATGGCGAGCTTGATGCGGAACTCGCGCGGCGCGATGACGTAGACGTGCAGCGCGTCGGGCCGTTGCGCCAGCAGCGCCTGCGCGCCGCGGCCCACCAGCACCGCGCGGCCGTGCGCCGCGGCTTCCTGGATCACCCGCTCGGTCACCTTGGCGATCGTTTCCTCGTCGGCCTCGACCTGGGTGACCGAGGCGGCGGTGATGAACAGCTCGGGAGACGAGACGGCGAGGGTGCGGGCGAGGCGCTCCAGCAAGCCCGGCGCGCGCTCCTCGCGCTGCGCGACTTCCTCGGCGGGAAGCCCGGCGCGCCGTGCCACTTCTTCGACGAACTCGTTGTCGATCAGCGTCCAGCCGAGGGCGTCGCCGGCGCGCTTGGCAACGGCGGAGCCGCCGGAGCCGTACTGGCGGGTGATCGTGATGATGGGAGCCATGGGGAAAGATGTCAGACGTCTGACGTCAGACGTCTGAAGTCTGAAGTCTCAAGTAAACAGATTCGGGCCAGCAGCGGGTCCCGGTTTCCCATACGGTCCCTTTGGTTCGACTCGGACTCTCGTGTAGCCCAGCTCTTCACTGCGCGAGATGCGCTTCTCGGCGACGAGCCCCTCGAGGATCAGCTCGCACGCCGCGACCATCGTGGCCGGGTCCTTCTTCGCCGCGAGCCCCGCGTGGTCGACGACGGTGAACAGCCCCGGCACCACGCTGAACCCCTTGAGGCACGCCTCCGACCGCTCGTCCACGCTGATCTTGAGGGCCCCGCCCTCGTCGAACCAGTGCACGATGTCATCCACGTTGGCCCCGCCGACGCGAGCCTCGAACGTCTTGCCCGCGGCGCGGCGGATCAGCTCCTTGGCGATCGTTTCCGGCCCCTGCAGCTCGCCTTCGTACTCCAGCTCCAGCTTGCCGGTGATCGCCGGCAGCGCCGCGTACACGTCCGACACGCGCGGCACGACGGCCTTCTCCTTCGTGGCGATGGCGCGGCGCTCGGCGTTGGAGACGACGTTCTCGAGCACCGCGATCGGCAGCCGCTGCGACACGCCGCTGCGCTTGTCCACGCGCTTGTCCTCGCGCGCCTCGAAGGCGACGCGCTCGACCAGCTCGATGATGAAGTCGGGGACGCGCACCGGCCGCCCGTCGCGCGCGGTCCACGCCTCCTGCTGCGTGATCGCGGTGCCCAGCTCCACCGTTGCTGGATAATGCGTGAGGATCTCCGAGCCGATGCGGTCCTTCAAGGGCGTGATGATCTTGCCGCGGGCCGTATAATCCTCGGGGTTGGCGGTGAACACCAGCGCCACGTCGAGGTTCAGCCGCACCGGATAGCCTTTGATCTGGACGTCGCCTTCCTGCATGATGTTGAACAGCCCCACCTGGATCTTGCCGGCGAGGTCGGGCAGCTCGTTGATGGCGAAGATGCCGCGGTTGGCGCGGGGCAGGAGCCCGAAGTGCATCGTCAGCTCGTCGGAGAGCAGGTGCCCGCCGCGCGCCGCCTTGATCGGGTCCACAGCTTCTCGACGAAGCGCGAGTCGCGCGGCAGCCACGCGATCGGCGTGCTTTCGCCGAGTTCCTCCACCCGCTCGCGGCCGTCCTTGGAGATCGGCCGGAACGGATCGTCGTTCACCTCGCTCCCCGCGATCACGGGGACCTCTTCGTCGAGCAGGCTCACCAGTTGCCGCAGGATGCGGCTCTTCGCCTGGCCGCGCAGGCCCAGCAGGATGAAGTTGTGCCGCGACATCACGGCGTTGACGAGGTGGGGGACCACCGTCTCCTCGTAGCCGACGATGCCCGGAAACAGCGTCGCGCCGTTCTCCAGGAGACAGATGAGGTTCTCCCGCATCTCGTCCTTGACGGTGCGGCGTTGGCGGGCGGGACTCGCCCATTCGGTCTGCTTGAGGTCGCCCAGCGTGGCGGGCTTCTTGAGCGTCATGGCTCGACGTTAACCCGGTGACTCGCGCGATGTAAAGAGTCGGGCCGCGGCGACCCCCCACGGGGCGACGTCCACCGCGGCGCGGCGGTCGGCGCCGACGGCGATCGCGTCGCCGTCCATCTCGACGAGGCTGGTGCGCCGCGCGGCGCCGAAGGCGAACGCCGCGGGCCAGATGCCCACCGTGCGGCCCTGACCAAGGGCGTCCAGGAGTGCGACGACGGCGCCCGTGCCGTCGTCGGCGGGGCGGGCGGCGACGACCAGCGCGCCCTTGTCGGGGATCGAGAGCGCCAGGTCGCGCGCCAGCAGCCGGCCGGGCAGCGTGTTCTGGAAGCCGGCGCTCACGTACAGCGGATCGCACGCCCCCCAGCCGCGGCGCACCGGCTCCGCCGCGTCGCCGGGCGCGAGCAGCGATAGCCGGAACCGACACGTGTAACTCCCGCCCTGCTGCGCCGCGTAGTTCGTGTGCCAGTAGTTGTTCATCGCGTAGGCGAACAGCGTGCCGTCGGGCGCGATCCGCCGCCGCCACTCGCCGCGCACCAGGTCGTTGAGGGTGAACAGCGGCGTGTCGGGCCCGCTCCACAGCACCCCATCGGCCCCCTCGTGTAGCCACACCCAGTGCGCGTGGCAATACCAGTCGCGGCAGCTGCCGGGCTGCTGGTCTTTCTCGACCGTCATCCGGCCCAGCGGCACCTCGACTTCGACCGTCGGCTGCGTGAACGCCAACGGGAAAGCCACGTACAGCGCTTCTTTTTCCAGGGTCGCGGTCTTGGTCAGTCTGTTTTCGATGTCGATCCACGGCAGATCGTCGTACAGCGTCACCGTGGACGTGATGACCGGAAACCCTTCCAGCTTGCGCTCGGCGACGAGCCGCACGCCGATCCCCGGCAGCTTTTGTCGCGTAGCGCGCGTGAGCTGCGCCTGCGTCACGGCGAGCTGCGAGGCGGTGCCGAGCTCGCGGCGGTCCCACCACGTCCACAGCGCGCTGTGCGCGCCGCCCTTCGCGTACACCATCTGGTTCACGCCCCCCCACGCGGAAGTCTTGACCCGCTCCTTGCCGTCCGGTCCCTGCAGCGACTGCAGCGCGCCGGTCGCCGGGTCGAGCTTCAGCTTGAAGCCGCCGGCGGCGGCATCGGTCGCCTGTCCCTCATCGACGGGCGGGCGCGGGGCCCGATCCGTCTCGCGCAACACGAGGTAGCCGAGCGGCGGGACGCCGCGCGCCAGGAGCAGCGCATCGCCGTCCTCCAGATCCACGGTGGGCAGCTCCGCGTCTGCCCAGGTCAGCGACTTGCCCGACCCACCCGGCACGCGCGTCACATCCGTCCGCTCCCAGTTCGCGGCGTTGAACACCAGCCGGCCACGCCCCTGGGGGCCGCCTCGACCCAGGCGCAGCAGCCCTGCCGCCACCTGGCCTTCCGCCGCGGCCGCGCCGCTCTCGAGGAAGCGGCGTTTGTAGGCCCACTGCGCCACGGTCTGCCGCGCCTCCGGGTCGGTGACGCTGACGTCCGCGCCCCAGGTGTGCTCCCCGAACAACAGCAGCTCGCGCCACATCGCGCGGCGCTCCGCGGCCCGCGCGGCGATACGCCCCGGCTTGCCGTCGTCGTCGGGCTCGACGCGCTCGTCCCACCGCGCCAGCACGCCGGCGGCGCGGGCGGCGAGCTGCGCGCGCCGGAACCACGCCAACTCGGTGGCGGTGGACGCGGCTCCGTCTTCCCAGTACAGGCCCGTGTCCCCGCGCCGCACGGGAAGTTTCGGACCCCAACGCCGCTCCACTTCGCGGAAGAAGTCTTCGGCCCGGCCCGGCACGATCCGCGGGAACAGGTAGCGGCGACCGTATGCCTCGAGGTTCGCAACCATCCGCTCGTCGGCCAGCGAGTTGTCCCACAGCGAAGCGCCGTACAGCAGGGCGATGTCGTACGGCCACTCGGGCGACTGGAACACGGGGTTGCCGATCAGCCAGTCGGAGAGTCGCCGCCCCATCTCTTCCGCGCCGACGTCGAAGCCGAAGCGCGACGCGTCGCCGTAACGGTGATTGCGCCAGTGCAGCACGCGGCTGCCGTCGGGCCCCTCCCACCAGTACAGCTGCGGGTACGCCGTCCAGTCCACGCCCGCGAGGTGATTGGCGTCGGCCTCCGAGCGCGGCAACAGCGGCAGCGCGCGCTCGGGGTTGGGCCCCGTCGCGAGGTATTTGACGCCGCTCGCGGCGAGGATCGTCGGGAAGGTGTTCGTCTGCCCGGGCACGTCGGTGAGCTGCGCGACGGCGTACGTCAGCCCGCGGTCTTTGGCGAGCCGCGCCGCGGGCAACACCATGCGCGCGGCGGTCTCGTGGTCGAGCAACCCGGTGAGCAGGTTGGCGAACAGCGCCGACCAGCCGACCTTGGCGTCGCGGATCGCCTTGAGCAGCGCCTCGGCGTCGTCGGGGGAGCGGTTCTCGACGTACGAGATCACCTGCAGCGCGCATTCGGCGGTCCAGCGATAGTCGGGGTGCGTCGCGAGCCGCTTCACGGCGGCGTCGAGGTTCTCGCGGTGAATCTCGAGGCAGCGCTCCTGGAGGTCGGTGTAACCGATGTCGGTGTGGTTCGAGGACAGCCAGTACAGCGTCCAGCGGCGCGGCGGGACGAGGCGCACCGTCTGGCGGGCGACCTGCTGCCGGCCGACCTCGAGGTCGATGCGGTACGAGGTGGGCTCGGACAGCGGCACCCAGACTTCGCCCTGCAAAGTCAGCCCTTCGCCGAGGCGCAGCAGGCCCGCCGTGCCGATCAGCTCGCCGTGGCGGCCGATGACCTGCGCGCGGGCGGCGGGCGCGTCGAGCCCGGAGACGGCGATGCGCACCAGGTTCTTGCGGCCGTCGGGCTGGGCGAACAGGGCGGAGGGGCGCACTTCGATCGCGGGCGGCGCGCCGTGGCGCGGTCGCCGCAGGGCCGGAAGCGCGCCCAGGAAGCCGAGAAAGTCGCGCCGGCTGGTCACGGGACGGCTAAGATACCCCGCGGCGCTCGACTTGACCTCACGGGGAGGCGTGCTAGCTTTTCGGCCAGTTCAGCGCCCCCACAACCCGTTCCTTATAGAAGGAGACCCATGAAGCGTCTCGCACTCGCAATCGCCCTGGTGGCGATGGTCGGAGCCTGCAAGAAGGCCGGTGAAACGCCGGCTGCGCAGCCCGCGGCGACGGACACATCGAAGATGATGATGGCCGACACCAGCAAGCACATGATGGCCGACACCGGGAAGATGGCGGCGCCTACCAAGACGACGCCGACGCCCACGAAGACGAAGCGGCCGTAACGTCGGCGGTGTGCTCTAGTGCGAGCCCGGGAGCTGATCCCGGGCTCTTCGTTTTTCTGATGTCTGAGGTCTGAGGTCTGAGGTCAGACATCTGTCAGACGTCTGACGTCAGACATCAGTGCTCCCGCTTCACCACCCACGCGACGGTCCGCCGCACGGCTTCGATCGGATCTACCACCGGCTCCCACCCGAGCTCGCGGCGCGCCCGCGCGCTCGAGTAAGGATTCTCCCCGCTCAGGAACCGCACCGCGGCGCCGCCGATGCCCGGATAGGTGCCGGGCTTGAGCAGAAACTGTGCGCGGGCCCACCAGTCCACGACGAAGCGGGCGACGGCATACGGCAGCGTCACGCGTCGCACGCGGACGCCCAGGGCCTGCGCGAACGCGTCCACGAAGCCGCGCTGGGTGTGAGACGCGGGGCCGTCGTCGGTCACGTTGTAGGCGCGGCCCGGCGCGGCCGGCGCGTCGATCGCCCGCACGATCGCCGCCGCCACGTTGCCCGCGTACACGCACGACAGCCGGTTCGTCCCGGGAAAGACCTGCGGCACGATCCCGAACCGCACCGCCCGCACCACGCGCGGCGAGAACACCCGGTCGTACTCGCCGTAGATGACGTTGGGCCGGACGACCACCGCCGCGAGCCCGCCGCGCGCCATTTCCTCCCACAGCACCTCCTCGGCGCGGCGCTTGCTGTGCGCGTAGAAATCGTGCGGCTGCAGCTTGCCGAGGGGTGTGTCTTCGTCCACACCCCCCGCGGGGACACCAGGGGTGCGGCCGTACACGGCGACGCTGGAGATGTGCAGCAGTCGGGCGCCGGCCTCGCGCGCCGCCGTGATCGCCTGGCCGGTCCCCCCCACGTTGACGGCGAAGAACTCTTCCCGCGACGTCTTCGCCGCGACGATCGCCGCCGCGTGCACGATCGCTCGCGCGCCGGCGGCCGCGACGCGCCAGGCATCGGGGTCGCGCGTGTCCCCTTCGACCGGCTCGGCGCCCAGCGCGACGACCGCGTCGCGGCTGCGGGAATGGACCAGGGCGCGCACCGGCTCGCCGGCGGCCTTGAGGGCCAGAATCACGTGGCTCCCCACCAGGCCGCTGCCGCCGGTGACGAGGACCGTCACGCGGGCTCGAGGCGCGGCAGGGCGAACGGCAGCTCGACGACGCGCGCGTCCACGCCCGCGGCCCGCACCAGGCTGGCGGGCATCACCTCGCGGCGCATCACCGCCAGGCCGATCCACCGGCCCACGAGCGGGGCGCCCGGCGCACTCTCGGGGAGCCACGCGACGCTCGACACCCGCCCTACCTCACGGTCCTGGTGGATGATGAGCGGCGCCGCGGCGGCCGGGGAGAGCGGCTCGTCGTCGAACTCCAGCCCGCGCAGCTGGCGGTTGGCGTGCCCGCGGAAGTGCAGGCGGCTGACCGTTTCCTGCCCGGTGTAGCAGCCCTTCGTGTAGCTGACCCCGCCGATCTCGTCGAAGCGCACCTCCTGGGGGATCGTTTTCTCGTCCACCTCGGAGGCGAGGCCGGGCCACCCGGCGAGCACCCGCGCCAGCTCGAGCGCGGCGGGCGTGCTGCCGAGCGCGCCGGCGCGCTCCAGCGGCTCCTGGATCCCCGGCGTAGCCTCGCGGGGCACGGTGAGCTGCAGCACGAACGGGGCGCCTTCGCTCGCGCGCGCGACGTCTACTGAAGCACCTTCCAGCTCGATGCTGATCACCTTGCCGGGGGCGGTGGGCACCGGGAGGCGCGCCGTTTCCGCGATCGCCAGCGCGCGCAACCCGGCCAGCCGCAGCACCGTGTAGTCGGCGCTGCGGTTACCGACGCGCGCCAGACGCGGCGGGACGGAATGGGTGAACAGCGCGTGCGCCGCCTCCGGGGCCGGCGTCGTGAAGCGCACCTCGGCGCCCTGCCGCGCGGCCCACCCGTCCACGACGATCATCCCCTTGGGCGTCAGCAGGGCGCCGTAGACGAACCCGCCGTCGCCGGGCTTCTCGAGGTCGCTGGTGAGCAGCCCCTGGACGCAGTCCACGGCGCCGGGACCGACGAGCGTGATGACCCCGACCTCCGCCGGCGCGAGCACCGCGCCCACGCGCAGCGCCTGCACCATCGCCGGCGTCGCGGCGCCCGCGTCGAGCCGGGCGAGCGCCGGCGGACCGTGGGACGGGGGAGGGGCGGTCACGGAGGTGTGGTCACGCGGGCCGCCCAGGCCGAAACGTGGCATCGAGCCAATCGGCGACCGCCGGCCAGCAACGGTCCCGGGCTTTGGGATCGATGAGCAGCCCGGAGTGGTTCAACCGCGGGCCGGCGACGACGAACTGCTTGCGCGTCGCGCCGGCCTGCTCGAACACTTGGCGACACGCGAACGGCGGAGCCATCAGATGATCTCCCTCCCCGGCGACCGCCAGCAACGGCGTGTGGAGGCGCCGGAGCGCAGCAAAATAATCGAAGCCGTCCCGGCCCAGCCAGCGACCCCGCACGTTCCATCCCATCCAGTCGCCGATGACGTGGGCGGCTTCGTCCTCCGGTCCGAGGCGCAGCGCCCGCGCGGGGAGCCTGCCCAGGAGGCGCGCCAGCATGATGGTGCCGAGCGCCAGCACGCGGCGCGTCAAGCTCATCCCACCCGGCCCCGGCGTGCCGAGCGCGACGACCGCCGTGACTTCCGGGGGCGGCGTCGGTTGCCGCGCCAGCCAGCACAGGCCGATCACGCTGCCGTAGGAGTGGCCGATCCAGGCGAGCGGCGCGCCGATCGTTTCCGCCGCGACGCGCGCGACCAGCGCCGGCGCGTCGCGCAGGATGCAATCCTCGAACCGCCAGGTGCGGGGCGCGGGTTCCCGGTCGCTGGCGCCGTGGTGGCGCAAGTCGGCGAGCCAGACGTCGTAGCCGCGGGCGTCGAGGAGGCCGGCGAGCCCGCGCCGCCAGACCGTGTGGCTGCAGAACGCCCCGTGCACGCACAACACGGCGGGCCGTCCCGACGTCTCGCGCAGCCGGTGCAGCACGATGTGCACGCCGTCCGCCGTGACGACGCGGCGGCCCGTCACGCGTAATGGCCGGCCGCGGCGTAGGAGGCGTCGAGCAGCTCGACCGGGTGGCACAGCGCGGCGCGCACGCCGGTTGCGCGGAGCCCGGCGCCCAGCTGCATCACGCAGCCGGGGTTGCCCGTCGCGATGACCTGCGGGGCGGCGGCGCGGAGCCGCTCGAGCTTGGGCGCGAGCACCGCCCGCGACATCGCCGGCTGCACCAGCGTGAACAGCCCCGCGCTGCCACAGCACTGCTCGGCGTCGGGGACCGTCAGCAGCCGCAGCACCGGGATGGCGCCGAGGACGGCGAGCGGCGCCGCGGCGACGCGCTGGGCGTGCAGCAGGTGGCACGGCGGATCGTAGGCGACGCGCCGGTCGAGCGGCGCGCCGGGCACTGGCCCGCGCTGGGCGAGCAGCTCCGTGATCGGGCAGGAGATGGCCGTACTCGCGCAGCATCGCGCCGCACCCGGCGCTGTTCACGACGATCGGGTCGTCGCCATCTGTGAAGGCCGCGACGTTCGCGCGGGCGAGCGCGCGCGCCTCGTCCACGAGCCCCGCGTGTGCGTGCAGCGCGCCGCAGCACCCGCCCGCCGTCGTCTCGCGGACGGTGTAGCCGTTCACGGTCAGCGTGCGGATCGTGGCGTCGTGCACGTGGCGGAAGAGGCCTTCCATGATGCAGCCGCGGAACAGAACAAGGTCGGACGGGCGGACAGGCGGACTGGCGGACGCATTTCTCCGCGCATTCTGGTCCGCCCTTCCGCCCGTCCGGCCGTCCGCCTTCGTGGCGGCGAGCATTCCCATGGCGAATCCGAGCCGGTTCCACCCGGCGAGCCGCGCGGGTAAACCCGTGCTCCGCAGCGCCCGCGCCAGCGCATACACGACCCGCGACACGCCCGTCGTCGTGAGCGCCCACAGCGCCAGCCGGGCGAGGGGCGAGACCCCGCGCCGGGCGGTGATCACCGCGCGCGCCGCTTCCAGGCCCCGGCCGTAGCCCACGCCCGAGGGACACACCGGCTCGCACCCCCGGCAACCGAGGCAGCGATCGAGGTGCATGGTGAGATCGGGATCGTCGGCCGCGAGCTCGCCCTGTTCGAGGGCGCGCATCAAGGTGATGCGGCCGCGGGGGCTGTCGGCTTCGTCGCCGGTGGCGAGGAACGTCGGGCAGGCTTGCAGGCAGAACCCGCAGTGCACGCAGGAATCCAACGCGGCGAAACCGCCGCGATCACTCATCGCCCTCGACGGCGGTAACGATCGTGCCTTTGGGATCGAACGTGTGGCGCAGCCCGGAGACGAGCGGCCCCACGCCCTCGCGGTAGGCCCCGAAGTGACCGACGGCGCTGCGCAGCGCCCACGGCGCGCGCTCCAGGGTAAGCGGCACCTCGAGGGCGGCGAGCGCGCGGCGCAGGCGCCGCAGCCGGTCCGCCGTGGCGTCCCCGGCCCAGCGAATCGAGCCCACGCCCGGCGCGGCGGAGACCCACTCGTCGCTGAGCTGGTGGCGGACGAGGTCGAGCAGCTCTTCGCCGCCTTCGGGGAGCCCGCCGACGCGGAACGTGACGGGGCGCAGCGCGAACGCCTCCGCGGCGCGGGACCAGAACGCGTGCGCTTCTTCGGCGCGCAGCGGCGCGAAGCGGCCGCCCGCCAGCGCGCGCAAGTCGCCTCCCTCGGCCGCCACCGCCGCGGGCGAGCCCACCAGCCGCGCGGCGAGCACCCAGCGCTCGCGCCGGGCGAGTGCCGGCGACAGCAGCTCGAGCGCGGCGGGCGCGAGCTCGGCCGCCCGGATCTCGTCGGCGGCGGCGAGCAATTCTTCGGCCGGTCCTTCGAGCACCAGCGTTTCGTCCGCGCGCGGCAGCGCGCGCAGCCGCAGGTGCACCAGCACGATCACGCCGAACGCGCCGAACGCCCCGGCCTGGAACCGCGTGAGGTCGTAGCCGGCGACGTTCTTCATCACGCGACCGCCTGCCTGGATGATGCGGCCGTCGCCGGTCACGAACGTGACGCCAAGGAGGTGATCGCGGACCGGGCCGAACCCGGCGCGCAGCGGCCCGGCCGTGCCCGTCGCGACCACGGACCCGAGCGAGCGGCCCGCGACGCCGGGGGGATCGAGGGCGAGCCAGGCGCCGCGGTCGGCGAGCTGCTGGCGCAGGGCGTCCCAGCCGATCCCCGCCTCGGCCGTGGCGACGAGGTCCTGCGGTTCCACGGCGGTGACGCGGTCGAGCCGGCGGGTGGTGAGCGTCAGGTCGGCCGGCGCGTCGGGCGGCAGCCAGCTGCCGGTGCCCTCCACCCGCACGCGCCACCCCTCCTCGTGCGCGGTGCCGAGCAGCAGCGCGACGGCGTCGGGCGTGGGCGGGGCGACCCGCGGCACCTCGCCGCTGGCGGGCCCCTCGAGCACGGCGTCACCGCCGAGCAGGGCGCGGACTTTGTCGAGGAGGCTCATACTTCCAATGCGGAATGCGGAATGTGGAATGCGGAATCGACGGGCGACCTGACATTCCGCATTCCGAATTCCGCATTCCGCACTCCACTCCACTCGCGGCACGCATGCACGGGGATCACTTTGCCGGGATTGACGCGCTCATCGGGGTCGAACACGCGGCGCAACGCAAGCATGGCGCCGAGCGTGTCGCCGTCGAACACCAGCGGCATGTAACGGAGCTTGTCGAGCCCCACGCCGTGCTCGCCGGTGATAGTGCCGCCCGCGGCGATGCACGTCGCCATGATCTCCGCGCTCGCGTGCTCGACGCGGGCGGCCATGGCGGCGTCACGCGCGTCGAAGGAGATGTTGGGGTGCAAGTTGCCGTCGCCGGCGTGGAAGACGTTGCTCACTACGAGATCGTAGCGCGCGGCGATGGCCGCGATCGTCTCGAGGACGATCGGCAGGCTGGAGCGCGGGACAACCGCGTCCTGCACCACCAAGTCGCGCGACAGGCGGCCCATCGCGCCGAACGCCTTCTTGCGACCCTGCCACAGCCGCTCGCGCTCCTTGGCATCGGCGGCCTGGCGCACCTGGCGCGCGCCCTGGCCGGTGAGCAGGGCCGCCACCTGGCGCGCTTCCTCGTCCACGGCAGACTCGTTGCGCCCGTCGAGCTCCACGAGTAGCACGGCGGCGGCGTCGCGCGGATACCCCGCGGCGTACACCGAATCCTCGACCGCCTGGATGCAGGAGCGGTCCATCATTTCGAGCGCGGCGGGGACGAGGCCCGCGCCGATGATCGCCGACACCGCCTCACCCGCGGCGCGCAGCGAGCTGAAATCGGCGAGCAGGGTGCGCACAGCGCGGGGCAGGGGGACGAGCCGCACGCTGATGCGCGTCGCCACGCCGAAGTTCCCCTCGGAGCCCACGAACAGCGACACCAGGTCCGGCCCCCACGGCTCGCCGCCGGGGCTGCCGAGGTCCACCACGCGGCCATCGGCGCGGACGATTTCCAGGCCGAGGATGTGGCTCGTGGTTACACCGTACTTGAGGCAATGCGGCCCGCCGGCGTTTTCGGCGACGTTGCCGCCGATGGTGCACGCCGTCTGGCTCGACGGATCGGGGGCGTAGTGCAGGCCGTGCGGCGCGGTCGCGGCCGACAGCCGCGCGTTGACGACCCCCGGCTCGACGACGGCGCTGCGGTTGGCCACGTCGATCTTGAGGATGCGGTTCAGGCGCGTGAGGACGAGGAGCACGGCGTCGTGATCGGCGAGCGCCCCGCCGGAGAGGCCGGTGCCCGCGCCCCGCGGCACGAACGGCACGCCCAGGTCGGCGAGCAGGCGCACCACCGCGACCACCTCGTCCCGCGTGCCCGGCAGTACCGCAAGCCGGGGGAGGCGGCGGTGCGTGGGGAGGCCGTCCATCGCGTACGCCAGCCGCTCGGCCGGCGCCGCCCGGACGTGGCGCTCGCCCACCAGTCCCCCCAGCGCGGTGGCGAGGTTCACGATGCCTTCTCGATCTGCGGGTGCTTGCCCCCGCGCCCGTTCCCGCGGGCGCGCTCGCGCACCGCCGCCCGCCCTTCGGCGTCGGCCGAGAGCGGGATGAGCAGGGAGGCGAGCCGCCGCAGGCGGGTGATGGTACTCGTCAGCGCCAGCAGCGCCTGCTTCACCTCGCCGTCCAGCTCGAGGGCCGCGGCGACCTGGAACGAGAGGTGCTCGGGATCATCGTCGAGCGCGGCGTCGTCCGCGGCGCGGTCGGTGAGCGTGCCGATGGCGCGGGCGAGGCGCTGGTAGTCCTGGCGCACGCCGCCTGCCAGATTCGTCACCTCGGCCGGGTCGGCCGGCTCGTCGTCGAGCTCTTCCACCCGCGCCACGCGGTACGTCGTCTCCCGCGTCACCCAGTCGAGCAACGTGAAGCGCCGTTCCCCCACCGTGATGATGTTGGAGCGTCCATCGGGGAGCGCCTCCGTCGCTTTGATCAGGGCGATGCAGCCCACGGCGCCAGGCGGCGGCATCGGGTCGATCCCGGGCCCGTCGGGCGGCGCGACGTAGGTGATGCCGAACCGCTGGTCGGCGGCGAGGCAGTCGGCGAGCAGCTCGCGGTAGCGGGGCTCGAAGATGTGGAGGGGCTGCGTGGCGCCCGGGAACAGCACCACCGGCAGCGGGAAGATCGGGAGCTCGCGGGCCATACGGATATTATAGCAGGCAGCAAAAAGTGGCCGGAACGCTGCGTTCCGGCCACTTGGTCATTCCCCCGCCCGCCGCGTCGCTACGCCGCCCGCCAGAACCCCTTCAGGGCCTTGCCGTCGGGCGATTCGCGCAGCTTCTCGAACGCCCGCTCGCGGATCTGCCGGATGCGCTCGCGCGTCACACCCATCAGCGCGCCGATTTTTTCGAGCGTCATCGCCTCGCTGCCCTCTTCGAGGCCGTAGTAGAGATACAGGATCTTGCGTTCGCGGGGGGTCAGGTACTTCTGGAAGATGCGGTCGATGAACTCGCGCATCAACCGGCCGTCGGTGCGGTCCTCGATCTCGAACCCTTCCTGTCCGGAGAACCGCTCGCCGAGGGTCGCCGCGTCCTTGTCGCTGCGATCCACCGGCGCGTCGAGCGACAGCTCGGCGGCGGTCATGCGGCGCGCCGTGCGCACGTTCTCGACCGTGTCCTCGAGGGCCTTGGCGATCTCGTCGTCGGTGGGCTCGCGTCCCAGCTCCTGCGACAGGTACGTCTCGGTCCGGCTCATGCGGATCAGCTGCGAGTTCTGGTTGAGCGGGATCCGCACGCTGCGCGTCTGCTCGGCCAGCGCCTTGAGCACTGCCTGCCGCACCCACCACACCGCGTACGAGATGAACTTCACGCCTTGGTCGGGATCGAACTTCTTGACGGCCTTGAGCAACCCCTCGTTGCCGATCGCGACCAGCTCGGAGAGGTCGAGGCCGTGTCCCTGATACTTTTTGACGTAGGAGATGACGAACCGGAGGTTCGCGGTGACGAGCCGTTCGGCGGCTTTTTCGTCACCTTTGCGCACCCGCCGCGCAAGCTTCCGCTCTTCAGCGGGATCGCGAATCAGAGGAAGCTTTTGGATGTCCTGCAGGTACTGATCGAAGGCTCCGGAAGGTGTCGCGCGAAAGAACGCTTTCGCCTTGCCGGACGTTGCTCGGGCCATGCGCTAGGGCTCCCGCAGGCGTGGAGAGAAGAAGGCTGGAAACGCGGTCCCAATATAGGATTCCACGTATAATGGTGCAAATCTCCGCGGTTGTCCACATCACAAATTGTTAGAAGGAAGACAATTCCGGCGTTTGTCCACTATCCACAACATATGTGGAAAGGGGGATCCCGCCTTGGCCTGTGGACAGGTGGACACCCTGTGGGGTGTGTGGAAGGATATGTGAACTAGGCGCTGGTGAGGACGCCGCGCAGCGCCTGCTCGGGAACGGGGGTAGTCCAGCCAGCCCGGGCGTCCCCGTGCATCTCCCCCACCCGCCGGGGGAGGGCAAACCGCACCTCGCCGCCTCGCGCCTTCTTGTCGTGGTGCATGGCGGCGATCAGGTCGTCCACGCGCGCCGTGTCGGGCAGCTCCAGCGGCAGCTGATAGCGCTCCAGGGCCTGCCGTACCCGCCCGGCGGTCCCCACCGCCGCGATGCCCAAGGCTTCGGCGAGCCGCGCCTCGTGTACCATCCCGATCGCCACCGCCTCGCCGTGCGCCACCTCGTACTTCACCACCGTTTCGATCGCGTGCGCGAGCGTGTGACCGAAGTTGAGCACCGCCCGCAGACCCGCTTCGCGCTCATCGCGGGCCACGACCGCCGCTTTGATCTCGACCGAGCGCCGGACGACGCGCTCCAGCGCCGCCCCGTCTTTCGCCGCGACGGCCTGGTGCGCTCCCTCGAGGAAAGCGAAGTACTCGGCGTCGGCGATCACGCCGTGCTTGACCGCCTCCGCCATTCCCGCCGCGACCTGGACGACGGGGAGCGTCGCCAGGACGTCCAAGTCCGCCACGACGAGGCGCGGCTGGTGGAACGCCCCGACCAGATTCTTACCGGCGTGCAGATCCACACCGGTCTTGCCGCCGATCGAGGAGTCGATCATCGCGAGCAGGGTGGTGGGAACCTGGACGTAGGGAACGCCGCGCAGGTAGGTCGCGGCGACGAAGCCGGCGAGGTCGCCCGTGACCCCGCCGCCCAGCGCCACGATCGCGGCGTCGCGTCCCACCCCGGTGGCCAGGAGCCGGTCGGTCAGCCCCGCCCACGTGTCGCGTGACTTGTTCCACTCGCCCGCCGGGAAGGGAAACAGGTCTGCGGGCAACGTGCCGTCGTGCAACGTGCCCACCAGCTTTTTTCCGTACAGCTCCGCGACGTGCGAGTCCGCGATCACGGCGTAGCGCGCGGCAGGGCACGACCGGGAGAGGACCGCCGGCAGGTCGCCGAGCAGGCCGCGCCCGATCAGGATGTCGTACGAGGCGTCGGGCGGCGCGGTGAGGGAGACCCGCACCGTCACCATTTCGTGTCGGGGCGGCTCGCCTGGGCGTTGGCGGCGCGGGCCAGCACGAACAGGAGGTCGGACAGCCTGTTCAGGTACTTGAGGATCTCCGGCGAGACCGCCGCGCTGTGTGCCAGGGCCACGACCGCCCGCTCGGCGCGCCGGCACACAGTGCGGGCCAGGTGCAGGGCGGCCGCCTTGGCGGTGCCGCCGGGGAGGATGAAGCTCTTGAGCGGCGGCAGCTGCGCTTCGTACGTGTCGATCGCCTTCTCGAGCACGGCCACTTGCGGCTCGCCCACGCGGGGGCCGGGGAGGGCCTTGTCCACCTTCGTCGGGTCCGGCGAGGCGAGCTCGGCGCCGATCGTGAACAGGTCCCGTTGGATGGTCTCGAACAGGGCGCGCTCGAACCCCTCCGGCACCTGGACGATCGCCACGCCGAGCGATGCGTTGAGCTCGTCGACCTGGCCGTAGGCCTCGACGCGCGCGTCGTCCTTGGGGACGCGCTCGCCGCCGAAGAGGCCAGTGTCGCCGCCATCGCCCTTCTTTGTGTAGATCTTCACCCGCGCGCTCTTTCCGTCCTTCCGTCCTTCCGTCCGTCCGCCGCCGTCATTACGTTCGCCCCCATGCAGGACGTCAAAGATATCACCATCATCGGCGCCGGTCCCACCGGCCTGTTCGCGGGCTTCTACGCCGGGATGCGCGGAGCCTCGTTCCGCTTGATTGACACGCTCGATCAGCCGGGCGGCCAGCTGACCGCCCTCTACCCCGAGAAGTACATCTTCGACGTCGCGGGCTTCCCCAAGATCCTCGCCAAGGACTTAGTGAAGGGCTTTGCCGAGCAGGCGCTGCAGTGGAAGCCGGGGGTCCACCTGGGCGAGACCGTGACGGGCTTGAAACGCGAGCAGGAGAACGGCAAGCCGCTGTTCGTAGTCGTCACGGATAGGGATGCCTATCCCTCGCGCACGGTGCTGATCGCGGGCGGGATCGGGGCGTTCAACCCGCGCAAGCTGCCGCTCAAGGACGTGGATCGCTGGTACGGCCGCGGGCTCCACGACCGCGTCTTGAAGACCCAGGAGTTCGCCGGCAAGCGCGTGCTCATCGTGGGCGGGGGCGACTCCGCGTTCGACTGGGCGGTGAACCTGCAGGGCGTGGCCGCCTGGATCACGATGATCCATCGGCGCGACGGCTTCCGGGCCCACCCCGCGACCGTCTCGCAGGTGCGCGAGCTGTGCGCGGCGGGGAAAATGGAGCTGCGCACCTTCTGGGAGCTGAAGGGGATCCACGGCGAAGCGCGGGTCGAGCGCGTGACCATCGTCAACAACAAGACGAAGGAAGAGGACACGCTGGCGATGGATGTTGTGCTGCCGCAGCTGGGCTTCGTCTCCTCGCTCGGCGCCATCGCGGAGTGGGGGCTGGAGCTGGAGAAGCACGACATCAAGGTCTCGCAGCTCATGGAGACCAGCATCCCCGGCATCTTCGCCGCGGGGGACATCACGACCTATCCGGGGAAGTTGAAGCTCATCGCCACCGGCGCCGCCGAGGCGTGCGTCGCGGTGAACCACGCGGTGCATTTCATCAACCCCAGCGCCAAGGTCGAGCCGGGGCACTCGAGCAACATGGCGATCTTCGGGCAGACCGAAGAACCGGGCGGCTGACGTCTATTTCGTCTTTCCGATCTCCACCACCACCGAATCGATCTGCGCCAGCATGGAGCGGTACGACACCGCGTGCGCATTGGCGACGATACTGAACACGTAGGTCCGGCCGTTGGGCCGGTCGAGGTAGCCCGTCAGCGAATTCACGCGGTCGATGCTGCCGGTCTTGGCGGTGACCCGGCCTTCGAACGGCGTGCCCACGAAGCGGCGCAGCAGCGAGCCCGGTTGGCCGGACCGGGGCAGCGCCGCGAGGAACGGCGCGGCCTTGGGGTGCCGCCGGATGTAGGCGAGCAGCCGCACGAAGGCGCGAGGGGTGATGAGGTTGCCCGCGGCGAGCCCCGAGCCGTCCTCGAGAGCGAACGCCGTCGAGTCGATCCCCACCGAATCGATCAGGAAGCGGCGTTCGACGTCGAGCCCGGCGTCCCACGATCCCTCGCCGCGGAACTCCCGCCCCAGGATCTTGAGCAGCATCTCCGCGAACCAGTTCTGGCTCGTGTTGAGGATGGGGAAGAGGATGTCGCCGACCGGGCGGCCCTGGTACTCGACGAGGGCAGCGGCGCAGCAGCGCAGCGCGCGGTACTCGAGCGAGTCGGTGGTGCTCGCGGTCCCGCCCTCCACCGCGATCCCCTTGCGGAGCAGCGCCGCCGCGAGCGCCCGCGCCGCGTAGCGGTTCGGGTCCGGGAGCGCGAAGCTCTCGACCCAGGGCGCCCGCGACTGCGCCACCGCCCCCTCGGCCCAGATGTCCATCGTCCCGGGCGCGCGGAAGAAGTTGTCGCCGATCGTCGTGCCGGAGTCCGCGCGCACGGTGCGGGCGCGGTTCTCGAAGGTGAACATGCTCAAGTCCGGCGTCCAGGTGATCACGGGCGGGGCGTCTACCGCCGCGCCCGGAGCGATGTGGAAGTCCACGCTGTTGTCGTGGAAGCCCAGGCCCGAAACGGGCGCCGCATACCACCAGTTCAGGTCCCAGGTGTTCCACCCCGGGTGCACCAGCGTCGGCTCGAAGTACGAGCCGTCGCCCACCAGCTTCCCCGTGATGCGTCGGATGCCCCGCGCAGCGATAGAATCGGCGAGACGGTCCATGACGGTGAACGTGGAGTCACACGCTCCCGCGGCGAGCGAGTCGATCCCGAAGCAGCGCTGCGACCACGTCGGGTCGCCGCGGCCGTAGAGCACCAGGTCGCCGCTGAGGACGCCATCCTGCACCCGCCCGTTCACGTACAGGCTGGTGCGCACGCGGTAATCGGCCGGGAGCAGGACCGCGGCGGCGGCGGTGACGACCAGTTTTGTATTGCTCGCCGGCACCGCGAAGCGGTCGGCGTTGCGTTGGTAGAGGATGCGCCCACCATCGTCCTGAACGAGGAGGCCCCAGCTGGCGCGGTCGAACGGCGGCTGGTCGAGCAGCGTCGTGAGGCGCTGCGCCAGCGAACCGCTGAGCGGACGCGTGCGGGGGGGCGCGGGGGCGCGGCTTTGCGCGCCCAGCGCGGAGCTAATGGTAAGCGATGCGAGGATCAGCTTTCGCATAGAGCAGGTCCGTCAGCAGGTTGACCAGCACGAAGACGACCGACATGAAGAGGATACTGCCCTGGATCGCGGGGAGGTCGCGCCGCTCGATCGCCGCGAGCACGTACCGCCCCACACCCGGCCAGGCGAAGATGGTCTCGGTGAGCAGGCTGCCCGTCAGGTAGTTCCCGACGTCGAGCCCCAGCACGGTGATCACCGGGATCAACGCGTTGCGGAACGCGTGCCGGCCCACCACCACCAGCTCGGACAGTCCCTTGGCCCGCGCGGTCCGGACGAAGTCGCTCGATAGCACGTCGAGCATCGCGCCCCGCGTCATCCGCGCCAGGAACGCGACCGAGCGCATCCCCAGCGTCAGCGCGGGGAGGATGAGGTAGGCGAGACCCCCGGACCCCGACGCCGGGAGCCAGCGCAACGCCACGGCGAAGAGCAGGATCAGCAGCATCCCCACCCAGTACACGGGGAACGACACGCCGAGGTAGGAGAGCAGCATCGCGAGCCGGTCGACCGGCCCCCCGGGATGGACCGCCGCGAGCACGCCGAGGGTGATGCCGCTCACGGCGGCGAACAGCATCGCGGCCAGGGCCAGCTGCGCGGTCTTGGGGAAGCGCTCGGCCAGGTCCCGGGCGATCGGGCGCCGCGTGATGTAGGAGCGGCCGAGGTCGCCGCGCACCACGCCCCACAGGTAGTGCCCGAACTGGACCGGGAGGGGATCGTCGAGGCGCAGCTCCGCGCGCAGCCGCGCGATGGTCGCCGAGTCGGCCCGTTCGCCCACCATCTCCAGCACCGGATCTCCGGGGATCACGTTGAGGAGTAGAAACGTCACCACCAGCACGCCGAACAGCGTGGGGAGCGTCAGCGCCAGCCGGCGCCCCAGCATGCGCAGCACGGGGCGGCGCCTCCCTCACATCGCCCGGCGCACGCCGGTCCAGCGCTGCCCGGTGAAGATCAGGGGGAAGTCCCAGCCCTGCACGTCGGGGCGGTGCGCCCACAGCTCCACCGGGAACCACAGGTACAACCACGGCGCCGCGCGGTAGACGCGCTCGTCGATGCGGCGGTACAGGGCGACGCGGGCGGAATCGTCGAGCGTGCGGCGCGCCCGCACCAGCAGCGAGTCCGTCTCGGGGTCATGATAAAAGGAATAGTTGCCGCCGGTGCCGGCGTTGCCGCTGAAGAATAGAGGAAAGAGGAAGTTCTCGGCGTCGGGGTAGTCGGCCCACCAGTCGAGCAGCGCCAGGTCCGCTTTTCCCGACCGCGCCGCCTCGCGCATGCTCGCGGCCTCGCGGTCCACAATCGTGACGCGGATGCCGACCTTTTCCAGGTCGGCCTGGACCGCCTGGGCGACGCGCGCCAGGCTGACGTTCGTGGCCGTGCGCCACAGCTCGAGGTCGAGGCCGTTGGGGTAGCCCGCCGCGGCGAGCAACGCCCGCGCGCGGGCCGGGTCGTAGTCGTAGCCGCGGCGTGTCGTATCGCCGCCCGGCAGCGAGGGCGGAACGGCCCCGCGGGCGATCACGCCGCGGCCGCTCCACACCGTCTGCAGGATCTCCGGGACGTTCACCGCGTAATTGATCGCCTGCCGCACTCGCACGTCCTGCAACGGCCCGCGCCGCACGTTCATCGCCACGTACACCGCGCGCAGGCCCGGTTTGCGGACGAGGAGGTCCGGGTGCTCGCGCTCCCAGCGGGCGGTTTCTCCGAAGGGGACCTCCACGACGCTCAGCCGCCCCGCGTCGAACTCGGCGCTCTGCGTGAGCGGCTCGGGGAGGATGCGCACGACGAAGGTGTCCGCCCGGGGCGCGCCGCCCCAGTAATCCGAGTTCCTCGCAAAGATCAGGAAATCGTCGTGCTGCCAGCGCACGAACGTCCATGGCCCGCTGCCCACCGGGTGCTGTCCGAAGTCCGGCGGCGTGGGGGCCGGGACGATCGCCGCCACCGCCATCGCCAGGAACTTGGGGAACACCGCCAGGGGCTCGGTCAGCTCGATCGCGACGCCCGTGTCGCCGAGCAGCTGGATCCCGCGCACGTCCGCCGCCTTGCGCGCGGCGTAGTCCTGGGCGCCCGCGATGGGGAGCAACGGCCAGGCGCGCCCCCCGGTCGTCGCGGGATGGAGCACTCGCAGGAAGCTGGCGCGCACGTCGGCCGCGGTCACCGGGCGCCCGTCGTGGAACTTGACGCCCGCTCGCAGGTGGAACAGGTAGCGCAGGCCGCCGCGCTCGACCGTCCAGCGGTCCGCGAGCCCCGGCAGCAGGCGCCCGTCGGCGTCGAACTGCGTGAGCCCGTCGAACAGACAGGTCACCATCTCGCCGGTCGGCACGTCGGTCGACAGGGCGGGATCGAGCGAGCGGGGGTCGTAGGTCTCGTAATAAGCGAGCCCGCCGCCGGCCGCGGCCGCGCGCTCGCGCCCGCAGGCGAGGGTCGAGGTAAGCGCGAAGGGGAGCAGGAAGGACCAGGCGCGCATGACACTCGGTGTCGAAAAGGTTGACAGTGGCGTGCGGGGCGCCCAACATACGGGGACGACGGGACCAAAGTCAATTGCGGCTCTTATGGTTACCCCTGCTCGTCGCCGTGGTGGCGGCGGCGCCGCTCGCCGCGCAGCAGGAGCCGCGGGTGGTCCGCGGGCTTTCCTTCGAAGGCAATCACGCTCTGGACGCTCTTACGCTGGAAACCGCGATTGCGACGCCCAAGTCCGGCTACTTCGCGCGCCAATGGTGGCTGCGCTGGCTGGGGCTCGGCGAGAAGCGCTACTTCGACGAGGTCGAATTCCGGCGGGACGTCGTGCGCCTGGTCCTGCTGTACCGCCAGAGCGGCTACATGGACGTGGCGGTGGACACGGTGGTCCGTCGTAGCGCGCGGGACGTGTGGGTCACGTTCCGGATCGTCGAGGGCGAGCCGGTGCGCGTCACGCGCATCGACATCCAGGGACTCGACTCGGTGACGTACGACTTGAAGAAGCTGCGCCGCGAGCTGCCGCTGCATGTCGGCGACGCCTTCGACCGCTACCTCTTTCAGGCGTCGGCCGACACGATCGCCAGCCGGCTGCGCAACCGCGGGTTCCCGTACACCCAGGTGCTCCGCAACTTCGATTCTGACGCCGCGGCGCACACGGCGCAGGTGACGTTCGACGTGGAGCCCGGCCCGCACGCCCGCATCGGCGATGTGCTCGTCCAGGGGCTGGAGCGCATCGATACCGCCACGGTGCTGCGCGTGCTGTCGGTGCGGCCCGGCGATGCGTTCCGCCAGGATCAGTTCTACCAGAGCCAGCGCGATCTCTACGGCCTCGGGGTGTTTCGCGCGGCGAGCGTGGGCGTGATGGATACGGCGCCCCGGAGCCCCGACGACAGTCTCGTCCGCGTGCTGGTGCGGGTGGTCGAGGGGCCGCGCCACGGTATCCGGTTCGGGGTGGGCTACGGCAGCGTGGACTGCTTCCGGGTGCAAACCGGCTGGGTGGCGCGCAACTTCCTGGGGGGCGCGCGATCCCTGGACGTTTCGGGGCGGGTCTCCAAGATCGGGGTGGGCTACCCGCTCAACGCGGGGTTCAAGGACAAGCGGAACGACGTGTGCGGCACCCTCAAGGAGGACGACAACTCGGACACGCTGAACTACAGCGCGGGGGTGACCCTCACCCAACCCGCCTTCCTCTCGCCGCGCCACGCCGCCAGCGTGGGGCTGTTCGCCGAGCGGCGCTCGGAGTTCCAGGCGTACACCCGGCAGGCGATCGGCGCGAACCTCGCCCTGACCCTCAATGCGCGTCGCAACATTCCCGTCACCCTGGGCTACACCATTTCGGTCGGGCAGACCACGGCGAATCCGGCGAGCTTTTGCGTCCGGTTCCGGGTCTGCGCCGACAGCGACCAGGCGATCCTCTCGGCCCGGCGACGGTTCGCGGCCGTCACGGTAACCGCGGTGCGCGACCGCGTGAACTCGATCCTCGACCCCACCGAGGGCAGCCTGGCGACGCTGAGCGTCGGGCATACCTCGCGGGCCGTCGGCTCTGACCCCTTCTATGAGTTCAACCGCGGGGAGCTGGAGATCTCCAAGTACTATCCGCTGGGGCGGCGTGGTACGTTCGCCTGGCGGGTGCGCGGGGGCACGATCCTGCCGCAGAGCATCACGCTCTCCGGCCAGAGGGTCCAGCTCGTCCCGCCCGACCAGCGTTTCTACGCCGGGGGACCCAACTCGGTGCGAGGGTACGGACGCAATGAGCTGGGGCCGCGCGTCTACGTCACCGACAGCATCGTGATCTCGGGACCGGACACCACCATTCTGCCGGATCGCGTGCATCCTGAGCCCACGGGGGGCAACACCGTTTTCGTCATGAACGCCGAGCTCCGCTTCGCAACACCGCTGTTCCCGCAGCGGATGCGCGTCGGCCTGTTCGTGGACGCGGGGCAGGTGTGGGAGCGGGGGCAAGAGGCGGTGACGCTGCAGAGCCTGCGGGTGACGCCCGGGGTCGGGTTGCGCTTTACGACACCTTTGGGGCCGGTGCGCCTGGACGCGGCTTACAAGAACTACGCCGATGAGCCGGGCCCGCTGCTGTACAACAACGGGACGACCCTCACCCAGATCCGCCCGTCGTACAGTGTTGCCAAGCCGTCGTCGTTCTGGCGGCGCATCGTGTTCCAGTTCGCGGTGGGGCAGGCGTTCTGATGGTGCGCCGCTCGCTGGGCACCGTGCTGTGGTCGCTGGTCGGGCTGGTGGCCTGCACGCTGGGCGGCCTGTCGGCGCTGGTCGGTACCCACGCGGGCCGCGCGCTGCTCGCCGCCGCCGCGCGCACCGCGTTCCACCGCGTCGTGGCCGGCCGCGTCGAAGTCGGCGACATGCGCGGCTCCCTGCTCACCGGCCTCGTGTTGAGCGACGTCCAGATCTACGACCCCGACTCGACGCTCGTCGCCCGGCTGCCGCACGCCGAGCTGGATTACAACCCGCTCGACTTCGTGGCCGGGCGGATCGTCCTGAGCGGCGTCACCCTCGAGCGCCCGTACATCAATCTCGTGCAGCACAAGAACGGGAAGCTGAACCTGGAGGAGCTGTTGCGGCTCGGCGGCCCTCCCTCGGGCCGTCCCCCCTCCCTGGTGCTGCTGCGCAACCTGCGGATCGAGGACGGCACCGTGATGCTGCGGCTCCAGGATCGCCCCAGCCCCGACGACTCGACCCACGAAATCGAGGACGCCGGGTCGGACGGCCGCCGCCGGGTGCGGCGCTTCGAACACCTGACGGCGCGGATCGCGGCGCTGCGGCTGTCGTCGCCGCGGGAGAAAGGGATTCAGGCCGACATCGGCGCGCTCGCCGTGCTCGCCAGCGACCCCGCGCTGCGCGTCACCGAGCTGCAGGGCCGCATCCGCGTCGCCGGCGATTCCCTCGACGCCGACCTGCGGCGCGTCGGCATGCCGGGCTCGCGCTACAGCCTCAAGGGCCGGCTGCGCTGGCCGCGGGACACCGTGCTCTACGACCTCGCGGCCAAGGCGGACTCGGCCACGCTCACCGATCTCAAGTTTGTGAGCCGCCGCTTCCCGGCGGGGGCCGTCCTCGCCGGCGACGTGGACATCCGCTCGCACGGCGGGCGCCTGCTCGAGGTCCACATTGACCCCCTCGATCTCGCCTACCGCGGCGGCCGGCTCACGGGACGGCTCACCGCGCTGAGTGCGGCGGATTCCGGGCTCGTGGCGTTGCGGCAGACCGACGTGCAGGCGAGCGACCTGGACCTGGGGTTGGCGCACGCGTTCCTCGACAGCCTGCCGTTCTACGGCCGGCTCACGGGCCACACGCGGGCGGACGGACCGTTCAGCCGGCTCGCGTTGGACGTGGACTGGATCTTCCGCGACTCGCTGGTCCCCGGCTGGCCGGAGACGCGGCTGCGGGGACGTGGGGACGTGGACCTGCTGACTGGCGGCCTGGCGTTCCGCGGGTTCGGCGTGGAGGCCGCGACGGTGGACCTGCGCACGGTGCGGCGGCTCGCGCCGGCGGTGACGCTGAACGGCGTGCTCGACGCGGCCGGCACGCTCACCGGCCCTTACCGCGATGCCCAGTTCAGCGGCACGCTGCGGCATCGGGACCCCGCGGCCGGAGAGACCGCCCCCCCCCCGACCAGCTCGGTGCGCGGCACGGTACGGCTCGACATGCGCGGCGACACCCTGGCGGTGTTCGCGGACGTGACGGCGGATTCGCTGTCGTTCGACGGGTTGCGCTCGAGCTTCCCCGGCCTGCCGCTCACCGGCGCGGTGGGCGGGACGATCCGCCTGGCCGGGCCGGTCACCGCGTTGCGGACGCACGTGGACCTGGGGGCGGAGCGCAGCGGCCGCGTGCAGGGCGACGTGGAGCTCGGCCTCGGCGCGTCGCGGTTCGCGGCGCGCGACGTTGCACTGCGGCTCACGGACTTCGATCTCGCCCGTTGGGCGCGAACCCGGAACGCGCCGCCCTCGCGTTTGAACCTCGCGGTGACGGGCGGCGTCGCGGCCGACAGCGGCGCGGCGCCGGAAGGCGCGGTGGAGGCGCGACTTGGCCCGTCGTTCGTCGGCGGGGCCGCCCTGGATTCCGGCGCGGCCCGGCTGCGCTTTGCGGACCGGCGGGTGTACATCAATTCCCTCACCCTGTTCCAGCCGGGCCTGTTCACGAGCGGTGCGGGGTCGCTGGGGTGGCGCCGCCCCGCCGACGGGACGCTCACGCTCGATTTCGACGCCGACAGCCTCAACAGTCTCGACTCCTTGGTCACGTGGATCGCCCGCGGCGGCCGGAGGGCGCCGGGAGCCCTCGGGGGAACGGCGCGCGTGTCGCTCTCGGTCAGCGGCGCACTCGACTCGCTGGCGATCGAGGGCCGCGGCAGCATCGAGCGCTTCCGCCTGGGCGACTGGCGCGTGCCGGCGGCGCGCGGGCACGCCGTGTTCGAGCCGGGCCCGGTGCCGAGGTTCCAGGTCGACGCCACGGCTGATTCCGTGGCGCTGGGACGGTTGGGGTTTGGCGCGGCGGCGGCGGCGGCGCGCGGCTCGCGCGATTCGCTCACCTGGTTCGCGCGCTCGCGCGTGGGCGACCTGGGGGCGTTCCTCGCCGGCGGGCGGATGGCCCGGGACTCCGGCGGCCTGGCCGTCGGCGTCGACTCGCTGGCGGTGCTGCTGCCGGGCGGCGTGTGGTTCCTCGAGCGGCCGACCGTCGTGCACGTCGGCGACAGCGTGATCAGCGTGGGCGCGGGTGCGCTCAAGAACGGCGCCGGTCCGGGGCGGCTGGTGTTGCGCGGTGATCTGCCCGCCCGTGGCAGCGCGTCGGCCAACCTGCAGCTCGAGGAGTTCCCGGTGTCGGCGCTGTACGCGCTGTTGCAGCAGGACACCGTCGGCGTGGGCGGAACGGTCACGGCGACACTGGGCCTCTCCGGCAGCCGGGCGGACCCGACGATCACCGGCTCCATGGCTCTGCATGAGGGTTCGTTCGGCGAGTTCCATGCCCCGTTCCTCGACGGCTCGCTGGAGTACCGAGAGCGCCGCCTCGACGGTGAGCTGCACCTGTGGCGTACCGGAAAGCAGGTGCTCACCGTCACGGCGCACCTGCCGCTCGACTTGGCGCTGCAGCCCGTCGCGCAGCGGCAGCTCCCCGACACGCTCGCCGTGCGCGCCACGGCCGACAGCGTGGACCTGTCGCTGCTCGAAGCGGTGACGCCGCTCCTGACGCCCCGCAGCTGCGCGGCGACCTGAAGATCGATTCCGCGGCGGCCACGATCCCGGCCCTTGGCGTGCGCTACGAGAACGTGCACGGGCGGCTGCGGCTCTCGGGCGACACGATCGGCGTGGAGTCGCTGGCGCTGGAGGGCGGCCGCGGCCGCGCCGTCGTGACGGGGGCGGTCGTGCTGGAGCGCCTCACGCATCCGCGGCTGGCCCTGGCCATCTCGGCGCAGGACTTCAAGGCGCTCGAGATCCGCAGCTACCTGAGCCTCACCGCCAGCGGCGACCTGTCGCTGACCGGGCCGGTCGTCGGCGCGACGCTGCGCGGGCAGGGCACGGTCACCTCCGGCGTGCTGTACTTCGCCGACCTCGTCAACAAGCGGGTCGTCAATCTGGACCAGCCGGATCCGTGGATCGCGTCGCTGATCGACACCTCGATCACCGAGACGATCCGGCGCCAGCGCCTCGGTCCCGCGTTCCAGAGCGTGTTCCTCGACAACCTCCAGATCGAGGGCCTGCAGCTGGCGATGGGCAGCGACGTCTGGCTGCGCTCCACGGAAGCCAACATTCAGCTGACCGGCACCGTCACCCTCAACAAGACCCAGCGCAACTACCTGGTCAGCGGCACGCTGCAGGCGCCGCGCGGCACGTACCGACTCGTTGTGGGACCGCTGAACCGCGAGTTCATCGTCAACTCCGGGACGGTCCGGTACTTCGGCACGCCCGACCTCGACGCCGGGCTGGACATCGAAGCCAAGCACGTGGTGCACGCCGTGTCTTCCCAGGCGCGGCCCGAGCCGGGCGGCCTCACACCGGACGTCACGGTCGTCGCGCACATCGGCGGCACCCTGCTGCAGCCGAAGCTCACTCTCTCGGCGGAGAAGCAGCAGATGTCGCAGACGGAGATCATCTCGTACCTGCTGTTCGGCGCGCCGAACTCGGAGCGGGGCGGGCAGAGCGGGGGGGGTGGCACCGAGCGCGCGGCGATGCTCCGCAATGCGGTGGGCCTCATCTCCGCGAGCCTGTCCGGGGAGATCGAGCGCACTTTCATCTCCGACCTGGGCGTGCCGCTCGACTACTTCGAGTTCCGCCCCACGGATCCCTCGCAGCCGTTCTCCGGCGCGCAGCTGGCGGCAGGGTGGCAGCTGGGCCGCAAGACCTTTGTCGTCCTCAACGCGGGCTTCTGCCAGAGCCAGAGCGGGCAGGTGTATGTCGGCAACACACTGGGGGCGAGCCTGCAGTTCCGCATCAGCCCCGAATGGCGGACCGAAGCGAGCTTCGAGCCCGTGAGCAGCTGCGGGACGACCGTGCCGGGACCGTCGCAGGTGAGCGCGCTGCGCCAGTTCGGCTTCGATCTCTTCTGGGAAAAGCGGTACTGATGTGACGCGCGCCGTCCTGATCACCAACCCCGCCGCCGCGCGCCACGCCGCCCGCGCCGTCATGGCGGTCCGCGATGCGCTGCGGAGCGGCGGGTGGGACGTGGAGGTCCGGGCCACCGCGGCGTCCGGCGACGCGCGGCGCTTCGCGACCGAGGCGCGCGCGGCCCAGGTGGACGTCGTCGTGTGCTACGGCGGCGACGGCACGGCGATGCAGGCGGCGGCCGGGCTCGTCGGCAGCGACATCCCGCTGGGCCTGGTCCCCGGCGGGACGGGGAACATTCTGGCGCGGAACCTCCGCCTGCCGCGCCGACCGGTCACCGCCGCCCGGACCATCCTCGCGGGGGCCACGTTGGCGATCGACGTCGGCGTCGTCGAGCGGGCCGACGGCGAGCACTATTTCGCGGTGTGCGCGGGCGCCGGCTTCGACGCCGAAGTGATGCGGCAGACGACGGCGCCGCTGAAGCGGCGCTGGCTGACCGCGGCGTACATGGCCCGCGCGCTGGCCGCCCTCCCCGACGTGCGCAGCGCCGAGTTGCGCGTGACGGTGGACGGGAAGTCGCACGACGTGCGCGCGGCGATGGCCCTCGTCGCCAACTGCGGCGTGCTGTTCCCGCCCTACTTCAAGCTGACCGAAGGCATCCGCATCGACGACGGCCTGTTCGATCTGGTGACGCTGCGGGCCGACGGCGCCGTGGAGGCCGCGGCAGCGTTCCTGGAGCTGTTGCGCGGCTCCAAGAACGGGGCGGGCCGGGTGCGGTTCGCGCGCGGGCGGAACTTCCGCATCGAGGTGATCGCGGGCCCCCCGCTGGGGGTGCAGCTCGACGGGGAGGTCGTGGGGACGACGCCGTTCGAGGTGCGCATGCTCCCGGGAGCGCTGCGCGTGCTCGTGGATCCGGCGAAGGTCCCGGGGGGAGTACCCGCGCGTGGCTGACACCGTCCTGCTCATCGACGACGAGCCCGATGTGCTGCGGGCCGTCGGGGCCTACCTCGAGCGCACCGGCGCCGAGGTGACGAAGGCCGAGAACGCCGAGGACGGGGTGCAGGCGTACGAGCGGGTGCGGCCGGACGTGGTGATCCTCGACCTCCACCTCCCCGATGCGCACGGTCTCGACGTGCTCGAGCGGCTCAAGGGACAGGGCGCGGCGGTCATATTGCTCACCGGCAACGGCGACATCGAGACCGCGGTGCGCGCCATGCAGCTCGGCGCCGAGAATTTCCTGACGAAGCCGGTGGACATGACGCTGCTCTCCGCCGCCACCGCGCGCGTCGCCGAAAAGATGCGGCTCAAGCGGCAGAATCGGCTGCTGCGCGCGCGCGAGCACCTGGGCGAAGGGGTGGAGACCCTCGGCGTCTCGCCGGGGATGCAGGAGCTGGAGCGGCAGATCCAGCTGCTCGCGACGAGCGAGCGCACCACCGTGTTGCTCACCGGCGAGAGCGGCACGGGGAAGGGCTGGGCGGCGCGCATCATCCACTCGCTGAGCCCGCGCGCCGCGGGGCCATTCGTTGAAGTGAACTGCGCGGGGCTGTCGGCGACGTTCCTTGAATCGGAGCTGTTCGGTCACGAGAAGGGCGCGTTCACCGACGCCCGCGAGCGCAAACAGGGTCTCTTCGAGATCGCCGACAAGGGCACGATTTTCCTGGACGAAATCGGGGACCTCGCCCTGGAGCTGCAGCCCAAGTTGCTCAAGGTCCTCGAAACAAAAACCTTCCGGCGCCTGGGAGGAACGCGCGAGATGACGGTGGACGTGCGGCTCGTCACCGCCACGAACCACGACCTCGTGGCCGCGGTCGCGGCCGCCCGTTTCCGGGAGGATCTCTACTACCGGCTGAGCGTGATGCCCCTGCACCTGCCGGCGGTGCGCGAGCGCGCCCGCGAGGATCGTCTCGCGCTGATCATCCGGCTGCTGGGCGACCTGAAGGCGGCGCTCCCCGCCGCCCCGGCCGAGTTCGCGACCGAGGCGCTGGACCGGTTGCTGTCCGCCCCGTGGCCCGGCAACGTGCGGGAGATGCGCAACGTGATCGAGCGGGCGATGATTCTCGCCCGCGGCCAGCCGCAGATCGGGCTGGAGCACCTGCCCGCCGATCTGCGCAAGGGGGCCGGGGGGGGGGCGGCCGAGCGGCGGCACGTGGCCCAGAGCCTGTCGGACGTGGAGCGGGTGCACATCGAGCGCGCCCTGCGCTTCCACGCCGGCAACCGCACGCGGACGGCGCAGGAGCTCGGCATTTCGCGCGCGACGCTGATCAATAAGATTAAGACGTACGCTCTCGACCTCTGAGGCCCACTATGGACAAGCCCGAGAAGCCGACACTGAAAGAGCACGACGGGATGGTGTGCCGCTACTGCGGCAACGAAGAGCGGGCGTCGGAGGGGTATCCCTGCTCGGACTGCGGGACCTTCATCTGCCTGATCTGCACGTTCCGCGGCATCACGCGCTGCAAGGCCTGCGAGGAAAAAGCGAAGACGGCGAAGGCCTAACGCGTCCGCCGCCGCTCCACCTCCCGCAGCAGCTCGTCCGCCGGCACGCCCAGTTCCGCCGCCAGCCGCTCGACCGCCTCCTTCGTCCCATCCCAACCGCGCGCCGCCGCCAGCGCGTCGAGGGCGATCCCTTCGATCGCCTCCGTGCGCTCCTCGAGGGCGCGCGTGCGCACCGCCACCTCGCGCGCCAGCCAGCGTTCCAGCTCGCGGCGGTCGATCTCCAGCTGCCGGCGCCGCAGCGCGTTGCTGAGCGACACCTCGAGCTCGTCGAGGTCCACCGGCTTGATGAGGTAGTCGTAGGCGCCGAGCTTCAGGCACTCGATCGCCGTGCGCGGCTCGTCGATCGCGGTGAGCATGATGACCGCGAGGTCGGTGTCCACGGCCAGCGCTTTGGGCAACAGCTCCACCCCGGTCATGTTCGGCATGCGGATGTCGCACAGCATCGCCAGCGGGTGCGCCTGGTCGAGCGCGGCGAGCGCGGCCGAGGCGTCGGGGGCCTGGGCCACGCGATACCCCTGACGGGTCAGGAAGCGATCCAGGGCCTGACGGATGCCGTCCTCGTCGTCCACGACGAGAATAGTGGTCGGCTCGGCGGCGGTGGGCATGGTCATCGCCAAAGTTATATCTTCGCCGTCGCATGCGCGACGTGACAGCGACGAGCCTCACCGCCGTGCCCGGCCTTAGCGTCGGCCACTGGACCGATCCGGACGGCGCCACGGGCTGCACGGTGATTCTCGGACCCGAGGGCGGGATGCGCGCCGCCGCGGCCCTGCGCGGC
>WNGE01004107.1_pt1 | contig 31350 bp, 27 predicted proteins | sample 5400651 | NCBI WGS metagenome assembly WNGE01 (sample SAMN13153370, study PRJNA577476) | soil metagenome | isolation source: 60 cm soil or saprolite under grassland replicate 2 | place: USA:California | collected 2016-06-15
CATCAGCACCGCTACCGCGCCCAGGTCGAAGAAGCGCTCCACGGTCCAGACGGCAAGCTGTGAGGTGAAGGTCAGCTTCTCCTTGCGCGCGATCAGATAGGGGCGGGCAAACTCTCCAGCTCGGCCGAAGAGTCCCAGCGCGGCAAAGCCGATGATCTGCGGAGCGATGAGCCGCCGCACGCTGGTCGGCGCCGTGGGCTTGAGAAAGATTGCCCAGCGGACCGCGCGCATGAAGTAGGCGAGGTAGACCAGTCCAATCCCGGCGGCGATGTGCCAAAGGCTGACATCGCCGGTGTACTGGCGGAACTTGGCCCAGTCGAATGCCTGCCACGAGCGAAATTGAAGGTAGATCAGTACACCGAGGATGGCGGTGATAATCGCCAGAGAGAGGATCTGTTTTTTCTTCATACGAGAAGGCTGCTCACCCCAGCAAACCAACTGCGGGCTCGCTGGGGACCCCGTTTGGAAAACGCGGAAGCCAACTGAATTCTACTCGATTGTTCTACTGGACTGGTGCTCTACTGAACTGGGAAGCCGCGGCACCGCTTAGGACTGAGGACCTTCGCTTGAGGAAAGCGCTGCCACAGAATTTCCGCGCTGGGCAGGCGGTTGCTTTGAGCTCCGCATCGGGACGCCCCCGGACTTGCGCTTTGCAGCCTGATCTGCATCGCTGCTTTGCTTCTTGCGGTTGTACTGCCGCACAATGCGCTGCACATAAAGCCGCGTCTCGCGGTAGGGAGGCACTCCGCGGTAGCGGTCGACGGCACCGGGACCGGCGTTATAGGCGGCCAGCGCCTTGATCGCATCGCCGTGGTAGCGTTCCAGCAGCTCGCGAAGATACCGCGCGCCGCCGTGCACGTTCTGCTCGGGACTGAAGCTGTCGGCAACTCCAAGCTGCGCGGCCGTACCGGGCATTAGCTGCATCAGCCCGCGGGCGCCTGCCCGGGAGACCGCCCGGGGATTGCCTGAGCTCTCCTGCTGGATGACGCTGTGGATGAAATCGGAGTCCACCCCCTGCCGCTTCGAAGCCTCGCGGACGATCTGCTCAGTGCTCTTTTGTGGAGTGTGAGCGGGGGCTGCAGGCGCACTCGCAACCCGGGCTGCGGGAAGCTGCGGCTGTGCTGCGGTGGCCGGTGCAGCATTCGCCTGGGGCGCTGGAGCAGCGACCGCGGGCTCCGGATCGGCCTGAATCGAGTAGCCCTTGATCTCGCCGGCAGGCAGGTCGATGAAGCTCTTCTTTGCGTCGTCTGTGTAGAGCCGCACGATGCCCGCGCGCACCTCGCGCGAGCGGTGTGGAATGCTGAAGCCGTTGCGCAGCTCCGCCACCTCGGCGGCAAAGCCGCCAACGGAACAGAAACAGAGGCAGAGAAGAAAAAAGGTGGGAACCGGGCGCGCAGCTCGCATGAACTATTCTAACCCATTCAGGGCCGCTTCGATGGCTGCAGCTACTCCGTTATCGTCATTTCCCATCGTCACCTGCCAGCCCCGGTCGCGCAGGTCCTCAGGCGAGTTGCCCATGAGATAGGCGTGGCCGGCGAACTCGAGCATCTCAATGTCATTGTAGTTATCCCCGATTGCCATTACTTCGGCCGGTTGATAGCCCTTGTGCTCCGCCCAGCGCTTCAGGGCGGCCCCCTTGCTGCAGCCCTGGTTGAGAATATCCAGCATGCAGAGGTCGCGCTGGTCGTACTGCGTCTTGAGGGCCGTGATGCGGGAGAGCAGCGGCTTGTTCTTCAGCAGCTGTTGCTGCGCGGCAACCATGCGCTCGATGTTCCCACAGAACATCGCCTGGATGGGATCGGTGTCGAGGCCCTGCTCGATGGGCTGCACAAAGCGCAGATGGCAGGCGTTCTTCTCCAGCCATCGCTTGATGGAGACGTTCAATTCCTCCAGCGTTTCCAGCAGCAGCGATCCGACGTGATCGGACGGGGTCCCCGGCGCGCCCGTGTTTGGCGTGCAGGGGCGATCATCAAGGGTCACCACCAGGTTGCGGCGGAAATCCGTCATGTGCGCGATCAGCTCAAGCGCGGCCGCCAGCGGCAGCGGGTCGCGATGAAACAGCTTCCCGTCCGTGCTGCGCGTGATGGCGCCGTTGGAGCTGATGATTGCCGCATCGAAGCCCAGCGCCTGCGCGACGGGGACCGCGAAGTTATGGCGACGGCCGGTCGCCAGCACAATTTCCACGCCCATCGAGTGCGCCATGCGCAGCGTCGTCAGGTTCTGCTCGCTGACCTGGAAGTGCGAATCGAGCAGCGTTCCATCGATGTCAATGGCGATGAGGCGGATGAGGGACGACATTCTCCGCATTTTACACTTCCGTTTTTTACCTTCTGTCACAGCAGCTCTGGATGCTAGGATTCTCTTGCATGCTCTCGCAATTCTTCTCCTGGGGAATCCCCGGTATCGCGCTGATGGCGCTGGCGCTGGTGCATTACATGCGCCGCCAGCCCAGCGGCTATTGGATCTACATCATCCTTTTTCTCGGACCGCTGGGCGCGGCGATTTATCTCGCGATCGAGGCCCTCCCCGAACTCTTCGATCCCGGTGCCTTCCACTTCATTGACCGCGCCCGCCGCATGCGCCAGGTTGAGGCGGACCTCAGCCAAAACCCCTCGGCGGGAAACTACGAAGAGCTCGGCCTGCTTCGACTGGACAAGGGCGACTGGCATGGGGCGCGAATGTGCTTTGACCGCGCCGTCGAACAGCGCTCCGACTCCATCGATCCGTTCTACCGGCGTGCCCTGGCGGAGGTTGAGCTGGGCGACTTCGCCGCCGCCCGCGCCGACTTGGAGCGCGTGGTGACCAAGGAGCCGGGCTATGACTTCCAGCGCGCCGCCGGGTTGCTGGCCTACGCCGACTGGAAGACGGGCGATCTCGACCGCGCGCGGCGGCTCTTCGAGCAGGTCCTCCGCACCTCGACGCTCACCGAGACGCAGCTCCGCTACGCGGAATTCCTCGCCGAATGCGGAGAGCGCGACGAAGCGAAGAACCAGGCGCTGCGAATTCGCGACAAGCGCGCCGGCATGCCCGGTTTCCAGCGCCGCCGCGAACGCAAGTTCTACCGCGCCAACAGCGCGCTGCTGCGCCGGCTGTAGCTGAAGGTCAAAGTCAAAGTCAACAACCCACCCAAGCCGAAAGAAGGCTTTGATGGGCCACCCTGGAGTGAATACAAAACTTGCGAGTGCCCCGTCCTGACCAGTTTTTGGTTAGGGCGGGGTAGTTGATTTTGCCATTCTCGCTGAGCCTGCCAATTTCGCTCCGTCTCGCATTGGCGTTATGATTCACCTGAGAAGCATGACCGAGCGCCTTTACTATCAGAACTCGTTTCTCTTCAACTTCACCGCGGCGGTTGAGTCGGTCAGCGACCTCCCCGACGGGCGGCGCGCCCTGTTGCTGGACCGCACCGCCTTTTATCCCACCAGCGGCGGCCAGCCTTTCGACACTGGATGGATCGAGTTCGTCGACGCAGAATCGGAGGGGCCGCTGCCGATCCCCAAGCTCCGCGTCGCGGAGGTCATCGAGGACGAAGCCGGCGGAAACATCCTGCACGTGGTTGATCCTCTGCCCGCGCAGCTCCCGCTGCCGATTCGCGTGCGCGGCTTCATCGACGCCGAGCGGCGCCAGGACCACATGCAGCAGCACTCTGGCCAGCATGTCCTCTCGGCGGCCTTCCTGCGGGTCTTCGATCTGCCGACGCTGAGCTTTCATCTTGGCGAAGAGACCTGCGCCATCGACCTCGATGCCACGGGCCTCGACGCCGCGCAACTGGAGCAGGCCGAGCGGGTCGCCAATCAGTTTGTGTGGGAAGACCGCCAGGTGCTGATGCACGAGGTGACGCCCGAGCAGGCGCGCAAGATCGGAGTGCAGAAGATTCCCGAGCCGGTACGCGAGGCGTTATACGGAACCCTGCGCCTGATCGAAATCCGCGGGGTGGACGTTTGCGCCTGCGGCGGCACGCACGTGCGCACCACCGGGCAGATCGGCAACATTCAGGTGCGCGGCGCTGAACGCGTGCGCCAGGGAATGCGCGTGGAGTTCGTCTGCGGCCTGCGCGCGCTGCTTCGGGCGCGCAGGGACTTCAAACTGCTCGGCGACACGGCCGCGCTCTACTCCGCGCATCCGGAAGAGGTCCCCGCGCAGACGCGAAGGCTGATCGAGTCCGATAAAGCCTCACATCACAGGCACCGCAGGTTGCTCGGCGAACTGGCCGACGTCGCCGCGCAACACGCGCTGGCGCGAACGCCTGACGAGCATGGCCGCAAAGTTGTGGCGGAGTTTCTCGCCGAGCGCGATGTGGAGTTCGTCAAGCTCTACGCGCAAAAACTGGTCGCCTCGGAGACGAACGTCATCGCATTGCTGGGCGCCGGGCAGCCCACTCCAACCCTGGTCTTTGCTCACTCGGCGGGCGCCGCCTTCGATGCCGGCGCCGAGCTACGCGCGCTGGCCGGCTCTGTCGGTGGACGAGGCGGCGGCTCGCGCGACCTGGCCCAGGGCGGCGTGCCCTCGGCCGAGATGATTCCCAGGCTGATCGCCGATGCTGCGCAGCGGGCGCGCGCGCTCCGCCCCAGCACGCCAACAGCAGGCGCCGTGGCGACCCCAGCCGAACCGGGAGCACTTTCGCAATGATCGACGACCCGCTCCTGCTTATCACGCTGCTCATCCAGCTCGGCGTCTCGGCCGCCGTCAGCAGCGTGCTGGCGCGCTCGCGCCGCTTTCGCGCGCTGCTCTTCCATGAAGACCGCGAGATCTGGGAAAAGGTGGAGATGGTCCTCCACATCGGCGTGCCGTTCACGCTGGGCGTGCTGGTGCGCGCCACGGTCAAGAATTTCTACGCAGCCGACGTCTCGTTCGAGGCCGCCATCCTTCTTGGCGTGATTGCCGGGCGCACGGCGGGCGTCTGCGGCGCGATCCTGATGTCCATCCCCAATCTGTTCATGCACGAGTACATGAACCTCCCGCTAAACGTGGTTGCCGGCTTCAGCGCGGGCTTTTTGCGCGAACTGGCCAAGGACCGCGAGGCGATCTGGTCGTTCAGCCCGCTCTTCGATCTCAGCATCTACCGCTGGATCCGCCGCTCAATTGCCAAGTCGCTCATCGATTGGCAGACCACGTTTTTCTTCATGATTCTGGGTCTGCAGTTCCTGCGCTTCCAGACGCGCGCGTTTTTCCCGCGTTACACCTGGGCGCTGGATTCAGAATATTGGCTGGTGCGCGCTGCCATCTACATTGCGACCGTCATGACCGTTGCCATCGCGCTCAAGGTGCTCAACAACACGCGCATCGAGATGAAGCTGGAAGAGCAGGAGCGGCTGCTGCTGCAGGCGCGTATGGAGGCCCTGCAGAGCCAGATCAACCCGCATTTTCTGTTCAACACGCTGAACTCCGTGGCCTCGCTGGTGCGCTTCGATCCGGACACGGCACGGGAGATGATCCAGAAACTCTCCAAAATCCTGCGCCGCCTGCTGAAAAAGACCGAGTCCTTCGCGGAGCTGCGCGAGGAGCTGGACTTCATCGACGACTATCTTGATATCGAGGTCATTCGCTTCGGGCGCGACAAGCTGAGGGTGGTCAAAGAGCTCGACCCCGCAAGCCTGGACGTCATCGTGCCGGCCATGCTCATCCAGCCGATCGTGGAGAATTCGATTAAGCATGGCATCGCGCCGAAGGTCAGCGGCGGAACGATCTATCTGCGGACCAGGGTCGGCGGGGGAATGCTCGTGGTCGAAGTGGAAGACGACGGCGTAGGGATCGTGGAGCCGGGCAGCGAGGCCAGCGAGTGGGCCGAGCCGCAGCAACAGCGACGCAGCGCGCCTTGAGATGGAGAGCCGCACCGGCGCAGGAACCATCGTGCGAATCCTGCTGCCCATTCCCGACCGCGGCGAGATGGACGGCGTCAACTACGACCTGCGCTCCAACAGCCCGCGATAGGCTTCAGTTCCAGTTTCGGAATAGTTGGATAGATGCCTGTTATCGACAGTAATCTGGACGAACATCTCACTCTCGCTTAGAGTTTCATGCAATGTCCACCGCCGTCACATTGGTTCGCTCAAGCCTTTTGCTCCTGTGGCTACTGTCCCCTCCGGTTCTGACGATTTCCGCGTTGCGGGACTGGAGACGCGAGCGGGACGGCACCGCGTTGCGAACGTTGCCGCTTGCGCTTGGGACGGTGCTACTGGCGGATTGGGCTTTGTTTCTCCATTTCCTGATCCAAAGTCAAACTGCTTATGGTGAGTATTACCGGACGTCATGGCGCACAGCTATTCTGCTCCTTCTCCCATTCCTGGCGCTTATCGCATCCATAGTCGCGCCCGTCGGGAAATGGAAACTTTTGGTAGGCAGTATGCTGATAGTGACCCTCTGGGTGTGCGTCGCATATGCACCCGCGCACTGGTTGACGCGTGTCGATTTCGCCAGGGTCACCATTGATAACTACCCCGTTCCCGCTTCTGTTTATTTGGGACATCCCACGGACAGCGAATCTGACGCGATCGCTCTAGTACGCCTGAAGGACGAAGGCGATTATTTCCTAGATTTCGGCTCCGAGAAGGTGCGGCAGGCCAGTCGTTCTGACTACGTGCGCTTTGTAGGAGGCGCGTGGTGCTTCAGATCAATGCAATATGGCCGGTTCGTTGAACCGCTGCCTTTTCGCAAAATGAATGAATTTCGTGTCCTATCCCGCGCCGGACATCTTATAGCCGTGCAGTTCTAGGTGATTGTTGGCGAGAAATCGCCTTCTATCCAACAATCCAGCCCCGCCCGCCTACGTCTGCGCCTCCAGCAGTCCGCGATACAGCTCCTCATACATCGGAATGATCTTTGTGGTGGAGAACCGGGCCTGCGCCGTTGCCCGCGCAGCCTTGCGGATCTTTGCGAGCAGCGCCTCGTCGGTCAGGACCTGGAGAGCGCGCGCCGCCATCGCGTCCACAGCTCCCGCCGGACAGAGGAATCCGTCGACTCCATCCTCGATCACCTCCGGCACGCCGCCCACGCGCGATGCCACCGGCACCACCTCGCAGGCCATGGCCTCCAGCGCCGCGAGGCCAAACGACTCCATCTCGCTCGGCATCAGCATCACGTCGGCCAGCGCGAGCTTTTCGTGAATACGGTCCTGCTTGCCCATGAAGTGGATCTTCGCGTGGATGCCTTTTTCGCAGGCCAGCCGCTCCGCCGCGCGGCGGTCGGGGCCATCGCCGATCATCATCAGCCGTGCTGGAATCTTCTTCTGCACGCGGTCGAAGATCTCCAGCGCGTCGGTGACGCGCTTCACCGGCCGGAAGTTGGAGAGATGCACCAGCAGCCGCTCATCGGCAGAGGCGAATGCGGCGCGACGCTCCGCTGCCTGCTCGTCGCGACGGTACAGATCGCAGTTCACAAAGTTGTGGATGACGTGGATTGGCTTGCTGATGGCGAAGCTTTCGATGGTTGCCCGTTTCAAGTCGTTCGAAATGGCCGTGACGGCGTCGCTCTGCTCGATGGAGAAGCGGGTAATGGGCAGGTAGGAGCGGTCGAGTCCAACCAGTGTGATGTCGGTCCCGTGCAGCGTTGTGACGTAAGGCAGCCGTCGCGGCCGTCGCGTCTTATCGCAGCAGAGCATCTGGCGCGCCAGCATCGCGCTCACCGAGTGCGGAATGGCGTAGTGCACGTGCAACAGGTCCAGCTCGTAGAGCTCGGCGACCTCGGCCATGCGCGTCGCCAGCGCCAGATCGTATGGCGGGTACTCGAAGAGCGGATACTGCGAGACCTCGACCTCGTGATAGTAGACATTGGGAACCGGCTCGGTGAGGCGGATGGGCTGCGAGTAGGAGATGAAGTGGACCTGGTGCCCGCGATTGGCCAGCTCGATGCCGAGCTCGGTGGCCACCACTCCGCTGCCGCCATATGTGGGATAGCAGGTGATCCCGATGTGCATGGCTATCCCTCGCCTCCGCGGTGTTCGCCCCGAATGCTCTGCCCGTCCGTGCCCGCGCGCTCGCCTGCTCGCGGTGTGATTGCGGAGAACGACACCAGCTCCGTGCCGTACTCTTCGCGGAGTTCGTCGCGCGTGAGGGCCACGAGCGCGTTCATCTCGATCTCGCGCGATGCGCGCAGGCGGGTGCGCACGCCATCGAGCTCGCGGTCGTTATAGCCGGGATGGCAGACCAGCTCCCAAGTGCCTTCCGGCAGCCGGCGCAGCATGGCGCGCAGCCCTTCGGTTGTCATGCTTCCGGTGCTGATCATTCCCAGGCTGCCGCTGGTGGTCGCCAGGCCGGCCTCGCGCACCGCATCGTGCCAGCGCCGGTGCAGGCAGGCGCGTAGCGCCGTCAACCCGCTTTTGCGCAGCAGCAACATCCTGCTGCCGAGCGCTTCGCGATAGGGAATCATCTCCGGCGGCTCAAATGCGCTGCGCACCGCCGGGACACGATGCGCGGCTGCCGCCCGCAGCAGCGGCCTGAGAATCGGCGGAAACATGTGCGTGTGCTTGTGCGAATCGAAGTGCGAGAGCCGCACTCCGGCGTCCTGCAGGCGCTTCATCTGCGCCCCGGCCTCGGCCTCAATTTCTTCGGGGCGAAAGCGCCCGCGCGCGATCGCGCGCAGGACGTCGCCAACGCCGTGAAAGAAGCGATTGGTGCCGGGCGCAAGCAGCGAGCGCACCTCAGAAGCGGGCAGCAGCGGCTCGCCATCGACCAGCACGACGTGGCAGCCGACGCCGAGCTCCGGCATCTGCCGCGCCAGCGCGATCGCGTCCTCCACGCGGGCTGCCGTGGCCATCAGCGTCGTCGAGGAGACGATGCCGCGCTGGTGGCAGGCGGCGATGGCGCGGTTCACGCCGAGCGTCAACCCAAAGTCGTCGGCGTTTACAATCAGCCGCTTCGTCATGGAGCCCCTCGTTCGTTATGGAGAAGAAGTGTAGCAGGGGGGTGCAAAACGAAGCGGGTGGCGCAGCCGCGTTCAGTTCGCGGGGCCGCGCTCCGGGACCTCATGCAGCAGGTGCCGAATGGTATCGAGAAGCCTGGGAAACATCTCCTGCTTGCCGACCCACGCGTTGACTTCGGGGCAGGGCTCCACGTCGTTGCACCCGGTTACGATGACGATGGGAAGCTCGGGGACCATCTGCCGCAGCCGCCGCGCCAGGTCCGTGCCGCTCATCCCTTCCATGCGATAGTCGGTGACCACGATGTCGAACGCGCCCTGTTCAAACTTGGCGAGCGCCTCGATGGCATCGAAGGCGTATTCGGCGCGATAGCCCTGTTTCTGCAGGATCTCGCAGCTCAGGCGGGCCAGCGCTTTGTGGTCGTCGACAAACAAAACGGCTTTCATCGTGTGTTCCGAACAGGTGCTGCACCGCACTCAAACCTGGGCCCAAGGGCCCCAGTGTAGCAGGGATTAGATGTGCGCTTTCCAGCGGATGGCGCCGAAACTCAGGGTAGATTCCAGAATGGCGTTTCTACCGGAGTTTGACCTCGACCCCGGCTCTTTCATATACTCAACCAGCGAGTCAGTTTCACAAGGAGGCCGCCCCCGAAGCCGCGTGACAACCGGCAAGGGAGCACCGTAAGGGCGGTTAGCTCAGTTGGTTAGAGCGCCTGCCTTACAAGCAGGATGTCGGGGGTTCGAGTCCCTCACTGCCCACCACTCCTGCCACATTGGGAGCTGTCTCGAGTTCGTCCGCGCAAGCGGGGTCGTAGTTCAGTTGGTTAGAACGCTGCCCTGTCACGGCAGAGGCCGCGGGTTCGAGTCCCGTCGACCCCGCCATTCTTTCTAAATCCTTCTCAGCGAGCTTCAGTCTTCAGCGTCTTCAGGTAGGTGATGATCTGCCATAGCTGCTGGTCCGGCAGCTTGGACCAGGAGGGCATTCCACGTCCCATGCTGCCGTTTCGCAAGATCCAGTGCAGGTCGCCGGGCGTGGCGGTTTCCTGGATGCGTTCGCTGCGCAGCGAGGGGCGTTTGCCTTTGCCCTCGGCATGGTCTCCATGGCAGCGGGCACAGTGGTCCTCGTAGAGCAGGCGCCCGGCCGCAACGGCATCGGCATCGGCGGCCATGGTGTTCTCCCGCTCATGGTCGCGCGGAGGAACTTTTTCGATCCACGGTGTGCGGGCCGCCAGCATCGCGGGGGCCGCGAGCGAGAGCATCATGATTGCCATCAGAAAAGTTCGCCGCACGTTTTTCATCGCGCACCCCCTCTGTGGAAGAGGCCAGCCAGGGAAACCTCATGCGTGACGCCTATACGATACAGGCGGGGAATGCTGTTATCGTTGACGCCGAACTGCGGAGAGAAGGAAAACACCGTGCCGCTGGGGGACTTCCAACTGATCGCCGGCCCCACGTAGTGCGAGGTATTGTCGAAACCGAAGTCGTCGTGGTCGCCCAGCCCTCCGTACATCTCCACTCCTGCCACGAACTTTTCTGCGCAGAAGGCGCATTTCCGCGGGCTCGCCTTCAGCTTGAGCGGACGGCTGATGGCCACGGCATAGCCATATTCCCAGGGCTCGCTTTCCACCAGGTTTTTCACGGCGAGGAAGTTCTCGCTCACGTTCCATCCCTTGAAGGTGCTGGAGAGGATCAGCTTGAGTTCAATCTCGCGCTCGATCTCGGGACGCGCCACCGCATTGGGATCGGCAAAGCCATCCGCGCCGTCGTGGCCCACAACCTCGCGAATCACCTTGTCGGCACTGACGTTTTCATATTCGACGTACAGGACGGGGTTGATCCAGTACTCCCGCATCAGCGGACGGACGCGGTTCTCCCATCGGAAGCCGGTGAAGATGGTGCTGTCATTTTCTGTGGTCTGCCCGTCGAGATAGAGCGAGGTGGCCCACCAGGCAGTGGCGCCGTATTCGAACTCCATGAAGCCGCCATAGAAGCGGTTTGTGCCCTGCGGCGCTCCGGTGACTCCTCGGAAGTTGATCTCGAGATCGCCCGGTTCCTCCATGTAGTGGCTGTACGCCACAAAATAGGGAAGGTCCTGGGCAGAGGCCCGGGGCGCGGCAAGCAATGGAAACAGGAGAACGAGAAGCGAGAGAGAAGCTTTGAACCTGTGAAGCGCTGAGATCATTGGCGACGCTCCTGCAAGCCGGGCCCGGAAGAAGCGGGCCCCGGAAAACTGAAAGTGAATTTCAATTTCAATAATACCGGCAGCCCTGCTTTTGTCAACACAGATTTTGCGGCATGCGCAATCAAGATTTTGCTCGACCCGCCGGCGCTTCCAATCTCTGTGGAATTTTACTGTACTGCAGCGTCGTCTGCTGTGGCGAGCCCCGAGCTGTTGTAGCGTATCACTTCGGAATTGGCGCTAAAGGAAGTAGCGCGAGCCGGTGCTGTTCCAGGATATGGGATCCCGCTTAGTTCCGCGAGTATTCGTTGCGAGGTAACGCTGGTTTAGAACGCAACGGGCGTTGCGCGCGCGGCCTGCGCCTCAAATTCCTTCATCCACTCGGGGCCGGAGAGCTTTTCCGCCAGCGCGACGGCGATGTGCATGGGCGTAACGCCCACGTCGCGGCAGCGCCCCAGTCCCTGCACGCAGGCGGGGCAGTTGGTGAGCACGGTCGCCTTTTCCCCCTGTCCGATCACCTGGACGAAGGCCTCGCGCTTGCGGTGCAGCATCGAGTCGGTAATGTCGGGCCGTGAAAGCGCCAGCGTGCCCGCCTCCGAGCAGCAATGGGGAACCTTCTGCACTGTGCCAAAGCCGCCCAGTTCCTCGAGCACCTTGTTGGCCTTGCCGTCGAGCGAGTCGTGGCATGGCGTGTGGTACAGGAAGTTTGCGTCGCCATCCTTGTTTTCACTATCAAGGCTCAGTCCGCGCTCCAGCAGGTAGCCCGCAATGTCCACCACGCGGCCGAAGAGCTTGGTGGTGTCCATATGCGCCAGGCCTTCGCGGCATGTGCCGCAGGAGATGACGCAGGCGTCGAAGTCGAGATAGGCGAACATGGCGCGAATCTGGCTGAAGACGATGGTGTCGCGCAGCACGATCTGCGAGTGCAGGCTGGTCTCGGCATTGACGTGGGCAGGGAAGCCGCAGCACAAGAAGGGCGGCGGCAGTACCACGCGAGTTCCAAGTTTGAGCAGCAGATGAACCGTAGCCATGGAGATGTTCGAGTGCAGCCGCTCGGAGCCGCAGCCGGGGAAGTAGAAGACCGTCCGGCGCTCCTCGGTCCCCCCATTTGCCGAAGGCGGGCAAATGTGGGCCACCTTGTCTGTCTCCGGCTCAAGTACCAGCGCCTCGCCCGCGCCGCACTCCGGCAGAATGTCGCGCAGGGTCTTCGCCGGCACCGGTGCGACCGAGGAGGCCAGCAGTCGGAGCGGATAGAAGGCGCTGGAGCCGTCGGCGGGCTGCAGAGGCGCAACCAACTTGCTCGCAGCGCGTTGCACCGCGCCCCCGATCTGCACCACGGAGGTGCGGAACAGCTTGTTGAAAGCCGGCGAGCGGCTGTCCAGATACTTGAGCGTAAGCTGCGTCGCCAGCGGCTTGTTCTTGTAACCCCAACTCGCAAGGATCTCGCGCTCGAGTACCGTCACCTCGCCGGTGTCGATGTCCACCGGGCATGGCTTGAGGCACTTGTGGCAAATCGTGCAGTGGTCAGCCACTTCTTCCAGCCACTGCAGAAGCTCGAATTTGGTCGAGTGCGAGCGCTGCGCGTCGTAAAGCAGCGCCTCGATCAGCGAGCCGATGGCGAGGTTCTTGTTGCGCGGATGGAAGAACATGCCGCGCCCCGGATGGTAGACGCAGCAGTCCGGCTTGCATTTTCCGCAGCGCACGCAGTGCGCAATCTTGCGCGAGAGCTCTTCCAACTGTCCATGCTGCAGGATTCGCGCCTCGAGCTCCAGCAAATTGAACGACGGGGTGAAGATATGCCGCAGCGCGTCGAGGTCTTCGAGCTTGCCGGGGTTCATCAGCCCGTCGGGATCGACTTCGCGGCGATAGGCCGACAGTTCGGCGATGCGCTCCGGCTCAAGATATTTCAATTTGGTGAGGCCGATGCCGTGCTCGCCGCTGACTACGCCACCCAGCAAGATGACCTGGGCCATTACGCGGTCGATGACCTGGTCGGTGCGCTCAAGCATGGGGCGGTCATTGGAGAGCACGGGGATGTTGACGTGCACGTTGCCGTCGCCGGCGTGCATGTGTGTGGCAATCACGATGCGCCGGTCGCGCACCTCCTGGTAGGCGCGGTCGAGCGCGGCCAGTACCGCCGGATATCCGCGCACCAGCTGAGAGAGCTGTTCGCGAAACTCCTGCAGCGCAGTGAGCCCGCGCAGGGCTTCCACGCTGACGGTTGCGAGGTCCTCGCGGAAGCGCGCGCAGAGCGTGAGTGCCGCAGGAGTCTTGGCGGCGATCTGCTCGCGGTCCTCTCGGGACTGTGACGCCGCGGTGAAGACCTCCGCGGCGCGCTGCGCAAAGCGAAGCTGTGCGTAGCGCTCCTCTTCGATGTTGGTCGCCTCGACAAAACGCGCGAACTCGGCCAGCGTGTCCAAGGGGATCACGATGTCCTCGTTCATCTTGAAGGCGTTGGTGCGGCGGGCGATGGCGCCGAGCTTTTTGCGGTCGGCCCAGTATTGTTTTGCCTCGCCGTCGTCCTGCGCCACGAACATCAGCGTGTTGGGATGCCGCTCCAGCAGCGAGCGCACGCGCTCCACGCCGCGGAGGGCCTGCTGCGGCGAGTCGCCGCCGATATCGATGAGCAGGACGGCCTTGGGCGTCTCGGCGCGAGGGGCCTTCACCTTGTAGTCGATGGCGCGAATGTATTCGTCGTCGAAGTGCTCCAGCGCCAGCAGCGCCTCATCGTTTTCAGAAGGGCCAATGGGATAGGGAAAGACCTGCGAGAGCTCGAGGATGACGCGGCTGGCCTCGTCGAAGTCCGGCCCGAAGAACTCGAGGCACAGCGTCTTGGTTGCCGGGTACTGCGGATACAGGACAAACAGGGCCGAGGTGATGACGCCGTCGGTGCCTTCCTTTTGCAGTCCGGGCACGCCGCCGAGGGCCTTGTTGGTGATGTCCTTCCAGAGGCCGTTCTTGCGAATCTCGGTACCGTGCAGCGAAATCCGCTTCACCGTCTCGCCCTGCTCGTCCACCACTTCGAACTTTACCGTGTCCTGGGGCAGGATCTTGCGCAGCGGATGATTGGTGCGCCGCACCGTCCAGCGTTTACCGCTGGGCATGGACATGCGCCACTCCAGCAGATTGTCGATGCAGGTGCCCCAGCGCACGGCGAGCTTGCCCCCCGCGTTCTCCGCGATGTTGCCGCCGAGGGTGCAGGCCCAGGCGCTGGTGGGATCGGTGGCAAAGACCAGGCCATCTTCGGCGGCCACTTCCATCGCCTTTTCGGTGATGACGCCGGCTTCGGCCTCCATCACGTGTGCGCGCGCGACGCGGCCGTTTTCAAGAGGGAAGTTGCGCTCGCTGACGGAGCGAATGTGGTTGAGCTTTTCGGTGTTCACCACCACGCAGCCGGAGCGCAGCGGCACCGCGCCGCCGGTGAGTCCCGTGCCTGCGCCGCGAGGCACAACCTTGAGTCCGAGCCGTCCGATGGCCACCAGCAGCGGCGCAACCTGATGCTCCTCGTCCGGCGTGACTACGGCGAGCGAGAGGCGCCAGTCGGTTGCGTCGGTGGCGTGCGAGACGAGCGTGAAGGGATCGAAGAGCACGTTGTGTGCGCCGACGACGACCTCCAGCTCGCGCTTGACGCGCTTGCGGAGCTCGGGCGTGCCCTCGACCTCCCCGCGAAATGTCTTGAGCAGCTCGCGGCAGCGGCCCAGAATGTCGAGCACGCGCGTGTCGCCATCGGCGCGGGAGGCCAGGGACTCCAGGTCGTTCTTTGCGTTTCCAAAAAATCGCTTGCGGCGCTGGGCGGAAGAGACCAGCTCTTCGTAAAGATAAGGATTACGGCGATGGATCAGCACCTCGCCAAAGACGCGCAGCAGAATGCGCGCCGAGCGGCCAGTAACGCGCGCGCCGCGGAGCTCGTCCAGAATGCGGACGGCCTCATCGCCGAGCAGGAACGAGACTGCCTGCCGGTCTGCAGCCGAGGTGTAGTTGAAGGGGATCTCGCGGATGACGGAAGACCCGCCGTCTACCGCGTTGATCGGTTCAAGCGCCATGATTTGCCGCAAAAAGATTCGCCGTAAAAGTGCCTAGCCTTAAAAAGCCTCGTTTGGGTGTCCCGCCGTAACAATTTCAGTGCTTTTGCAGGGCGCACATCCGGAGGGAAATAACAGAAGAGCCTGGAACGGTCGGTCCCAGGCTCTGATCATCTCTGGTTCGCCTCTTACAGGACCTGTACGTTCTCCGCCTGGAATCCCTTGGGGCCGCGCACGACGTTGAACTGGACCGCCTGGCCTTCCTGCAGGCTGCGGAAGCCGTTCGCATTGATCGCCGAGAAATGAACGAAGACGTCCTCGCCGTTCTGGCGGCTGATGAAACCAAAACCTTTTGCGTCGTTAAACCACTTCACTGTACCTTGTTCCACTATTTTTCTACCTTTGTGTGTTGATTTTTCTGCTGAGAAGATCGGATGCGACTGAGAGTGGGGCGCGGAAGGGAATTCAGCGATACCAGCTCAAAATCGGCCTATGTTCAAACAGCCAGATTTTGTTGACTTTCAGTATAGACCGATTCCCGGCCCTGCACAAGTGAATTCTGGATTCTGGCTCCGGAGCTCCGAATTCAGGTGCTGCACTTACTTCGGCACCGAGCTTCGGTACCGAGCGTGTCGGGGCGGGACGAAACAGCCCCACTCAAGGGAGCATCCACCCCGTCTTGAGCGGGCACGCATGGTGTTAACCGGCAATGTTCGTAGTCCCACGATCATCGCAGAGAATTGTGCGGGTACTCTGCATGATTTGTGCTGCCTGCATCGAAGTTCTGTAACATGTCCCGTTCGCCGCCGCGCTGAGGTGGGGCGCCAGTGGCGGGGACGGTCGCCGGTCCAGTGGGCCCCAACATGGCTCGCATTCTAAATGGGGGATTGCCTCAAGGCCGTGCGGCTTGAAATTCGACAGGGACCGACTGATCGAGATGCAGATCCCATGGATCGCTCCGCTCGGCTGTCCGGGTTCCGACATTAGGTTGCACTGAGGCTGCACGTAGTCAATTGCTGTGATGTGGTTTGAGTTGTTGCCGTAATCGGAATCCCGGAAGCGGAGTGAACTGGCTGTGGGAAGTGTCGCATCATCGCCGGCGGTCAGGCAGTCTTCGTCACTGCGGTTAACAGGCCGGACGCGCCACTACCGGCTGGAGCAGGCTGCCAAACGCGGCTTCGACATCGTCTTCTCGCTGGTGGCGCTGGTCTTCATCGCCCCCGTCCTGCTGGGCATTGCCATCCTGATAAAACTCGATTCGGAAGGGCCGGTGCTTTACGTCTCGGAGCGGATTGGGCGGGATGGCAAGCGCTTCCGCTTTTTCAAATTCCGGACGATGGTGAATGGCGCCGACTCGCTGCGTGGCACTCTCCTGCATTTGAACGAGCGCCGGGGCAATCTCTTCAAGCTCTCGAACGACCCGCGCGTTACGAGGCTGGGCCGCCTCCTGCGGCGCTACAGCCTGGATGAGCTTCCGCAGTTCTTCAGTGTGCTGACCGGCCGCATGAGCGTGGTGGGGCCGCGTCCCTGCCTGGCCAGCGAATATGCCCGCTACACCAAGGCGCAGCGGCGGCGGCTGGAGGCCGTGCCCGGAATCACCGGGCTGTGGCAGGTAGAGGCGCGCAATGATCCTTCGGCCGAGACCTATTTCGCTTTGGATATGGAGTACATCGAAAACTGGAGCTTCTGGCTGGATATGAAGATCCTGTTCAAGACAGTGTGGGTGGTGTTTGCCGGAACCGGGCACTAGAGGGCAAAGAGCAGAGGAAGCTCCGAGGCTGCGGCCTTGTTCACCCTCCGAAATATTGCCGAGCACTCGCCGGAGTTACAGACTAGCTATTAAAAACTTGCTCATCTAAAGAAGGCAACATTTCTTCACCTCTTCCTGGGGCGGCGTCCCCACCGTTCGCGCCTTCCTGTACAGCAACGGCGTAATGTCGGACCTCGGAACCCTGGGTGGCACCGAAAGTAACGGATTCGGAATCAACGATTCCGGCCAGGTGACCGGAAGTGCGCAGTTGCCCGGCAACGTGGCCTCGCATGCGTTTCTGTACTCAGGCGGGGCCATGACTGATCTGGGGAGTTTGGGCGGCGATAGCGACGGGTGGGGGATCAACGCCTTCGGCCAGGTTTCGGGAACTTCCCTCACCGCAGCGGGCCTCACCCATGCCTTCCTCTACAGCGGAGGCAAGATGACGGACTTGGGAACTCTTGGCGGCAACTTTAGTGCCGGCCGCGGTATTAACGATTTCGGCCAGATAACGGGTTTCGCTGAATTGCGGGACGGCAGCCTGCACGCTTTCCTCTACACGAGGAACCGTATGAAGGATCTGGGTACCCTGGGCGGTAACTTCAGCGAGGGCCTAGGCGTCAACAACGCCGGCCAGGTCGTCGGCTCTTCCCAAACGGCGACTGGCGGCGGGGATGCCTTTCTGTACACCAGCGGTCAGGGGATGGTGGCCCTGAATACATTGCTCCCAAGCGGCTCCGGATGGGATTCGGGCCGGCCTACGGCATCAACGATGTGGGACAGATCACGGGTTATGGCATCAATCCCGACGGCCTGCCGCGTGCTTATCTGCTGTCGCCGCCACCTCTCGTGATGCTGGCCAACCTGGTGCAGAGTTTCCAACTTCCAGAAGGCATTACAAAAAAGCTTGACGGGAAAGTGATCGCAGCTGAATCGGTTGATCCCGGCAGTGGGGCTTACTGCGCCGACCTGACCGAGTTCGAAAGCGAGGTCCAGTCGCTATCCGGCAAAAAGCTCACAACTGCGCAGGCGAACCAGTTGATCGCCAGGGCCGATGAATTTAAGCAGAGCGCAAACTGCTTTTAAGATCGAAACGGTAAACATGCATCAGCCAATCTGCTAGACGGGTCCCCGGCAACCTGTCGTTACGTTGATGGGATGGAACGGCGGATGCACTGCTGGCGTGACGCCCGCACGTTGACCAAATTCTTAACCTTAGGCGAGCAACTCCACCCACATTAGAGGCTTCTCACATTCAGGAGCTTGCAATTATTCTTTCATCCAGTCATTGCAACTCCATTTCGCGGAGCGATGCAAATACTGCCCCTGATGGTGATTGGGACAGGGTGCCGTTTCGCTTTCCCTCAGGAGGTGACCATGACTGGTCCCCTGCGTGCGTATGCGACCCGTTCTCTCGGCTTCTTCCTACTTGCAATTTGTGTTTCAACAGCCTCAGCCCAAACCACTTACACCATCACCGATCTGGGCACGCTAGGCGATAATCCCTTCAGCTTCGGATTCAGCCTCAATGGCGTGGGCCAGGTTACTGGCTCTTCCAACAACCTGGGCAGCATTGGCAATCACGGATTTTTGTACAGCGCGGGCACCATGACGGACCTGGGCGTGCTGGATCCAGACCCGGCGGACCTTCGCACCTTCAGCGTTGGCAGAGGGATCAACGAATCCGGCCAGGTCACGGGGACTACCACCGCGAAGATCGACGGGGTCACTGAGCCTCATGCTTTTGTTTCCAGCCAAGGCACGATGCAGGACCTGGGGACCCTCGGGGGCAACACGAGTAACGGGTATGGCATTAACGACTCCGGCGAAGCTACAGGGTCTGCCGACCTGGCAGGGAATACCGGCACGCACGCGTTCCTCTACAGCAACGGCCAGACGCACGATCTGGGAACGCTTCCGGGCTACGACGGCAGCACGGGGCTCGGCATCAACAACGCAGGCCAGGTAACGGGATTTCTTTCGGCGACCGGCACCACGCAAGCCTTCCTTTACAGCGGGGGCCAGATTACGGACCTGGGCACCCTGGGCGGCAGCTTAAGTCAGGGAAGCGCGATCAACCGTTACGGACAGATCGCAGGGGGCTCGACACTCGTGCCCAACACCCAATATGTCGGCGCCACGCACGCTTTCCTGTATAGCGGCGGCAAGATGAGGGACCTGGGCACCCTCGGCGGCACCAGCAGCTACGCTTTTGGTATCAATTCCTTTGGCCAGGTCGTTGGGTGGAGCGACACCCGCTCCGGCGTCCTGCATGCCTTCCTCTACACGCCGGGAAGAGGAATGCTGGATCTGAACCGCCTGCTGCCAAGGGGTTCGGAAATTGTGCTCTCGGGCGCTGCCGCGATCAACGATGCAGGCCAGATCACTGGCGGCGCCACGGTGGCCTCTGGAGCGATTCATGCGTTCCTGCTCTCGCCGCCCCCATCCGTCATGCTCACGAACCTGATCCGGAGCTACCAGCTTCCGCGCGCGGTCGCCCATAGTCTTGAGACGAAGCTGAGGTCCGCCAGGTCCGCCAATGTCGGCAGCGGCGCTTACTGCAGCGGCCTCGACGAATTCACCGGCAAGGTCCAGTCGCTGGTGGGAACGTATTTGACCCAGGCGCAAGCCGGCGAGTTGATCGCAGTGGCGAACCAGCTGAGGTCGAGTGCAAACTGCTACTAGCCGCCGTTCAACGTCTCACATTTTCAAAGTTGAAGATCGGGTGCCCCACTCAACGTTCCTTTCGTTGAGTGGGGCTTTTCGTTTGCGCAGGCAAACTACCCCACTCAAGCAAAAGAAGCTTGAGTGGGGCACCCGTTTCAAGGACGGCTCGAATGCGGCACCCGCTGTTGAGGACGGCTCGCGTGAGCCATCGTGGCTCTTGATTGGGGCAGTTCGGTTTGCGCTACTTCTCCCGCGCAACCACGAACTTCGGGATCCAGAGCAAGGCGCGCTTGAACTCGTTTTGCGGGAAGCCGGCGAGCTGGGCAGCGGCGTGTTCGGCGTATTTTTCCGCCTCCTGGTTGGCGGCGCGGATGGAATCGTAGCGCGCCAGGATCGCGAGGATGTCCTGATGGGTGACGCCGTTGAAGGCGCGCTCTTCAAGAACAGTCTGGATCTGCGCGCGCTCGGCGGCGGTGCAGCGCTCCAGTGCGTGGATGACGGCGAGCGTGGCCTTGCCCTCGCGCAGGTCGCTGGCGACGGGCTTGCCCAGGATCTCCTCCGATGCGGTCAGGTCCAGCACATCGTCGGTGATCTGGAAGGCCATGCCGACAGCGCGTCCGTACTCGCGCAGATGCAGTTGCTCTTCCTCGCTTGCCCCGGCAAGCACGCCGCCCAGTTGCATGCACACCGCGAACAGGCAGGCGGTCTTGCGATAGATGAGATCGAGTTGGCAGTCGCGCGAGATCAGCGTGCCGAGCTTCTCCATCTGCAGCAGCTCGCCCTCCACCATCTGCTTGGTGAGCTCGGTGAGCAGGTCAAGGACGTGCAGGTTGCGCTCCTGTAGCGCGATCTGGAAGGCCTGCATGTAGAGCCAGTCGCCGGCCAGCACGCACTTGGGATTGCCCCAGATGGTGTTGGGCGAGGGGCGTCCGCGGCGGATCTCGGCCTCGTCGATGATGTCGTCGTGCACCAGCGTGGCGGTGTGAATGATCTCCACTACCGCTCCCAGGCGGATTACGCCGCCGCCGCCGTAGCCGAGGAGCTTTGAGGCGAGCAGCAGGAGCGCCGGCCGGAGCCGCTTGCCTCCGCCCTGTCGCAGGTATTCGCCAATCTCGGTGATGGCCTGCACCTTGGCGAGGCTGTAGCCGCGGAACTCGCGCTCAATGGCCTCCAGGTCTTCTCGAAGTAGCTCGAATACCTCTTTACCCGTCGCTGCTAATGCCAAGCTGATCAAAATTAGCCCTTACCGGTGGTGGGATGAATTCCAACCCAGCAACCCAACCGCGGGCTTGCCGGGGACCCTGCTTGCGGCCGTCAGTTATTGCGGTAGTTCGTAAACTGCAAGTCGATGCCGTAGTCGTTCTGGCGGACGAGGGCGATGACCTCCTGCAGGCTGTCGCGGTCTTTGCCGCTTACGCGGACGACGTCCCCGTTGATCGAGGCCTGCACCTTCTTCTTGGAGTCTTTGATGGTCTTGACGATCTCGCGCGCCTTCTCGATGCCGATGCCTTGCTGCAGCTTCACCTTCTGGCGCACAGTGGAGCCGGCCGCGGGCTCGATCTTGCCGTACTCGAAGTTCTTCAGCGGGACGCCGCGCTTGACCAGCTTGGACTGCAACACGTCGATCACCGCCTTGAGCTTATAGTCGTCGGCCGAGGTGAGGACCAGTTCGCTCTTGCCGTCGAACTGGATGTCCGAGTGCGAACCCTTCAGATCGTAGCGCTGATGGATTTCCTTGAGCGCCTGCTGAATGGCGTTGTCGACCTCCGGCAGGTCCACGTTGCTGACGATGTCGAACGAGTTTTCAGCGGCCATTTGCTCACCAGTGATGGTTCTAGTGTATGACAAAGTGGCCGTTGGCGAAAGGAACAGAGTTTCAAAGTTTCAAGCGTTTCAACGCTCCGGATTTGACTTTGTTTTTGGGTCAAAGAGCGTCAACTACCCCACTCAAGCCAAAGGATGGCTTGAATGGGGCACCCGCGCGATCTTCAACTTTGAAACTTTGAAACTTAGCTTTAGTGTCTTCCCGCGCTCTGCGGCCGATGATACTGGCCGGTTTCGTCGGGCTTGGTTTGGGCCAGGCGCCGGGCGCGGTGCTTGTGGCTCGCCTCGATGAAGCTGACGAAGAGCGGATGCGGCTCCAGCGGCTTGCTCTTGAACTCCGGGTGGAACTGGCAGGCGAGGAAGTAGGGATGCTGCGGCAGCTCGACGATCTCGACGTAGGTGCCGTCGGGCGAGCTTCCCGTGATGCGCAGTCCGGCGCCGGTGAGCAACTGCTCATATTCGCGGTTGAACTCGTAGCGGTGGCGATGGCGCTCGCTGATTTCGGCGCTGCCGTAGGCCTGGATGGCGTGGAAGCCGGGCTCGAGCTTGCAGTCCCATGCGCCCAGGCGCATGGTGCCGCCCAGCTCTTCCACCCCGCGCAGCTCGCGCAGTTTGTAGATCACGCGGTGCGGCGTTGCGGGATCGAACTCGCTGGAGTTGGACTGTTCGAGCCCGCAGACGTTGCGCGCGAACTCGATGCAGGCGGTCTGCATGCCAAGACATATACCAAAGTAGGGCACGTTGTGTTCTCGCGCGAAGCGGATGCCGTTGAGCATCCCGCCGATGCCGCGCTTGCCGAAGCCGCCGGGCACAAGGATGCCGTCATAGCCGGTGAGCTGGCTCTCATAGCTGCGGTCGTCCTTGTCCTTCGTCTCCAGGCCCTCGGCGTCGACCCACTGCAGGTTGAGCTTGAGATTGAAGTGCAGCGCGGCGTGGACCAGCGCCTCCTTGAGCGACTTGTAGGAATCCTCGTAGTCGACATACTTGCCGACCACGGCGATGAGCACCTCGTCGCCCGGATTGTAGGCGCGATGCACGAGCGACTCCCACTGGCTCATGTCGGCCTCTTTGGCTTCGATGTGCAGATACTTGAGCACCAGCTTGTCCACGCCCTCGTTGGCGAAGGCGAGCGGGCACTCGTAGATGCTGGCGACGTCGCGCGCGGTGATGACGGCGCGCTCCTCGACGTTGCAGAACAGGGCGATCTTGCCCTTCATCTCCTGCGGCAGGAAGCGGTCGGTGCGGCAGAGCAGGATGTCGGGCTGGATTCCGATGGAGAGCAGCTCCTTGACGGAATGCTGCGTGGGCTTGGTCTTGAGCTCGCCGGCAGCGGCGATGAAGGGCACCAGCGTGACGTGAACGAACAGAGTGTTTTCGCGGCCCAGCTCCTGGCGCATCTGGCGGATGGCTTCGAGGAAGGGAAGCGACTCGATGTCGCCCACGGTGCCGCCGATCTCGCAGATGACGATGTCGACATCGTGCGAGATCTTCTTCATCGCCGACTTGATCTCGTTGGTGACGTGCGGAATGACCTGCACGGTCTTGCCGAGATAGTCGCCGCGGCGCTCCTTGGCGATGATCTGCTCGTAGATGCGGCCGGTGGTGAGGTTGTTGTCGCGCGTGAGCCGGCAGTGGGTGAAGCGCTCGTAGTGTCCCAGGTCGAGGTCAGTCTCGGCGCCGTCGTCGGTGACGAAGACCTCGCCGTGCTGGAAGGGCGACATGGTGCCGGGATCGACGTTGAGGTAGGGGTCAAATTTCTGCAGATTGACCCTGAGGCCGCGGCTCTCAAGCAGGCAGCCGATGCTGGCAGCGGCCAAGCCCTTGCCGAGCGACGAGACAACGCCGCCGGTTACGAAGATGTACTTTGCCGACATATCGTCCTCGTTCTCAAATTGGCCGTCCCATTCAGCCAAAGACGGGCTTGATGGGGGCCCCGATCGGGAGTCAGGTTGGATCTGGTTGGACGAACTGGGTAGGGGTGCACAACCAATTTTCTATGAAATTCCAGGCGGTCGCAAGTTCGGAGAAGAGGCTGGCGGTGGAAAAGATTGGGAACCGGGGATTGGCCGCAAGGACGGCAGGGCCACGCCGAGCGAAGCCGGGGTGGTATGGTGTGAGGCGATGCTGACAGCAAGGTTTCAAAGTTTCACAGTTTCAAGGCTTCAAGTGAACGGCAAAGTCAACTACCCCACTTCTGCCAACAGCAGGCAGAAATGGGGCACCCGTGTTCCCAGCCTTGCGGTGCTCCACATCTGCCGTTGTCAGCAGATGTGGGTCCGGATCTGCGGGCGAATATGTGCCACCCTGCTGGTGATGGCGATGGTCCTGGGCATGCCGTCGGAGGCGCCCGCGCAGACGGTGAAGCGGCTGATTCTCGCCGACGGCAGCTACCAGGCTGTGACCGAATGGAAGGTCGAAGGCGAGCGGGTGAGGTACTTCAGCGCCGAGCGTAGCGAGTGGGAGGAGCTGCCCAAAGTCCTGGTGGACTGGAAGGCGACCGACGAGTGGAACTCGGCGGCCGTCAAGAGCCAGGCAGAAGAGCTGAAGCAGGTGACCGAAGAGGAGATGGCGGCGCACCGGGAGGCGGAGCTGAACACGCCGCGGGTCGCCCCGACACTGGCTCCGGATCTGCGGCTTCCGGCCGAAGGCGGAGTGTTCGTGCTCGAGATGCGTGCCGGCAAGCCGGCGCTGCAGCAGCTCCAGGGGGTGAATCCGAAGGAGAACAGGCACGAAACGGCAAACCGCCTGAAGAAATCCCTGATCCCGGTTCCGCTGATCGCCCAGGTGCAGACAATCGAGTTGCAGGGCGCCTCAGCCAAGGTCCGCCTGCACTCGACATCACCGGCCACATCACCGGAAACATCATCGAAAACAAGGCCGGAGATCTTTGTCGACGTAGAGGACCAGCAGGGGCCGATTGCCGGAGACAGCTTCCGGGTTGTGCGCCTCGAGCGTAGGCGCGAGCTGCGCGTCGTGGCCACCACCAAGACGGGCCTCAGCGGAGAGAACGTGAAGCAGACTTTTGTGCTCTCCCGGGCGGAGCGCTTCAGCGGAAACTGGTGGAAGCTGGTCCTGCTGGCCGATCTGACGCCGGGCGAGTACGCGATCGTCATCGCCGATACGGGCGGCTACAGGAGCGAGGTGGCCTGGGACTTCGGGGTGGACAAGTAGGAGCAGGTTTCAAAGTTTCAGGGTTTCAAGGTTTCAAAGTTCAAGACAAGCGCAACGACTGGGTAAAAAAGCGAGGGCAGCCGAAGCCGCCCTCTCCAAACGCCTTCTCATCTGAGGTAGTAGTCGCGGGCGCTTCCGTCGAAAGCGGCCTGATTTCATACAACGGTTCTTAAAAGCGTCGTCCTGAGCCGCACGGACATGGGTCGTTCCTGCCGAGTTTCTCGTACAGCTCTTTGTCGCAATGCACGACGCGGAAGCCGCGTTTCACGCTAGTCTCGGAGGGATATCCCTGGCGTCGCTTGCTGCTTGGCTGGTGGAAAAAAGTTGTTGGTCACGGCAGTCTCTCCTTCGGATGGATTTTGCCCGTCACATCGCGAAAGCAGGCTGCTGGTAAGAGTTTAGCAGTGGATTTTAACTTTGAAACTTCGAAACTTTGAAATCTTGTCGGATCACCCGATCAGTCCCAGGCCGCAGATGGAGATGGCATCGCGGGTGGTGTTTTTGACGTTGTACATCATCTCGTCGGCCTGGCGGATGAGGTCGTGCGAGCTCTGGGCGTCCTCGGGGTAGGTGGCCACGCCGATGGAGGCGCGAACGTTGAGCTTTAAGCCTCCTTCGAACTCGAACTGGGCGATTCGCATGTGATCGCGCAGGCGCCGGGCAACCACCGTCGCCGATGCCTTTGTGGTCTGCGGCAGCAGGACGACGAACTCATCGCCGCCGTAGCGGAAGGCGTAGTCGATCAGACGCAGCCGGGCCTTGATGCTGCCGCCGATCTCGGCAAGCAGGCGGCTGCCGATCAGGTGTCCGCAGTTGTCGTTGACCTGCTTGAAGTGGTCGAGGTCGAGGAAGATGACGCTGAACTGGTAGCCGAAGCGCGCCGAGCGGTTGACCTCGGCCTCGATGCTGTCGTAGAGATGCCGCGCGTTGTAGAGCCCTGTGCAGTCGTCCGTGATGGTGAGTTCCTGGATCTTTTCGACCGCGCGGGCATTATCGATCGCGATGGCAGCGTAGTCGGCCACTGCCTGCAGCAGCATGAGTTGATCGTTGCCAAAGGCGTGCGTCTCCACGTTCACGAGCTGGATCACGCCGAGGATGCGGTTCTTGGAGGCCAGCGGAACGCAGAGGATGGAGCGGGTCTTCCAGCGGGTCATCTCGTCAACGCGGGAGGAGAAGCGCTCGTCCTTGGTGACATCGGGCACCAGCAGCGGGGTGCCATGCTGCGCCACCCATCCGGCGATGCCCTCGCCGATGCGCAGGCGGACGGACTTGAGGGAGGCGCTGGCGTCGCCCACGGCAATGGCAAAGTAGAGCTCGTGGTGCTCATCGTCCGTCATCAGGAGGCTCCAGGTGTCCGGCCGGAAGTAGGCTGCAACCTTCTCCATGATGGTCTGCAGGATGGAGTCGAGGTTGAGCGACGAGGTCAGGGCCTTGGCGACATCGTGCAGGATGGCCAGCTCCGGTTTGGAGGAGTTGACCGAGACCGGCTGCGGCGATTCCGTCATCGTGGTTTCCTGAGACACCTTAGTTGCCTTTATCGGCGCCCAGAAAGTCCGTTGACCGGCTTGCTGGGAGGTCACGCCCGTTTGCTTGTGCTGGAGCGTTCTTTAGCGTAAGCGAGTGGGCAAAATTTAGGCAAGAGGTAAGTGTTCATTGGTAAGGTTACTCTGGGGCGGCAGCTTCCGGTATGTCCGAAAAGGGATTCCCGGTGTGCCTGCAGTTGTGTGCAGAGATATAGCCGGGTTTACTTCCCGGCGCCAGTGCCGAGATGACTCTGGTGATGTGCAGGCCTGCGTTTCCGTTTGACTTGCTAACGGGGCATTTCTATCATGAGCCCAGACTGCGGGTGTCCCGTAATTGATTGCAGGTTTTGACCTTTGTGGCCAGACGGAACACGCGCAAGAGGACGAACGACCTTGCCATCCTTTGGAGAACAACTGCGCCAGGCGCGTGAGTCGCAGAACATCACGCTGCAGGAGATAGCGGCCACGACAAAGATCAGCTCGCGGGCGCTGCAGGCGCTGGAGACGGAGCAGTTCGACCAACTGCCCGGGGGAATCTTCAACAAGGGATTTGTACGCGCCTACGCCCGCTACGTGGGTCTTGACGAGGAGAAGATGCTGGCCGCCTACATGGCTGCCGCCAAGGACAATGCCGAATCTGAGACGAACATCCAGACCGTCTCGAACCAGATCGCAGCGGCCAGGAAACCGGTGAAGGAGCCGCGCATCAGCGGGAGCACCCTGATGGGCGTGCTGGCGGTGATCGTGGGGCTGGCGCTGGGCGGACTGTGGTTCAGAGAACATCGCCGGGAAGCCAGGGAGCAGGCAGCGATTCAGGCGGCCCAGCCTGCACCGCCGGTTGCCGCTCCGCAGCCCGCTCCCCCAGCTCCCGAGGCCGCGCCGCCCGATGCCGGCGCGACAGAAGGTGCGGCGCCGGGGACGACTGGCGAGACCGCACCTGCTACAACACCGGCCGGAACGGTCGCGAACTCGAACGCAGCTCCGAATGCGGCTTCAAGTTCAACCCAGGGCGCTTTGCCAAATGCCGCGACACCGAACACGCCGCCGAAGGCGAGCCGAAACGTGCCGCCGAATGCAGCCCCGAATGCGGCGTCAGGCCCGGCCGCTAACGCTGCCGGTTCAAAACCGGAGGTGGCCAGGGACGCCGGGGCGAGCGAAGGCCAGCCTGCGCCGGTTGAGGTCTCATTCTCGGCCACGCAGAAGGCCTGGATCAGCGTGCGCAGCGACGGCAAGGCGGTGGAGTCGTTGACGCTCGACCCGGACAATCCGGAGCTGCGCAGCCGCAGCTACAAGGCCAAAGAAAAACTCAGGGTAGTGGTTGGCAACGCCGGAGGAGTCACGGTGGTTTGCAACGGAAAGGCCGCGGGGCCGCTCGGCGCTGAGGGACAGCCTAAGACGATCACGTTCACCTCGCAGGGGATCGTGGGGCGCTAAGAACTAAAGGAGATTGGTTGTGAGCCGGCCGCGAGAAGATCGCGGCCTTTCCATTTGTTGCTGTAGAATCTGACGGCCACTGACCGGGCTTTGCTCTTGAGTTTGTAGTGTCATCCAACGAGAAACTCAAATGCAGAATAAGGATGCTTTGCTGGTTGGTGACCTTGAGAACTTCAATCGCTGATCGGTATCGCGAGCGGGAGCTTTGCTGGGGTCCTTTCCCTTCGCGATGCTCCGGGTCAGGATGACTCCACAGAAGATGGGTGCGGCGATGAAGCAGATTGCGGGCTGGGCGTTGGAGATCGCTTCCGCGAGTGGCGCAAGCTTGGCGGAGGCGCGCATTGTGCACGAGCGCGAGCGGGCGCTGGGTACGCGCAACGGACGGGTCTCGCTGGCCTCCGATGAGGAATCGCTCGGCCTGGGGGTGCGCGTGCTCTGCGACGGTGGCTGGGGGTTTTCGGCCACGCAGGAGCTGACGCGAGAGGGCGTGGAGCGCTGCGCCAGTCTGGCCGTCGAGATTGCAAAGGCCTCGGCCCGGGTGCGCCACCAGCCGGTGCATCTGGTGGAGGAGCCACCGGCGGTGGTGGAATGGAGCTCGCCGTATGCGATCGATCCGTTCAGTGTCCCGCTGGAGGAGAACTTCGATCTGCTGCGCCGCATCGACGCCATTCTTCGCTCGGTGGAGGGCGTGACGCTGGCCGAGTCCAGCCTGCACTTTCGCCGCTACGAGCAGTGGTTTTACAGCACCCAGGGCGCGGCGATCCACCAGACGCGCACCACAACCGGCGCGGGACTGGCCGCGCACGCCTTCGAGGGCGACACCATTCAGGTGCGCTCCTATCCCAACTCCTTCGGCGGGCAACATCAGCTCAAGGGCTATGAACTGGTAGGCGAGCTGCGCCTGCTGGAGAACGCCGAGCGCGTGGCGCGCGAATGCGTGGCGCTGCTGAAGGCTCCGCAGTGTCCCGAGGGAAGGCGCGACCTGATCCTGGACTCCTCGCAGCTTGGATTGCAGATCCACGAGTCCATCGGGCATCCCATCGAGCTCGACCGCGTGCTGGGCTATGAGGCGAACTTTGCGGGGACCTCATTTCTCACCCTCGACAAGCTGCGCGCGCTGCGTTACGGGAGCGAACTGGTGAACGTGGTGGCCGACGCGCGTCCCGAGCACGGTCCCGGCCTGGGGACCTTCGCCTACGATGACGAGGGCGTCGAGGCGCAGTGCGTGCCGATCATCACCAAGGGACATTTCGAGGGCTATCTCTCTTCGCGGGAGACTGCATCGATGATCGGCCGGAAGCGCTCCGGCGGAAACATGCGCGCCGAGGGCTGGGCGCGGACGCCGATCGTGCGCATGACAAACGTGAGCATCCTGCCGGGCGAGCGCCCGCTGAGCTTCGACGAACTGATCGGCTCGACAGATGACGGCATTTACATGGAGACCAACCGCTCGTGGTCCATTGACGACAAGCGCTACAACTTCCAGTTCGGCTGCGAGGTGGGCTGGGAGATCAAGGGCGGCAAGCGCGGACGCATGCTGCGCAACCCGTCGTATTCGGGGATCACGACCGAATTTTGGAACGCGATGGACGCCATCTGCGACCGGCGGCAGTGGACGCTGTGGGGGACTCCGAACTGCGGCAAGGGCCAGCCCGAGCAGACGATGGGGACCGGCCATGGAGCCAGCCCGGCACGCTTCCGGCAGGTGAAGGTGGGCGGAGCGTATGGGAAATAACACAACACTTCATAGTCCGGGTCATCCTGCGGAGAAAAAGTGAGCAAGCATTGATGACTGTGAATGTTCTGGACCAGCAGCGGTGCGCGGAGATCTTCGAGCGGGTGCGGCGCGCCTCGGCGGAATCCGACCTCGAAGTGACGGTGACCGGCGGGCACTCGGCGCTGACGCGCTTTGCCAACAACGAGGTCACGCAGAACGTGAGCGAGGAGGGCTGCGAGGTCAGCGTGCGGGTGCAGATGGGCGGGCGCACGGCGCGTGCTACCACCAACCGTCTGGACGATGAAAGCCTGCGCGAGGTGGTGGCGCGGGCCGAGGCGCTGACGCGGGTGCAGGAGGAAGACCCGGAATTGCCGCCGATGCTCACCGCCGCGGAGCAGGGAACCGCAGTGGAGTTGGACCGCTGGTGCGAGGAGACGTCGGCCATGGGGGCCGGAGAGCGCGCCGAAGAGGTCTCGGCGATGGTGGCGCTGGCCAGGCGCGAAGGGCTGAACGCGGCCGGGACGTACTCCAGCGGCGCGCAGTTCGAGGCGCTCTTCAACTCGCACGGGGTCGCGCGCTGGCATCGCGAAACGCGGGCGCAGGCTTCGGTAACGATGCAGGAGGCCGACAGCTCAGGCTGGCAGAAGCAGAACTACGCCAGCCGCCGCATGCTGGATGCACGGCTGCTCGCCGAGGTCGCGGCACAGAAGGCGCGCGACTCGGCGCATCCGGTTGAGATCGCACCCGGCCACTACACGGTCATTCTGGAGCCTTCGGCGGTGGTGGATCTCATTGGCTTTCTGGTCGCGGACTTCAGCGGGCTGGCATTGCTCGAGCAGCGCTCCTGTTTGAACCAGCGGCTGGGGACAAAGCTCTTCGGCGAAAACATCTCCATTGTGGATGACGTGAGCCATGCGGCGCAGACGGGCGCGGGCTTTGACGGCGAGGGCGTAGCGCGGCAGAAGCTGACGCTCGTCGAGAACGGCACGGTGGGCGATATTGCGATGGCACGCGGCACGGCGGCGCGCATGCGCAAATCGGAGATGGCAGCTGCGGCCACGGACTCGGGCGACGCGGCCTCGGTTGCAGTCCGGCTGCAGGTGGATGGGACCGGCCATGGTCACCCGCTGCCGAATGAGACGGGCGAGACGCCATCGAACATCGTGTTTCTGGTTGCCGACGAAAAGCAGAAGACGCGGGAGGAGATGATTGCGGCGACCGAGCGCGGCCTGCTGGTCACGCGCCTGTGGTATATCCGCGAGGTGGACGCGTACGAGAAGATCCTGACCGGCATGACGCGAGACGGAACATTTCTGGTCGAGAACGGGCGCATAGGCAAGGGAATTCGCAACCTGCGATTTAATCAGAGCGTGCTCGAGATGCTGCGCCGGGTGGTGGACCTGGGACGGCCGGTGCGGGCCTGCGGCGAAGAGGCGCTCGACATGGTAGCTCCGGCGATGCGCGTCGAGGGCTTCCACTTCACCGAGGTGACACGTTTCTAGGACGTCACGCGATTTTAGTACGGTGTCGAAGCCGGCGAATCCAGCTCCGATGGGTTGACCGAAAGAGCAAGAGCGAGGCGGGGCAGTTGCCGGACCATGCATGCGCAGGACAGGCAATAGTTCGTTACCTCTCTGCGGAAAACTTTCGTAATTTTTCACTCATAAAAAGTGGAGCTATGCTAGTTGACGTGAAAAATGATCCTACCAAGTTGCGCTGCGCGGTCCGCTTCCCGTTGCACCTCCCGGTTGCTGTAATGGGAAATCAGGGAGCGGACGAGGGCGTTACCGAGGACATCTCCGCCGCAGGGATTTTGATGCATTGCGGCCACGATTATCCGGTTGGCTCAACCATTCAGTTTTCCATATGCATGCCCGCCAGAGCTCTGGGCGCCGAGCACGACGTGCAGGTGCAATGCACGGGACGCGTGGTGCGCTGTACCCCGATAGGCGGCCGCAACGCGGTGGGCGCAATTATTGACGAATATCGCGTAGCTCATTAGACTGCGTGCTTACCCCAAATCAGGGAGCGTGAATGGCCGACGACGAGGTCAATTTGCCGTTGTCCAGCCCCAGCGAGCCAACTGCCGGCTCGTCAGGGACCCCGCAGGACGCAGCGAACGGCGCCGCGCATGCGATCCGGATCATCGTGGCGGACAGCGAGCCGATCTATCGGATCGGTGTGCGCAAGATCGTCGCGGTGGAAGACGACCT
>WNGE01001811.1_pt1 | contig 31335 bp, 24 predicted proteins | sample 5400651 | NCBI WGS metagenome assembly WNGE01 (sample SAMN13153370, study PRJNA577476) | soil metagenome | isolation source: 60 cm soil or saprolite under grassland replicate 2 | place: USA:California | collected 2016-06-15
ACCACCATGATCGCGAATGATTTGATAAACAATGGAGAGTCCCAATCCGGTGCCTCCCGTAGTTGAGGAGAAAGGCTCAAAGAGATGTTCCACCTGTTGCGGTGCCATTCCTCGTCCGGTATCGGAAAAGGCTATTCCCAAGCGGTTATGCGACTGATTTTGCACGCCGGCCCGTAAGGTACCGCCGGTAGGCATAGCCTGCAAAGCATTTCGCGCAAGATTCCAGAAGACCTGCTGGAGCTGTTCTGAGTCAGCGTTAATTAGAACGGGAGAAGCAGGAACTTCTGCTTCGATAGTTTGATTTTCTTTTACTTCCGCGCTGTGACGCAGCAGCGTGAACGTTTGCTTCAGTAATTCTCCCACATCGACCTTTGACTGAATGATTGAACGCGGACGTGCATAACTCAGAAAGTCACTAATAATCCTGTTCAGCCGATCCGATTCGCGCAGGATAATTTCCATGAGTTGTGTTTGCGAAGACTCGCCGGGCAGATCAGCTCGCAGCATTTGGATCGAGCCACGCATCGCCGCCAGGGGATTGCGGATTTCATGAGCGATTGAAGCCGCCATCCGGCCAATGGCTGCAAGCCGATCCTGGCGGCGTGAAGCTTCCTCGAGCGCACGTATGTGCGTGAGATCCTGAAAAGTAATCACTGTGCCTGTCGTTTTGCCTAATTCAGAGAAAAGAGGAGAGACACTAAAACCTAGCCGAAGTCGCAGCCCATCCGCAGTCAGGCAGTCGGCTTCGAAACGCGGGCTGGCTTCTCCCAGCGGTGCCAGGTCCATCGAATCGGCAAGGATTTGCTTAATATCTCCGAAGAAGATCGAGGCATCCTGACCGCGAACGTCCGCCTCGTCGTATCCGGTAATTTCTTCGGCGGCCGCGTTGAAAGAATAGATTCGACCCTGCAGGTCGGTCGTGACCAAGCCCGAACGGATCGACTCCACGATGCGCTCATGTAGCGCGCGCAATGTCGCTAGGGACTGCGCAGCAGCTTTAAGGCGAACGTCAGAACGCGATTGGCGTTCGGCCAGGCGGGCAGACAGTAGTCCCACAACCAGAAATGCAATGTCGAAAAGGCCGATCGACTGGAAGGTTTGCGCACGGCCGGCATTGAGTAAGTCCTGGGTAGGAAGCCGTCCCGATCCATTAAGGACGACCAGTGCGCTGGTGGTGAACGCAACGGCGCACGCTACCGACATCACTATCGCGTCTCGCGGACTGAGAAACAGACTTGAGGCGGCAATAACGACTATATAGAGCGCAATGTAAGGCGAATGAATAACATCGGTGGTCCAAACTAACCAGGTGACGAGGATGATATCGATAAGAAATTGGAATCGGACCTGAAAGACAAGCGCGCGAGAGAAGCGACGAAGAAGCACATAAAGAACGGTAAGACCACAGATAGCAACCAGCGCTGGTAACATTGTTGCCCAAGCCCGGTGACCACTTCCGCGAACCCAAATCGCGCGCGCGGAAAATAGGAAGAGCGCGGCGATGACACGCCCGAGGATCAGCCACCAAAGCTTTTGACCTAGCGAGTATCTTCGTACTATGTCGTCTTCCAGCATCATCGCTTTCCAAGCCTATCATAGAGCGCTTGCGCTGCGACAAAGTTTGCCTATGCTATGGGTTAACCGATCGGCTTCCAGCCAGAAACAATGAAACATTGGACAGCGGACGCGGAAAGGCATCTGCAACGTTAGTGGGATAGTTTTAGCGGACGAATCGACGGTCGAGAGGAGAGCCGGAACAACATCCCCAGAGATCTGCCTTAGGATTGCGCAATGACTACAGCTGGTAAGCAGACGAAAAGAGATTATTCTCGTGGAGACTCCGAGCCGCCAGCCGGGCAAGACCCAGAACTGCAAGAAGGACTTGACTACTATGTTGAGGATGGCTTGCTGGTTTTCACCTCCGCATTTCTACGGAAACGGGGTTACTGCTGCGACAGCGGCTGCCGCCATTGCCCCTATCAGAACCGCGAGATGAGCGAACGAGTCGGCGACTGAGCAGCTGGTCAACATCTAATCATCCTCCTACTAACCAAGCTTAGCCAACTCCTCAAGCTTTTCCTTAGCCAAGCGAAAAACTATCCAGTCGTTCACGGGCTCAGCGCCAAGCTTCTTGTAAAAAGCCATTGCGGGTTCATTCCAATTGAGGACTGACCACTCCATCCGCCCGCAACCGCGCTGGCTCGCGCGCCGCGCCAGGAAGGCGAGTAACTGCCGGCCTATTCCTAATCCACGGGCGGCTTGACGGACAAAAATGTCTTCAAGATACAAACAGGGTAATCCTGCGAACGATGTGTAGGTAAAGAAATAGATTGCGAAAGCCACCGGGCTGTCGTTTTCGTAAGCAATGATGGCTTCGACGTAGGGCTTTGGACCGAAGAGCGTTGCATGCAGCTTCTCTTCGGTGACCGACACTCTGTCCAGGCCCTCCTCGTATTCGGCCAGCTCGCGTATGAAAGTCAGAATTAGTGGAACATCCGCTTCAGTTGCGTCCTCAATACGAAGCGGCGCGCGTTGAACCATGCTCGATCCTCCTTTGCCAGGTGCCTAGCATAGAAGTAAGTTGTCTATTGCAGCAAACACCTGCTGCTCCGGAAAGCTCGGAAACGAGAATGTAATTTTGGCCGGAAAAATTGCGGCCAAAAAACGTGTTTGTGTGAGACTATTCGGGCTCATGGAAGGAATTGAGTTGGGGTACCAGGACTCGCCGGAGTTCAACGGCGGTGAGGGGATTCCGATGGAGTTCTGTAACTATATGGCTTACGACGTGGGTAGCGATTCGCAAAGCGCAAAACTGGTGCCGCGCGGATTACCTACCGGAAGACAGAAGAAACAGGAAGTTCGCCAACTCAAGCCGTGAACGTCTTAAGTCGGGTTGGTATAAGCTGGAGGAGGATTTTTGGATGCAATTGAGTACGAAGTCAAGGTTAGTCATAAGCCTTTTTCTATTGCTTACTATCGTCCTGATGTTGCCCTCGGGGCTTGAGGCTCAGCATACACAAAAGCCACCGCTTCACGGCAAGCATTGGATGGCAATTACGGGTAAGCCGCTCGCGGCCACAGCCGGATCAATGATTTTCCAAAAAGGCGGCAACGCGGTCGATGCGGCATGCGCGATGATCGCAGCTACCTCCACAATGTGGGACACACTTTCGTGGGGTGGCGAGACCCAGGCGCTTATCTACAATCCGCACACTGGAAAAGTAATCGGCATCAACGCGCTCGGTGTGGCTCCTTCAGGCGCGACTGCAGCGTTTTACAAATCGAAGGGCATGAAGTACCCGCCCGAATATGGTCCACTCGCCGCGGTCACGCCGGGCACGCCAGGCGGAATCCTGGTGATCCTCGCAGAGTTTGGCAAGCTTAGTTTGAAAGATGTGCTTGCCCCGTCCATCCAGTTGGCCGATGGCTATCCTATCGAGGCGCAACTAGCGAACACAATCGAGCGCGAGAAGAAGCGACTAAAAGAATGGCGTTACTCACGTGAAGTCTTGCTGCCGCACCTCGGAGAGAAACGCGAAGCGCCGGAAGCCGGAGAGATTTTCCGCCAGGCGGATCTTGCCGCGACATTGCGCAAACTAGTGGAGGCCGAACAGCAGGCGCTCGCTGCCGGAAAGAGTCGTAAGGATGCCATCTACGCCGCCTACGACCGCTTCTACAAAGGTGACATCGCGAGTGAACTCGCGCGCGGCGTGAAAGAAGAAGGGGGATTGATAACCACCGCCGATCTCGCAAATTGGCAAGTGAGGATCGAAGAGCCGGTCAAGACGAACTACCGCGGAATCGACGTCTTCAAACTCACACACTGGACGCAGGGACCGGCTCTACTCCAAACACTGAACATCCTTGAAAACTCGGATCTCAAGTCAATGGGTTACAACAGTTCGCGCTACATCCATACGCTTTATCAGGCGATGAACCTTGCATTCGCCGACCGCGACTTTTACTACGGCGATCCTTATTTTCCACCTGAAGAGCCGATACGTGGCCTGTTGTCAAAAGAGTATGCCAAAAAGCGGGCCGGACAGATTAACTGGGAACGCAATGACCCGGCCATACGTCCCGGTGACCCGTATCCGTTTCAGGGTCAAACTAATCCCTACCGCGCATTACTAGAGCAATGGACCGCTCCGCAAGTGACGACGACAACCTCGACGCCGGCGGCGACTCAGGACGTGGTTCGACCGAGTGGCCGGCTCTCTGCGGACACAGCTGACGATAACTTTAAGCGTTCCTTCTATGCCGGCACGACTTCAGTCGAGGCGGCAGACGAAGAAGGGTGGGTCGTTTCGGTAACGCCGAGCGGTGGTTGGATTCCAGCGGTGATCGCTGGGCGTACCGGCGTAGGGCTCAGCCAACGCGCGCAAAGTTTTGTAACTAACCCAGCGGAGAACCCTTTCAACGTGATTGAGCCTGGCAAACATCCGCGCGTCACATTGACGCCTACCATGGCCCTGAAGGATGGTAAGCCTTACCTTACCTTCGCTGTGCAGGGCGGTGACAGCCAGGATCAAAACCTTCTGCAGTTTTTCTTAAACGTGGTTGAGTTTGGGATGACCGTACAGGAGGCAGTCGAGGCGCCAAATATCAATAGCTTTCAAATGCGCAGTTCATTTGGGGAACACGAAACGCGGTCCGGACGCATACTTCTTGCCGATTCGATGCCGGCCTGGACTCGTTCGGAGCTGCGGAGAATGGGCTATGAATTGACTTTCGAGGAGCGCACGTCGGGTCCCATCAACGCAATCATGTTCGATGTGAAACACGGTACGATGTGGGGCGGCTCGAGTAACCACGGCGAAGACTATGGGATCGCCTGGTAGGCCGACATCCTTCATGCGACTATCAATCATGAGTCGCCTGATTTGTTCTGTTAGACGGCAACTCAACACAAAAAGCCAGCCTCGGCTTAAACCGAAAGCTGGCTTTGACTTCAGAAAGTGTCTGTATTTCTCTAAAACTAATCTTGCGGGAAAATGTTGACGCCTAGTGGCCCCCGTTGGACAGTTTTCCGATCAGGGTGAAGAGCGGCAGGTACATGGCGATCACGATCGAGCCGATTGTTACGCCGAGAAACGCGATCAAAATAGGCTCGATGAGCGTTAGCAGGTTTGCGATTGCCGCATCCACTTCCTGCTCGTAGAAATCAGCAATCTTGCCGAGCATCGCATCCAGGGCGCCGGTCTGTTCACCAATGCCGACCATCTGAGCCACCATATGCGGAAAAACTTCCGTGGCCTTCAGCGGATCGACAAAGCTTTCGCCCCGTTCCACTCCGGTGCGTACACTGATAATTGCTTCCTCAATGATCACGTTGCCGGCGGTGCGTGCCGTGATGTCGAGCGATTGGAGAATGGGTACGCCGGACGATAACAGGGTTGAAAGCGTGCGAGAGAATCGGGCCACCGCAATCTTCTGGAAAATCGAACCCAAAATCGGAATCTTCAAAAGGAGTCGGTCAATGATCTTTCTACCGCCAGGCGTCCTATAGTAAAAGCGGAGAGCCACGGCGAAAGCAATTATCGCTGCCAGAATCACAAGGCCTCCCCAGCCGGCGAGGAAGCTACTGATCCCAGTCACGATTCGCGTTGGTAACGGCAGCTGTTCACCGGGCCCAAGCAGGCCAAGAAAGATGTTTTGAAACTGCGGAATTACTACCACCATGATCACCGCAACCGCAACGATGGCAAGCAGGATCACCGCGACGGGATAGATCATTGCAGAGATCACATCCCGCTTCAGCTTGACGATCTTTTCGATGAAGGTCGATAGACGTTGGAGAATTAAGTCGAGGATGCCGCCCGTTTCGCCCGCTTCGACCATGTTGGAGTAAAGCTGGTCAAACACTCGCGGATGGCGTGCCATCGCTGCCGCCAGAGTGGAACCTTCCTCAACATCCTGGCGAACCTGTAGCAGTATTTGCTGAAAGTATTTGTTGTCTTGCTGTTGTGCCAAAATCTCCAAACACTGGACCAAAGGCAAACCGGCGTCAATCATCACGGAAAACTGTCGCGTGAACACCGAAAGATCTTTGGCTTTAACTTTCTTTCTGCCGCCAATCTTCGGAATTCCTATCTCGCGCCCTTTTTCCTTGATGGACGTGAGCGTGACCTGCTCGCGCCGAAGAATCTGTCGCAAAGCATCGCGATTGTCGGCAACACGTTCGCCAACGACAATTTCATTTAGCCTGTTTCGGCCTTTGAATACGTAAGTAGGCATAGCTAATAGCTCCAGAATCTAAGACTGCTTGTTGACCGTCGGTCGAGCGCCGATTGGCCGCCCCTGGGCGTAAGGGCTTGGGTGCGTTTTACTGCCGTTGACGGTATTTAGTCCGGATCCTCGCTCTATTAGTTCCTTTAATTCGTCAACATTGGAAGATCGCTGTAACGCGGTGTCGAGTGTTATCTGGCGTTTGTGATAAAGCGTCGCCAGCGATTGATTGAAAGTCTGCATTCCGTATTTGTCCTGTCCGGTCTGCATCATGGAGTAGATCTGATGGACCTTGTCCTCCCGTATCAGGTTTCTGATAGCGCCATTCGGAATCAGGATCTCAAGTGCCATTGCCCGTCCGGTCTTTTCTGCGCGCGGCAGCAGCGCTTGGCACAAAATGCCTTCCAGGACGAGCGAAAGCTGCGCGCGAATCTGCGCTTGCTGATCGGAAGGGAAGACGTCGATGATGCGGTTGATCGTCGAGGCGGCGGAATTTGTGTGCAGAGTAGCCAACGTCAAATGTCCTGTCTCAGCAATTCGTAATGCCGATTCAATAGTTTCCAAGTCGCGCATTTCACCAACTAATACTATGTCGGGATCCTGGCGCAAGGCTGTCCTTAAAGCCGCGGCGAACCCATGTGTATCAGCGTTGACCTCGCGCTGGTTTACTAAACAACTTTTGTGATTATGCAGAAACTCAATAGGGTCCTCGATCGTCAAAATATGCTCGCGACGATCACGGTTGATCTTGTCAACCATAGCAGCAAGTGTGGTTGACTTACCCGAGCCAGTTGGTCCGGTCACTAGAATTAATCCGCGCGGTTTGTCGCACAACTGTTTGACCACTGCCGGGAGGCCCAGGTCCTCGAAGGCTTTGATCTCATAAGGTATTGCGCGGAACACACACCCCACGGCGCCCCTTTGATTGAAGAGGTTGGCGCGAAAACGCGACAGTCCTTTCACACCAAACGAAAAATCCAGCTCGAGATTTTCTTCAAACCGGTGCTTCTGTGCATCGGTTAAAACGGAGTACGCCAGCTGCTTCGTATCGGCGGCACTCAGCTGCCGATAGCCATCAAGCGGCCGCAGATGCCCATCCACGCGAACCTGTGGAGCGGAGCCTGTAGTAATGTGAAGATCGGAGCCACCAAGCTCGGAGAGTTTTCGCAGGAGCTCTGAGAGCGAGATTTGGGGGGCCGTATCGGTTAGTGACATCGAGCTGCTCCTGAGAAAATAGAGGTTTTTGCGTGGGAAAGAATCTGGATTCGAACAGTGAGATCTCAGCGATTCGCTCTATCGATTTGTGGATTGTGCATTGGAACTGGGGCTGACACTGAGCGACGACAAGAACTTCTCGCCTTCAGCGGCCAGACTATCTGAAAACTGTAACGGTGTATTTAAAGTCAGGCTGTAGATTTTGCCGTCAACCTCAGCGAAGTAAAAGTTCCACGACTTGTCGGGAGTTCGGCCGTCGCTGGGAGTTTGAGCAATCACAACGAAAACTCGCGCGCCATTGACCCGTCGTTCGTAATCGTTAATTACCCAGCCACCAGCATTGATCATCTTATCGATCGCAATCCGTCGTAAATCTGAAAAGGAAACGCCTGCAAGCATGGTGCGTTGCTCTCGTTGCGTCAGGTATGCAGGATTCGGACGGCTGCGTGCAACGACTGAAAGCGTGGCTTGGCTCGGAACGTTGGCACCACTTTCAGTTCGAAATCTAACCTCGCCACCATTCGCGAGGATGGGATTGTTCCAACCGGCTGGCAGTTTAGGAAGCACAACTGTGGCAACGCCCGAGTGGTTCGAGCTGACAACAACTGGTCCGAGTGGCGCGTTGCGATGCGCGAGCGCTGCCAGACGGCGTAACCTCATGCGCGCGCGGTGGCGTCGCCACCAGGCGCGCGAATGACGTCGATAGCGGCGGTGCTGCTGTGCGGAGGAACTTTGACGAATGCCATGGGCCGTAGAGCTGGCGAAGGGAAGCGTGATCCCGACTAAAACCAACATCAGGAATGATAGAGTGATTGTGCGCAACATATTGCTCCTCTTTCCGTTAAGCCACCGTCTCGCGGACCACTTCCTCGAGTGTGGTTAATCCGGCGCGAATTTTTTGCAGCCCGGATTCGCGTAGCGTAATCATGCCGTCTTCAATCGCTTTCTTTCTCAACTCCAGCGAAGAAGCGCCGATCAAGATCAGTTCTCGAATTTCATCGTTGACTTCCATCACTTCGTACAGACCAATTCGTCCCTTGTAGCCCGTGTTGTTACACGTCGAGCAGCCCTTTCCTTTATAGGTTTTGAGGACCTTGGCATCCTCCGCAGTAAAGCCCACTTCGATAAGCGCTTCTGGAGGCGTCGGGTGCTCGCGCTTGCAATCTTTGCAGACGCGCCTGATAAGTCGCTGTGCCTGAATGAGGTTTACGCTCGTTGCCACGAGGAATGGTTCAATACCCATATTCATTAGCCGGGAAATTGTTGATGGAGCATCGTTGGTGTGCAAAGTTGAGAGTACGAGGTGGCCTGTCAACGCTGCTTTGATCGCAATTTCTGCAGTTTCGAAGTCGCGAATTTCACCTACCAGAATGATGTTCGGATCCTGGCGGAGGAAGGCGCGTAAGGCTGCGGCAAAGTTCAAACCAATCTGCTCTTTCATTTGGACCTGATTGACGCCCATTAGGTTGAATTCAACCGGATCTTCGGCCGTCATGATGTTGGTTTGAACTGTATTCAGGGACTGAAGTGCGGAATAGAGCGTGTTGGTTTTTCCGCTTCCGGTCGGACCCGTGACCAGGACCATTCCGTAGGGCTTTGAAATATTCCGCTGAAACTTAACCAGCGATTCAGGTTCGAACCCAAGCTTCGTCATGTCGAGCATCAGGTTTTCTTTATCCAGCAGACGAAGCACAACCTTCTCGCCAAATAGAGTCGGCAACGTGGAGACGCGAAAGTCCAACTCACGCGATCGAGCGTCAACCTTAACCTTTATTTTTATTCGCCCGTCCTGTGGCAGGCGCTTTTCAGAGATGTCGAGTTTCGCCATGATTTTGACGCGGGAGATTAAGGCGTCACGCATCTTTAGCGGGGGGCGCATCACGTCATACAAGACACCGTCGATACGGAAACGAATGCGAAGCTCTTTCTCGTAAGGTTCAACGTGAATATCCGATGCTCCACGCCGCAAAGCGTCCACTAAGAGCACATTCACCAGTCTCACGACAGGAGCGTCTTCGCTAATTTTTGAGAGCGTGGTAAGGTCGATCTCCTCGTTATCTTCAAGTACCTCGACGTCTTCCGTCCGGTCTGTGTCGAAGTCAATCGTGTCGAGCGAGACAAGATCGGCATGCGTAATGCCGCCATTGCTGGCTTTGGCCGCTGCCGCATCGAAAACGACTTCTTCCACTGCTATTGACGACAGCTCAATTTCTCGGGAGGTCCCGTAGTACTTTGAGATGGCTTGTTGAATACTTGCCTCCGCAACTACGACCGGTTCGACGTTGAGGCCCGTCATAAATTTAACGTCGTCCATCGCAAAGACATTGGTCGGATCGACCATTGCGAGCGTGAGACTGGCCCCGACGCGAGAGAGAGGCAGGACGGAGTACTTCTGCGCAACTTCTTGAGGAATGAGGTGGAGGACTTGGGGATCAATCTGGAAAAGGTCCAAATTGACTGAGGGAATACCGTATTGTCGCGAGAGCACGGCGGTGATCATGTCATCGGAGACCAGACCCAACTTGACGAGGTTAAACCCCAGCCTACCGCCATGCTCGCGCTGATAATCCAGTGCCTCACGCAGATGTTGCGGGCTGATGAGATTCTCCCGAACGAGAATTTCGCCTAGTTTTACCGACATTTGTACCCCGGTGCTGAGATATCTAAGAGATGATCCACGAGATGGGCCAGTGATCCTGCGAGAAAAACTATATGCAGAATGGGAGTTAGGACTACGGCGGAACGGTGCGCTAAACACCGTTGGGCAAGCATAGTACAAGTTGATCCACGGCGATGTCAAGACTCAATTTTTTCGGACGAATCGCCAAGAGACAGTAAATTCCTGAGTGTTCAGAACAATAGACTGAGCAGGAAATCCAACAATGGGGAGCAGTAAAACCCAAGCGCGGCTATCTAATCCAGCTTCGGGAAAAAAGGAAAGGCCGCGCCAGGGATCGGTTCCCAGTGCGGCCTTTGCTTGATAGTCTTTGGGTGCTTCTTTTCGCTTATGGACGCCTAGTCCGGCGCACTGGCGCTGTCTTCTCCGGTTTCACGTTCGCCTGGTCCTTTAGCGTATCTAGAATTGCTTTGGCATCTGCCTTTAGTGGGTCAGTATCCGGAGCTTTCTCGACAAACTTGGCTAAAAAGTTTGCAGCCTCCTGATACTTTGTCTTGTCGCTATTGATCGCGCCAATATTGAAAAGAATCTGGCCCGATCGGAGCAATGCATTCAGGTCATCGGGATTAGCGTCGAGAATCTTCTGATACTGTATGAGAGCCTGATCAAATGCATTAGCATCAAACAGCATCTGAGCTAGATCATGTTCGGCCTTTGCCTTTTTCACCGGATCCGTCTCGGCAGCAATGTATTCCTGATATGCGGTTACACCTGCTTCTGCCTTACTCGGGTCGACCTTGACCACAAAGAGACGAGTAGCATCGGCCCTCGCCATAAGCGCAAAGTACAAGTTCATCTTAGCAGCGTTAACCCCGGCTGGATCGGCCGGAGCTGGCATTGCCTTTAACATTGCGACAGCCTTGGCACCCGATTCGCTCGCCGCCTGCCAATCCTTTTTTGCGGCTTCGATTCCGGCCGTTTTTGCTGCGTCATCCTTAGATTGAATGGCCGCATTATATTTCTCGACTGCGCGGGCACTTAAGGCCATGGTCTTGTTAGTCAAGAGCGCCGGTGCACCCGGATGATCGGGATCGGCAGTTAGACCTTCGTCAAACTGCGCGATCGCTGCATCATAATTCTTGGCCTTAAGAGCTTCGTTCCCCGCTTTAAAAGTTCGCTCAATTGTCGCATTCGATGTTTCAACTTTCTTGTTGGCCGCCTCTATCTCGGCATTCTTTTTCATAATTTCCGCACGCTTGGCTTTGTCTGCAGCGGACTCTCCTCCAGATGTCGCGCCAGGTGTTCTTGCCATTATCGTTTTTATATCAGCGCGCGTGAGACGTTTGCCATCACCGGGCGCCAATTCAATCTTATAGTCCTCGTCTCTTCCCGCCTTTACACCCGGCAGGTAATAAGGCTGCGCGCCGGGCATACTAACGGAAAGAGTATAAGTGCCCTGAATAGGCAAGCCGGCATGCACAAACTCGCCTTTCTTATTAGTCTTCAGCGTAAAATCACCAGATAGGTCCATTCGGAACACGTCAACGATAGCGTCAGCCGCCGGTACGACTGAGCCATCAGCTTGTTTCAGAGTTACGTGTCCGCGAAGCTGGCCGTTCTGTGCGGAAACCAGCAAGCTGGCCGAAAAGACGAGAGTTATACTGGCGAGGATTGGGAAAAAGTATCTATGAAACATCTAAGATTCCTCCAAAGAGAATGACTAGGTAACTTCGAATTACGGGAGAGCCATAAGATGCTTTGGCTCCGCTTCCGGTTGTAATTTGCTGACTAGAAACAAGCTAACGTTAATAAGCAAACCTCTTACTGTCAAGCAGGTATGGAATAGGATCCGTGATACCCGCAGCGCGAAAAGCACGAAGACGAAGAGCGCACGAATCGCAATCGCCGCAAGCCTCTTCCGACTGGCTATAGCACGACCACGTAAGTTCAAAGGGCACACCGAGTTTTTCACCGAGTTTCACTATTTCCGACTTATTCATTGCGATGATGGGAGTTTTGATCTGAATTACGGTTTCCGGTTTTGTGCCCAGAGTTATCGCTTGCTGAAACGCTTCATAAAACTCGGGCCGACAATCCGGATAACCTGATGAATCTTCCCCGACCGCGCCGATATAAACGTAGGTTGCGCCGATCACCTCAGCCCAGCTCGTCGCGATCGATAAGAGATGGGCATTCCTAAACGGCACGTAGCTCGTTGGTATACCGTGGGCTGAAAGATTTGCTGATGTGACGGCGACGTCCTGATCAGTTAGTGATGAGCCGCCGATCTTAGCTAAGTGTTCCAGGGAAATAGCCAGGCGTTTTTGGACGGAATAGTGATCAGCAATCTGCTCAAAGGCACGTCGTTCACGGTCCTCTGTACGCTGACCATATGAAACGTGAAGGAAGGCAAGTCGTTCCGCCTCTTCATTGGCAATGGCCGCGGTTACACAAGAGTCCATGCCGCCCGACACTAGGCAAACGGCAAGGCCCGACCGAGCCTTCTCAGGTTTGGCTAGTTCGGAAATGTCGTAGGCTGCTTCGTTATGTCCGCCCATTAAACTCCGCGTGCCTCGGGCCCCCAGATGTACTTGTGCAGTTGCAGTTGCATACGCACATCAAGTCCACTGGCAGACACCCATGCCGCCATCTCTTTCAGGTCCACCGCGTTCCAGGCGGGTGAAATAAGAACGGCACTCGCCCGTTTATCGAGCTCGTAACGTCTGATAATTTCCAGCGCGTAGCTCCAGTCCTCGAAGTTGGCGATCACAAACTTCACTTCGTCTTTGTCCGCGCGCAAGCGCTCGAGGTTTGACCAATGGTTACGTGCTTCTTCCCCTGAGGCCGGACATTTTATGTCAAGAATGACTATGGCTCTGGGATCAAGGTCTCCAGTTGAAACGTAGCCTCCCGTTTCCACGAGCACTTCGTACTCTTCGGAACACAAACGTTCGATCAAACTAAACGCCTCACGCTGAGCCAGCGGCTCGCCCCCGGTTACTTCCACAAGTTTACAACCAAATGCGCGCACCTGCTTCATCACGTCATCGAGCGCAAAATATTCGCCCCCGGTAAACGTATATTCACTATCGCACCATACGCAGCGCATCGGGCAACCAGTTAACCGCACAAAGGTACAGGGCCGACCCGCATGGGTGGATTCGCCCTGAATAGAGCGAAATATCTCAGTGACTCTCAACATGGAAACACGAATCTCAGCTGGCTGAAGCGCGTTTAGCTTATGGCGCGGCAGCCTAAAAAAGCCTATGACCGTCCTCTTGGTGGTATCCGCTGTTCACGGTTATTAAAAGTCGAATCTAGCCCCTCGGGCTAAGACGTGTCAAAGTTAGTTGTTAAAGAGCACACGTGCGGCAACTTGAAATGCTACAGGACATCAAAGCTTCCGGGTGAGCGACAGATGCTTAGCCCGACGTGATAGCATAAACATCGTAGGCGGTAGGCGAAAAACCCCATGAGTCTCCAGTGAAGCAACACATACAGCCAATCGAAAACGTTTTTACTGAAGGTGCCAATCGTTTGCTTGCGCGCGCCGAAGACTATTATTCATTAACCGGCGAAACGCTGATATCACGAATTAGGGCAACTGTTGACAAGTATGTTTTGCGTGATGACCCGCAGGCGCCAACGGAAGTGGTACGGGACTTCATTGACAAACTCCAGGCGGATGATCTTTGCCTCATCGTCGCCTGCGAACATGGAAATCAAAAAGCCTGGAGCGAGCTGGTTGAGCGCTTTTCTCCAACTGTCCGATCAGCCGCGCGCGCGGCAAGTTCAAGTGAAGAAGCAGCAGAAGATCTGGCACAGTCTATCTGGGCAGAACTGCACGGATTGCGTGTTCGAGAGGATGGAAAGCCGGCAGGCAAACTTGCGTATTACTCCGGACGTGGTTCGCTGGCCGGCTGGCTGCGAGCGGTTGTGGCTCAACTTGCGGTAGATCAGCACCGAAAACAATCGCGGCTGGTTCAGACTGAAGAAGACGCTGATTTTGATCGGATCATTCAGAGTGGTCAGGAGGAGACTATCTGGTCTGGGCACGGCGAAGTTGTCAATCCAGAACAGGAGATTTCCAAAAAACTGGCCGGCGCTGAAATGGAAAAGGCTTTAGCCTCATCGATCCAACAACTTTCCGCTGAGGACCGCTTGTTAGTAAAGCTTTACTACTTTGACGGTCTTCGTTTGCGCGAGGCTGGGGCGGTGCTTGGTGTTCACGAGGCGACCGCAAGTCGCCGCCTCACGCGCGTTCATGCTGAGCTACGGCAGCAGGTGGAGCGCATTCTGGTTGAGGAAGAAGGTTGGACTAAGCCCGAAACCGAGCAGGCCTTTTCCGAGATAGGCCTTCATCTCGATGGTGACATCGAACCATTACTGACAACCGAAAGTATTCTAATGAAGAAAGAAAATGAGATTGCAGGATAAAAAGTAGATATGGAGGATCTTTCGCTAATGCGTGCCGCGCAAGCAAGCACGTTCGGAAGCGTTCTCTAAACGGCAGAGAATTACGCCAGATGAAACAAACTAGGAACAATCCGGTCGATCTATTGCTGCGGTCTCTTGCGAAAAGGCGGCATAAATCGTCATGGCAGAACGGGTCGAACTCCGGGGATGGCAAGGCGACCTTTTCCGACCATCTCGATGCAGACGAATTAAACTCTTACGCAGAAAGCGTGGCGCCCGCCTCTGCGCTCGCTCGCTACACTGAGCATCTGGCTGAATGCCCTGCCTGCCGCGGAATCATTGTCAGTTTGACTCAGGCGACCGGCATCGCGGCTCGTGATGAAGTTTCGAATCTAAAAAGTGGGTTAGGCTTTTTTCAGAAACTAGCCGCGCTCTTTTCGCCCGCCGTTTTACGTTTCGCAGTTCCGGCCCTCGTGCTGATTGCTGTTATAGGGATCAGTTTGCTGGCACTAAGGCAACCGCGTCGGCCTGAATTGATTGCCCGGAATCAACGCGCAGATTCGTCGACGTATGTCGCTCCAACTAAACCAACTGAATTGCCGAGTGCACCAACCAATCAAGCGGCGCCTGCAACACAAAAGGGAAGTGACTTGGTTGCGACTCCCAACGCGAGCAAAGAAATAGATAGCCTCAAAACCGATAAGACTGGCGCCGGTGGAGGGGCGGGTGTCGTCGCTGCCAAAAGCGCGGCGAGTGCGCCAGTAGCAAAAGACGCGGACCAACCCAGGACCGTCGCAGGCTTGTCAGAGGTGAGGCCATCATATGCTCCCGAGCCTAAAGCAGCTGCTGCCCCGCCGCCGAGAGCGTCCTTGAGCGATGCCGGCTCAATCGCGCTTGAAAAAGAGCAACCCGCGAAGCGTGAAGAACAGGAGCGTCAGCGAGACGATATAACCAGGAGTCAGCCGAATGCTGAACGCGGACCCAATCGTTCTGCAGTTCCAAGGATGGGGGGTCTGGCTGCGCAACGAACGGAAGTGCGTACGGCGCGCCAGGCAGGACCGAGCGCCTCGGACAAGAAAAATAAGGGTACTGAAGTTGAGACTCACACGGTCTCAGGCCGACGTTTCGTACGCGAGGGCGATGCGTGGGTTGATACCGCTTATGAATCACCGCGGGCGACGGTTAAGGTTGTGCGAGGCTCGGAACAATTTCGCGCGCTGGTAGCTGATGAACCAGGCCTCGGCACTATCGCTCAACAGTTAGAGGGCGTGATAATAGTTATCTGGAAAAATCGAGCCTACCGAATTCAGTAATTGTCCGCAGCGAGACCATACTTCCGAAGCCGGCTCATACGCTGAAGGACAGAAATTCCTGGCTTGGTATCGCATTGCCTCCCGAACATCTTGCGCATCTTGTAGGTACCCAGAGGCGCGACCCATTTCCGTCATGGTTGTCTAGTGGTACATTAAGGGCATTATTTGTAGGAGCCGGCAACGATCACTTTGGAGGTGCTATGTACTGTCCATCATGTGGTAACGAGATCTCAGTCGAACTTAAGTATTGCAACCGTTGCGGTGCTAATTTGTCTGTAGTCGCGACGGGCTACCCCACGCCGGTCAAACCGATGAAGTTAAGCTTTCCTGCGATCATTTTGGGATTAACAGTGACAGGCGGAATTGGGATCATATTCGGCGGCGCAAGCAAATTGGCGGAAATGCACCTCCATCCTACCGCGATTGCCTGGATAGTCATCTTCAGTATGGCAACCTTGTTTGGTTGCACAGCTCTAATACTTCGCTTCTGGTTGAAGGTATTGTCTTTAAATCGAGAGTCATATCAACTGCAACATCAGATTCAGACCCCCATGCAGATACCTGCGCCACGCCAACAATTTCCGCCGCGTCTCGAACCAATGCCGAGCGTAACCGAACACACCACACGCACGTTTAGCCCAGCTTACAGAGAACGATCTGAACCTGGCACGCGCTAGGAGTTATACAGTTGCACTGCCCCCTTGGATATCACAGCTCCGACTAAACCCTTCTGCGAGCCATCGGCGTCAGCTATCGATCACCATAGTTGGAATCCCCGTTTCGCTACAGCCCCCGGTTTTGATGAGCGGAGAGGAATTTAGTCAACCATCCGCTGTCGCGGTGCGTCTAAATTTATCAGCAAAAAAGATTGGATTCAGCTGTTTCGGTTAGTCAAATAGGAAGCTACGTCATGAAATATAGAAGTTGCCACTTAGGTTATTCGATCGTCCGCCGTTTGGCCGCAATGCTCACGATCGCTGCTTTTTTTTCCGCCACCTTTGGAGTTGCCGCCACTGCAACAAATTCGCAAGCTAATCGACCGATTACACGTCTTACTGAGGATCAGCGAATACTGCACGCTCTAAATCGGCTGGGCTTCGGCGCCAGACCCGGGGACCTTGAGCGCGTGAAGGCGATGGGCCTGGAGAATTACATTAATCAGCAGCTCAATCCGGAAAAAATCCAGGATGCAGTAGCCGAAGCGAAGATCAAAGATCTTCCCACGCTTTCAATGACGACAGCGGAGTTATATGAAAAATATCCGCAGCCCGGTCAATTCCTTCGGCAGCTTCAACGACGTGGCGATCTGCCGGCTGACTTGGCGGCGGCACAGAAGAATAGAACCAAAGACGCGGGTGCTATTCAGGGGGCAAAGCAGCAGCCTCCACAACCCGACAACGGAGCGATGATGTCTGGAGACGTCCGGGCGAAAAACGAAGACGCCGCGAAGAATGAAGCCGGCGCGAAAATAGATCCGCCGGCAAGGGATAACGAAGAGTATCGCCGAGCCATTCGTGAATACTATATGCAAAATGGCTTGCAATTGCCGCAGCGGATCACTGGCGAGCTGCAAGCCTCGCGAATTTTGCGGGCGGTCTACAGCGAACGTCAGTTGCAGGAAGTGATGGTCGACTTCTGGACCAACCACTTCAACGTATTTGCCGGCAAGGGCGCCGATCGTTGGCTGCTGGTTTCCTACGATCGCGACACGATCCGTCCCAACGCGATGGGCAAGTTTTCAGATCTCCTGCTGGCCACTGCGCAGAGCCCGGCAATGCTTTTCTATCTCGACAATTTTCAGAGCGTCAGTCCCAACGCTCAAATGGGCGGCGGCAATCGTCTGCGTGCGCAACGAGGTCCACTGGCCCAACTTCTGATGGGTGGCCGCGATAACAATCGACCGCGAGTCAGGATGAGTAACGATCCGCAACAACAGCGACCGCAGCAACAGGCGCGGCGCGGGATCAATGAAAACTACGCGCGCGAGTTGATGGAATTGCACACGCTCGGAGTCGAAGGAGGCTACACACAAAAAGACGTGCAGGAAGTTGCGCGTTGCTTTACGGGTTGGACTATCTTCGCGCCGCGCGGCGGCGGAGCGGCTGCAGTGGCAACGATGAACCGGCCGCGTGCAGATATGTTACGTGAAAATGCCGGCAAGTTTTTCTTCAATCAGCGCGCTCACGATGACGGCGAGAAAGTTGTTTTGGGCCACAAGATTCCTTCAGGCGGCGGGATCCAAGATGGCCTGATGGTCCTGGACATTCTTGCGCATAATTCCGCGACGGCGAAGTTCGTAGCGACGAAGCTGGTACGCCACTTCGTGTCGGACAATCCTCCAGCGGCGCTCGTCGATCGCGTTGCGGCCACATTTACGAAGAGCAACGGCGACATTCGTGAAACGCTGCGAGCGATCTTTTTCTCGCCGGAGTTCAACGCTGCCGAGGCTTATCGCGCCAAGGTGAAACGTCCCTTCGAACTGGCCATCAGTGCTATTCGGACCCTGGGCGCCGAGACCAACGGCGGCCCGCAACTGCACCAGTGGATTGCACGCATGGGCGAGCCACTTTACGGATTTCAAACACCCAACGGTTATTCGGACACGGCCGAAAGCTGGGTTAACACCGGCGGTCTCCTGGAGCGTTTCAATTTCGGACTGATGCTGGCCAGCAATCGCATCCCTGGAACACGCGTGGATCTGAAACGCTTTGTCGGAAACGCGGCCGATGAGCAATCTCTAAGTCAGACGCAGATTATGGAACGGTTCCTAAATGTAATCGTCGCCGGAGACATCACTTCCAAAACTAAAGATGCGCTGCTGAGGCAATTCAATGAACGGCCAGCGCTGGCGGTTCCGGCAATGTCTCCGAAAACAGCGACGGGTAACGATCATCCTGCAAGCGGGATGTTGGATGGCCAGCCGCCCGGGAGCCAGGCTCGGCCGCGCCAGCAACTCGCGCGCTCTGGTGCCAACATCACAGATCCGGTAACCAGGATAGTGGGATTAATATTGGGTTCGCCAGAATTTCAGAGACAGTAAAGCCCGTTACTATGAACGTAGACCCGGTATTTTGAACTTTGAGCTTTGTGTTTTTGATCCAGACGAGTAACGAAAAGAATGCAGAATACCGAAGCACGAAGCACGAAGCACGAAGTACAAAGCACGAAGTACAAAGCACGAAGTATAAAGCACAAGGTTTTTGAGTTATGAATCGAAGGTTTTTTATTAAGTCCGGGGGCGTCGCACTTGCCAGCTTTGGCTTGATGAATGTAGCGCCATCATTCCTGCAACGCACTGTCCTTGGTCAAAGTCGTGAGCGGACGACGGGTGGCCGTCGTAAAACGCTGATCGCGATTTTTCAGCGCGGCGCTGTCGACGGCTTGAACATGGTCGTGCCTTACGGCGAGCATGCCTACTACGATTTGCGGCCATCGATCGCGATTGCTAAGCCCGAGTCAGGGAATGCCGAATCGGCAGTCGACCTCGATGGTTTCTTTGGACTGCATCCTTCGCTGGCGCCCTTTAAGTCGATGTGGGATTCGAAGCGTCTGGCCATAGTTCATGCCGCGGGTTCGCCAGACAACACGCGTTCTCACTTTGACGCCCAGGATTACATGGAGTCGGCAACGCCGGGCGTGAAGGCAACTGTCGACGGGTGGCTCAATCGCTACCTGCAAAGCAAGGCAGATCCTGAACGTAGTCTCTTCCGCGCCGTCTCGATGACGCAGACGATGCCGCGAGCCCTACAAGGCAAGGCACCCACTTTGGCAATCTCAAACCTGGCTGACTTCACCATCCGCGCCGGGCAGAGTTCTGCCAGCGTCCAGGGCGGATTTGAAGAAATATATGATCAGACGGTGAACGACGTGTTGGGCGGAACGGGGAAGGAAACTTTTGAGGCAGTTAATTATCTGAAGAAAGTTAATCCGGCTCAATATCATCCAGAGAATGGCGCGCAGTATCCGCGTACGCCGTTTGGCAATTCGTTATTGCAGATCGCCCAGTTGATCAAGGCAGGCGTAGGTCTGGAAGTCGCTTTCACGGATATCGGCGGTTGGGACACCCACGTGAACGAGGGCAGCGCGCGCGGGCAGCTTGGCAATTTGCTGCAACAGTTCAGCAGCGCTATTGCCGCACTCTATGCGGATCTCGGCCAGCGAATGGACGATGTTGTGATTCTGACGATGTCGGAATTCGGCCGCACCGCTCGCGAGAATGGCAATCGCGGTACGGACCATGGGCACGCTAATGCGATGTTTGTGGTGGGAAACAGCGTTCGCGGTGGTAAGGTCTACGGTCAATGGCCGGGGCTCAAGGGCGATCAGCTTTATGAAGGCCGCGATCTCGCATTGACGACAGACTTCCGCGACGTCTTTGGCGAAATCGCTCGACGACACCTGGGAACCTCAAACCTGCAGACAGTGTTTCCCGGTTACGCGGCGAGCGAATCCAGGTTCAGAGGGTTTCTCGGATAGAAGAGAAGTGATGAGGGATGAGGGATGAGGGATGAGGGATGGTCACGAATCCTCATTACTCATTATTACTCATCACTCATCACTCTTCTTTTACCATCGTAATCGGCCAAAGCGGTTGATGAAATAGAGCATCACTACTGCAATGAAAGAAACGATGATGGCGAGCGTGAATGCTTCGTTATCGCGTCCGGCCTGAACAGCGTCATAGATAGCTACAGAAGCAGTTTGCGTTCGGCCGGGAATATTGCCGGCAATCATGATGGTGACACCAAAGTCGCCTAAAGCGCGTGCGAAGGCGAGAGCCGTGGCGGCGAGCACACCACGCGAGGCTAATGGCAGCGTAACGCGAAAGAAGATCATACGACTGCCGAGACCGAGCGTACGTGCGGCAGCTTCAAGTTCGGTGTCGACGCCTTCAAAAGCAGCGCGAAGACTTTTAGTTACCAGCGGCAGCGCGTGGATAGTGGCGGCGACGATAGCGGCGCCTACCGTGAAAGTCAGACGAATACCCATCCGGTGGTAAAGAAACCCACCCAGTGACGAACGTGTACCCAGTAAAACTAAAAGGTAATAACCCAGCACAGTGGGTGGCAAGACCAACGGCAAAGTAATAAGTGAATCGATTACGTTGCGTCCGGGAAAACGCTTTCGCGCCAACAACCAAGCCAGCGCCGAACCTGCCACCAGCGCGATCAAGGTCGCCGCGCTGGCTACGGCAAACGACAACTTGATGGGAAACCAGTCGATGTTGCTCCCGAGGTCCATTTGACTATTTTCGCTTCGCCGTGACGGCAATGATTCGTAGTGGCCCACCACTACCGCCTTTGATTTTCATTGGTAGGGCTATCACCGAGAATCCTGTGGCGGGAAGCTTATCCAGGTTGGCTAGGTTTTCAAACGCCGGAATGTCGCTGGCGAAGAGTGCGCGATGACTTTCAAAGAGCTTGGATTGTCCATAGTCAATGCTGGCCGTGTCGAGGCCGATAGCCTTAATATTTCTGTTTTGACTTAGCCAGCGAGCCGCATCCGGGTGGAGACCAGGGAAGTGAAGATTTGCGACTGCGCCAGCGCCGCGCTTTTCAGTACCGAGGTATTTTTTTCGATCGGGGTAGAACTTGCCGAATCCAGTGCGCAGCAGAACTATCGTTCCCGCGGCTATTTTTCCATTTCGTTGTTCCCAATCCTTAAAGTCGCTTTCCGTAATTAGGTAATCGGGGTTGCTGTCACAATGTTTTGTGACATCCACAACGATGCCTGGCCCTATGAGTTGCTCGAGCGGAATTTCGTCAACGGTGTTTCGTCCTTTGGCGAAGTGGACTGGTGCATCGATATGCGTTCCGCCGTGCTCGGCCGCAGAATATCTGTAGGCTGAATAGTAGTAATCCTGTTCGGTAGTACCCTCAAAGTCCTTTTCAAGATGGAACGTTTCAGCCGTGGGCCAGTAAACGGTCGCGGAATCGAATGCGTAAGACAAATCAACAATGGTGCCCGAAGGAAAACCGGCGCTGCGCCGCTGGGCATCGGCTATGCCGGCTGCAAGCCCAGCGATCAACCCAAGTGAAAGCAGAGAGCTAAGCCATTTCATCACGAATCCTCCTGTTAGCTGGTTGACTGCAGGTTTAAATTGCATCGCGCATGTTAGCGCAGGATTATGGCGGATGCATTGAAATCCTGAAACACGCACATATCGGAACCTGGAGTGACAGCGACGGGTGTCAACTATAGCTGTTGAGAGTGGCAGGGCCGGCAAGCCGAGCGGCCCTTTCGCCATCGCTTCCGGGTCTGATTACGGAAGTCTGGTTAACACGTCGGCTTACAGTTACAATCCCGCTGCTCCGCCATCCTGCTAGTCGAACAACTCGCTTCGGAAGGTTACCCGATGATTGACTTCAGCATTTCCCCCGAACTCGAACGGACGCGGGAACACACCACCGCCTTCATGGAGGAATTTGTCTATCCAAACGAAAACAAGATGGTGGAGGACGAAGGTCTGCCGGCCGAGCTTAAAAGTGACCTGCAACAACGAGTGAAGGCACTGGGGCTTTGGGCGCCAAATCTACCGCGCGAATGGGGTGGGATGGGAATCGGTTACATCGGCCAGGCATTGATCAATGAGATCATCGGCAGATCCGTTGTCGCTCCGCGTCTATTCGGCAATGCCGCGCCAGATGCTGGCAATGCTGAGTTGTTGCTAGTCGCCGCGACGCCGGACCAGAAAGAGCAATACCTCCGCCCGCTGGCCGCTGGAGAAGTGCGTTCATGTTTCGCAATGACGGAACCCGAAGTTGCCGGCTCCGATCCCACCGGTCTGCGCACAACGGCCGTGCGGGATGGCGACGATTGGCTTATCAACGGCCACAAGTGGTTTACCAGCGGCGCCATCGGCTCGGCATTCGCAATCGTGATGGCTGTCACTGACGCCTCGGCAGACTCGCATGCCCGCGCCAGCATGATCCTGGTCCCGACAGACACTTCAGGTTTTAAGGTTGTTCGCGCCGTACCCGTGATGGGCTCGGGAGGCATCGGCGGTCATTGCGAGGTTCGCTTCGAGGACTGCCGTGTGCCTCTTGCGAATCTGCTCGGCGAGCCAGGACAAGGCTTCAAGTTGGCGCAGGCACGACTCGGCCCCGGCCGAATTCAACACTGCATGCGCTGGATTGGCGCTGCGCAACGCAGTTTTGAAATGATGTGCGCCTACGCGCTAAAGCGAAAATCTTTTGGCGAGCCGCTTGCGAAAAAACAGACCGTGCAAAACTGGATTGCCGACTCGGCCGCAGAGATTAAGGCCGCCCGCTTGATGACGTTGAACGCAGCCTGGAAGTTGGATCGTGGCGATGATGCACGCATCGAGATCTCGCTGATCAAGTTTTTCGGCGCCCGTGTTTTGCATGACGTGATCGACCGCGCAATCCAGGTCCATGGGGCGCTCGGTTATTCCAAAGATACGCCCCTGGAAATGTTCTACCGCGATGCGCGCGCCGCGAGAATTTACGATGGGCCTGATGAAGTTCATCGTCAGGTAGTAGCACAGCGCATACTCAAAACGTTCGCAGGCATCTCTTAGCTGCCGAAGTGTCCAACCCTTTGGATTGCTGACGGATGATACTCAAACTTGTAGTCGCAAATTACAGTGATCGAGTTTATGACGGTTAGTAGTGACAGCATAGAGATAAGAGCCGGCGAGGAGTTAGATACCGCAACCCTCGATCGTTATTTACGCAAACGTCTGGCTGCTCAATGTTCTGAGTTTGATTTAACCTTACCGATTAAAATCGAACAATTTCCCGGCGGACATTCAAACTTAACTTACCTGGTTCGCTACGGCGATCAGCAATTCGTGCTGCGTCGTCCGCCTGTAGGTCCCGTGGCGCCGACAGCGCACGACATGCCGCGCGAGTACAAGTTGCTTTCAGTCATCAACCCGCAGTTTCCGCTGGCGCCCAGACCGGTGCTGCTCTGCGAAGATGTATCGATCCTCGGCGTGCCGTTTTATTTGATGGAACGTCGCCACGGGTTCATCGTGCGTTTCAAGGTGCCCGACCAGATTGGCGAGAATCCCGGCTTACGCCGGCGGCTCAGCGAGACGAGTGTTGACACATTGGTCGCGCTCCATGCGGTTGATATTCAAGCGACCGGAATTGTGAGCATAGGAAAACCGGAAGGCTTCATCACCCGTCAGGTGCGCGGCTGGGCCGATCGCTGGCAGCGCTCGAAAACTGGTGAACTTCCGGATATGGATCAAGTAATTCAGTGGCTCGTAGATCGAATTCCGGCCGACTCAGACAGCGCCACCATAGTTCATAACGACTTCAAACTCGACAACCTCATGTTCGCTGATGACGACCCGTCACGTGTCGTAGCAGTGCTGGACTGGGAGATGTGTACCGTGGGCGATCCGCTGGTTGATGTAGGGCTTGCCCTTACCTATTGGACCATGCAGGGAGGAAGCGAAGGAGCGGCAAATCAGAATAGTTCATTGCGTACGCTCACTAGTGGGCCGGGTTGGATGACGCGCGAAGAAATCATCGAACGATATGAAACGAAGACCGGCCGCGATCTCTCTCGCATCGCTTTCTACGAAACCTTTGCGCGCTTCAAAGTCGCGGTGGTGATTCAGCAGATCTATTTTCGCTACGTGCGGGGTCAGACTCGCGACGAGCGCTTTCGCAATTTTGACGGATTAGTACGAGCACTAACAGCAGAGGCACTTGGGTTGGCGCAAGAATCAGGAATTTGAAGGTAGAGGCTGGGAGGGATCGGAAGAGCGGGGGCAAGCCCACCTTCCTGACCTCGAGCTCAACTGTGTTGAGTAGGCCATGTTAGCTTTGAAAGGCTTTCAGGGAGAACGAAAATAGTCGACTCGGAATGTCTACAGGTTGGGAAGGCGGGCTTGCCCCCGCTCTTTGTATTTAGCCGCTCTCTCAAGTTTTCAGTGTAAGCCATTGAAACAGTTAAAAACTCCGGCAGTACAAATTCTGCGCTTCGATTCGCTGCCTTCGACAAATCTCGAGGCGGCGCGCCGGGCCATCGAGGGCGCCGCGGAAGGTCTCTGCGTGGTCGCCGCTGAACAGACAGCGGGTCGTGGTCGGTTGCAGCGGGAATGGGTCTCGCCGAAGAGCGCCGGGCTTTATTTCAGTATCATTCTTCGCCCAGGGTTCGAACTGAGTGGTTGGCCGCTGCTCACGTTGATGGCGGCCATTGCCGTGCATGACGCGTTGCTTGATTCGTGCGCGCTCAAGACTGATATAAAGTGGCCCAATGATATCCTCGTCAATGAAAAAAAACTGTGTGGCATTCTTGCGGAAACGGTTGAGACGCCTCTTGGCCGTGCCGTCGTAGTAGGCATCGGCATTAATCTGACCTCCGGCTCTTTTCCCGCAGACCTTTATCGAGTTGCCTCTTCAGTAGAAAGCGCCACTGGCAAGAGTCCGGATGCGGAAGTTATTCTGGGAGCTTTGGTCCATGCGCTGCTAACGCAGTACCAATTGCTACAACATGATGGCGGGCCGGAAGTGATTGTCGGCGAATGGTGCGCGCGTTCATCCTATTGCGAAGGCAAGCGAGTTCGCGTTATCGAAAGCAATCGCGCTCTCGAAGGGACTACACGCGGACTTCAGTCGGATGGAGCATTGCGTGTGGAAACAGAGGACGGCGACATCCGAATTATTAGAGCTGGAGATGTAAGTGTCGTTCGACCGTGTGAAATCATCGGTCCGAATCGAAGTTGAGATCTTTAAGGTGAAATCATTTCAACCACCCTGCGAAGCATGCGAACCCATTGAAAAGGCGAGTTCATGTCAACCGGAAAGAGAATAGTTCTTTCAACTTTCGGCTCGTTCGGTGATATTCATCCGTACATAGCTATCGCTCTCGAACTGAAGGCGCGCGGCCACTCGCCGGTGATTGCCACGTCGGAAGTGTATAGAGAAAAAATGGCGGCTCAAGGTATCGAGCTTCATCCGGTGCGTCCGGACATTCCCTCCTATGATGAGCCGGATGAGCTCAGCAGAGTCGTTGCCAAGTTGATGGACGCGAAGGGCGGCACAGAGAAAGTTATCGAGTTGCTTACGCCGAACCTTCGGGATATTTATGAAGACCTCGATGCCGCCGCAGAACAGGCGGATTTGTTATTGACCCATCCGTTGCCGCTGGTGGGCCCAATCGTCGCGCAGAAGCGATGCTTGCCCTGGGTGTCGAGTGTGCTGTCGCCAATTTCGTTCTTCTCAGCATATGACCCGCCGGTCCTGGCGCAGATGCCCGCGCTTTATTACCTTCAACGCCAGAGCGTTGGTCTCAGTCGTCTGCTTTATCACATTGCTTCCTTCAGGCTGGAAAAGCTGATGCAGCCGGTCTACCGTCTGCGGGCGGAGCTCGGACTGCCGCGCGGCGAGCAACCGCTGCTTGCGGGGCAACACTCCCCGGTGCTGGTGCTGGCGTTATTTTCATCGGTACTGGCCATGCCGCAGCCAGACTGGCCACCCAACACGCAGGTTACCGGCTTCGCCATTTACGACCGCCGCGACTTTTTTGGTGAAACTGAAATACAGTCGGCACTAAAGAAATTTCTTGATGAAGAGCCGCCGCCAATCGTCTTCACACTCGGTTCTTCCGCGTTCTGGGTGGCGAAAAACTTTTATCGCGATTCGATTCAGGCCGCGCAGGCGCTCGGCCAAAGAGCGTTACTATTAATAGGTCATGTCCGCAATCTACCGACCGAACCTTTGCCGCAAGGCGTCGCCGCGTTTGAGTACGCGCCCTTTAGCCAGTTGTTGCCGCGGGCGCGCGCTATCGTGCACCAGGGTGGTGTCGGCACCACTGGACAAGCGCTGCATTCTGGCCGCCCTGTCTTGATTGTGCCTCACGCGCACGATCAATTCGATAATGCGGCTCGGGTTGTGCGCCTGGGTTGCGGCCGCATGATCGCGCGACCACGTTACAATGCTAAGAGGCTATTGAAGCAGTTCTAAACGTCCAAACCGAACCGGACCTCGATTATGTTGTTAGTCATTGATTCTGGAAACACAAACACTTCGCTTGGTGTTTTTGATGCCGACGAACTCGTTGCGCACTGGCGCTTGACTACCGCTCGCTCGCGAACAGTGGACGAGTATGGCGTTCATGCTCGGAACCTTTTTGAGTTAGCTAATCTGGATTTTAAGGCCATCGATGCGATTGCCATCGCTTCAGTTGTGCCGCCGCTAAACTACACCCTGAAGATAATGGCGGAGACCTATTTTCATCTGACCCCGCTCTTTGTGGACCACATGACCGACACCGGACTAACCATCCTTTATGAACCTGCGTCAGACGTGGGAGCGGATAGAATTGTGGATGCGGTCGCGGCAATTAAGAAGTATGGTGCGCCCTGCATAGTTGTCGACTTTGGCACGGCCACAACCTTCAATGCGATTAATCGAGCTGGGGAGTATGTTGGTGGCGTAATCACGCCCGGCATCATGATTTCGTCTGACGCGCTATTTGAGCGAACGGCGAAGTTGCCTCGCGTGGATATCAGGCGGCCGCAAAAGGTGATCGGCTCGTCAACAATCAGCGCTATGCAGTCGGGACTCTATCATGGCTTCATTGGACTGGTCGACGGAGTCTTGAGGAAGATGATTGAAGAGATTGGCAGTGCGCCGCGCGCGGCACGGGTTATCGCTACCGGCGGCCTCGCTTCGCTAATTGCTACCGGATCCGAATTCATCGAGCTGGTGGACGACACCTTAACGCTAGAAGGCTTGCGTTTAGTTTACGAACGCACGAGCAGTCCAAAATCCAATGTCTAAAGTCCGACGTCCGGAATTGAAACGGCATTCGATTTTTGGCGTTAGACATTGGACATAGAACGGGACTTTGGACATCGGCCGTTGAACTATTTCAATTACTTTACCGAGATCGAAGACGCATTCATTCGCCGGCGTGCAAAGCATCTGTTGCTCAGTCCGATTGATTGGGCGCTCATCGAGAGTTGGAAAGAGATGGACATCCCACTTCATGTCGCGTTGCGCGGCATTGAAAAGGCTTTCGATTCCTGGGAATCCAGGCCACGCAAGCGTTCGGTTAAGAGTTTGCTCTATTGCCAGGAAGAGGTCGAAGCTCAATTTGCGGAGTGGCGCGAGTCCCGCGTGGGTGCGGCTCACGAACCGAATCAGGATCAAGAAGACCGTGGCCAGCAGGGTAGCAAGAGTGAAGACTTGCCGTTTTCCCGCGCGGCAATCCTTGAACATCTCCAACGAGGTCGATCAAGTTTGTTAGATCTCTACGCCGCTCGCCGAAAGGCAGGCGAGGACGACCTCACAGATGCGCTCGTGAGAGCAACCGCTCTCCTTTCAGAATTGCAAGACGACTTTGCGGCATCTGGATCACCGGACGCGCAAAAACTCGAGCAATCGCTTTCGGGCTTGGAGCGGATGTTAAGTGACGCCATACGTTCAGTGACGAGATCTGAACTCATCTCCGCGATCGAAGGTGAAGTGATGGATCAATTGAAGCCCTACCGCAGACACATGGAAGCGCCAGTTTACCGACAGACGTTTGATAACTTGTTGCTGAAGCGCCTACGCGAGCAGTTTGGCGTCCCACGTCTCAGTTTGTTCTATCTTTAATCGTTGGAGTATTGGCGAGCGTATCGCGACAACGCATTAGTTAGCTCGAATAAAGCGCCGTCACTGCTTTTTTCTGCCGGCGCATTTCAACAAACGTTCCCCCAAAAGGAGATTACTCATGGCTGAAATGACTATCAGACGCTTTGGTGTTTTTTCGGTGGCCAAGATGCAGGCCTTGCTCATGTTCGTGATCGGATTGCTGATTGGAGTGATCTACGGGCTCGTATTCATGATCTTCGGCGCCGCGATGGCGGCGATGATGCCTCAGAGTGAAAGCCAGGCGATGGGAGGCGTCGGATCCGTGGTGGGCGGGCTGATAATAATGGTTGTGTTTCCGGTCTTGTATGGAATTCTCGGTTTCATCTTCGGAATTATTGGAGCACTAGTCTACAACCTCGCCGCGGGTATCTTGGGGGGAATCCAGTTTGAACTGGAAGGGACCGCTCCAGCCTACGCTCCGCCGCCGCCTCCCCAGCAATGGGCGCGCTAACGCTCGTGAAGAGAACTGGCCGCAGATTACGCGGATGTTCGTGGATTAGACGAAGACAAAATTGACGTACGTATATGTCTGTATTCTGTTCGGTCTGATCTGCGAATATTGCCTTCATTTGCCGCCGGTTTTTGACCGCAGTATGACAATGGTTGGCGAAAAAGCGAGGAACGTAGAAGTTGAAATTGAGCGCCTTTTGCCCGGCGGCGTAGGCTTGGCGCATACGGAGGACTTGACCCTGTTCGTCTCGCTCGCGGCGCCCGGTGATGTTCTGCGCGTAAGAATTGATCGGGTTCAGGGCAAGATTGGATTCGCCTCGGTTGTTGAGGTTCTGAAACCTTCCCCGGTCCGCGTGGAACCGCCGTGCCCTTATTTTGGCCGCTGCGGCGGGTGCGACTTTCAACAGCTAACCTATCAGGCGCAGCTCGATGCAAAAGTAGAAATCATTCGTGATTGTTTGCATCGGATCGCGAAGATCGAGGCTCCGTTAAACATCGCGATGCATGCCTCGCCAGGCGAGTGGCGCTACCGGGCGCGCGCCAACTGGCAAGTTAACTCCGCCACCAAACTTCTCGGCTACTTCGAGCGTGGCTCTAATCGCGTTTGTGACGTGGAATACTGTGCTGTGCTCGTTCCGGAGCTGCAGGAGACCCTGGAGCACGTGCGTCACGAGATTCTTGCGGGTGCTGCCAGCCAGCAACTAAGAGCCATCGACGCAGTGGTGGGTGATGAAGGAGTATCGGTGGCTCCGCCGCTTGCCGGTTTCAAAACAGGCATTGTCAGCCGAAGTATCGGAAACGAAAGTTATTACTTCAGTGCGGAAGCTTTCTTTCAAGTGAACCACGAATTGCTCGCGCCCGTGATCGCCGAAGCGTTTGGAGACGCAACAGGACAAACCGCTATCGATCTCTATTGCGGTGTGGGACTCTTCACGCTTCCGCTGGCGCGCCGATTTGAGCGAGTTACCGGCGTGGAAGCACATCCGCGCGCCGCCGACTTCGCGCGGCGCAATGTCGAATCCGCCGAACCGCCCAGTAGCACGACCGTGAGGGAGGGCGTGGAGAATGGGCTTGAAGTAGGCGCCCCGACAACTGCAACCTCCAGGAATATTAGATTGGGCAATGTGCAAATCGTCACGGCGCGAGTGGGCGATTGGTTGAGCCAGCACTCTCGCTCATTTGGTCCTGTCGATTTCTTGCTGCTCGACCCGCCACGCACAGGCTGCGAAAACAGAGACATCGCCGGCATAGTCGCGCTTCGTCCTGCGCAAATCGCTTACGTCTCGTGTGACCCAGCGACGTTAGCGCGCGATCTCAAAAAACTCATTGCCGCCGGATATTCCCTTGACTCTGTGGGCGCATTTGATATGTTCCCCCAGACTCATCACGTTGAAACCGTAGCGCGCCTGTCGAATAGACAAGCTTAGGGCGACGTCAGTCAGTTACCGCTAGCCGCTTATCCGTTAGTAACCGATAATACCCTCCGCCGCGTTTAGTCACGCCATGCAGCATACTGCTTTCGCGCATTTCGATGTTCGCAAACATGAGGCAGAGGCGTTGGCCGCTCATCCGTTGGCGCTGCTTGCGACCGTTTTTGCGTTGGGTATTCTCGGCGCATTGTTTTTTGTGATTCCAATTTGGCTTCTCGTTATCATCAGCACGTTAACCACGCTTCTAAGTGCTGCTGCAGGCTTCAAACGAAAGAAAAGCCTGGCCGTTGTGTTTGTGACGCTCGCTGTATTTTTTCTCGGCTCGACACTGGCGGCAATCGAAAAGAACAACGTTCCAGCCATCCAAGTAAGACATTTGCTTAATCAGGGAAAGATTGGAGTTGGTGAACCCGTCGAGCTGACCGGAGTGTTGGAACAGGATCCGGAAGTTGGGGCCGAGCGGTTGTATTTGTTCTTGAGAGTTCAACAGGTCAGGTTTAGAGAGATTGAGCGAGAAGCATCCGGCGAAGTCATCTTGTTTGCTCCAGTCTCAGGAGAATCGACTCAACGAGAGTTCGATCAGCTCGATCTTCGTTATGGTGCGCGCATTCGTGTGATGACCATGCTCGAGCGTGCTGATAGCTTTCGCAACCCAGGCGTCTCTTCATTCACAGAGTATCTTGACCGCAAAGGCTACGAGGCCACCGGCTTTGTAAAGAGTCCTTTGCTTATTGAACGTTTGGAAAATGAACGCGTTTTCCTGCCGCTCGCGTGGCTTTACGAATGGCGTCGCAAACTCCAGACAGAGATTGATGTGCGCTTTTCAGCGGAGACAGCAGGCGTGCTTGACGCAGCTCTGTTGGGGAATCGCCATAAACTTTCGCGTTCAACCTCGGAAAGGTTTCGTGAAGCCGGAACCTTCCACGTGCTCGTAATAAGTGGCTTGCACATCACTTTTCTCGGTGGTCTTGTTTTCCTAATCGCGAGGCGATTTACAAAAAACACTGGCTTGCAATTCGTCTTGGCAGTCACGGTGTTATGGGCCT
>WNGE01002335.1_pt1 | contig 31332 bp, 23 predicted proteins | sample 5400651 | NCBI WGS metagenome assembly WNGE01 (sample SAMN13153370, study PRJNA577476) | soil metagenome | isolation source: 60 cm soil or saprolite under grassland replicate 2 | place: USA:California | collected 2016-06-15
CGTCGCCGCCACCGCCGTCGCCGCCACCGCCGTCGCCGCCACCTCCACCACCGCCACCTCCACCACCGCCACCCTCGCCCTCCCCGGTGCTCTCCCCGCTCCCCAAGCGGGACGCCAGTCACATCCCCTCGGTCCCACCGCCGCTCGCCTCCGAGAAGGACGGCGGCCTGCAGCCCGCCGAGGTGCGCCACAGCTTCTTCCGGACGATGTTCGAGTCGGTGGCGCGCCGCAGGCCGGGCTTCCGCGTGCCCAAGTTCGGCTACGAGAACTGGGTCGGCTTCGCCGCGGGCCCGTTCGGCTTCTACGACGTGGCCTTCACCGCCAACGGCGCCGTGCGTGCCGGGGTCTACCTGGACATGCAGGAGCGCACCGCCACCAAGCGGCTGTTCGACGACCTGTTCGCCGAGCGCATGGCGATCGAGACCGCGGTCGGCCGCATCCTGTCCTGGGAGCGGCTCGACGACCGGCGCGCCTCGCGCATCGTCGACTACCGCGAAGTGCGCGACCTGGCCAACCTGGAGGAGCAGTGCCTGGCGGCCGAGTGGGCCGCCGAGGCGGTGGTCATGCTGATGGACGCCCTCGACGCCCGGCTGCGCTCCACCGCCCAGACCCTGCTCTCGCGGGTCCAGGGCGGCGTGTAGCCCGGAGGTGAAGACCTTCGAGTTCGACCTCGCCACGGCGATCCTGCCGACCGCGGAGGGCTTCAGCGCCACCGTCGACCCGGGCTGGACGATCGGTAGCCGCCCGAACGGCGGCTACCTGCTGGCGCTGGCGACCCGGGCGGCGCTCACGGTGACCGGGCAGCCCCACCCGCTGGCGGTCAGCGGCCACTTCCTGGCGTCACCCTCGATCGGTCCGGCCGAGCTGGAGGTGCGGGCGCTGCGCAGCGGCCGCTCGGTGTCGAGCGCCCGGGTGACCCTCCTGCAGCAGGGTCAGCCCCGCCTGGAGACGCTGGTCAGCGCCGGCCGGCTCGAGCCGCGCGCCGAGCCCGAGTGGCGCGCGGACAGCGGGCCGCCCATGCTGCCGCCGCTGGACGAGTGCATACCAGGCCAGGCGGAACTGCCCGGCGGCGGTATGCGGGTCGCCATCCTCGAGCGGCTCGACCTGCGGCTCGATCCGGCGACCGCTGGCTGGGTCTGGGGCAGGCCCTCCGGCAGGCTGGAGGTCCGTGGCTGGGTGCGCTTCCGCGACGACCGGCCGCCCGACCCGCTCGGGCTGCTGCAGGCGGTGGACGTGCTGCCGCCGGCCACCTTCGAGCTGGGCATCATGAGCTGGGCACCGACCGTGGAGCTGACGGTCTACCTGCGCGACCTGCCCGCCGCGGGGTGGCTGCGCTGCGCCGCGCGCGGGCGGCTGGTGCAGGGTGGCTGGTTCGACGAGGAGGTCGAGGTGTGGGACCAGCGCGACCGGCTGGTCGCCCAGTCGCGGCAGCTCGCCGGCGTCAGGCGCTAGCGCGATGGCGGCGACTCCGCGTGCCGGGACGAGCGCCCTGGTGCGCGCCTGGACCGGCTTCGCCCTCGACCTGTACCGGCAGCTCGGCGCGGGCGAGGAGAACCTGGTGCTGTCGCCGTCGAGCGTCGCCACGGTGCTCGCCATGGTGCTGCCGGGCGCCCGTGGCGCCACCGCCGACGAGATCGGCGCCGTGCTGCGCGCCGACCTGCCTCCCGTGCGCCTGGCCGAGGTCGCCGCCGCGCTCGACAGCGGCCTCGCCGAGCGGGCCGCCGAGGACGAGCTGGAGCTGCGCATCTCCAACTCGGTCTGGGCGCAGGCCGGGCTCCCGCTGCGGCCGGAGCTGGTCGACCTGCTCACCGGCGCCTTCCACGCTGGCCTGCGCCAGGCCGACTTCGGGCGCGACCCCGAGGGTGCCCGCCGGGCCGTCAACCGCCTGGTCGCCGAGCAGACCGCCGGCCGGATCACCGGGCTGTTCGGCCCGGGGTCGATCTCCGTCGACACCCGGCTGGTGCTCACCAACGCGGTCTACCTCGAGGCCCGCTGGCTGGAGGCGTTCGACCCCGGCGAGACCCGGCCAGAGCCCTTCCACCTGCTCGACGGCGGCCGGATCGAGGTGGACATGCTGCACCGCGAGGCCAGGCTCGGCTACGCCGAGGGCGACGGGTGGCGCGCGGTCGGGAGCGGCTTGGCGGGGCGCTCAGGCGGCTGCGGCCGCGGCAGGTCCGGCTCGCGCTGCCCAAGTTCACCTTCGACTCGAGCCATGACCTGCGCCCAGCGCTGGTGGCGCTCGGCGCGCGGACCGCATTCACCGACGCGGCCGACTTCTCTGGCATCAGCGAGGCCGAGTCGCTGCGGATCGACCAGGTGGTGCAGCGGGCCCACGTCGAGGTGGACGAGCGCGGCACCACCGCCGCGGCCGCCACCGGCGCCAGCATGGTCCTGGTCAGCGTGGCCGTGCCGCGGGGCCTGGTCGAGCTGCGCGTCGACCGCCCCTTCCTGTTCCTGGTCCGCGACCTCGACAGCGGCCAGATCGTGTTCCTCGGCCGCGTCACCCGGCCGTAGCCTCAGTTCCGCAGGTTCTCGAAGATGCCGGCGGCGCCCATGCCGCCACCCACGCACATCGTGACCATGCCGTAGCGGGCGTTGCGCCGGGCCATCTCGGCCAGGAGCTGGATGGTGAGCTTGCTGCCGGTGGCGCCCATGGGATGGCCAAGGGCGATCGCGCCACCGTTGACGTTCACCTTGTCGAGGTCGAGGCCGAGCTGGCGGATGACCGCGAGGCTCTGCGAGGCGAACGCCTCGTTCAACTCGATCAGGTCGACGTCGTCCAGTTTCAGGCCAGCCAGCTCGAGCGCACGGGGGATCGCCACCGTCGGCCCGACGCCCATCACCTCGGGCGGGACCGCGCCCACGGCGAAGGCGACGAACCGGGCGAGCGGGTCGAGGCCGAACCGCTCGGCACGGCCCTGCTCCATCACCACCACGGCCGCGGCGCCGTCGCTGCGCTGCGAGGAGTTGCCGGCGGTGATGGTCCCGCCCTGCTTGAACACCGGCTTGAGCTCGGCGAGCGCCGCGGCGGAGGTGTCGCGGCGCGGTCCCTCGTCGCGCGCGAAGGTGGTCTCGTCGTGCCGCTGCTCGCCCTGGTCGTCGACCCAGTCGAGGGAGACCTGGAGCGGGACGATCTCGGGGTCGAAGCGGCCGGAGTCCACCGCCTGGGCGGCCAGCTGGTGCGACCGCAGCGCGAAGGCGTCCTGGTCCTCGCGGCTGATGCCGTAGCGCTCGGCCACCACCTCGCCGGTCAGGCCCATGCCCATGTAGTACTCGGGGTGCCCGCGCACCAGCGCGGGGTTGGGCGAGAAGTTGGCCGCCGGCGCCGGCGCCAGGGACATCGACTCGGTGCCGCCGGCCACGACGGTGGTCGCGAACCCCGCCATGATCCGCTCCGCGGCGCTGGCGATGGCCTGCAGGCCCGAGGAGCAGAAGCGGTTGACGGTCTGCCCGGGCACGCTGGCCGGCAGCCCGGCGCGCGCGGCGGCGAGCCGGGCGACGTTCATGCCCTGCGCTCCCTCGGGCACCGCGCAGCCAAGGATCACGTCCTCGACCTCGGCCGCCTCCAGGCCGTCCGCGCGCTTGACCGCCTCGGCGATGGCCGCCGCGGCGGTGTCGTCGGGCCGGGTGGCGCGCAGCGCGCCCCGCGGCGCCCGGCCCACCGCGGTCCTCGCTCCCGCGACGATGACTGCCTGCTTCATGGTGGCTCCTCTCAGTTCCCCTGACGCCTCTCAGTTCCGCAGCGGCTTGCCCGCCGTCAGCATGTGCTGGATGCGTTCCATGGTCTTCTGCTCGTGCAGCAGCTCGACGAAGGCCTCGCGCTCCAGGGCGAGGAAGTGCTCCTCGTCGACCCACTGCGGGGCGGAGAGCTCGCCGCCGCACAGCACCCGCGCCAGCTTGCCGCCGATCAGCACGTCATGGTCGCTGGCGAAGCCGCTCCAGCCCAGGGTCCGCACGCCGATCTCGAGCGCGGCCAGGGTCGGCAGGCCGGCGGCGTAGACCGAACGCTCGCGCAACGGTGCCTGGTAGCCGTCGGCGAGCGCCAGGACCTCGTGCCTGGCGGCATGGAGCAGGTGGTCCGGGTGCAGCACGACGCGATCGTCGTCGCCGAGGAAGCCCAGCTCGCGCGCCTCGACCGCGCTGGTGGCCACCTTGGCGGTCCCGATCGTCTCCAGCACGCGCTGGACGAACGGCAGCGGCGGGGCGCCGTCGCCGGCGCGCATCGCGGGGCTGACGATGCGGCGCACCAGCTCCTTGCAGCCGCCGCCGGCGGGGAGCAGCCCGACCGCGGCCTCCACCAGGCCGATGTAGGTCTCGAGCGCGGCGACGACGCGGTCGGCGTGCAGGCAGATCTCGGCGCCGCCGCCGAGCGTCTGGCCGTGCGGCGCCGCCACCACCGGCTTGGAGGCGAAGCGGAACCCCATGAGCAGGCTCTGCAGCGCCAGCGCCCCCTCCTTCACCTGATCGTAGGCGCCCTGGTAGGCGGCCATGCCGACCTCCGCGAGATTGGCGCCGACGCAGAAGTTGCGCGCCTGGCTGGCGATCACCAGCCCCAGCCACGGCCCGGCCTCCAGCTCCTCGAGGGCACGGTGGCCCAGCTCCAGCACGCCGGCGTCGATCGCGCTGGCCGGCGAGTGGATCTCGAGGCAGAGCACGCCGTCGCCGAGGTCGACCAGGCTGGCCGAGTCGTTGGCGGCCACCTGGAGACCCTCGGCCTTGAGGTGGTCGAGATCGATCGCCCTGGGATCGCGCGGCACCGGCGCGTACCTGCCGCTGACCGGGCTGTAGACGTCGCCGTCCGAGTACAGGCGCTGGTTGCCCGCCGCGAGGAAGGCCCGGACCCAGCCGGCCACCTCGATGCCGAGCCGGTCCATCTCGTCGACCGCGCGGCGCACGCCGATCAGGTCCCAGGTGCGGAAGGGGCCGGCCTCATGGCCGAAGCCCCACTCCATGGCGTGGTCGACCTCGAGCAGCGAGTCGGCGATCTCGGGCACGCGGCGTGCCGCGTAGGCCAGGGAGGGGAGCAGGGTGTCGCGCACGTAGCGGGCGCCGCGGTCCTCGTCGGCGCGGTCGAGCAGCAGGCGCAGGCGCGCGCCCAGGTCCTCCCGCTCGCGCGCGATCGCGACGATCGGGAGCCGCGGCCGCTGGCCGGGCCGGTACTCGAGGGTGTCGCTGTCGAGGTCGACCACGTCGAACACGGTCTCGCCGTCGCGCTTGTCGCGACGGTAGAAGCCTGCCCCGGTCTTGAGGCCGAGGCGGCTCGCGGCGAGCATCCGCTCGAGCTGCTCGGGCACGCGCAGCAGCTCGCGGGACTCGTCGTCGGGGACCAGCTGGTAGAGGTTGCGCGCCACGCCGACCGCCACGTCCAGGCCGACCTGGTCGAGCAGGCGGAAGGTGGCGGTCTTGGGCCGGCCGACCAGCGGGCCGCTGAGCGCGTCGACCTCCTCGACGGAGTAGCCGTGCTCGAAGGCGTAGCGCACGTCGTGCATGGCGGCGAAGCTGCCGAGCCGGTTGGCGATGAAGTTGGGGCTGTCCTTGGCCACCACCGGCCCCTTGCCGAGCACCTGCTCCACGAGCGCGCGCGTGCGGTCCAGCACCTCGGGACCGGTGTCGGCGGTGGGGATCAGCTCGACCAGCTTCAGATACCGTGGCGGGTTGAAGAAATGAGTCCCGAGAAATCGGCGACGGAATTCCGCGGAACGGCCCTCGGAAATGGCGCTGAGCGGTATTCCGGAGGTGTTGGAGGTCACCAGGGCGGTCGGCTTCGCCACCTTCTCGATTCGGGCCATGACCTCCTGTTTCGTGGCGAGGATCTCGACGATCGCCTCGATTGCCCAGTCGGCGGCGCCGATCCGGTCGAAATCGTCCTCGAAGTTGCCCAGGCGGATGCGCTCGGCCAGCCTGGGGCTCGCCAAGGCCGCCGGGCGGGCCCTCACCATCCGCTCGAACCCGGCCCGGACGATGCGGTTGCGCACCTTGGGATGGTCGAGGGTGAGGCCGCGAGCGCGCTCCTCCTCGGTCAGCTCGGTCGGCGCGATGTCCAGCAGGTCGACGTCGAGTCCGGCGTTGGCGGCGTGAGCGGCGATGGCGGCGCCCATGGTCCCGGCGCCGAGGACGGCGACCCGGCGGACCTCGGACGTGGCACCGCGGACGGCGCGTGGCTGGCTCACTGGCTTCCTCCCACTCGGCTCCGTACTCCTGGTAACAGTACCGCAAGGATTCGGCGGACCGATCGGGCCCCGCGGTGCGTGGTGCGGAGGTGGCGCCAGATGTTAGGGTCATCGTGAAATCGGCGCTGCGAGAGGTGCCGGCCTATGGATGCCGACGTACGGCTCACGCCCGAGGCCATCAAGAGGAAGGCCTTCAAAAAGGTCCGCCGCGGTTACCGCGTCAGTGAGGTCGACCAGTTCCTCGGGAAGGTCGCCCGGGATGTGGCGCGCCTGCAGGCGCGCATCGCCGGGCGCGGCGTCGTGCTGCTGGACGAGGAACCGCTGATCACGCCGCCGCAGGTCAGGGACAAGACCTTCAACGGCGCCTGGTACGGCTACGCGATGTTCGCGGTCGACGAGTACCTCGACGTGCTGGTGGACCGCCTCGAGCGGCTGCACCGGGCGTTGGCCGAGGCGGAGCAGTGGCACTCGGCGCGCCGTGCGCCGCTGCAGCCTCCGCTGGCAGCGCTGCGGCAGCTCCCGTTGCCCGAGGCGCCGCCGCCTCGGCGCCCGCTGAGCGCCCACGACGTCGCCTCCAAGACCTTCAGCTGGGCGCCGCACGGCTACAGCCTCGACGAGGTGAACCAGTTCCTCGGTCGCGTCGCCGTCGAGCTTGCCCGCGTCGCCGGCGACCCCCTCGGCGGCCACCCGCGCCTGAGCTCGCACGACATCGCCTCCAAGCGCTTCACGCTGCTGCCGCGCGGCTACGCCATGCACGAGGTCGACGACTTCCTGGCGCAGGTCGCGGCGCAGTTCGCCGAGCGTGAGAGCGGCTGGAGCAACGCCGAGCTGAGCTGAGCCAGGCCCGGGAAGAGCCTGGACCGCAAGCGCCTGGACCGCGCACAAATGGTACGGTGAGCACGGAATGCCACGACCTGCGACTTTCGGCGCATGGATGGAGCTGCGGCCCGGCGGCGGGCGGCAGCCCGATCCTCGCTGCTACGCCGAGTACATGGAGGAGGCGGTGCTGGTCGAGCAGCTCGGCCTCGACGCGGTGTGGGGCAGCGAGCACCACGCTGTCGAGGACGGTCACCTCTCGCAGCAGCTCCCGTTCCTGGCCGCGGTGGCGGCGCGGACCTCGCGGATCAGGCTCGGCACCGGCGTGCTGCTGCTGCCGATGTACCGGCCGCGGGACGTGGCCGAGCAGGCGGGCGTCGTCGACCTGATAGCGGGCGGCCGGCTGCTGCTCGGCTTCGGCGGCGGCTGGGTGGAGCGGGAGTTCGACGCCTTCGGGGTCGACCGCTCCCGGCGCGGCCGCCTGCTCGAGGAGAAGGTCGCCTACCTGCGGCGCGCCTTTGCCGAAGGGGTGGCGGCCGACGGCCCGGGCGGCAGCGACCTGCCGGTCGGCCCCCGCTCGCCACAGCCGCTCGGCCCGCCGATCTACCTCGGCGGCATGGCTGAGCGGGCGCTGGAGCGGGCCGCGCGCATCGCCGACGGCTGGTTCGCGCTGGCGCACTACCGCTACCAGCGGTCGGCCCAGGCGTACCCGCCGCTGCGTGCCGCGCTGGAGCGGGCGGGGCGGCCGGTCGAGGGCTTCCCGATCGTCATCGGCGTGCACCTGCGGGTCAGCGACGACCCAGAGCGCACCTGGGCGACGGAGCTGGCGCCGGCCGTCGCCTACCAGCTCGACCGCTACAATGACTGGAGCGCCGACCGCGACCAGCCGCCGCCGGCGCCGATCGACGCGGCCCGGCTGAAGCGCTCGGCCGTGCTGTGTGACACCGCCGAGGGCGTCGTGGGCGCGCTGACCGAGCTCCAGGAGCGGCTGCCCTTCACCCATCTGGCGCTGTGGGCCCGCCCGCCGGGCGTGACCCACGAGGCCGCCTGCGCGAACCTGGAGCGGGTCGCCCGCGAGGTGGCCCCCGCCTTCGCGGGCGCCGCGGCCGCCTGGCGCGCCACGGGCTGACACGGGACTGCGGTACGCTCGAGCTTCGAGCCGCCCCCCGAGAAAGCGAGCCAGGCTCGTTCCGACTCTGCGAGGAGGTGCTATCCGTGCCCGGCTACGCTGCGACGCTGGCAGCCCTCGACGGTACCGAGCTTGCCCTGCTGCTCGGCCGCCGTCCGGACCTGCTCGCCCAGCCGGCGCCGGACACGTTCGCCCAGCTCGCCAGCCGCGCCGGCAGCCCGTCGTCGCTGGCCGCGGCGCTGCGCTCGCTCGATCGGGAGGCGCTGCAGCTCGCGGAGCTGCTGGCCGTCGTCGGCCTGCCGACCACCGTGGCCGCCGTGGCCGAGGCCGCCGGTCCCGGGCTCGAGCCCGATCGCCTGCGGCGAGGGCTCCAGGAGCTGGCCGCCCTGGGCCTTGCGCTGCCGGGCCCTGACGGGACCATCTCCGGCCCGCGCGGTCTCGGCGCGCCCTTCGGCAACCCGGGCCGCCTCGGCCCCTCCGTGGCCGAGCTGGCCAAGATCGGCGTCACGCGCGACCAGCTCGAGCGCATCGCCTGGCGCCTCGGCCTCCAGACCGGTCGCATCGCCCACAAGGCTGGCCTGGTCACGGCGGTCGGCGCCGCCCTGGCCGACGCGGAGGTGGTCGGCAGGACCCTGGCCGAGGCCGACGAGCCCGCCCGACGCCTGCTCGACCAGGCGCTGGCCGCCCCCGGGCCGATGACCGTCATGGGGGTCGACGACGGCCGCTTCGCCACCCATCCCGACGCCGAGCCGGCGCGCTGGCTGCTCGACCACGGCCTGCTCCTGCCCACCAGCTACAGCCAGTTCGTGGTGCCGCGGGAGGCGCGCATCGGCCTGCGCGGCGGCCTGGTGTTCCCGCGCTGGCCGGTGCCGCCGCGGCTCGATCCGCTCGAGCCCGTGCCAGGAGGGCCCGAGCGTGCACGCGCCGCCGCGCTGCGCCTGGTGCTGGCGGCCGAGGGCCTTCTCACCCGGCTCGACCGCGACCCGGCGCCGCTCACCCAGGCCGGCACGGTCGCGGTGCGCGACCTCAAGCGGCTCGCGCGCGAGCTGGACCTGCCGGAGGACGAGGCGGGCCTGCTGGTGGACCTGCTGGTCGAGGCCGGGCTGCTCGCGGTCGGCGGCCCGTGGGAGCACCGGACGCTGGGGCTGCGACCGGAGGCGGACGCCTGGCTGGCGGGCTCCAGGGCCAGGCGCTGGGCCGACCTCGCGGTGGCGTGGCGCGATCGCGACCTCGCCTTCGAGGACCATCTCGCCGCCCGCCACGGCCTCGCCGCCGCCGGGGCCGAACGGGTGCGCCCGCTCGGCAGCCACCGGCGCTCGGCCGCGACCGCGCGGCGTCGTGGTCTGGTCGGGACCCTCGCCGGGCTGCCGGCCGGCCGTGGCGTCGCCCCGGACGCTCTCGCCGACCTGCTCGCCTGGCGCCAACCGCTGGCCTGGCCCGACCATGACGGCGGCCTGCCGACCGTCGCCGTGCCGCAGCACGGCGGCTGGTCCTCGCCGTGGCCGGCGACCGGCGCCTGGGCAGCGCTCGGCGCCGACCCGTCCGGGCCGGACGCGCACCGGGAGGTCGCGCGGCTGGTGCTCGCCCTGGCCGAGCTGCTCGGCCTGGCGGTGGCGGCCGCCGCGCGCGTCGCCGCCGGTCCGGCCGCCGCGCTGTGGTCCGCCGGCGCGGACGCGGGCGAGCTGGCCGGAGCCATGGGCGAGGCGCTGCCCGACGGATCGGATCGCCTGCTGGTCGCCGGCGACCTGACCGTGGTCGCTCCCGACGGGCTGGCGCCGAGCGTGGAGGCCCGCCTGGCGCTGCTCGCCGACCGCGAGCGGGGCGGCGCATGGCGCATCCACGAGCCCAGCCTGCGGCGCGCCCTGGACGAGGGCCTCAGCGCCCGGGACCTGCTCGACTTCCTGCGGGAGCGGTCGACCACGCCCCTGCCCCAGGCGCTCGAGTACCTGGTCGGCGATGCGGAGCGCCGCCACGGCCGGCTGCGCGTCGGTGCGGCGAGCACCTATCTGCGGGGCGATCCGGCCCTGGTCGCAGGGCTGGTGCGCTCCGCCGCCGGACGGCGGCTCGGTCTGCGCGAGCTCGCCCCGGGCGTGGCCGTCACGCAGCGCTCGCAGCGGGAGCTGCTGGTCGCGCTGCGCAAGGCCGGCGAGGCGCCGCTGGCGGAGGAGCCGGACGGCAGCCCGCGGCTGGAGTCGCGCAAGGCCGTTCGTCACCAGGGCCGGCCGTTCCCCGGCGGCCTCGGCACGCCCCGGCCCGCCGTCGCGGCGACCGGGCCCGACGAGCTGGTCGCGCACCTGCGCGCCACGGCCTCCGCGACCGGCGGCGAGGTGGCCGGCAACGGCGCGAGCGGCCCTGCCCCGCGCACCTCGTCCCCTGGTCGCGACCTGGCGCCGCACTCGCCGAGCTCGCCGCCCGGGCTCCAGGAGGCGGGGCGTGGCTGACGGCGCCCTGATCGTCCAGAGCGACCGGAGCATCCTGCTCGAGGTGAACCATCCTGGCGCGGATGCCGCCAGGGTGGCGATCGCTCCCTTCGCCGAGCTGGAGAAGAGCCCGGAGCACGTCCATACCTACCGGCTCACCCCGCTGGCGCTGTGGAACGCCCGCGCCGCCGGCCTCGAGCCCGGGCAGGTGCAGGCCGCCCTGGTCGAGCACTCGCGCTACCCGGTGCCGCCCGGCCTGCTCGCCGACCTGGTCGAGACGATGGGCCGTTACGGCCGCCTGGTGCTGCGCGCCGACCCCGCCGACCCCGACCACCTGGTGCTCGAGTCGAGCCAGCCGGCGGTGCTGGAGGAGGTCGTCCGCTCCAGGCAGGCCGGCCCGCTGCTGGCCGACCGCCTGGACCGCGGCCGAGCGCGGGTCCCGCTGGGTGAGCGCGGGCGGCTCAAGCAGGCGCTGCTCGCGCTCGGCTGGCCCGCCGACGACCGCGCCGGCTACGTCGAGGGCGCCCCGCTCGCGATCCAGTTGCGCGGGACGCACGCCGCGACCGGCAAGCCGTTCGCGCTGCGCCGCTACCAGACCGAGGCCGCCGCGGCCTTCGCACCCGCCGGCTCCGGTGTGATCGTGCTGCCCTGCGGCGCGGGCAAGACACTGGTCGGGCTGGGCGCGATGGCGGCGGTCGGGGCGCGCACGCTGGTCCTGGTCACCTCGACCCTGGCTGCGCGACAGTGGCGCGACGAGCTGCTCGCCCGCACCACTGTCGAGCCCGCGCAGGTGGGGGAGTACTCGGGCGCGCGCAAGGAGATCGCGCCGGTCACCATCGCCACCTACCAGGTGCTTGCCACCCGGCGGCGGGGCGTCTACCCGCACCTGGCCCTGCTCGGCCGCGAGGACTGGGGCCTGGTGGTCTACGACGAGGTCCACCTGCTGCCGGCGCCGGTGTTCCGCATGACCGCCGAGATCCAGGCCCGGCGCCGCCTCGGCCTCACCGCGACGCTGGTGCGCGAGGACGGTCGTGAGGGCGACGTCTTCAGCCTGATCGGGCCGAAGCGCTACGACGTGCCCTGGCGCGATCTGGAGGCGCAGGGCTGGGTCGCGGCCGCCGACTGCGTCGAGGTGCGGGTGGACCTCACCGAGTCGGAGCGGATGGACTACGCCACGGCGAAGCCGGAGGAGCGCTACCGCCGTGCCGCGACCGCCCGTTCCAAGCTGGCCGTGGTCGGCAACCTCGCCGAGCGGCACCGCGACGACCTCGTGCTGGTGATCGGGCAGTACCTGGACCAGCTCCAGACCCTGGGCGAGCTGCTCGGCGCTCCGGTGATCACCGGCCAGACCCCCGTGCGCGAGCGCGAGCAGCTCTTCGCCGCCTTCCGGGACGGCCGGCTCGGGTGCGTGGTGGTGTCGAAGGTGGCCAATTTCTCACTGGACCTGCCCGAGGCGAACGTGGCCATCCAGGTCTCCGGCACCTTCGGCAGCCGCCAGGAGGAGGCACAGCGCCTGGGTCGCATCCTGCGCCCGAAGCTGGACGGCGGTCGCGCGCGCTTCTACACGGTCGTGAGCCGGGACACCAACGACACCGAGTTCGCCCACCGCCGCCAGCGCTTCCTGGCCGAGCAGGGCTACGCCTACCGCCTGGTCGACGCATCCGCCCTGCTGAACGGCGCCGGCGGTGTCGATCCGGACCTGCTGCCGGCCGGGTAGCGAGGGACCGGTGAGACGCCGGAGCGCCCCCCGGCGGACCAGGGGGCGCTCCCGACCTCGGGTGCCCTGTCGTACTCTGGCTACCTGCTGGTGTGACGTCCGCGGACGCGGGCACCGAAGAGCATCGCGCCACCGCCCGTCACCAGCACGAGCCCGGCGATCAGCAGCGGCATGGCCTTCGATCCGGTGAACGGCAGCTCGTCGGCGGTCGTGGTCTCGGTCGCGCCGGCGGTCGTGGTCTCGGTCGCGTCGGCGGTCGCGGTCTCGGTCGCGCCGGCGGTCTCGGTCGTGGTCGCGGTCGGCTGGTCGCTTGGCGGCGCGCCGGCGAGCGTCGGGCAGTTGGTGGTGGTGCCCGTGGCCTGTCCGAGGATGACGTCCTCGTCCCGGGGCCGGCGAGTGTCGAGCACGGCGGCCCCTCGCTGCGCCCCCAGCGGGGGTTCCTGCCCGGGCATGACGGCATCGAGGGCGACGAAGAACTTGGAACAGGAGGGCAGGTCCACCGTGAGCGTATGGTCGCCGGGACCGGAGGTCGGGATCTGGCCGGACTCCGGCAACGGCGGGTCGCTGTCGACCACCTCGCTCTTGTTCTCGTCGACGCTCTCGAGGACGATGCGGACGAGGCAGCCTTCCTTGACGGTGAACGAGGCCGACGCGGTCGGGTGCGCCCCCGCGGTGTCGGTCGTGATCTCGATCTGGTCGACGCCCGTGGTCAGCCCTTCAGCGGGAGAGCACATCCTCTCCTGGCTTTCCTGGGCCGGCGGAGTGTCCGGCGGTGGGGTCACGACCTGACCCTCGGTGGGCCCGCTGGCGGTCTGGTCGGTGGTGGTCTGGGCCTGTGCCGCGCCGGCCCAGCTCAGCATGAGCACCAGGCCGACGAGCACGGCGCTCCAGCGCAATCGCTTCACACTGCACCTGCTCTCTCTTGTGGGGTGAGGCGCCGGTGGACGACCTGGGCGAGGGGACTCCGAGGACCGGCGGAGCTTTCGGGAGCCAGGAGCTGCATAGCGTCCAGTTCCTCATGTCGGACGATCACAGCGGAGGAACTCTAAAGGATCAAGTATCCCGAGATAGCCGTTTTGGCATCTGCTTGGACGCGGCTTGGCATCGGTTGCATAAACGCCGGCCGAACCAGTCGAGAGGGGCCATTTGCGGCGAACCACTCAACGTTGAGGCCCCGGCGGAGTGCCGGGGCCTCAACGGTCGTGGTTGCCGGTGGTCGGTTACTTGGCGTGGCGTCCGCGGACGCGGGTGGCGAACAGGGCCGCACCACCGCCGACCAGCATGACGATGGCGGCGATCAAAACCGGCAGGGTGCTCGATCCCGTACGCGGCAGCTTGGCGGCGGAGACCGTGGTGGTGGGCAGGCCGATGGTGGTCGGCGGCGCCACGGTGCTGCTCGGCGCCACGGTCGTGCTCGTGGAGCTGCTGCTGGACGAGCTGCTGCTCTCCTCCTGCTGACACTTCTTCAGGTCGGCCATCCCTTGGCTCTCGGGTGGCTGCTCGCTCTCGGGGAGATCGTCGAAGAAGGTGGTGGTCTTGACTGCGATCGAGGTGTCCTCGCTCGGGTTCTCCACGAAGAAGTGGAGCTTGAGCACCTGGTCGTCCTTGCCGAAGCTGCCGCCGGCCTCGCCGGCCTGGTTGAACAGCTCGTCGTCCGGGACGGCCTGGAGCTCGCCGTCCTGGCCGATCTTGAAGGCAACCTCGACGTGTCCGCTGTGGCCGCTGTCGAAGAGCTTCAGGGCGATGTCGACGCGAGGCTGGCTCGAGCCCGGTGGACACGAGGCGCTCACGTCCTTCAGCTCAGTATCCCAGGCGAACGCTGGTGCGCTGAGCAGGACCCCTGCCGCCAGCAACCCGGACACGGCAAGCGCGAGGACACCGAGGCGGCGTCGAATCTTCATAACCAAATGCCTCTCCTTTTTCCCTCGGGTGGTCGGCGGGCGCTCGACCACGACGTCACGAACGGGAAATAAGGCCGGCCACCCGAGGCCATGAACGGCCGGCGCGACGATCAATTTCTCGCTGTCAGCGCACGTGGGGAGGCTGGGTCAAGAGGGGGTCCGGGGGGACCAGAACCTCGACCTCCGTTTGCTCGCCCCGTATCTGCGGGGATCGCCGGAAGAAGCGACGGTCGGCAACCTAACCCGATCCGCGCACTCGCGGCATTCGATCACGCAAAGGGACAGGCACGGCTCGGTATCGGCTTGATAACTTGACGCCGATCGCCCCGAGATGACCACACGCCCCAGGAAGTACCAATCGTCTCGCGGTGGGCCGGTGGGCGGTCGGCTACTGGTCCTTCGTCGCCAGGGCGACCACGGCGTGGATGGCGTCGGGGTTGGCGAGCGCGCCCTCGCTCACGGCTCGCTCCAGCGGCACGCCGGTGAGGATGCGCTTGACGGGCACCTCCAGCTTCTTGCCGCTGAGCGTCCGCGGGACCTCGGCGACGGCGTGGACCTCGTCGGGCACGTGGCGCGGCGACAGCTCGCGCCGCACCGCCTCCCGGAGGCGCCGATCCAGCTCGCCGTCCAGCTCGACCCCGGGCCGTAGCACCACGAACAGCAGCAGCCGGCCGTCCCCGCCCGGGTCGCTCACGTCCACCACCAGGCTGTCGGTGACCTCGTCGAGACCTTCGACCACCCGGTAGAACTCGCTGGTGCCCATGCGGACGCCCCCGCGGTTCAGGGTTGCGTCCGAGCGTCCGGTGATCACCACGCTGCCGCGGCGGGTGATCTCGACCCAGTCGCCGTGACGCCACACACCCGGCCAGCTCGAGAAGTAGCTGTCGCGGTAGCGGCTGCCGTCCGGGTCGTTCCAGAAGCGCAGTGGCATCGAGGGGAGCGGCTCGGTGATCACCAGCTCGCCCACCCGCTCGAGCACGGGCCGCCCCTGCTCGTCGAACGCCTCCACCTTGGCGCCGAGGCCGCGGCACTGGATCTCGCCCGCGTAGACCGGCAGCCACGGGCAGGACTCGACGAACGCGGTGCACACGTCCGTGCCGCCACTGACCGATCCCACCAGGATGTCCTCGCTGACGTGCCGGTACAGCCAGGCGAAGCCTTCGGGCGGAAGGGGCGAGCCGGTCGACCCGATCGAGCGGAGAGCAGACAGGTCGGCGCTGCGCCCCGGCTCGATCCCGGCCTTGATGCACGCCAGCACGTAGGCCGCGCTGGTCCCGAAGTAGGTCAAGCGGGTGGCCGCGGCGAAGCGCCACAGCGCCTCCATGTCGGGATGACCCGGGCTGCCGTCGTAGCAGAGCACGCTCGCGCCGAGCAGCAGCCCGCTCACCAGGAAGTTCCACATCATCCAGCCGGTGGTGGTGAACCACGAGAAGCGGTCGGAGGGGCCGAGGTCGAGATGCAGCGCGAGCGACTTCAGGTGCTCGAGCACGATCCCGCCGTGCCCGTGCACGATCGGCTTGGGCAGCCCGGTGGTGCCCGAGGAGTAGAGGATCCACAGCGGGTGGTCGAACGGGACCTGCTCGAAGTCGGGCTCCGCCGCCGGGTCGCCCCCACCCGTGCCCGCCGCGAGCAGCTCCACCCAGCCGAGGAGCCCTCCCGTGGCATCTCCCGCGCCCCGCTGTCCTGAGGCTGCCTGGCCCGGCGCGGGGATCAGGACGGTGGCCTCGAGCGTCGGGAGCTGAGCGCGGATCGCGTCCAAGGCCTCGCGGCGGTCATGCCAGCGCCCGCCGTAGCGGTATCCCTCGACCGCGAGCAGCACCCTGGGCTCGATCTGCTGAAAGCGGTCCACGACGCTGGAGACGCCGAACTCCGGCGCGCAGCTTGACCAGATGGCGCCGATGCTGGCGGTGGCGAGGAACGCGATCACGGTCTCCGGCACGTTGGGCAGGTAGGCGACGACGCGGTCGCCCCGACGGACCCCGAGGCGCCGCAGGCCCGCCGCGGCGGCCGCGACCGACCGTGCCAGCTCGGCGTAGCCGACCGTGCGCACGCGGCCGTCCTCGGACCCGGCGACGATCGCCGGGTGGCCGTCCCGCCGGCGCAGCGCCAGCTCGGCGTAATTGAGCCGGGCTCCCGGGAACCAGCGCGCCCCCGGCATGCCGCGCTCGGCGATCGCCGGCGCTGGGGCCGGGCCCTCCTTGACCCGGAAGAACTCCCAGATCGAGCGCCAGAAGGCGTCCAGGTCCGTGACCGACCAGTGCCAGAGGGCATCGTAGTCGCCGAGGTCGAGCCCCCGCGTGCTGGCGAGCCAGCGCCGGTAGCTGGTGAGGTTGGAGCGCTCGACCCGCGACGCCGATGGCGTCCACAGCGGCTCGGGGGCTGGCTCAGGTAGCGGTGCACCGCTCCGCGGCAACTGCCCGGTCACCCGCCGCCACCTCCAGTCATGACGCGCTCACGCCGTGTCGGCGATGCGGCCGATCAGGCGGCCCTTGGGGGTGGCGGCGGCGATCAGCACCGATGGAAGCTCCTGCCCCGGCTCCGCCAGAACGACCTGCCAGCCGGCGCTGGACTCGACCAGGGCCACGCCGTGCAGGGCGTCCTGCCCGGCCAGGACCCGGCCCCCGGGGACGAGCAGGCGGTGGAAGCGCCGCCGCTCCTTCCAGCCCAGGCGCCGGAGGCCCACGCAGGCAGGGCAGCGCGGTACGTAGTCGGGCTCTGGGCTCGACGAGCAGCGGCCGCAGATGAGGATCTGGCAGATGACGCACGGCCGCGTCGACGCGACACAGAGCTCGCAGGTCTCCGTGCGGCAGTAGCGGCAGGTGGTGGTCGTGGCCACCAGGTGGCCCTCGCGGTCGCGCGACACGGCGGTGACGAGCGCGCCGGTGGCCTCGCAGTGGACCATGCCCTCGTGCTCGCCGGGTGCCAGCTCGTAGCGCAGCTTGACCCAGTCGCCGCGCTGTAGCCACCCCTCGTCGACCTGGAGGCCGATGCCGACCCGCACCCTGCGCAGACCGGGCGAGCGCTCGGCAACCCGGCGGAGCAGCGCGCCCGCCAGTGCACCGGGAACCGGATCGCCCTGGTCGGGCGGCTGCGCCCGCTGCATGGTGGCGGCGAAGCGGCGCAGCGCCACCTCCAGGAGCTCGTCCCTTGGCGCGCCGGGCAGCTCCTCCGTCGCCGGCGCGCTGACGCGCTCCTGGAGCGACGCGTCGACCAGGATCGGTCCCCGGACGGTGTCGGGATCGGTCAGCGCCACCACCTCGTAGAGGGTGTCCTCCTCGCCCAGAGCGGCGCCGAGGGCGAGCTTGGCCAGCTCGGTCGGCCGGTCGCGCAAGGTGGTCCAACGGGTGCCCTCACTGTCCCGCACTCCCAGGGCCACGTGCGAGCCGACCCGGACCACGGCCGCGCCCACACCCTCGAGGCTTGCGCTGAGCATGACCTCCGGCGCCGGGAACCAGTCGTCCTGCACCCACGCCGCCGCCGCCCCTGCCGACCATGGCATGTCTCCCCGGCGCGTCTGGCGGCCATCGAAGGAGGCGTGGTGCAGGCCGTCGGCGTCGAGCCAGGTCAGCTCATCGGCACGGCGCGGGTCGAGGACCAGGGTGCCGCCGGGCGCCGCGCTCCGTGCCGGCGCCGCGATGCCACGAAGCAGGTCGGCGACCTCCTCGGAGGCGGGCTCGGGGATGCCGATCGCCTCCCAGCCGGCATCCTCGACCAGCCGCGCCAGCACCGAGGTGGACGCGTCGGCGCCCGATGGCTGCGGCGGCTCGTCGCTGCCCGCGACCACATGGCCGTCGCGGCCGAGCACCGCCCAGCGCAGCGAGTCCTGCCGGCCGCTGTCGAGCACCAGGTGCGGGCCCGCGAGCGGCGGCGGTGCGACCGTCCGGCCCTGACGCAGCTCCACCTCGCCGCCGACCGCCCTGGCCGCGCCGATACGCGCGCGGAGCAGCACCGGCGCGTCCGGCGCCGCGGTCTCCCAGCGCACCACCTCACCGGCGTGGACCACGGCCAGCTCGCGCCGGTCCCGCCCGAGCAGCACCGCGACGGTCCAGTCGCCATCGCTCGAGGCGAGGACGTCGAGCCCGGCCACGGCGAGCCCGCCGGGGAGCAGCTCGCCGGCGATCCCGCTCGCCGGGCGCAGCTCGGTGCAGGTCGGACAGCGCCCGTCGGAGCCTTCGGCGAGGCAGCGCCGGCAGGCAAGCCGGCGGCACAGCCGGCACGCCACCGCGGCCAGCGTGCGCCCGCAGCCGCTGCACGACCGCGTCCCGCAGCGCTCGCACCGCTGGTCCTCGTCGTGCTCGCGCGGCTGCAGCCGGCACGCCTGGCAGGCAGCCTGCCCGCAGCTCTGGCAGGCGTCCATCTCTCCGTCGGGACCGCAGGCCGGGCAGCGGGCGCGCCCGCACGCGGGGCAGGCCCACTCGGCTCCAGGCTGGTGCAGGTGGCCCAGCTCGTCCACGCCGAAGTCGGCGGCGGGCTCGCCGCTGTCGTCCAGCGGCGGCCATGGCCGGGCGCCGGGGACGACCAGGTAGGAGCGCTGGGCGCTGCCACGCCCCTGCCACCGCTCCTCGATCTCGAGGCAGAGACCGAGCGTCACCTTCGCGCTCCGCGCAAGCGGATCGAGCCGCCTGGCGGTCTCGAGCATCCCGGCCGCCGCCGGTACCGGCCGCTCCTCCACGGGGATCAGCTCGTAGCCGACCAGCTCCAGCTCGCCTGGCCCGGCGACGCCGCCGTCCTCGAGGCCGCGGAGCAGCCGCCAGGACTCCTCCACCCGCCGCTCCGCCAGGGTCGCGCCGGCGGGGTGGGCGAAGTCCTCGCTGCCGGGTCGCTGGATCTGCCTCGGCCGCCCGATCTGCGTGCCCGGCGCGAGTCCGGCGAGCGGTACGACCGACCCCCAGGTGATCTCGCTGGCGAGGCTGACATCGGGCGCGCCGGGCACGAACCAGGACCTCGACCCTGCCGGGCTGGTGGCGGTGACGTGGTAGGAGGCGTGGATGGCGTCGAGCGTGGCGGTCACCGGACCCAGGCGGGCCCCGGCCACCGGCCGGGCGGGAGCATTGGTGCGGTGCTCGCTGGGCTCGAACGGCGCCCGCTCGAGCGCCGCGGTCTCGACCCGGTCGCCGGGCCGGTGGCGCTCGCGGCGCCGCTCGAGCCCCTCGGCGGCGACGGTGACGTGGGTCACCTCGAGAACGGGCGTCACCTCGAGCGCGGCGGCCGGCGGCGGAGGTGCCTCGGCGCGCAGGCGCTCCAGCAGCACGGCCAGACCCGCCTCGCCTTCCCCCGAGACCGACGGGCCCTCGGCCTCGGGCAGCGCCCCGCGGGCGTCCGGGTCCACCTCGCTGCCACCGTCCGGCAGACAGCCCCACGCCGGCTCCTGGCGCACCTGGAGCCAGGCGGTCGCCGGCCCGTCCACGGGTGGCTGGGGCGCCGGCCCTCGCCAGCGCAGGCCGATCTCGGGAGGGAGCCGGAGCGCGGCGGCAAGCGCCCGCAGCCGTCGACGCGCCGGGTCGCCGAGGTCGGCGTCCGGCACCAGCATCTCAGGCCCTTCCGCCGCGCCGGTGAGCATGGCGGAGCGCTCGCCAACCAGCAGCCAGCGGTCCCCGCCGAGCGCCCACGCCCGGCCGTAGCGCTGGTCGGCCTCTGGGACGCGGGAGGGGGCGGCGCAGTCGAGGCAGCAGGACTCCAGCCCCCGCGCGGTGCCGCGGCAGTCCCGGCACACCGTCCGCTGGCACGCCCGGCACGGCCGGGCTTCGACGTCGCGCTGGCAGACGTCGCAGGCGTGGGCGCCACAACGCTCGCAGGCCACCGGCACGGCCAGCCGTTTCCCCTGGTCGATGGTGAACACACCGGGAAAGCGGCGCGGCAGCTCCAGCAGCCGGTCCGCGGGGACCACCATGCCTCGCTTCTCCAGCAGCAGCTCGAGCTGCCTGCCCGTCTGCGGGCCCTCGCTGCAGAGGACCTCGTAGACGACATGCACGTTCGGAGGAAGCGCGGTGGAGGCGAGTTGCACTGCCATACCCCTCTGCTCACGCCGCCCGGACTCGAGGGTGACCTGCATGCGAGCGGCGCAGCACATGATCCTAATCCGTTGTCCACATCCTTGCGCTCGGCGGTTGTACCGGTATCGGCGCCGCACTAGCATTCATCCTCTCGTTGGTCGCGAGCTCCCCCCATGCCACGAGGTGGACGATGTCGTCGATCGAGGATCAACCCAGCCCCGCGTCGCGCCGCGGCGCCCGCGCCCGCGCGCCCACCGTGCTGGGCGCGGCGCTGGCGCTGCTCATCGTGCTTGCCGCGCTCGCGCTCCATCCCCCCGCGCAGCGCGACCGAGCCTCCCCCGTCCCTGTCATCTCACCCGGATCTCCCGCCGGGCCCGGTTCCCCCCAGCCGGCCGCCTCGGACCCGATCGATCCCGATCCCCGCGCCGGCGTGGCGGCGCGCCTGCGCGAGATCCTCCGTATCCGCGAGGAGGCGTTCGGGCGGCGGGACATGGGCCTGCTCGAGACGGTCTACGCCGCGGACTGCCCGTGCCTGCGGAGCGGGCGGGCGGCGATCGCCCGCCTGCTCACGGATCGGGTTCTGTGGCGCGGACGCGCGATCGCCGTCCAGGTCAGCAGCGTCGACCGGGTCAGCGATCGGGTCTGGGTGGCGGTCGCGCTGTTCAGCTCCGGAGCGTTCCGGATCGAGCGGGAGGACGGCGCGCTCATGCGAGCGGTCCCGGCCGAGCGCCGGCGCTACCGCTTCGTGCTGGTGCGGCCCGCATCGAGCGGTCGGTGGCTCCTCGGCGACGCGTCGCTCCTGGAGGGGGGCGGACCATGACGCCGGCTCGCACGAGAGCGGCGGGCGTCCTGCTGGCGGTCATGATCGCCATCGGCTCGCCGCCCGCCGGGCCCGATCCCGCGGAGGCTGGGCTCAGCGCCGTGCGGGCCGCCCGCTGTCATGACCGCGGGGTCGAGGTCGATCTCGCTGGCTCCGGCGACGTCGGCGTGGTCTCCGGGCGCGCCGCCGCCTGCTCGACGGGCCCGCCAAGCTCGCCGGGAAGCGCTCCGGCGCCGTACCGCACCGACGAGCTCATGTGCTCGCCCAGCCAGGCAGGGGTGGCGGGGGGTCTCTGCTCGGCCACGCCGTGCCAGCGCACCGGGCAGTACTTCGCCCTGCGCACGCTGCACTACCCGGACGGCCGTCAGCGGCTGGCGAGGTCCGCCTGCATGAGTCTCAGGCACGCCCGCGCCGCGCCCGGAGTCTCCACGGCCGAGGTGCTCGCGGCGGTGCGGGCCGTCAAGCTGCCCGGCGGCAGGATCCACGCCACCCCGAGCGGGCGCGGCCTGGCCAATCTCCCCACCTATTTCCGGCTCGACGGCGTTGCCTCACGAACGGTTGACCTGCCGCTGCGCGGATCGACGATCCATGCTGAATTCCAGGTCGCGAAATATCTCTGGATATTCGGTGACGGATCTGCTGGAGCGGACCTGGCGACCGGCCTGCCGGATCCCCTTGAAAGGGCCCACGCATATCCACATTGCGGCCGCTACGAGGTCCAGGTGGAGGTTGGCTGGTCGGCCGAGGCGTTCCTCGACGGCCGCCACGTCGCTCGCGTCGACGACCTGGTCTCGGGGGCGCGGGTCAGCTACCCGGTGGCGGAGATCCGCACGACGCTGTCCGGCTGAGCCCGGCGGCCCTGGGCGAGGGTTCCCCGCTCAGGCGGGCTCGGGCGAGCCGGTGCGGCGGCGGTCGACGGCGGTGAGCAGGTCAAGGTAGCCCTTGGTGGCGCGCCAGAGGTGATGCTCGGGATAGACGCCGAGACCGCGGTGGTCGCGGCGCCACTCCCGGTCCCAGTAGGACTCGGCGACCTTGCGCAGGTGGGTGAGGCTCGCCGACAGCTCCTCCTCGAGCTGCTCCAGCTCCTCCGCCGCGCTGGGGACCAGCCGGTGCAGCTCGGCGAGGCGGCGCTGAGCGATCGCCTCCAGCGCGGCGTCGTCAAGACCGTCGAGCGACCAGAAGCGCACCGGGCCACGGATCTCGTGGTTCCACACCGGCCACAGGACGGGTCGCCACCACCACTCGACCGCCGCCCTGCCGAGGCCGATGACCTCCGCGAAGGCCGCCGCCGCCGGCGGCTCGGCCAACCAGGTGACCTCGTGCGGCGGCAGGTCGACCACCAGGGCGATCTGCAGCAGCTCGAGCTCCTCGGGTCCCCGCAGCAGCTCGCCATAGACGTACGCGGCGACGACCAGCGGTTCCTCCCAGAATTTGGCGTGCCGGTCGCAGTCCTCGGCGATGCTGTGGAGGCGGTGGGCAGCGGTTGCGTAACGCATGCCCGGATGATGCCGTACAGCGCGCGGCTGGGGAATACCGCGTGGCGGTGGCCCCGCCCGGGTGTGGCTCCGCCGGCTGACCTCACTCGGGCGCGGACTGCTCGAGCTCCAGGCCGACCGTCTCGGGCAGGCGGGCGAACAGCAGGCTGGTGACAACCACCGGGGCGCACACCAGCACAGCGCCCAGGCCGAAGCTCGACAGCGCATCGGCCAGCGCCCCGAATGCGACCAGGCCGGCCACCGCGCCGAGCACGCCGGCGGCGACCAGCCAGCCCGCGACGGTCGCCCGCACGCTGGTCGGGAACAGCTCCGCCGCCTGCGCCGCAATCGCCGGGCCGTAGGCGGCGCTGGCGATGATGGCCAGCAGGTAGCCGCCGACGGCGCTCGCGGGCGAGCCACTGTAGGTCACCATTCCGGCCACGGCGACCAGCGCCTGCGCGACCGCCGCCGTCCCCCGCCGGCCGAGGTTGTCGGCCGCCCAGCGGCCGACCAGCAGGCCGACCAGGCCGAGCGGTCCGGCCACCAGCACCATCAGCGCGGTCGCCGATCTGCTCATGCCGAGCGCGTTCTCGGCGTACACGAACAGGAAGGTGTTCGCCGGGCCGATCACAAATGAGAACGCGAAGGTCAGGGCGGTGAGCACCCACAACCGCCCGCGCAGGCCGGCGCGCAGCCGCCCCACGATCCACAGCGCCCGCAGCCCGCCGATCACGCGCGCCCCGGCGCTGGCCGCGGATGCCGTCGCGGCGTCCGTCGCGGTGACCCCGAGGGCGGCGCCGGTGCGCAGGCGCTGGTAGCGCTCCGGCTCCTTGAGCTGTCGGGTGATGAGCGGAGTGGCCGCGAGCGGGACCAGGGCGAGCGCGAACAGGCCGCGGAAGCCGAGCTGGTCGCCGAAAGTTCCCCGGAGCACGGCGGTGAGGCCGGCGCCGATCGCGTAGCCCGCGGTGACCAGGGCGATCGCCTTGACCCGGTCCCGGCTCCTCGTCTCCTCGGCGGCGACGACTCCCGCGACCGTGTTGGTCGCCGAGAGCAGCGGGCGACCGAGCGCGAAGATCAGCACGAACCACCAGAACGACGGGCTGAGCGCGGCGGATGCGGTGAGCGCGAGGCCCAGCGTGACGCAGCCGATCAGCGCCCGGCGCCGCCCGAAGCGGTCGGCGAGCCCGGCCAGCGGCAGGCTGCCGAGCGAGGCCAGGCGGATGACGGCGAGCCCGAGGCCCAGCGTGGTGCCGGACAGGCCGACGCGAGCGGCGATGGACGCGCCTCCCTGCGCCGCGCCGAAGGCTCTGGCAACGTCTCCCAGCGCGGCGGTGGCGCCGAACTGTGCGAACCCGGCGGCAAGCGCGAGCCAGCCCACGGCCAGGATCGCCGGGTGGCGCCAGCCGTACAGGCGCACCTGGCCGCCGCTCCGGGCGGTGGCGCTCTCCGGCGGTGTCGGTCCGGTGGAGGTCACGTCGGGTTGCCTCGAGGATCTCGGTGGTGGGCAGGGTCACAAGCGAGCGAACCACGGACCGCGCCGCGCCGCCACCCGCCTGGAGCGCCGGCGGCGTTACGATAAAGGACAGGGATTGTGAAGGAGGGCACAAGATGCCGGAGCTCTCGAAGCCGGTCGGGCTGGGGCTGGCGGCCCGGGGCAGGGTCGCCGACGCCGTTGCGTGGGCCGAGCTGGCAGGACGGGCCGGGCTGGACTCGGTCTGGGTCCACGACAGCTATTTCGAGCGCGACGCGGTCACCTACGCCTCGGCGATCGCCTCCAGGGTCGCCGGCGTCCGCGTCGGGCTCGGCGCGCTCAACCCGCTCACCAGGCATCCGGTGGTGGTGGCCATGACCGTGAGCGCGCTCGACGACATGGCCCCGGGGAGGGTGATCCTCGGCATGGGCACCGGCCTGCCCCTGCGCCTCGCCCAGATGGGCATCCCCTACCGCCGCGAGGCCGCGGTCGAGTCCGTCAGCCAGGCGATCGACACGATGCGGGCGCTCTGGAGCGGCGAGCGGGTGCCGCCTGGCACCCCGGGCGTCCCGCCGGTCCAGCCGATGTTCCCGCCGGTGCACCGGGTGCCGATCTACGTCGCCGCCTACCGCTCGGCCTTCCTGCGGCTCGCCGGCCAGAAGGCCGACGGCTACCTGGCCCGGCCCGCCGAGTCGATCGCGTCCTTGCGCAAGTTGCTGGCCGTCATGCGCGCGGCCGCGGTCGCCGCCGGGCGGCCAGAGGGCGCGGTCGAGGTCGCGGGCTACCTTCTGACCCTGGTGGACGCCAGCCGCCGTGCGGCGCTCAACCGGGCCAAGCGGGAGCCCTTCGTGATCTACATGATGAGCGTGCAGTCTGACCTGGCCATGCGCCGCGCCGGGCTCGATCCCGAGCTCAAGGACCGCGTCGGCGCGGCGTGGCGGGCCGAGGACTACCACGCGGCCGCGAACCTGATCCCGGACGAGCTGCTCGACGCGTTCATGCTCTGCGGGACCCGCGAAGAGGTGGCCGCTCGGGCCGCCGCCTACCACCAGGCGGGCATGGACCTGCCCCTGCTGCAGCCGGTGCTGCAGGAGGAGGGCCAGGTGCGCGAGGTCCTCGCGGCCGCGGCCGAGTACGGCCGCGGCGCGGTGGCAGCCGCCGCGGCGGTTCCCGTCGCCGCCCGGGTTCCCGGCGCGACCGGCCCGGTTCCCGTCGCCGCCGGCCCGGTGGTCCCCGCCGCGCCGGATTCCACCCCCCGCCGGCAGGGTGTCAGCGTCCGGCTCGGCCGGCGGCTCGGTGCGTGGTTCGAGATCTCGCGACCCTTCAGCTTCACCGCATCGGTCGTGCCGGTGGCCGCGGCCGGGGCGCTGGCCGCCCTCGACCGGCGCCTGGACTGGCCGCTGTTCCTGGGCGCCCTGCTCGCCGGTGATCAACGAGATCTACGACGTGCGGAAGGGGATCGACAGCATCACCTCGCCGCGGGCGAGCCACGCCCTGCTCAAGGGCCGGCTCGCGGAACCGGAGGCGTTCGCCCTGGCCACGGTCGCCTTCAGTGGCGCCGTGGCGATCGGGGCATGGCTGCTCGTCGCGCGTGGCTGGCCGGTGGCGGTCCTGGGCCTGCTCGGCCTGATCGGTGGGTTCGGCTACACCGCCCCGCCGCTCGAGTACAAGTTCCACGCCCTCGGGCCACCTCTGGTCTTCCTGCTGATGGGACCCCTGATGGTGGTCGGCGCGTACTACGTGTCGAGCGGCACCCTCTCCTGGGACGCGCTGCTCGTCAGCCTGCCGGTGGGGTTGCTGGTCACCGCCATCCTGCACGGCAACGAGTGGCGTGACGTGAGCGAGGACGCCCGCGCCGGGATCTCCACCCTGTCGATCCGGGCCGGCCGCCGCGCCGCCCGCACCCTGTACCTGTCGCTGGTGCTCGGCGCCTACCTGGTCCTGTCGCTGGCGGTCGCGGTCCACGCACTGCCCGTCCAGAGCCTGCTGGCGATGCTGTCACTGCCGCTGCTGGTGCGGGCCATCCGCTCCTCGGAGCTGGGTGCCGGCGGGCAGCAGCGTGCCATCGCCATGATCGATCTGGAGACCGCCCAGCTCCACGCCGTGTTCGGGTCGCTGCTGGTGGCCGGCATCGCGATCGCGGCGGTGCTGCGGTGAGGCGCCCTCCGGGCACGGGCGACACCCTGCTCGCCACCGGCCTCGGCGCCGCCTATTCGGCCTTTGCGCTCACCTTCCGCGGGCGGCGCAGCGCCTTCTGGCAGCGCATGACCGCCACCGGGCTCGCGCTCGGCAGCCTGGCGCTCGCCAGCGAGCCGGAGCTGCGCCGCACCCGTTTGCGCGGTCACGACGTGATCACCGGGCTGGCGTCCGCGGCTGGCCTGTACGGGGTGTTCCTGGTCGGAGACCGGCTGGCGCGCCGCGTGCTCCCGCGCGGCGGCGAGGAGATCGGCAGCGTCTACGAGCTCCGGGAACTGGGCCGGCCGGCTGAGCTGGCTGCCAGGCTCGCCATGGTGATCGGGCCGGCGGAGGAGCTGTTCTGGCGCGGCTTCGTGAACGCCCGGCTGGGTCGCCGCCTCGGCCGCTGGCCGGGGGCCGCGGCCGGCTCGCTCGCATACGCGGGCGCGCACGCTGCCACCGGCAACTTCACCCTGTTCGGCGCCGCCGGCATCGCCGGCGCGTACTGGTCGGCGCTTGCCGCCGCCGGCATGCCCATGGGCGCCCTGATCGTCAGCCACACCGCCTGGGACCTGCTGACCTTCCTGGTGGTCCCGACCTCGGCACCGGCCAGGACGGCGCTCAGCCCAGGTCCGCGTCCACCTTCCGCTTGAGAGCGGCGGGTCCGGCGGGGTGGAGGTGGGGCAGCGATGCCCGGCCGGGGCTGGACGAGATGACGTGGGCGTACAGCGCCTGGGCGTGCAGGCAGGGAGGGGGCTGGTCGCACGGGCAGGCGATGCGGGTGGCGCGGCTGCCGAGCGAGCTGAAGCCGGGTGCGGGCTCGTTGCCCCCGAGCGGGTGCGGGTAGGGCCGATCGCCGCCGATGATCAGCACCGGCAGGCCGGCAACGGTGGCGCGGGCGTACACGGGCTGGCGGTTGCCGGCCGGAGCCCGGCGGCGCACCATCCGGGGAGCCGGCCGGCGGCAGCCGCTGACCGGCCGGTTGGCCCTGCGGTGGATGCGTGGCCGGTACGCGGCCCACCGAGGCGGCGAGGCCAGGTAGTAGCCGCAGCGCGCATCAGCGACCTCGAGCCGCAGGGCGGTGGCGTCGACGCTGGCCAGGCGCAGCAGCGCCACCGAGACGCGCGGACGCAGGCTGCCGTGCTCGTTCACGTGCCGGCAGAAGGCACAGCTCCACCGATGCACCCGGCCCACGCCGACCGCTGGCCAGTGACACAGCTCGCAGGAAGGGAAGCGCAGCTCGCGGTCGGGAATATGCGGGTAGATCGGGCAGCCGGGACACGGTCCGGCCGCGCGGGAACGTGCCCGGAGCAGCGCGATCACCCTTTCTCCGGCGCCGAGCGCCATCGATCTTCTGTCCAGGAAAAACCTATGCCGCCGCCGCACGGACGTCAACGCAATTGCGCCTGACGGCCCTCATATCATGGCGGTGAAAAGCGCTCAACCTTTTTCATCGAACGGTCGCGGCGGCCCATGTGGTTTCACCAGCCCAGCACCGTAACCCGCCGTCACGTCGCGCGTGTCGGGGCCGGGGGTTACTCTTAGGGAGTCGGTGAGGCGGGGGGAAGTGGGAACTTTACCCTTTGACCGGAGCGGCGAGCTTCGGATCCCGGGTTTCCGCGGATCGCCCCCGCCTCACCGTGAAATCGGCTGGCCGACCCCGCCGGCCCTGTGCCAGCCTTTGGCCGTCAGACGAGGCGCGAGCGCACCGCGGCGGCGGCTTCGACCATGTTCCGCAGGGCGGGGACGATCTCCTCGTAGGCTCGGGTCTTGAGGCCGCAGTCGGGGTTGACCCACGCCTGGCTGGGCTCGAGGACGCGCAGACCGGCCTCGATCAGGTCGCGCATCTCGGCCAGGGCCGGGACCTGGGGCGAGTGGATGTCGTACACGCCCGGCCCGATCTCCTGTGGGTAGCCGGTCCTGCGCAGGTCGCGGACCAGCTCCATGCGGGAGCGCGCGGCCTCGACATAGGCCACGTCGGCGTCCAGCGCGGCGATGGCGTCGAGGACGTCGCCGAACTCGGAATAGCACATGTGGGTGTGGATCTGCGTCTCGTCCCGCACCCCCGCGGTCGCGAGCCGGTAGCTGCCGACCGCCCAGTCGAGGTACCCAGCCCGGCGCTCGTGCCGCAGCGGCAGCCTCTCGCGCAGCGCCGGCTCGTCGACCTGCACGATCGCGATGCCGGCCGCCTCGAGGTCGGCGACCTCGTCGCGCACCGCGAGGGCCACCTGTCGTGCAATCTCCGCATCGGGCAGGTCGTCGCGCACGAACGACCAGGCGAGCATGGTGACCGGCCCGGTGAGCATGCCCTTGACCGGCTTGGCCGTGAGCGACTGGGCGTAGCTGGCCCAGGCCACGGTCATCGGGCGCGCCCGCCAGACGTCGCCGTAGAGGATCGGCGGTCGTACGTAGCGCGACCCGTAGGACTGCACCCAGCCGTGATCGGTGCAGGCGTAGCCCTCGAGCTGCTCGCCGAAGTACTGCACCATGTCGTTGCGCTCAGGCTCACCGTGCACCAGCACGTCCAGGCCCAGCTCCTCCTGGAGCCGGATGATCCTGGCGATCTCGTCCTTGATGCGCGACTCGTACTCGGCCGGTTCGATCTCGCCGCGGCGTGCCGCCGCTCGTGCCGCCCGCAGCTCGGAGGTCTGCGGGAACGAGCCGATCGTGGTGGTCGGTAGCAGCGGCAGGCCAAGCTGGACCTGCTGCGCCTTGCAGCGCAGGTCGTAAGGGCTGGCGCGGTGGAGGTCATCCTCGCCGACCGCGGCCACCCGCTCGCGCACGGCAGGGATGCTGGTCCGCCGCGAACGCTGGCGCTCCTCCAGCATCCGCCGGTTGGCCTCGAGCTCGGCGGCGATCGCGCCGGTGCCCTCGTGCAGACCCCGGGCCAGCACGACCACCTCGGCAACCTTCTGACGCGCGAAGGCCAGCCACGGCCGCACCTCAGGGTCGAGACGGGTCTCGGACTCCAGGTCGAGCGGCACGTGCTGCAGTGAGCAGGAGCTGGACACCACCACCTCACCCGCGAGCCCGAGCAGGGTCGCGAGCAGGGCGAGCGAGCGCTCCAGGTCGCTGGCCCACACGTTGCGGCCGTCCACGACGCCGGCGAACAGGGTCTTGCCGCCGATCCCGCCGGCCTCGGCGAGCAGCTCCAGGTTCCTCCTCCCGCCGCGGGTGAAGTCCAGGCCCAGGCCTTCGACGGGCGCTTGCGCGAGCAGCCCGAGCGCCTGCCCCAGGTGATCGAAGTAGCTCGACACCAGCAGCTTGGGCCGGTGTGGCTCGCGCCCGAGGCGGTCGTAGGCGCGACCGAGGGCGTCCAGCTCGGTGGGCAGGCGGTCCTGGACGAAGGCGGGCTCGTCGAGCTGCACCCACTCGGCTCCGGCCGCCGCGAGCTCGTCGAGCAGCTCCGCGTACGTCTCGAGCAGGGGGTCCAGGAGCTGCAGGCGGTCGAAGCCAGCCGGCGCGCCAGGCTCCGGCTTGCCCAGCAGCAGGAAGGTCACCGGGCCGAGCAGCACCGGCCGGGTGGCGATGCCGAGCGCCCTCGCCTCGGCAAGCTCACCGAGCGGCTTGCTCGCGTCCAGCTGGAACCGCGTGCCGGGGCCGAGCTCGGGGACCAGATAGTGGTAGTTGACGTCGAACCACTTGGTCATCTCCATCGGCGCGGCGCCTTGGCGGCCGCGGGCCATCGCGAAGTAGCGGTCGAGTGTGCCAGCACCTGTGCGCGGGGCATCGTCGCGGAAGCGTCCCGGGATCGCGCCGACCAGCACCACGGTGTCGAGCACCTGATCGTAGAGCGAGAAGTGGTTCGACGGGACCTGCTCGAGCCCCGCCTCGTGCAGGAAGGTCCAAGTGTCGCGCCGCAGCCCGTTGGCCGTCCGCTCCAGCGCCTCAGCCGGTAGACCGCCGGCCCAGTAGCGCTCGGCGGCGGACTTGAGCTCCCGCCTGGGGCCGATGCGTGGGAAGCCGTGGATGGTTGAGCTTGTCATGGGGCCCTCCCTCGAGGTGCCTCGGACTGGTGCCCGCGCGACAGCGCGGGCACCTGGCAGGTCTTCGGACTTACGGGCCGTCCGGCGCGGCACGAGGCCATGGCCGGGGGTTCCTACTGGCCATCGCTTCCCGGGGATGGTCTCCCCAGTGCTCGTGATGGCGGTCGTTCCCGCTCACCGCTGCGGGGCAGTTCCGGTCTCACACCGGATTCCCTCTTTCGCCGCCCACCTCAGCATCCACTTGGTTTCAGGGGAAACATCCGCGGATCGCACAGGTCAGCGAACCAGGTACGCCTCCAGGATGGCCGTGATGCCTCGCGGCTGTCAAAGCCACCGGTCCGGGGACGGCCAGGGACAGGTAGCTATTCACCAAGGGTGGCCCCAAGGGTGGGCCGCCCCGGCGTCCCGTCCACCCCGACCACCGCGGCCTGCCGCGGCCGCTCACCGACCCGCGCCATGAACGGCCCCAGCCGCCCAGCGGCCACCCCCCGCACCCCGGTCACAAACCCCACCGAGCAGCCCACCCCCAGCACCGTGGCAGCAGATCCGACGCCGAACCTGCCGGGCTTCTGCCTGGTCGCACCATCATCAGGGTCGGAACATACTGGAACGGCTCCGAGCAAGCGGGGACGAGGCTGATGCGTTGGCCCGTCGACTTGGCGGGTCGCCGCCACGGCAGACTCGCCAGGATCGCCCTGTCGCTGACCGCGCTCGGCGTGCTCACGCTGCTGCTCGGCGCCTGCAGCCAGCTCAAGGCGGCCAAGCAGACAGCGCAGGCGCTCGCCCGCGCCGGCTACCCGCAACCAGGTGTGAACGTGAACACGAACGTGCTGAACGGTCAGAGCAGCCAGACGGTCGTCCAGGTGCGCTACGCCAGCCGCGCCAGCGACGCTGCGGCGCTCGGTGCTGAGCAGGACAAAGCCGCCCAGATCGTCTGGGAGAACGCGCCTGTCCGACTGTCCGCGGTGATGGTCACCGCCATCACCCACCAGGTCGGCGTGCCCGGGCTCGGGGGTGTGCAGACCAGTCGCGGACGCGCATACTCCCGTGAGGAGCTGACCAGCAGGTACGGCCCGCGTCCTGCCGGCCTGGACAATCCGTCGGCGAGCGGTGTCCCTCCGGTCGTGGCCAACCTGCTATTTTACTCCGGTAAGCAAATAGTGTGATTCACTAGGCGGCGGCATAGCACGTATCCGGATGCGTGAAGAACCGCGCGACCACCTCCGGCTGCCGCTGCCGACGACGCACATACGCGCGCA
>WNGE01001322.1_pt1 | contig 31329 bp, 28 predicted proteins | sample 5400651 | NCBI WGS metagenome assembly WNGE01 (sample SAMN13153370, study PRJNA577476) | soil metagenome | isolation source: 60 cm soil or saprolite under grassland replicate 2 | place: USA:California | collected 2016-06-15
TCGCCGAGCTGCTGCAGTTCCTGGCCGACTGGCTGGCCCGCGACCCTGACCGGCTCGGCGTCTCGCTGGAAGCCTTCGTCGGCCACCCGGCCTACGGCACCGCTCAGCTGCGCCAGGACCTGAACCGGTTCACCTTCCTCCTCGGCGGCGACGACGGCGAGTCCCTGTTCGGCCCCGACGCACCGGAGGCGGGGTGATGACCATGACCAGCCCGCTGCGCGGGCCCAGGAGCCCAGAAGGAGGCGGCTTCGCCGCCGCTCATCTTCCGGCACGCCGCGCAGGGTACGGGGCCGCCCCTCCGGCCCCAAGGGTGCTCCGCATCGCGCTGCGCGCGACAGCCCTGCGGGCTGCCCTTGACCCCGGAGACCACTGCGGCCCCTGGGACCAGGAAGAGCGGGCAGGCCCAGGCCTGCCCCGCGCTGCGCGCGGCGCGCGGATCCGGCTGTGGCGGGCCACAGGAGGCAGGCCGGACGTCAGGACACAGGTGAACTGGCGTTCGATAGTCACAAGGAGCAGGAAAATTACAAATCTAGGGAGGTGTCAAGGATCAAGTGAGGCCGATCCGTCAAGGATCAAGTGAGGCTAGACAGGCGTCCGATCGGACTGCGTCCGATCGGACTCCGATCGGAGCATCGGAGCTCTGGGGCGGGACAGGCGACAGACACCTGTGCGGTCAGCCAGGAACCAGCTGTGTTGGCACTAGGCTTGTGCTGTCCCGCTTGATGCTTGACACGGCAAGGATCAAGCGGAGCCCGGCAGGTTGCTAGGCAAGGTGGAGCCACAGCAGGGTCCCAGGGTTCCCTGAGGGGCATCGGGGGCATCGCCGGAGGCACGGGCAGGTCAGGCAGACGGCATCTCGGGGCACTCGTGCGGCTCGCATTGGGAGCAATGGCTAATGCACTGGTCGATGCCAGCAATGCTGAAGGTCAATCAACACTTGGACCCGAGTTGGCTCATTTAGTGCGCAACGTACGCCGGACTGCGCGGCCGGGGGCTCATGTAGGGGTTCGCAGGCAGGTGCCGCGCGGTTTCCCGGTGTTCTGTTGTCGCGGGGGCCGCTGCGGGCCTGCTGTTAGCGGAGCGGTTCAGCCGCTGCTGCCCGCAGCCGGGCTACCGCTCCGGCCATGACCAGGGCCCACCCGGCGGCGATCCTCGGCCTGCGCCGCTGCACGGCCCGGGCCACCCAGGGGACATAGAACACGACGGTGTAGCCGTCGCTGGCGATCGCGAGCACCGTCAGCCGCCGCGGGTGGCGCATGCCCCACCACACGCCGATGACCATCCCCGCGACAGTGGAAGCAAGCCTGTACTGGGGGGTGTTCGTGGCCTTGAACAAGGGGGCGACCCGCGATAGGTGGCGCTCTAGGCGGCGGGCCGCGGGTGTCGGCGTCCCGGCGGCAGCCGGGGCCTTGGGGCCAGGCTTGCGCAACCGGCCCTCCCTTTGCAGCCGCTGGATGTTCTGTTCCATGTTCTGTCGCGCCTTCTGTCGCGCCTCGGCCGGGGTCGGCGCTTCCGTGCCCAGGCCCCACGCCACCAGCCCGTAGCCGGCAGCGCTCGTCCACGCGGCCAGGGCCCGCCGCCGGCGCCCGGCGGCCCAGTGCCCGGCCCCGACGGCGGCCTGGGTAACAACGGGGGCGACAATGGGCACCCATCCGAGCATCCCCGCGGGCCTGGCCCCGTCCAGAAGGGGCAAGGCCGCCCGCAGCACCTGGGCCCAGCTGTCATCACGAGCCATCCCGGCATTGTCGCCCAGGCGGCGCGTGCGTGCCAACCTCCCGGGCTGCCGCTACCCTGAGGTTGCCGCCCGGCGGGGGGGCAGGGCGGCGCCGACGCTCAGGTCCGGCCGCATCCGCGCTAGCACCCCGCCGCTCACCTGCTCAACCGGGATCTCCTGGCCGGACTGCGGGCCCGTGTCACCTCCTGCTCCCCCGTGCGGAAGTACCCCGCACCGGGGACTCAAGCTCGAACCCTGGTGATCCCATCCACTACGAGTCCAACCTGGTTACTTTAGTGCGCAGATCTCGTCAACTTGAGAAGTAAATCCGCAGGTCAGCGTATTAAGCCAGTCGAAAGTCCATGATCGTGAGCCAAGTCGGGTCGCATTGGGAGCAATGGCTAATGCACTGGTCGATGCCAGCAATGCTGAAGGTCAATCAACACTTGGAGTTATCCATCGGTCGATGTTCCTGGGGCCTTCAGTCGCTGGATAGCGTGCAGAGCGGCCAGGGTGCCAGGATGGTCTGGGCCAAGCACCCGTTCCATGTGGGGCAGCAGCTGCTGGAACAGTCGCAGTGCCTCGGCCGGATGCCCGCTTTGCCCGGTCAAGTCCGCGATGTTGTAGCGGGTGGCCAGTGTCTCTGGATGGTCTGGCCCGAGCACCCGTTCCTGATCGGGCAGCAGCTGCTGGAACAGCCCCAGTGCCTCCGCCGGATGCCCGCTCTGCCCGGTCCAGAAGGCGACGTCGCCGCGAGTGGTCAGGGTGCGGGGATGGTCTGGGCCGAGCACCCGTTCCATGTGGGGCAGCAGCTGCTGGAACAGTCGCAGTGCCTCGGCCGGATGCCCGCTTTGCCCGGTAAAGACCGCGATGTTGTGACGGATACTCAGGTTGCGGGGATGGTCTGGTCCAAGCACCCGTTCGTGGTCGGGCAGCAGCTGCTGGGATAGCTCCAGCGCCTCGGCCGGATGCCCGCTCCTCCCGGTCGTGGCCGCGATGTTGTTACGGGTGGCCAGTGTCTCTGGATGGTCTGGCCCAAGCACCCGTTCCTGGTCGGGCAGCAGCTGCTGGTACAGCTCCAGCGCCTCCGCCGGATGCCCGCTTTCCCCGGTGATAGCCGCGATGTTGTTACGGGTGGTAAGGGTCCCAAGATCGTCTCGCCCAAGCACCCGTTCCTGATCGGGCAGCAGCTGCCGGAACAGCTGCAGCGCCTCCGCCGGATGCCCGCTTTCTTTGGTCCAGAAGGCGATGTGGTGACGGCTTTTCAGGGTGTGCGGGTGATTTGACCCAAGTACCCGCTTGCGATCCGGTAGCAGCTGCTGGGACAGCCGCAGCGCCTCCGCCGGATGCCCGCTGTGTCCGGTCCAGAAGGCGACGTCGGAACGGGTTGTCAGGGTGCGGGGATGGTCTGGGCCAAGCACCCGTTCCATGTCGGGCAGCAGCTGCTGGGACAGCCGCAGCGCCTCTGCCGGATGCCCGCTTTCCCCGGTCCAGAAGGCGATGTCGTATCGGGTGATCAGGGTGTCGGGGCTATCTGGGCCTTGGATGCGGCGACGTAGCGGGAGTTCCTGCTGGCTGTGGTGAAGGGCGCGCTGGTAGTCGCCTAGGTCGCCGTAATCGGTTGCCAGGGCATGATGTATGCGTAGGCGGTCATCGTCAGCACCTGGCGGCAACACTGCCAGCTCTGCTTCAAGGCCGACAATTTGCAACCGAGTGTCCGCCCCTGGCCCGCCGACTGCATATAGCACCGCTTGCGCGGCATCTTTATCTTCGGCGGAGTCCTGCGCGTTGAGCATCGGGGTAAGAAGCTGCTGGGCGATGGCAGGATAGCCAGCTCGCCCGGCATGAAAGGCCAACAACAAACGCCATCGATGGCCGACCGTGCCTAGGTCGGTTCGCTGCTCCAGCTCGGCGGTGATCTGGTCGGTCAGCTCTAGCGCGTGTCCCCGCGGGTCGTTCTGGCCGAGCAGGTCAATGGCGGCCCAGACACGGGCTTCCAACCCAATCGTCGCACCGCCCGCCGCAGCAACAGCAATCGTCGCGTCGATCAGCGGGTCGGCGTTTCTCGGCTGCCGTATCCGTGCGAGCCGGAGCACGGCTGCCCTCAGTTCGTTCTGTTCTGGCGTTGGCTGTTCGCCGGGATGGCTGGAGAGGTAATCAGCTAAGCGGCATTCCAGAAGTTCTGCTCGTAACCCGGTGGCAGCCATGGGCTGGTCCAGGGCGCGGCGGTATCCAGCATCTCATCGGGTGAGCGGGCGCGGAAGAACGAGTGGATCTGCCGGAGCCGGCCGGGCCAGGTCACGGCGGTGTTGGCCACGTAGTTCTTCAGTGCTCCCCAGATCCGTTCGACCGGGTTATCGTGCGGGCTGTACCGGGCGCCGTACAGCAATTCCAGGCGGGGGTGCTTGTCTAGATAGCGAGTGACCTTGCGGGCGTGGTGGATGAGGTCGTTGTCGCAGATCACCGCGATCACCGGGGCGCCGGGGAACGCAGCGGGCAGCTGGTCCAGCAGCGCGATGAAGTCCGCCGCGCAGCGCCGGCCCAGCCGGTACGCCCACGCCCCGGTGGTCACCTCGAGCGCGCCGAACACGGTGACCTTGCGGTTCTTCCCCGGGGTGGGAACCTCCGGGCGCCTGCCGCGCAGCGTCCAGCTGGCCCGCACGTGCGGCAGCAGGTTCAGGTGCGTCTCGTCCTCGGCCAGCACGACCGCGCGGCGGGGCAGCGCCAGCAGCCGGGCCACGACGCCGGCCACCACGTGGTCATGGTCCGGGTCGCCGCGGGCGGTCAGCTTCGGCCGCCGCCATACCGCCACCAGCCGCACCCGCCGGTACAGCGTCCGCGGGCTGACCTGCGGCCAGCCCAGGTACCGCCGGATCCGCGGCAGCGTCCACGGGCCGGGGCGGCTCAGCAGCACGGTGATCCGCCTGGTCAGCCGGCGCCCGCCCAGCGCTGGCCGCCCGCACCGGGGCCGGTCGGCCAGCCCGGCCAGCCCCTCGCCGTTGAACCGGCCGATCCAGCGGCGCACCGTGGCAGGGTGGCACTCCAGCAGCTCCGCGATCTGGGCCGCGGGCAACTCGTGCAGCGACAGCAGCACCATCACCGCCCGCGCCGCCTGGCGCCACGGGCCCCGCAGTTGCACGCGCAGCCGCTCAGCTTCGGCATCGGGACCGTTGGCGAACACGCTGACCGGGCGCATACTGATCACGACCTCGCCGGGTGGATGGTCGCTGGAGGCAACCTCGATCCAACACCTGGCCCGGCACCCGGCAGCCGCATCCCCGGTAACGCGCAGAACTTATGGATAGGCGCTTAGCGCCGTTGCGGCCACCTGATACGCCGCGCCAGGGTCACCCAGGTCTTCGAGGCCGTGCACCAGTTGACGCTGAACGTCGCCCAGTTGGAGGCGGTGCTGCAGATCGGCGCGAACCCGATGCGTTGCCTGCCAGGCCACCACCTTGTCCACCAGCCCAGACCCAGGATCGCCGCCGATCTCAAGTGCCGTATCGAGCACGATCTCCGCCATAGAGCGCCGCTTGCTGGCGGCAAGGACACGCTTCTGCTCCGCAAGCCGGGGGGAGGCTGGGTCTGCGAGGCGGACCAGGGATTCAAATCGGATCACATCACTGTCATCATCGGACGGTCTTTCGCCCAGGACCTTAACGGCACGTTCAGCCTGCAGAGCATGCGTGATGCCTCCGGCCCAGTCCAGCACGACCGCTAGCTTTGATGGCGGTGACCGGTTAACCTGAGCATCAATCACCTCATCCACCACTGCCACAATGGCGGCGTCATCGCCTTGGGCGTTCAGTTCGGCCAGGCGTTCCGCCGATACCACTGCAAACACTTCCGCGAACGTCCGGGTCCGCTGGCCGATCCGGCGGACAGCGACAGCAGGCAAATCCGGGCACAGCTCAGCGGCAAGGTCAATCCGGGCCTGAAAATCCATGCAGGGGTCAGCATCTACTGTCCGGACACGGCTCTCGGTAAGCCCGAATTTCGCCCCGGAGGCAAGAGCAGAAATCAGTTCCGCGTCAGGATCGACGGCAGCCGCAACTAGCACCCGCCCGTCAATGCGCCCGATGAGATTCTCAACTAGAACCAACGCTAGATCCGGCTCTAGCCGGTCAGCGTCGTCGATGATCACGACGACTGGTACCGACACCGACACAGCTGCGACCGCCCGAGCCAGCTTGGCGACCATGCCTTCCTGGCCTGCCAGGCTGTTATCCCACGCCTTGCCCGCGGCACCCACGCCGACACCGGCCAGGAGCAGCCCAACCAGGGTCGCTAGCGGAGACAAGAACAAGCCAGCCACGTTCAGGCTGAGCTGTGTCATGCCGCCCAACCGATCCACTCCGAGCAATTCGGCAACTCGATGTTCGACGCGGGCTTCACTGAACAGTTTCCGCAGCTCTAGTGCCTGCAAACCTAGTCCCGCGGGCAACGCTGTCCCTGGGACGCGAACCACGATGCTGATAGCTTCGTCATCCTCGACGAACGCGGCGAGCTCGTTCAGCAGCTGCGTTCGTCCCCATCCAGGCGGAACCGGCAAGAGGACAGCGCGCGAATTGATCTCTTGCCGGGACAGGTCCTGCCACCATTCCATCAATTCATCGAGCGCCGCTGCATGCCGGTCAGAATCCCCTGCCACAACCCCAAGGCTATGACTGGCTAGTCTGAGCGTGGTGAAATTCGTCTAGGGGTGTCAAGGATCAAGCGAGTCCGCCACGTCAAGCATCAAGTGAAGCCAGGCAGGCGTCCGATCGCGTCCGATCGCAGCGCGTCCGATCGCAGCGTGTCCGATCACAGTGTCCGATCACAGCAGGCTAGACAGCTGCCCGGCTAGACAGCTAGACAGCTAACCATTAGGCAGCGTCGGCGCGGAGGCATGCGAGTAACGGGCCGCTTGCCCGAGGTGAAGACACCCACTTAGCGTCGTCCTATGACACGCCCGGCCAGAGTACATGCGCATCCGGTTACAGCGGGCGGCCCTGGTGTGGAAGCGGAAAATCTGCACCGGCACGCTGATGTACCAGCATGCACCGAATCCGCACGCGACTGCACGCCGTAGCGCACCGAACCTGTTGCGCTAGTTCAGGCCGTGCACCCCACGCAGATAGAAGTTCCTCGGCGAGGCAAGGGAGGTGAACGAAGTGACCAGATCATCCCGCGAGGCGACCGGCCCGGGCGGCGGCGAGTGGCTGACTGTCGGGCAGGTGTGCGCTGAGCTGAAGATCAGTCCCCGTACCTTCTACCGGTGGCGGGCTCAGGGCACCGGCCCGCGCAGCAAGCGCATTGCCAAGGGCGGCGTCCGCGTCCGGCGGAACTGGCTGGATGAGTGGCTAGACGAGCCCGAGCAGGACATCGCATGAACAGCTACGACATCCGGTTCTGGCAGATCGAGACGCGGAAGGGCCAGACGGTCACCTACCGCGTCCGCTGGGTCGTCGCCGGGCGGAGGTTCAGCGACTCGTTCACCACCAAGGAGCTGGCCGAGTCGTACCGGGCCGAGCTCAGGGCCGCGGCCAGGCGGGGCGAAGGGTTCGACACCGGCACGGGCCTGCCCGAGTCGATGGCCCGCACGCTGCGGGACGTGTCCTTCTACAAGCACTGCGCCGAGTTCGCGGCGGCGACATGGAAAGTGTCGGCCGCCAAGCAGCGGGCGTCTGTCATCGAGACCCTGGCCAGAATCGTGCCCGTGGTGGTCGCCGACCTGAAGGGTGCCCCGGAGGACGCGGTACTGCGCTCGGCGCTACGCAAGAAGCTGAATCAGGGCGGGCACGCGGGCGAACTCGACGAAGACGAGACCAGGGCCGTCAGCTGGATCGAGCGTGCCTCACTGCCGGTGGGCTCGGTGGCGGACGCGGCCGTGGTCTGTGACATCCTCGACGCCCTTACGGTCAACCTGAACGGCAAGCCAGCCGCCCCGGAGTACTTCTCGCGGCGGCGGCGGGTCATGCACCGTGTCCTGGCGTACGCGGTCCGCAAGAAAAGGCTCGAGGCAAACCCGCTGTCCAAGGTCAACCTGCCCGAAGGATGGACCCCGCCGCAGGCTCCCGATGACACCCTGGACCCGCGGTCGGTGGGCAGTCCCGCGCTGGTCGCCGCGATGCTCGAAACGTGCAAGGGGACCGGACGGCGGCAGGGCAGGCGATTCGCGGCCTTCTATGGCTGCATGTTCTACGCCATGATGCGCCCGTCCGAGGTGGCGGCGCTGACCCGCGGTGGGTGCGAGCTGCCCGCGCAGGGTTGGGGTCACCTGACGTTCGCGGACTCCAGCACCTCAGCGGGCCGGGCGTACACCGACGACGGCCAGATGCACGAGCACCGAGGGCTGAAGGGCAGGACCAGGGGGCGGCCGACCACCGGGACGCGCAAGCCAGCCCGGAGGGTTCCGGTCCCGCCCGAGCTGGTGGTTATGCTGCGCGAGCACATTGACTTGTTCGGGACTACCCCTGACGGCAGGCTGTTCCGCAGCGAGAACGGCAACCCTATCCAGCAGTCCACCTGGTGGCAGGTCTGGCAGAAGGTGCGGAAAGCCTCGCTGAGCGCGGAGGAGCTGGCGGGCCCGCTCATGCGCCGCCCCTACGACCTGCGGCACTCAGGCGTCACCTGGCGGCTCAACTCGGGCGTTCCTGCCACCGAGGTAGCCGCCTGGGCCGGGCGCTCCGTCGAAGTGCTGATGCGCGTCTACGCCCGGTGCGTGACCGGGCTGGAAGACGTGTGGATCAGCCGCATGGATGGCACCCTCCGCCTCGGGGATGCCCCGCGAGACCAGGGCCCGCAGCAGGGTGGCGGAGAGGAGGACGAGCCAGATGAGCGATTGTGACGTACAGCCCTGGCCCGGGTCCTCGGGGGCGTATTGGGGGCGGAATCTGGCATCCGACAACATCCGGTGGCACGAGCTGTCTCAGCCTGTCACTGGGACGTTCCAACGTAATACCAGGTCAGGGGTCAATTGCCGAGGTTATGAGGTGGCGCCCCCAGTAGGATTCGAACCTACGCACCCGGCTCCGGAGGCCGATGCTCTATCCCCTGAGCTATGGGGGCTCAGTGCCGTGGGAAAGGGTACCAGTGAATGGGCTCTGCCTTGACACGCAGCCGCAGAGTACCCCGTCACCGGCCAGAAGGCGCTACCCTCACGGGCGTGACGCACGGACTGGGACGGGTGCTCGTCGTCGACGACGACGAGGTGATCAGGCGACTGATCGCGGTCAACCTCCAGCTGGAGGGCTTCGACGTGGAGACGGCGGTGGACGGCCAGGACTGTCTGGAGAGGGTGTCCGAGATCGACCCCGACGTCATCACGCTGGACGTGATGATGCCGCGGCTCGACGGCTGGGAAACAGCGGTCCAGCTGCGCAAATCCCCGGAGACCGCGCACATCAGGGTGGTGCTGATCACCGCCCGCGCCCAGGAGGACGACAAGAACAGGGGCAACCGGGTGGGCGCCGACGCCTACCTGACCAAGCCGTTCGACCCGAACGAGATGATCCGCGTGGTCCGCGAGCTGGCCAGCGCCACTCCGCTTAGGTGATAACCGCCGGGCTGCGGCGCGCGATCGGTGCGGACGACCCGCGGCTCCGGCCGGGCCCGGCACCGGGCAGCTACACGACCAGCCTGCCGTTCCGGCTCGGCCCCGACCCCAGGACCGCCGCCGAGGCCCTCGCCGCCCGGCTCCGCGAGCAGCTGTGGATCGCGACCGCGGAGGTCACCGGCCCCGGCTTCGTCACCGTCACCGTCACCCACGCCACCCTGGCCCGGCTGGCGATCAGGATCGCCCAGGCCGGCTCGGCCTGCGCGGAGAGTGACGCGCTGGCCGGCCGCACCGTCCGCACGCCCCGGCCGGCCGCCGTAACGGACTGGCCGCAGGCACGGGCGGCCCTCGCCGCCGAACTGACCGTCCGCCTCGCCGCCGCCGCGGGTGCCATCATTGATCCCGAACGGCCCTCGGTTCCCGCCCCGCCGCCCCCACCCCGCGGCCCCGTGGCCGAAGCCATCGCCTACGCCGGCCCGGACGCCGTCCGGTTCGCCCTGGCCCGGACGCTGCCCGGCGGCCCGCCGCCGGAGGCAGCCGTCATCGCGCGGCACGTGCCGGCTAATCCCGCCTATGCTGTTCGGTACGCGCATGCCGCCGCTGCCGCCGTGCTGCGCTGGGCCGCCGCGCTGGGGATCAGGCCAGCCGGGTTCACGCCGCGCCTGCTCGCCGAACCGGGGGAGCTGGCGCTGCTCGACGCGCTGTCCTGGCTCCCGGAACGGGTGGCCGTGGCCGCGCGCCGCGGACGACCCGACGAGTTCGCCGGGTACCTGACGGAGCTGGCAGCGTGCACGATTGAGGTCATGAGCACGAGCAGTTTCAGGAAGATACCGGACATCAGCAGCGAACGGCTGTGGCTGGCGGACGCGGCGCGGACCGGTCTCGCGGCCGGCCTCGGGCTGCTCGGCATCGATGCACCCAGCCGTCTGTAGAAAGGGAAGTCCATGAGCCGTGTCGCGCACCCGGCCGGGCCACGCCACGGCGACGTGCTGCCCGCCGACCACCCGCCCGCCGCGCCGCAGGACCTGAACGAGCTGCACGAGGAGATCTGGCCGCGCGGCGCCCGCCGCTCCGGCGGGGTGCTCACGCTGGGCGGGGTGGACGTGCGGGACCTGGCCGCCGACTTCGGCACCCCGCTGTACGTCTGCGATGAACAGGACGTCCGGTCGCGTTGCCGCGAGTACCTGGAGGCGTTCGGCCCCGACGGGCGGGTGTTCTACGCGGCCAAGGCGTTCTGCTCCCGGGCCATGCTTCGTTGGGTGAGCGAGGAGGGCCTCGGCGTCGACGTGTGCACCGGCGGCGAGCTCGAGGTGGCGCTGTCCGCCGGGGTGCCGCCGGAGCAGATCACCATGCACGGCAACAACAAGACGCCGGACGAGCTGTCCCGCGCGGTGGCGGTCGGCGTGGGCCACATCGTGGCCGACTCCTTCGAGGAGATCGCCCGGCTGGCCTACCTCACCGAGGGGGCCCCGGCTCACCCCAAGATCCTGGTCCGCGTCACCACCGGAGTGGAGGCGCACACCCACGAGTTCATGGCGACCGCGCACGACGACCAGAAGTTCGGCTTCTCGCTGGCCTCGGGCGCCGCCGACGAGGCGGTCCGGCGGGTCATCGCCTGCCCGGGCCTGTCGTTCGCCGGGCTGCACTCGCACATCGGCTCGCAGATCTTCGACACGGCCGGCTTTGAGGTGGCCGCTCACCGGGTGGTCGGGCTGGCCGTCAGGGTCAGGGACGAGCACGGCATCGAGATCGCCGAACTCGACCTGGGCGGCGGCTTCGGCATCGCCTACACCGACGAGGACGACGCCCCCGCGGTCAAGGATCTCGCGGAGAGCCTGCGCGAGATCGTGGACGGGCAGTGCCGGGCCGCCGGGCTGTCCCGGCCGCGGCTGACCGTCGAGCCGGGCCGTGGCATCGTCGGCCCGTCCACCGTGTCGCTGTACACGGTGGGCACGATCAAGGATGTGGACGGGCTGCGCACCTACGTCAGCGTGGACGGCGGGATGAGCGACAACATCAGGACCGCGCTGTACGACGCCTCCTACCTGTGCGCGCTGGCCTCGCGCGCCTCGGCCGCCCCGCCGATGCTGTCCCGGGTAGTGGGCAGGCACTGCGAGAGCGGCGACATCGTGGTCCGGCACGCCTGGCTGCCCGCCGACCTGGCCCCCGGCGACCTGCTGGCCGTGCCCGCCACCGGCGCCTACTGCCGCTCGCTGGCCAGCAACTACAACCACGTCTCCCGCCCGGCCGTGGTCGCGGTCGGGGGCGGCGCGGCCCGCCCCATCGTCCGCCGCGAGACCCTCGACGACCTGCTCAGCCTGGATATGGGATGAACCAGACCCTGCCCACCCTCAAGGTAGCCCTGCTCGGCTGCGGCGTCGTCGGCACCGAGGTGGCCCGGCTGCTCACCGAACAGGCCGATGACCTCGCCCTGCGCGTCGGCGCCCGGCTGGAGCTGGCCGGGATCGCGGTCCGGCGGGTCGGGCACCGGCGGTCCGCGACGATCGACCGCTCGCTGCTCACCGCGGACCCGCTCGCGCTGGCCACCCGGCCCGACGTCGACATCGTGGTCGAGGTCATCGGCGGCATCGAGCCGGCCAGGTCGCTGCTGCTCGCCGCGCTGAAGGGCGGCAAGCCGGTGGTGACCGCGAACAAGGCGCTGCTGGCCGAGAACGGCGCGGAGATCTACGGCGCGGCCCGGGAGTACGGGGCCGACCTGTACTACGAGGCCTCGGTGGCCGGCGCCATCCCGCTGCTGCGCCCGCTGCGCGAGTCGCTGGCCGGGGACACCGTGCACCGCGTGCTCGGCATCGTCAACGGCACCACCAACTTCATCCTGGACCGGATGGACTCCTCCGGCGCGGGCTTCGCCGAGTCGCTGGACGAGGCGCAGGCGCTCGGCTACGCCGAGGCGGACCCGACCGCGGACGTGGAGGGGTTCGACGCGGCCGCCAAGGCCGCCATCCTGGCCAGCCTGGCGTTCCACACCCCGGTCACGGCGGCCGACGTGCACCGCGAGGGCATCACCGAGGTCACCGCGACCGACATCCTGTCCGCCCGGGCGCTCGGCCGGGTGGTGAAGCTGCTCGCCATCTGCGAGCGGTGCGCCGGAATCGGGCCCGGAAATGGGCAGGGCGGCGTCTCGGTCCGGGTGCACCCGGCGATGATCCCGCGCTCGCACCCGCTGGCCTCGGTCAGCGAGGCCTACAACGCGGTGTTCGTGGAGGCCGAATCGGCCGGTCGGCTCATGTTCTACGGCGCGGGCGCGGGCGGCACCCCGACCGCGAGCGCGGTGCTCGGCGACATCGTCGCGGTGGCCAGGAACCGGCTGGCCGGCACGCGCGGCCCGGATGCCTCCACCTACGCCGGGCTGCCGGTGATGCCGATGGGGGAGACGCTCACCCGCTACCACGTCTCCCTCGACGTAGACGACAAACCCGGCGTGCTCGCCCCGGTGGCCGAGGCTTACGCCCGGCACGACGTCTCCATCGAGGCGGTCCGCCAGGCCAGCCGGGGCGCCGAGGCCCAGCTGGTCATCGTGACGCACACCGCGCGGGACGCGGCGCTGGCCGCGACCGTCCGCGAGCTCGAGGCACTGCCGGTGGTCCGCGCCGTCGCCAGCGTGATGCGGGTGGAAGGGGAGGAAGAGTAGTGATGCCTGCCGTACGTTCCCATGCCTCGAAGGGGGTCATCGCCGCGTACCGGGACCGGCTGCCGGTCACCGAGGAAACCCCGGTGGTCACCCTGCACGAAGGCGGCACCCCGCTGCTGCCCGCCCCGGCCCTGTCCGCCCGCACCGGCTGCGAGGTGTACCTCAAGGTCGAGGGGGCCAACCCGACCGGCTCGTTCAAGGACCGCGGCATGACGGTGGCGATCAGCATGGCCGCCGGGAGCGGCGCGCAGGCGGTGATCTGCGCGTCGACCGGCAACACCAGCGCCAGCGCCGCCGCCTACGCGGCCCGGGCCGGCCTCACCTGCGCGGTGCTCGTGCCGCGCGGCAAGATCGCCATCGGCAAGCTGGCCCAGGCACTGGTGCACGGGGCCAGGCTGCTCCAGGTCGACGGCTCGTTCGACGACTGCCTGGAGCTGGCCAGGAAGCTGGCCGCCGAGTACCCGGTGGCCCTGGTCAACTCGGTCAACCCGGACCGGCTGCAGGGCCAGAAGACCGCCGCGTTCGAGATCGTGGACGAGCTCGGCGACGCGCCGGACGTGCACTGCCTGCCGGTCGGCAACGCCGGGAACATCACCGCCTACTGGATGGGCTACACCGAGTACCGGCAGGCCGGCCTCGCGACGCGCGCGCCGAGGATGTTCGGCTTCCAGGCCAGCGGCGCGGCGCCGATCGTGGTCGGCCGGCCGGTGCTGCAGCCGCAGACGATCGCCACCGCGATCAGGATCGGCAACCCGGCGTCCTGGCTGCTGGCCGAGGCGGCCAGGGACGAGTCGGGCGGCATCATCGAGTCGGTCACCGACCGGGACATCCTCGCCGCCTACCGGCTGCTGGCCACCCGGGAGGCGGTCTTCGGCGAGCTCGCCTCCTCGGCGAGCGTGGCCGGCCTGCTCAAGGCCAGCGCGAGCGGCCAGATCCCGGCCGGATCCCGGGTGGTCTGCACGATCACGGGAAACGGCCTGAAGGACCCGGACTGGGCCCTGTCCGGCGCCCCCGCCCCGGCCACCATCCCGGCCGACTCCGCCGCCGCCGCCACCGCCCTCGGCCTGGCCTAGCCCCCACCCCGCACCCCCACCCAGCCGCCAGCCCCGCGCCCGGCCCACGCCCCGCGCCCGGCCCACGCCCCGCGCCAGCCGCCCCATCGCCCTCGCCCGCCCCGCCCGCAACGCCAGCCACCCACCCCCGCCCGCCGATCAGAACGAGGAGCCAGATGGCCTGGACGACCGACGTGGTGCGGGTGCGGGTGCCCGCGACCAGCGCCAACCTCGGCCCGGGCTTCGACGCGCTCGGGCTCGCGCTGAGCCTGTACGACGAGGTCGAGGCGTGGGTCTGCGAGTCCGGGCTGGCTATCGAGATCTCCGGCGACGGCGCGGACCTGGCCGGGACCGGCGAGGACCACCTGGTCGTGCGGGCGATGCGGGCGGCGTTCGCCGTCACCGGGGGCCAGCCGCCCGGACTGGGGTTGCGCTGCGTGAACCGGATCCCGCACGGCCGCGGCCTCGGCTCCTCGGCCGCCGCGATCGTGGCCGGCATCCTGGCCGCGCGGGCGCTGGCCGGGGCCGGCGCGGCCGGGCTCCCGGACGGCGCCCTGCTCGGGCTGGCCACCGGGATGGAGGGGCACCCGGACAACGTGGCGGCCTGCCTGAGCGGCGGGCTGACCATCGCCTGGACCGCGGATGGCGAGCCGCGGATGGTCCGGCTCGAGCCTGCCGCCTCGATCAGGCCGGTGATCTGCGTCGGGCCCGCGCCGGTGCGGACCGAGGTGGCCAGGCGGCTGCTGCCCGACCTGGTGCCGCACCGGGACGCGGCGGCCAACGCCGGGCGCAGCGCCCTGCTGGTCGCCGCGCTGACGCAACTGCCCACGGAGCCGGGCACGCTGCTCGCCGCGACCCGGGACTGGCTGCATCAGGATTACCGGGCCGGGGCGATGCCGGAAACCGCGGCGCTGCTCGGCAGGCTCCGGGCGGCCGGCATCCCGGCCGTAGTGTCCGGGGCCGGACCGTCCGTGCTGGCCCTGCTGGGCGGACCGGAGAAGCCTGATTATCGTCACCACCTGGACAGCTTGGGTTCAATCGTGAGAGAAACGGGTATTGCATGGCACATAAGCTCGCTAGACGTCGAGCGGCAAGGTGCGCGCGTCCTGCTCCCGGAGCCCCTGTCGGGCTGATGGTGCTGGAAGCGGGCGGCCGATCCGTCCGGCCGGGTGCGTGGCGGCACATTCAGGCCAATACATCAATCCTGGAGCTGTGCACGCCAGGCGCCCGAGGCTGCTAGCGGGCCTCTTGGGACCGTTGCCTCTTCTTCCGCGCGACACGGACGGCTGCGAAGGAATGCCGTGAGTCCTCATGGTGTTAGGCTTAGTGGCGCACCGGGTGCCCCGCTCTGGAATGGGTGCTCGTCGGCAAACCGGGCGCTCGTCGGCAAACTCCTCTGGGACGGTACTGTTGCCGTACCCGAGGTCTTTGCCGCAGGATGTCTCGTTCTCTTCTCAGCTGAGGAGCCCTCAGTCGATGAGCATGGGCAGTCTGGCGGGAGCGCGCGATCCGGGGACGCGGGCGAGCGGCACAGCCGCCCGGATGCTCCCCGACCCATCTCCCTAACTTGCGGATACATAGCGACGCACGGAGGAACGCAAGGCGTTGCGGGAATCGTGGACATTCGGCGGCTATCAGAGCAGCGCGAATCAACTCTGGCCCCAAGGGGGGCCGCTGTACCGGGTCGACGGGCCTAGCGGGTTCACCCAGGCGGCCGAGAACCATGGAAGGACCATTAGTGAGCGACACAACCGAACTCCTCAGCGGCGCGCCCAGCGCTTCTGAGGACGCCCCCGTCGGTAATTCGGCGCCGCCCGCGGCCGCTGGCGGAACGACGGCCCCCACGTCCAAGTCGCGCAGCCGCGGTGGCACCGGCCTTTCCTCGCTGCTCCTGCCCGAGCTGCAGCGGATGGCGCAGTCCATGGGGATCCAGGGGGCCGGCCGGATGCGCAAGGGACAGCTAGTCGAGGCCATCCAGGCCCGGCAGGGCGGGACGGGTATCGCTAACCAAGGTTCAGACCAGCGTGTCGCGTCCGCGGGAGCTGACTCGACCCGCCTGCGGAAGCAGGACGGCATGGAACCAGCCACACATTCGCAGCCAGGTGTCGGAGACGGCGCCGCGGCAGGCATCGGCACCAGCGCGCGCGGCGGGATCGGCGCGGACGGCGCCGAAGGGTCCGCGCAGCAGCAGCTCAGCTTCGACCAGCCGGCCGTGGCGGCCAGCCGGCCGGCCGGCCGTGCCCAGCGGACCCCGCGGGCTCAGGCCGAGCAGGCCCCGGCCCAGCAGGCTCCCGCTCAGCCAGCCGGAGCCCAGGAGTCCGGCGGCGCACCGCAGGGCACCCGCGAGGACGCCCAGCCGGGCGAGTCCGCGGGCGGCGAGGCGCAGCGTGGCGACCGGCGGCGCCGGAACGGGCGCCGCGACGACCAGCCCTCGCGCGGCCGTGACCAGGCTCGCGACGGTGCTGGCCGTGATGGCGGCGGCCGTGATGGCGGCGGCCGCGACGGTGCTGGCCGGGACGGGAGCAACCAGGACCGCGGCGGCCGCGACGGCCAGGACCGCGGCGGCCAGGACCGTGGTGGCCGGGACCGGGAGCCGATGGCGGCCAGCCGCGGCAACTCGGGCGAGGCGTACGACGACGACAGGCGCGGCGGCCGCAGCCGGGACCGGTTCAGGAACCGGAACCGCAGGCGCGACCGCCAGGCCGACCCGGAGCCCGTGATCAGCGAGGATGACGTGCTCATCCCGATCGCCGGCATCCTCGACGTGCTCGACTCGCAGGGCTACGCCTTCGTCCGCACCACCGGCTACCTGCCGGGGCCGAACGATGTGTACGTCTCGCTCTCCCAGGTCCGCAAGCACGGCCTGCGCAAGGGCGACGTCATCGAGGGCGCCGTCCGGCAGCCGCGCGACGGCGAGCGCCGGGAGAAGTTCAACGCCCTGGTCCGGCTGGATAAGGTCAACGGGCTCGATCCGGAGAAGTCGCCGAGCCGGCCGGAGTTCTCCAAGCTGGTGCCGCTGTACCCGCAGGACAGGCTCAGGCTGGAGACCGATCCGGGCAACATGACCACCCGGATCATCGACCTGATCTGCCCCATCGGCAAGGGCCAGCGCGGCCTGATCGTGTCGCCGCCGAAGGCGGGCAAGACGATGATCCTGCAGTCGATCGCCAACGCCATCACCAAGAACAACCCGGAATGCCACCTCATGGTCGTCCTCGTGGACGAGCGGCCTGAGGAGGTCACCGACATGCAGCGCACGGTGAAGGGCGAGGTCATCCACTCCACCTTCGACCATCCGGCGGACGACCACACCACAGTGGCCGAGCTGGCCATCGAGCGCGCCAAGCGCCTGGTCGAGATGGGCCACGACGTGGTCATCCTGCTCGACAACATCACCCGGCTTGGTCGTGCCTACAACAACTCGGCGCCCGCCAGCGGCCGCATCCTGTCCGGCGGCGTGGACTCGACCGCGCTGTACCCGCCCAAGCGGTTCTTCGGCGCGGCGCGCAACATCGAGCACGGCGGCTCGCTGACGATCCTGGCCGCGGCCCTGATCGAGACCGGATCCCGGATGGACGAGGTCATCTTCGAGGAGTTCAAGGGCACCGGCAACATGGAGCTGCGGCTGCGCCGCGAGCTCGCGGAGAAGCGGCTGTTCCCGGCGGTCGACGTGGACGCGTCGAGCACCAGGAAGGAAGAGATCCTGCTGTCGCCGGAGGAGCTCAAGATCGTCTGGCAGCTGCGCCGGGTGCTGCACGCGCTCGAGCCGCAGCAGGCGCTCGAGCTGCTCATGGAGCAGATGCGCAAGACCAAGAGCAACGCCGAGTTCCTGCTCCAGGTGCAGAAGACCACCCTCGGTTCCTGAGGCGGCAGGCGCAAGGACGACCCGCTGGCCGGCCAGGCCAGCGGGAATTCCAGACCGGGAAAAGTAGTTCCACGGTCTGGCACACTAGAAGCCGCAATCACGCGGTACCGGTTCCCGTCCTTCGGGGGCGACCCGGCGACCGCTCGAGGCACAGGAGTTGTCAATAATGAAGGCTGACATTCACCCCCAGTACCATGTCACCACCGTGACGTGCAGCTGCGGGAACACGTTCACCACGCGGAGCACCGCTCCCGGCGGCACGATCCACGCCGACGTCTGCTCGAACTGCCACCCGTTCTACACGGGCAAGCAGAAGATCCTCGACACCGGTGGCCGCGTCGCGAGGTTCGAGAAGAGGTTCGGCAAGAACCCCTCGACCAAGCCCGCCGGCAAGAAGTAACCCAGCAGACCTGACCGCGGGCTGCGTCCCTTCGGGGGGTTCGTCCCCCCGGGGAGCCAGCAGAGCCCTCGGTCAGGTCTTTGCGTTTTTACCCGCAGCACGAAAGGAAGACCGGTGTTCGACCGGCTAAGTGACCTGGTTAGCGAGCACGCGGAGCTGGAGCACGCGCTCGCTGACCCGGCTGTGCACTCCGACCAGGAGAAAGCGCGCACGCTTGGCCGCCGCTACGCCGAGCTGACCCCGATCGTGCACGCCTACCACGAGTGGCAGCACACCTCGGCGGACGAGGAGGCGGCCCGCGAGCTCTCCCGGGAGGACTCCGCGTTCGCCGACGAGGCCGACCAGTTCGCCAGACACCGCGAGGAACTCGAAGCCCAGCTGCAGAAGCTGCTGGTACCGCGCGACCCCAACGACGACCGCGACATCATCCTCGAGGTCAAGGCGGGCGAGGGCGGCGAGGAATCCGCGCTGTTCGCCGGCGACCTGCTCCGGATGTACCAGCGCTACGCCGAGCGGCGCGGCTGGAAGACCGAGATCCTGGACTCGACCGTCACCGGCCTGGGCGGGGTCAAGGACGCGACGGTCGTGGTGAAGGGCAAGGGCGGCGACGGCGCCTGGTCCCGGCTGAAGTACGAGGGCGGCGTGCACCGGGTGCAGCGGGTGCCGGTGACGGAATCCCAGGGTCGCATCCACACCTCGGCGGCCGGCGTGCTCGTCGCGCCCGAGGCCGCACCGGTCGAGGTGCAGATCAACGACAACGATCTGAAGGTCGACGTGTTCCGCTCCTCGGGCCCCGGCGGCCAGAGCGTGAACACGACCGACTCGGCCGTGCGGATCACCCACCTGCCGACCGGGATCGTCGTGTCCTGCCAGAACGAGAAGAGCCAGCTGCAGAACAAGGAGCAGGCGCTGCGCGTGCTCCGCGCCCGGCTGCTCGCGCAGGCCGAAGCCGAGGCCGACGCCAAGGCGAGCGCCGAGCGGCGCAGCCAGGTGCGCACGGTGGACCGGTCGGAACGCGTCCGCACCTACAACTTCCCGGAGAACCGCATCTCCGATCACCGGGTGGGCTACCGGGCCTACAACCTGGACCAGGTCATCGACGGGAACCTGGACGGCGTGATCGACGCGCTGGCGGCCGCCGACCTGGAGGCGAAGCTGGTTGGTGCTGGCGATGATGAGCCTGCTTCTTGACGAGGTCGCGCTGGCCGCGCTGCGGCTGGCCGACTCCGGGGTGGAATCCCCGCGCACCGACGCCGAACTGATCGCGGCCAGCGTGCACAACGTCCGCCGCGGCGAGCTGCACACGGTGCCCGATTCCGAATTCGACGCGCGGTTCTGGGCTGAGATCGCCCGCCGTGCCGCCCGCGAGCCGCTCCAGCACATCACCGGCAGCGCCCACTTCCGCTACCTCGAGCTCGACGTGGGGCCGGGGGTGTTCGTGCCGCGCCCGGAGACCGAGGTGATGACCGGCTGGGCCATCGACCGGCTGGGGAAGATGGACGTCGCCGAGCCGGTAGTGGCCGACCTGGGCACCGGTTCCGGCGCGATCGCGTTGGCCATCGGCCAGGAGGTGCCCCGGGCCAGGGTGCACGCGATCGAGGCCGACCCGCTGGCCCGGGCCTGGGCCGAGCGCAACGTCAGCAAGTACGTGGCCAGCGACCCGTACACGGCGGGCCGGGTCATGCTGCACGGCGGCGACTTCGCCGACGCGCTCGGCGAACTCGACGGTACGGTTGACCTGGTGATCAGCAACCCGCCGTACATTCCGGTGGGGGCGTACGTCGAGCCTGAGGTGAGCGAGTACGATCCGCCGGCCGCCCTATGGAGCGGAACGGACGGGCTCGACGCCATCCGCGCCGTCGAACGCACGGCCCGGCGGTTGCTCCGCCCCGGCGGCCTGCTCGCCGTCGAGCACGGGGCCCAGCAGGGCGCGGCGGTGTACTGGGTATTCCCGGAAGAGCAGGGCTGGCGGGACACCCGCAACAACAAGGACCTGGCCGGCCGTGACCGCTTCGTCACCACCGCCTGGTCGGGTGAGGGAGCCTGATGAGCAAGCGTTACGACTGCCGGGATCCGCAGGAGCGGATCGCGGGAATCGAAGCCGCGGTGACGGCGGCCCGGGCCGGCGAGCTGATCGTGCTGCCGACCGACACGGTGTACGGCATCGGCGCGGACGCGTTCATCCCGGCGGCGGTCACCACCATGCTGGCGGCCAAGGGCCGGGGCCGGAACATGCCGCCCCCGGTGCTCGTCGGGACCGCGCGGGCTGCGGCGGCGCTGGTGGATGACCTCGGCGCGTTCGGGCAGGACCTGATCGACGAGTTCTGGCCGGGCGCGCTCACCCTGGTGTTCCGGGCCAGCCCGACGCTGCTCTGGGACCTGGGCGACACCAAGGGCACGGTCGCGCTGCGGATGCCGCTGCACTCGGTCGCGCTGGACGTGCTCAAGCAGACCGGGCCGCTCGCGATATCCAGCGCCAACCGGCACGGCCAGCCCTCCACGAGCAGCGCGGACGAGGCGGAGCAGCAACTCGGCGAGGCGGTCTCGATCTACCTGGACAGCGGTCCGTGCACCGGCAACGTCCCGTCGACCATCCTCGACCTGACCGGGACCATCCCGAAGGTGCTCCGGTCCGGCGCGATCTCCGTGGACCGGCTGCGCGCGGTGTCCTCGGTCATCGCGGAGAACGAGCACTACGCGGAGGAACCGGCCGACGTCAAGCCGGCTGAACCGCATCCGCTCGAAACGGGTCCGGTCGACCCCGCCACCGGTGAGCCGCCCTCCGTGGCGTAGCCGTTGCCATAAAGTAAACCTGATGGAAGCCGACAGCATCCAGGACCGCTGAGGCGGCATGCGCGAATACGCCCTGGTCCTGCTCGTTACCGCGGCGGTGACCTACCTGCTCACCCCGCTGGTGCGGCGGGTGGCGATCGCCACCCGCGCCATTCACGAGCCCCGCGCCAGGGACACGCACACCGAGCCGACCCCGCTGCTGGGCGGCCTGGCCATGTACGGCGGGCTTGTCGCCGGGCTGCTGCTCGCCAGCAGGCTGTCCTTCGTGCAGGATCCCTTCCGGACCGCCGGATCGCGCAGCGAGGCCGGCCTGCTGCTGGCCGGCGGCCTGGTCGTGCTCATCGGGTTCGCCGACGACCGGTGGGGCCTCAGCGCGATCAGCAAGCTGGCCGGCCAGGTGGCCGCGGCCGGCATCCTGGTCTGGAGCGGCCAGGCGCTGCCCTGGCTGCCGCTGCCGAACGGCGGGGTGTTCTCGCTCGAGCCGGACCTGAGCGTGACGCTGACCATCCTGCTCGTCGTGGTCACGATCAACGCGATCAACTTCATCGACGGCCTGGACGGGCTCGCGGCCGGCATCGTGGCCGTGGCCGCGCTGTCGTTCCTGGTCTACTCGTACACGCTGATCCGGACCATCCACAGCACCTCGCAGTCGCTGCCCGCGGTGGCGTCCGCGCTGCTGGCCGGCATGTGCATCGGGTTCCTCCCGCACAACTTCTACCCGGCGCGGATCTTCATGGGCGACATCGGCGCGATGCTGCTCGGCCTGCTGCTCGCCTACGGCCCGATATCCAGCACCGATTCGCTCGATCCGGCCCTGCTGACCAACTACTCGCAGAACCACACCCTGGACCGGTTCCCGACGTTCCTGCCCCTGCTGGTGCCGGCCGCGATCTTCATCATCCCGTACGCGGACCTGATGTTCGCGGTCATCCGGCGGACCCGGGCAGGCAAGCCGATCATGGCCGCCGACCGGCAGCACCTGCACCACCGCCTGCTCAACATCGGCCATTCCTACCGGCAGAGCGTGCTGATCATGTACCTGTGGGCGGCGCTGTTCTCGGTCGCCGTGGTCTCGCTCTCGATCGTCCGCACCCCGTCGGTGGTGTTCATCGCCGCCACGCTGGTCGCGGTGCTCGCCCTGCTGCCCGCCACCATGCCCAGCCTGCGTCCCTGGCGCACCCCCAGCCGGAAGAGGGCCCCGGCCGGGAAGAGGGCCCCGGCCGGGAACAAGGCCGCGCCCGTCACCGCAGTACCCGCCGCCCAGGCCGCCGCCGCCGTCAGCGCCCCGGCCAACGGTGCGACCCCGTCCGGTCCTGGCACCGAGTCCGGCCGTACCCGCGGCGAGAGTCCGTTCCCGGGTAACTCCCGTCCGGCGAACGCGTCCTCGTCGCCCGCCGATCCGCTGCCCCGCGCGGGCCGTCTCCCCGCCGCGGCACCGTTCCCCGCCCAGGACCCCTTCCCCGCCCAGGACCCCTTCTCCGGGCGGGATCCGTTCCCCGCTCACGATCCCTTCGCCAGCCAGGGTCCCTTCCCGAACCGGGACTGGCGTTCCGCCCAGGATCCGTTCACTCGTCCGGACCCGTCGGCGTTCCCGGACCGCTCGCCGTTCCCGGACCGCTCGCCGTTCCCGGACCGCTCGGCGTTCCCGGATCCGTCGGCGGCCCCGGACCCGTCGGCGTTCCCGGATCCGTCGCCGTTCCGGGGGACCGCGCCGCTCCCCGGGGCCCCGGCGGGGCCCGGGGAGGACCCGGCCGACGGCCGGGACCCGTTCCCGCAGGCCCCGCGGCCAGACGCACGGCCCAGGTAACCCTCAGGCGATCTGCCTATGCCTGTTCTTTACCTTCCCTTGGCTTCTGCGCATCGGACGTTGTCTCCCGCTCCGCCGCCGTATCGCCGCGCGAAACTCGGGGAAATGTCCGGTTATGCGAGGGTTCCGCGAGCCTGCTCCGGGGGCCGCGGGGTACGCCAGAGGCGGATCAAGGGCCGGGAAGCCCGGTTTGACCGGTTCGATGCCCCAAGTTGGTCATAGATTGTGCGCGATCAGGTAAAGACAGAGTCAAGGACTTTGTGATAGCTTTCACGAGTAGCCCCTCTACGGCTGATGAGAGGCCCGTGATACCTTTCCTAAACCTGGCCGGGTACTCGCATCGCAGCAGCGGTGCGGCGACCGGCTCCTGCCTCGCACGCGGGACATCCTCCCGCGTCGCGCCCCCTCGGGGGCGTCTGGAGGGGTCGGCCCTCCGGGCCGGTACTGTTGCTGTCTAACCCCCGGGAGTCCAGTAATGCTGGCGAAGTACGCCACGATCGTGCGGCGCGCGGGAGCGCTGACGGCCGTCGCGGCCGCGATCATGGTCGCCCTGAGCGCCGCCCTGGTCGGCGTCAAGGGGCTGATCGGCGCGCTCATCGGGGTGGCCATCGTCACCGTGTTCTTCGGCATCAGCGTGCTGGTGGTCGGCCGGGCCGCGCGGGTGAGCCCGCAGGCCATGATGGTGGCCGCGCTGGTCACCTACCTGGTCAAGATCGTGCTTCTCGCGGTCGTGGTCTCCTCGCTGAACGGCACGACCGCGTTCAGCACCAGGACGCTCGGGTTCGTCGCCATCGGCTGCATCCTGGTCTGGAGCGCTGCCCAGGTCATCACGGCGATCAAGGTCAAGATGCTGTATGTCGAGCCCGAGCAGACAGCGGCGCGGCGAGGCGGGTGAGATGAGCAGCGGCAACGACGCCAGCGCGCAGGCCCAGAAGAGGGCCGCGGCGCAAGGCCGGGCCCAGGGCCTGGACATCGGCTGGACGGTGTTCAGCTACCTGCTCGCAGGGATGGCGGCCTACGGCGCCATCGGCTGGCTGATCGGCCGGGCCGTCCACGTATCGCTGCTGTTCCCCATCGGCATGCTGGTGGGCCTGGCCATCTCGCTCGGCTTCATCATTTACCGCTACGGCCGAAGGGGTCTGGGGGGAACGGCTTCCCCTCAGGATCGCCGAGGGGGTCTGGGGGGAACGGCTTCCCCCCAGGATCGGGGGGGTCGTCCCCCCGGGGGAGAAAGGGAGATGACCGGTGACCGGTGACGTCGGGGTACTCGCGAGCGGCGGCTGCCACATCTTCAACGGGTGCGGATTCCCAGCCCCCGGCCTGCAGGATTTCGAATGGAAGCCGTTCTTCGCCATCGGATCGTTCAGCTTCACCAAGCCGATGCTCCTGGCGATCGTGGCCGCGCTCGTGGTGGTCGTGTTCTTCTGGGTGGCGTTCCGCTCGCCCAAGCTGGTCCCGCGCGGCATGCAGAACCTCGGCGAGATAGCGATCCTGGGCGTGCGCGACCAGATCCTCCGCCCGTCGCTGGGCCGGAAAGGCGACTCCTACCTGCCGCTGCTCGTGTCGCTGTTCTTCTTCATCTACATCATGAACGTGATGGAACTGATCCCGGTCTTCCAGTTCCCGGTCACGTCCAGGATCGGCTTCGTGTGGCCGCTGGTATTCATCGTCTACTTCCTCTACCTGTACCTTGGCGTCAAGAACCAGGGGCCCTGGGGTTACCTCAGGAACATGATCCCGCCGGGCGTGCCGGCGCCGATCTACATCATCCTGGTCCCGGTCGAGCTGCTCAGGTTCTTCGTCTTCCAGCCGTTCACCCTCGGGGTCCGGCTCTTCGGAAACATGTTCGCCGGCCACCTGCTGCTGACGATCTTCACGCTCGCGTCGTGGTACCTGCTGAGCCTGTCGGTCGGGCTGCTGTACGCCGCGGGTTCCTTCGCGCTGGCGATCTTCGTCTTCCTGCTCGAGACCCTGGTCACCCTGCTGCAGGCATTTATCTTCACCACGCTGACCGCCACGTACATAGCCAGCTCGCTGGAGGCGTCACATTGACGCGCCGTACCTACGACCCATCCGGCGGGACGAGCCGCCGGTACGACATGTAAAGGACTGATCTATGTCTCTTGCCGCTACTCTCGCCGCTGGCCCGACCCAGGTCATCAGCTTCAACGCCGGCGCCATCGGATACGGTCTCGCCGCGATCGGCCCGGGCATCGGCATCGGCCTGGTCTTCGGCCACGCGATCGAGGCCATGGCCCGGCAGCCGGAGGCCACCGGCCGCATCTCGCTGTACATGTGGATCGGCTTCTCCCTGACCGAGGCGCTCGCGCTGATCGGCCTCGTGGCCCCGTTCATCTTCAAGTACTGAGGTAATCGCGTCATGATCCAGGCTGCTGACACGGCGTCGACGAACCCGCTGCTGCCCTCGTGGCCCGAGTTCATTATCGGCACGATCCTCTTCCTCATCGTGTTCGGCGCGCTCGCCAAGTTCCTGCTGCCCAGGGCCCAGCAAACGCTGGCGCAGCGCACCGAGATGATCGAGGGCGGCCTGGCCCGCTCGGAGGAGGCGCAGGAGGAGGCCAAGCAGCTGCTCGACCAGTACCGCGAGCAGCTCGCCGAGGCCAGGCACGAGGCCGCCAGGCTGCGTGAGGAGGCCAGGGAGCAGGGCGCGCAGATCATCGCCGAGATGCGCGAGCAGGCCCAGGTCGAGGCACGCCGGATCACCGAGTCGGCCCAGGCCCAGATCGAGGCGGAGCGGCAGCAGGCGCTGACGGCGCTGCGTACCGAGGTCGGGAACCTGGCGACCGAGCTGGCCAGCCGGATCGTGGGCGAGTCGCTCACCGACCAGGCGCGGCAGAGCCGGATGGTGGACAGGTTCCTCGACGAGCTCGAGGTGGCCGGCCAGTGAGGCGCGCACCGGGACCGGGGCAGTCACCCAGCCCGTTCGGGCCGGAAATCTTGCCGAACGACCTCGGAGGTGATGATCGTGCGGGGAGCGAGTAGGACATCGTTCGCCGGCCTCACCGAGCGGCTGGAAGCGGAGAACATCACCAGCGCCACCGTGGCCACCAGGCTCGGCAACGAGCTGTTCGCGGTCGTCGGCCTGCTCGACGCCGAGCACGGGCTGCGCCGTGCCCTGTCCGATCCGGGCAAGCCCGCGGCCGAGAAGGCGGCGGTGGCCTCGGCGCTGCTGCACGGGAAGGTGACCGGGCGGACCGAAGCGCTGGTCGTGGCGGCGGTCGAGTCCCGCTGGGCGACCTCGGGCGACATGGTGGACGCGATCGAGCAGCTCGCGATCGAGGCGCTGGTGCTCACCGCGGAGGCCGAGAACGGCCTGGACGACCTGGAAGACGGGCTGTTCAGGTTCGGCCGCGTGGTGGCCGCCCAGCCGGAGCTGCGCGCGGCCCTGGCCACTACATCGCTGCCCGCCGGCCCCAAGGAGCAGCTGCTCAGTACGCTCCTGCGCGGCAAGGTGACGTCGGTGACCCTGCGCCTGATCACGCAGATGGTGACGCACCCGCGCGGCCGCGCGCTGCCGGCGGCCCTGGACATGTGCGCCGGCATCGCGGCGCGGCGCCGGGAGCAGCTGATCGCGGTGGTGCGTTCGGCGGTCGAGCTGACAGCGGCCCAGCAGCGGCGGCTCGCCGACGCGCTGGCCGCCACCTACGGGCACCGGGTACACCTGAACATCGTGCTCGACCCCGCGGTCATCGGCGGTATTTCCGTCCAGATCGGGGATGAGCTCATAGACGCGACCGCGGCCCGCAGGCTGGCCGCCGTCCGGCGAAAGCTGGCGGGCTGACCGACATGCGAACGAATCCGCCGCGGCAGAACCTCAAGCCGGAAGACCACGCACGGAAAGACATAGAGGACCATGGCTGAGCTGACGATCCGGCCGGAAGAGATCCGGGACGCGCTGGCGCACTTCGTCCAGGAATACGAGCCAGAAGGTACCACGCGAGAAGAGGTAGGCACCGTCATCGAGTGCGGCGACGGCATCGCGCGGGTCGAGGGCCTGCCCTCTGCCATGGCCAACGAGCTGCTTGAGTTCGAGAACGGCGTCAGGGGCCTGGCGCTCAACCTGGACGTGCGCGAGATCGGCGTGGTCATCCTCGGCGAGTTCAACGAGATCGAGGAGGGCCAGCAGGTCAAGCGCACCGGCGAGGTGCTGTCCGTGCCGGTCGGCGACAGCTTCCTCGGCCGCGTGGTCGGGCCGCTGGGCGAGCCGCTGGACGGCAAGGGCCCGATCGAGGACACCGAGCTGCGGCTGCTCGAGACCCAGGCGCCGTCCGTGGTGGAGCGGCAGCCGGTGAAGGAGCCGCTGCAGACGGGCATCAAGGCCATCGACGCGATGACCCCGATCGGCCGCGGCCAGCGGCAGCTGATCATCGGTGACCGGCAGACCGGCAAGACCGCGATCGGGATCGACACGATCATCAACCAGCGGGCGAACTGGGAGTCGGGTGACCCCGTCCGCCAGGTGCGCTGCGTCTACGTCGCCATCGGCCAGAAGGGCTCCACGATCGCGCAGGTGCGCGGGGCCCTGGAGGAAGCGGGCGCGCTTGAGTACACTACGATCGTCGCCGCCCCGGCCTCGGACCCGGCCGGCTACAAGTACATCGCGCCCTACACCGGTTCGGCCATCGCGCAGCACTGGATGTACCAGGGCAAGCACGCGCTGATCATCTTCGACGATCTGTCCAAGCAGGCCGAGGCGTACCGCGCGGTCTCGCTGCTGCTGCGCCGCCCGCCGGGCCGCGAGGCCTACCCGGGCGACGTGTTCTACCTGCACTCCCGGTTGCTCGAGCGGTGCGCCAAGCTGTCCGACGAGCTGGGCGGCGGGTCGCTGACCGGCCTGCCGATCGTCGAGACCAAGGCCAACGACATCTCGGCTTACATCCCGACCAACGTCATCTCGATCACCGACGGACAGATCTTCCTGGAGACCGACCTGTTCAACGCCGGCGTCCGGCCGGCCATCAACGTTGGCCGCTCGGTGTCCAGGGTCGGCGGGAACGCGCAGATCAAGGCGATGAAGTCGGTCGCGGGCAACCTGCGCCTCAACCTGTCGCAGTACCGCGACCTGGAGGCGTTCGCCGCGTTCGCGTCTGACCTGGACGCGGCCTCCCGCGCGCAGCTTGACCGCGGCGCGCGACTGGTCGAGCTGCTCAAGCAGCCGCAGTACTCGCCGTTCCCGGTCGAGGAGCAGGTGGTCTCGATCTGGGCGGGCGGCAACGGCTACCTGGACGACGTGCCGGTCGAGGACATCAGCCGGTTCGAGACCGACTTCCTGGACTACCTGCGCCGGTCGCACGCCGGCATCCTGCAGACGATCAGGGAGTCGCTCGCGCTGGCCGAGGATACGGTCACCGCGCTCAAGGACGCGGTCGAGGAGTTCCGCAAGGGCTTCGAGACCAGCTCTGGAGAGCTGCTGAGCGGCGAGGACGAGGAGTCCGAGCCGCTGGAGAGCGAGGGCCAGGAGACCATCACCCGCCGGGTGCCGAAGCCCGCGAAGGAGTCGTAGCAGCCCATGGCAGCGCAGCTCCGCCTCGTCCGGCGGCGGATTTCCTCGGTGCAGTCCATCTCCAAGATCACCCGCGCGCAAGAGCTGATCGCGTCGTCGCGGATCGTCAGGGCACAGCAGCAGCAGCGCTCGGCCGAGCCGTACGCCCGCGAGCTCACCCGCGCGGTGGAGGCGGTGATCAGCCGCTCGGCCAACGTCACCCACCCGTTCATCCAGGAGTCGCAGAACCCGTCCCGGGCCGCCGTCCTGATCCTGACCAGTGACCAGGGCTTCGCCGGCGCCTACAACGCCAACGTCCTGCGCGAGTCGGGCCGGCTACGGCAGACGCTGAACGAGCGGGGCATCGAGCCGGTGCTGTACGTAACCGGCCGCAAGGGCATCGGCTGGCACCGGTTCCGCGAGCTCGAGCTGGAGAACTCCTGGAGCGGCTTCTCCGCCGCGCCCAGGTACCGGAACGCGCAGGAGATATCCGAAGCCCTCCTCGAGGCCTTCACCGCCGGGGCCGACGACGGCGGGGTAGACGAGATCCACCTGGTCAGCACCGACTTCGTCTCCATGCTGACCCAGCGGCCGTCGGTGCGCAGGCTGCTGCCGCTGGAGATCGAGGAGACCGAGGAGGAGAGCCCGTCGGGCCCGCTGCCGCAGTACGAGTTCGAGCCCGGCCCGGCCGAGGTGCTCGACGCCCTGATGCCGCAGTACGTGGCCGCCCGGATCTTCTACGCGATGCTGGAGGCGGCGGCGGCCGAACTGGCCTCGCGCCGCCGCGCGATGAAGGCCGCCACGGACAACGCGAGCGATCTGCTCGAGACGCTGACCCGTGAGGCGAACAACGCACGGCAGGCCGAGATCACCCAGGAAATCAGCGAAATCGTCGGCGGCGCCAACGCGCTGGCCGGCGCGAGCGCAACGAGTGAGTGAGGAACACATGACCGCGACCGATGAGAAGACACCCGAGAGCGGCGGCACCGTCGCCAGCACCGGCCGCGTCGCGAGGGTCATCGGCCCCGTCGTGGACGTGGAGTTCCCGGCGGATCAGATGCCGGAGATCTACTACGCGCTGCACGTCGACGTCAAGATCGGCGACGACACGCAGGCAATGACGCTGACGCTGGAAGTCGAGCAGCACATCGGCGACAACATCGTGCGGGCCATCTCGATGCAGCCGACCGACGGCCTGGTGCGTGGCGCCGAGGTAATCAACACCGGCGCACCCATCGAGGTACCCGTCGGCGACGTCACCAAGGGGCACGTGTTCAACGCCCTGGGCGAGTCCCTCGACGTACCCACCTCGTCCCTTGACATCCAGGAGCGGTGGCCGATCCACCGCGACCCGCCGGCGCTGGACCAGCTCGAGCCGCGGACCCAGATGTTCACCACCGGCATCAAGGTCATCGACCTGCTCACCCCGTATGTTCTGGGCGGAAAGATCGGGCTGTTCGGCGGGGCCGGCGTGGGCAAGACCGTGCTGATCCAGGAGATGATCCGCCGGGTCGCCCAGAACTTCGGCGGCGTCTCGGTCTTCGCCGGGGTCGGGGAGCGGACCCGCGAGGGCAACGACCTGTTCCTGGAGATGACCGAGTCTGGTGTCATCGCGGATACCGCGCTGGTGTTCGGCCAGATGGACGAGCCGCCCGGCACCCGGCTGCGGGTCGGGCTGTCCGCGCTGACCATGGCCGAGTACTTCCGCGACGTGCAGGGCCAGGACGTGCTGCTGTTCATCGACAACATCTTCCGGTTCACCCAGGCCGGCTCGGAGGTGTCCACGCTGCTCGGCCGGATGCCCTCGGCGGTGGGCTACCAGCCGACGCTGGCCGACGAGATGGGCCAGCTGCAGGAGCGGATCACCTCCACCCGCGGCCACTCGATCACCTCGATGCAGGCCATCTACGTGCCCGCCGACGACATCACCGACCCGGCGCCGCACAACGTGTTCGCCCACCTCGACGCGACCACGACGCTGTCCCGGGCCATTACCGAGAAGGGGATCTACCCGGCGGTGGACCCGCTAGACTCCACGTCACGGATCCTGGACGCGAGGTACATCGGCCAGGACCACTACGACGTGGCCCGCGAGGTGCAGCGGATCCTGCAGCGGTACAAGGAGCTGCAGGACATCATCGCCATCCTCGGCGTCGACGAGCTCGGTGAAGAGGACAAGATCACCGTGCAGCGGGCCAGGCGGATCGAGCGGTTCCTGTCCCAGCCGATGTACGTGGCCGAGCAGTTCACCGGCCAGCCCGGCGTCTTCACGCCGCTCGAGGAGACGATCTCCTCGTTCAAGGCGATCGGCGAGGGCGAGTACGACAACCTGCCCGAGCAGGCGTTCTACATGGTCGGCGGGATCGAGGACGTGGAGAAGAAGGCCAGGGAGCTGGAGCGGTGACCTTGCGGGTAGCGCTGGTCGTACCGGACCGCGAGCTGTGGTCCGGCGAGGCCAGGACGGTGGTGGCCAAGACCACGGAGGGTGACATCGGCGTGCTCACCGGGCACTCACCGGTATTCGGCATTCTGGCCGAGGGCAGCCTGGTCGAGATCCTCAGCGACGACGCGGACCCGGTGCGCGCCGCGGTCAGCGGCGGGTTCCTGTCCGTGGCCGACGACCGGGTATCGATCCTGGCCGCCGAGGCTCGCCTCGCCCAGGAAGTCGACCGGGAGGAGGCGCGGCGGGAACTCGACGCCGCGCTGGCCGAGACCGGTGCGGGTCCCGAGGAGCCAGCCGCGGTCAAGTACGCGAGGGCGCGCCTGCGGGCCGCAGGCGACCAGGCCTAAGGTTTCGGTGGGCGGGGCGCTGGCGCTTGATGCAGCCTGGCTCTTCGCCGCCTTCCTGGTCATCCTGACCCTGGCCGCCGTCGGCATCGCCGCCCGCCGCTTCCTGCTCGAGCGCGGCGGCGGCACCGTCGAATGCGGCCTGCGCCGCGGCCCGGACGGGTCCTGGCGTCTCGGCGTGGCGTCCTACCGGCCCGAGGAACTGTGGTGGTTCGGCGC
>WNGE01001329.1_pt1 | contig 31312 bp, 15 predicted proteins | sample 5400651 | NCBI WGS metagenome assembly WNGE01 (sample SAMN13153370, study PRJNA577476) | soil metagenome | isolation source: 60 cm soil or saprolite under grassland replicate 2 | place: USA:California | collected 2016-06-15
TTCGTCGAGAAGAAGCTGCCCGGAGCAGGGGCAGAGGCCCAACCCGAGTCCCAATAGCAAGCCGTTCGAGGCCGGGATTGGGCCTCTGGGGGAAAGAGCGATAGGCGTCAAGGAACACTGGACGCCTTTCGATCCTCGGCGGGGGAAGGCTGCGGCACCTTCAACCGTCGCGAGTTCTACCCTAGCCAGAGTCAGCGCGAAGTCAAACCTCGAAGCGATATGTAGGAAGGCTCCTCGGCGTCAAACCCGGTCTGCCGGGACTGCCACCGGGCCAACCGCCGGCGTTGACCTCTCGGCCAGTGCCAGAGCCTCCGCCAGCGGCGAGTCGGCTCCCTGCATGTAGCTGCGCTCGAAGACGGCGGCTCCGGTCTCCTCGCGAGCGAGCGTCGAGTAGTGCAGATACGACGCCTGCTGGTCGGGATTGCGAAACGCGCCGACGGAGACGCGGACTGACGCCGCCGCACCGAAGAGGATTGCGGCCTTCCGTCCGTCCCCGCGCGCCGCGGCCAGCTCGCCGAGCGCCTCCAGCCGCGCCGCGACAGCGTGCGGCTCGTCGACCTCGCGTGCCAAGGCGAGACTCTCTTCCAGCAAGCCCTCTGCCGCATCCAGCTCGCCCCGTCCAAGCTGCACGCGTCCCAGGGTCTGGGTCACGGCACCGAGCATCCGTGCACTTCCTGCCCGCTTCGCGACGTCACGCGCCTCCTCGGCGAGAGCGAGCGCGCGCTCGAGGTCGTTCTCCGCCAGAGCGATGAGCGCGAGGTTCTCCATCGGAAGCGCGCTCGTGACTCCACTCCCTCGGCTTGTCTCGACGGCTTGCTCGATCAGCGCCACGGCCTGCTCGTTGCGACCGTCGAAGAACGCGAGCTTCGCAAGATTGCCGAGCGCGTACGCGAGCCGCTGATGATTTGAGAAACGCCGAGCCAGCTCCGCGCAACGAGTCCAGTAGTCCTCTGCTGCGACGAAATCGCCCTGTTCGGCCGCCAGGATCCCCGCGGCGTTGAGGACCTTCGGATGCAGCTCGGGCGCAACCGCCGGGTCAAGGGACAACGCGGCTTTCAGCACTTCGAGGCCCTCCGCGAAATGCCCGTGGATGTGCAGAAAGCGTCGGCTCGCCGACGCCAGCCGGAGGGCAAGCAGTGCGTCACGTGAAGCGAGCGCAAAGGCGAACGCCGCACGCAGGTTCCCGTGCTCGAGCTCGAACAGCTCCAGCGCCTCCTTCTCGTCAGGGCCGTCGAGCCCGATGTCCGCCTTTTCGACGAGTCTCAGGTAGTAGCGCGCGTGACGCCGCCGCGTCCTGCGTTCCTCGCGCATGACGGCGAGATGGCCGAGAGCGTGCGCGCGCACGGTGTCGAGGAGAGCAAAGCGAGCTCCGTCGCCTTGACGCTGGAGAAGGCTCTTGTCCACGAGCGATGCCAGCCCGCCGATCGCGGGATCGCCTCCGCAGACGGCGTCCGCCGCTTCGATCGTAAAGCTGCCGACGAAGACGCCCAGCCGCGCGAGCAGCAGCTGCTCGTCCGGCTCGAGCAGCCCGTAGCTCCAGTCCAGCGTCGCCCGAAGAGTCTGGTGTCGCTCCGCGGCGTCGCGCCGGCCGGCCGAGACGAGCTCCGTGCCGCCGGCCAGGCGCTCCGCGAGAATTGCGGGCGGAAACAGCTTCGTCCGTGCGGCCACGAGCTCGATCGCGAGCGGGAGCCCGTCGAGCCGGCGGCAAATCGTCGCTACGGCTTCGGCGTTCGTCTCGTCCACGACGAATGCCGGATCGACGGCCTCCGCGCGCGCTTCGAACAAGCGAACGGCGCTGGTCTCGCCCAGCGGTCGCACCGGGAACTCGTGTTCGGCGGCGATCCGCAGAACCGTGCGACTCGTCACGAGGAGCTTCAGCCGGCGTGCGGCGCCGAGCAGTCGAGACAGAAGCGGCGCCGCGTCGACCACGTGCTCGAAGCTGTCGAGAAGGAGCAGGAGCCTTCGTTCGGCCAGGTACGCCTCGAGGGCGTCCGCAGGTGGCCGGCGATCCGTTGGAACGCCCACGGCGGCGGCGATCACCGACGGCACGAGTGCGAGGTCGCTCGTCTTGATCAGGTCGACGAAGACGGCGTCGCCAACCCGTCGAGCGATCTCCAGGGCAAGTTGCGTCTTGCCGACGCCGCCGGGCCCGGTCAACGTCAGCATGCGGACGTCCTCGCGACGCAGCAACGACCATGCCCGCTCGAGGTCTTCCTCGCGCCCGAGCAGCGGTGTTGCCGGAAGCGGCAGGCCCGGTGGTCGCCTCGGCGGATCGAGCACGGGATCCTGGAGCAGGATCGAGCGCTCGAGGTCCCGCAACTCGCGGCTCGGTTCGAGCCCGAGCTCGTCATTGAGGACGCGCCGCGTATCGCGGTATTCCTCGAGAGCGTCGGCTTGGCGACCGGCGCGATACAGCGCGAGCGCGAGGTGGCAGCGCAGGCGCTCGCGCAGCGGGTGCCGGCGTGCGAGCGCCTCGAGCTCGGGCACGAGCTCCCGCCCGCCCCCGAGCTGCAGCACGGCCTCGGCTCGACTCTCGAGTGCGTTGAGGCGCAGCTGCTCGAGTCGAGCGATGTCCGCTGCGACGACGCCGTCGTCCTTCAGGTCGGCGAACGGATGACCTCGCCAGAGGGCGAGTGCCTCCGACAACGCTCTCTCGGCGCGGCCCGGTTCGTCGGCGGACAACGCGGCTTGGCCCTCCTCGACGAGCTGCCCGAAGACATCCGCGTCGAGCTGCCCGGGCGGAACGACGAGCTCGTAGCCGTTGACGGTCGTGAGCAGCACCTCTCGGCCGACGATCTTGCGCAGCCGCGAGACGCAGACCTGCACCGAGTTGTTCGCGTCATGCAGCTCCTGGTCGCGCCAGAGCGCCTCGAGGAGATCGTCGGCGAGCACGCTCGTGTTCGCGCGGGCGAGGAGGAGTGTGAGGAGCGCGCGCACCTTGCGTCCCCGCAACGAAACGGGTTCGCGATCACGTCGAACCTCGGTCGGCCCGAGGATGGCGAACTCCATCCGCGGCGCGCTCATCTTGGTCGGGGACGCTAGCACTGTCCGCGCGCTGCAAGGTCACGGTCAGGTCGCGTTCAGAAGCATCCGGCATCGTTCGCACGGCCCGAATACCAGTAGGGGGAAACGATGAGTCGACACGTTTTCGCGGCCGCGGCCCTCGCCCTGGCCATTGCGTTCCCGGCTGTCGCAACGAGCGACGACCTGACGCCGGAGGTGTACGACCCCGGCGCCGAAGCTCAACTGGCTACCGACCTCGATTCGGCTGACCGGTACACGATCGTCGGCGGCGACAGCGGTGCCGTGTTGAGCATCGACGACCCGGACGTCGTCTCGGAGACCTGTGCCAAAGATGTGGACCCGCTCGAATGCACGGCCGAAGAGGGTGCCGTCCTCGTTCAGGCGGACGTTGATGCCGACGCCGTTTCGCCCGAACAGGCGACCGAGGACGGCTCGGTTGTCGAGACGTCCGAGCTCGACTCACCGGAAGCGCTCGGGACGCCAAGCTCGCCGGTGGATTCACCGGACACGACTGATCCGTCCACACCGCTCGATCCAGCCGAAGACGCGTCAGGGGCGATCGACATGTCCCTCCCGGAAGCGGAGGACACAACCGTCCGGGCGATCGAGCGCGGCTTCAACACGCTGCAACAAGTCGGCTGGGACGGGGAGCATCTCAACCAGGCGATGAACTGGATCGGAGGGACTCACGTCCGCGTCCACCGGCTCATGATCCCGTGGTGGGATGTCCAGTGCCAGCGCGGTACATGGTCGTGGGATCGATTCGACTCCGTTGTCGACGCTGCCAAAGCGCGCCACATCAGGCTCATCCTGACGCCGACGGGGTCGCCGAACTGGGCACGCATACAGGAGCGCCGGACGCAGACCGACCCGGATCCAGGCTACCCCTGCGGCGTGCGGCCGCGCGATCCTCACGGCCCGTATGCCCACCCGGACAACCTCAACGCCTGGGCAGTGTTCATCAGGCAACTCGCCCTCCACGCTCGAGATAGGCAATGGGATCCCATCGGCTACGAGATCTGGAACGAGGAGAACTCATTCGCCTTCTGGGACCAGGTGGGCAACCCGAACAGAGATCCACGGCATCGCCGGCCCCCGAGCCCGTCGGTATGGACGCATCTCTACTGCCTGGCGGTCGCGCAGATCGATGCGCAGGATCCGCGAAAGCAGGTCGGCGTCGGCGGCCTCGCGGCGTATCGATGGAACGGGTGGAGCGCCGATCACAGCCTGCTGACCCAAATGCGGGCGAGCGCGTTCCTTCAACGTGCGTACGCCGGCCAGGCGAGCAGGTGCCGCACGAAGCCGTTCGACTACGTCGGCTATCACCCGTACGTCTACACGTACTTCTACAAGAACCGGAACCCTTCGATCGGCAACATTCCGAGGATCGTCGAGCTGCGCCGGTACGTTCGAGGCGTCATGCGGCGTCACGGGCAGGGCTGGCGCAAAGTCTGGAATACGGAGTGGGGCTTTCCGAGCGACTTCGAGACGATCACCGAAGCGCGCCAGAAGACACTCATCGCGCGCGAGCACAACTACCTCGCCAACGCCCACGACGGCTACGGCTACTACATGAGGTTCTCGACGCTCTTCAACGCAATCGACGCTCCTTCGGACGATGCCAACGGCCACATCGGCGTTGTCTGGATCGATCGGCACGATCCAGGCAACTGGGGCCTCTGGCGCAAGAAGCTGAGCTACGACCTCTGGGCGTCCCTGCCGCAGCCTTGATCGTCGATGACCGCTGCCCCGGCGTGTCGCCGGGGCAGCAGTCTCCCGCCGACCCGGGTTCTAACCGCCGGTGGTCGCCTCGATCGCATCGCGCAGGGCGCGCGTCTCGGCCGCCCAGGAGTCGTCCCCGGCCTCGCTCCAGAGATCGCGCAACTCCGACTCCGTCAGGACGCGATCGAGAGCGCCGACGGCCTCGGGTGCAAGCGGCGGCCACGCCGATGAATCGGCGGCAGCCAGCCACTCCCGGACATCGTCGGGGAGCTCCACGCCGCCCACGCCGAGGCCGGCGCCGACGATCGCCGCCGCGGCGACGGCATTCGCAGCCGCCGGCAGCTCGGGGGCACCCGCACCGACGGCGTCCCGCAGCGCGTCGCCGACGACCTCCGGCCCTCCGCCGTCGACGAGGAGATACCGCCAGTCGGCTGCATCGTCGTTCTCGAACGGCCCGCTACCCCAGGCTCCCATCAGCGAACCGCCAACCGGCCCCACTCGAGCCGACGCGGATCCTCCGGCGGCACGTCGTGGAGGTACGGCAGATCATGGACATCCCGGTTCCAGCGATACGAGGAGCCGGTCAGCACGAGCTTGAGGTTCGGGATCGTGAACATGGGCTCCAGGTCCAGGTCGGCGGTCCGGCCGAAGCCTACGTACTCCAGCGTGGGATGTCCGGCGAGTGGGCGGAGGCTCTCGACGCCCTTGAGATCGAACACGTCGAGGAACCGCAGGCTGGGCAGTCGGGCGACGTCCTCGAGCGACGTGATCAGGCGAAGGCCGTCGAGGTGGAGGACCTCGAGCCGCTCCAGCGCCTCCAGGCCGCGGAGCGACTGGAGGGCCGGGAGCCCGGAGAGCGTCAGGTCGAGCAGCGTCGACGCGCGTTCCTCGATCCCGGCGAGGTCGACGACTGTACGGCTCTGCGCGACCGACAGCGACTCGAGACGGGGTGGTGCGATCGGGCGGAGGTCGACGAGCCGGGGACGCCCGAGGCCGAGACTTCGGACCGAGGGGTGGCCGAACATCGTCTCCACCCCACCCCCGTCCTTCGGAATCTCGTTGGCCCCAAACCATTCGAGCGCCGGCCATGCGGTACCGTCGAGGCGTCCTCCCCAGGTCCCCGAGAAGGAGAGCAGCCGCAGCTTCGACAGCGTGTGGACCGCTGCGACGTCGGGCGGGTCGCGTGCGACGAGGAACTCGAGCTCCGGGAGCTCCGCCACGAACGCGAGATCGCCCGCAACCTCGAGGGCCCGCAGTCCGCGCTCGTGCGCCTCGGCGACGACGGCCGCACGATCGGTCGAATGCTCGACGAGCCACAGTCCGCCGGCGGCCGCCATCTCCCGGCCGGAGGCCATCTCCGGATGGAGCGCGCGCGGCTGGAGCACGCTTACCAGCCGAGCAGACCGTGGAGCGTGGTGTTCAGCCGGGCCAGCTCGTCGCGCCGCGCCCTGTTGATTGCGTTGATCTTGTTCGCGAGCGTCCCGCCGCTGCCGACGGTGCCGCAGGCGTTGATCGCGAGCTGCTCCGCTTCCGGCAGTGCCTCCTCGGCGAAACCGGTCAGCAGGCGAATCCCCTTCGAGAGGTCGATGCGACCGGCGGCGATGTGCTCGTTGAGGCGCCGAAGGAGGTCGACCGACCTGCCGACGTAGGGCCTGCCCGCCTGCGCGTCCCAGAACGCGTAGATGCCCGGGCCCGAGATTGGCGCGAGCGCGACCGCGAGCCCGACCTCGACCGCCACGTCCATGAAGAGGCTCGCCGTCCACGCGCCTTGCGTGCAGAACGCGAGCGAGTTCTTCGCAGACTCCTGCTCCAGCTCGCCGTATTCGACGAGCGCCGCCTTGCCCGACGGGTCGTTCAGGACGAGCGGGCTGTCGAGCGCGTAGGGATAGCCGTTGACCGCCGGGAGCGGGTCCTCCGAGAGGAAGCGCCCGGTCGAGGGGTCGTACGTGCGCGCGCGGGCGTCGTACATCCCGAGCGGGTCCTGGGCGAAGCCGTGGAACGCGTGCGGCGCGCCGGGCGTGGCGCCGGCCGCGGGGTTGCCGAAGCTGTCGTAGCGGTACGTCGCGGCCACGCCGCCGGCGGCGTCGGTGTCCGCGCGGACGGTGCCGGCCGCATCCGCGACCGGGTACGTGGACGTCCCCCCGCCGGTCGAGGCGAGCATCCCGTCGGGCCCGAGCCCGTGCACGAAGCGGCCGGTGAGCCCGTTCGACCCGTCCAGCGCGAGCAGGGGGTTGACGCCGGCGAAGACGGTCCGGCGGGTCGTCGAGCCGTCGCGTGTCTCGATCCGCCGGCCGAGCGGGTCGTAGACGTAGTTGACGGCCGGCGCCCCGCCCGGCCGGACGACCCGGACCAGATCGTTGACGGCGTTCCAGTCGAATTGCGTCACCGCGCTCGTGGCGCGGTCGGTCCGCGACACGAGCCGGCCCTCGTGGTCGTAGACATACGCCCACCGCGCGTCGTGCTGGAGGCGGTTGGCCGCGTCGTAGGCGACGCTCGCGGCCGGGTTGCCGGTCCACGACGTCCTGTTTCCCGCCGCGTCGTAGCCGTACGTCTCGGAGCCGAGGCCGATTCCGGCCGGGTGGGTCGCCCCGGTGAGCCGGCCGAGCGCGTCGTGGGTGTAGGTGTGGACGCCGGAGAGGTCCGTGATCCTCGACGGGAATCCGCGGGGGTCGTACTCGGCTGCGATCGAGTCCAGCACGGCGGCGCCGAACTGCGTCACCTGCGACTCGATCCGGTCGCCCGCGTAGGTCCAGTGGGTGCTGACGCCGTTCGGGCGATCGAGCGCCGTGAGCCGGTCGAGCACGTCGTAGTGGAACGAGAACGCTCCGGCGGAGCTGTCGGTCGCCGCGTCGAGGCGCCCTTGCGAGTCGTACGCGTACGTCGTCGTGCCGTGGGGATCCCCGACCGCCGCGAGTTGACCGCCGTCCGTCCACTGGCGCGTGATCGTCACCGACGGCAGGCCCGAACCGGGTGCGCCGGCGAGCGCCTCGGTCAGCGGCCGGGAGGCGCCGTCCCAGGTGTAGCTGACGGCCGCCGCCTCGTTGGCGGCCGAGGCGAGGCGCCCCAGCGCGTCGTACGTGTAGGCCGTCGACGTTCCGTCGGTCGACGCGCGATTCGTCACCTGCCCGTCGCGGCCGTACTCGAGCGTCGTCACGACGCCGTCCCGGTCAGTCGCAGTGTGCAGGCGGCCGGCCGCGTCGTAGGTGTACGACTTCGTCCGGGCGAGCGGATCTCGCTCGCTCTCCAGCCGGCCCGTCGGGTCGTAGGTGTACGTCGACGTGTGATGGAGCGGGTCGGTGAGCGACGTCAGCAGCCCCGAGTCGTCGAAGCCGTACTCGGTCGTGCCGCCGAGCGGGTCGGTGAAGGCGCGCAGCCGGCCGAGTCCGTCGTACGACAGCTCGGTCGTCCCGTCCGGCCCGACGACTGTCGTCGGGAATCCGTTCGCGCCGTAGGTGACCGTCTGCGTGCGGCCGCCCAGGTCGCGCGTCGACGTGAGCCGGCCCTGAGCGTCGTAGCCGAAGTGCTCGTACAGTCCGGGAGCGAAGTCGACCTGCGTCGGGTTGCCGCCGCCGTCGTACGTGAGGTGCTGCTTCAGCTGGCCGTCGACGCGGTAGTCGATCGGGAGCCCGAACTCGTTGTAGGTGACGGTGCTCTCAACGCCGTCGCGATCGACGAGCCGGGTGAGGTTCCCCTTGGCGTCGTACTCCGCCGTCGACGTGTGACCGAGCGGATCGGTCGACGTCAGCGGCAGGCCGAGGTCGTTGTAGGTGAACCGGGAGACGAGGTGCTGCCCGTCGAAGATCCGCTCGATCCGGATGGGATTGCCGCGGTCGTCGGAGACAGTCACCGTCGTCAGCCGCGGGTCGGGACCGGTCACGGTCTGCACGTGCGTGTCGGGATCGACCTCGATGGCGATCGTGTTGCCGGCTCCGTCCGTCACGGATTGGAGTCGGCCGTCCGGGCCGTAGCTCAGGGTGCGAAGCGGCGGCCCTGTCCCCAGAGCGGTGGAGACGAGATCGTGTCCGGCGACGTACTCGTACCGCGCCGTTCGTCCGGCCTGATCCGTCACCTTCACGAGATCGCCGTTCGCGTCGTAGGTGTAGGCGATCGCCTTCCCTTCGGGATCGGTCACGCGCTCGATGCGGCCCTGCGGATCCCGCGTGAAGGTGATCGACGGGCCGAGCGAGGAGAAGACTCCGGCGTCGGTCACGGTGACCGTGTTGCCGTTCCGGTCGGTTGCGGAGAGGAGGCCGTCCCCGACGTCCAGGACGTAGCGCATGCCGAACCGGTCCGTCAGCCGGAACCGCGTCGGGTCGTAGATCCCCTCCGACCCGAAGAAGCCGCCCAGGAGGTCGCCGTTCGAGTAGTAGAGCGACGAGTCGAACGCCTCGAGCTTCGACGTCGTCCCGGGGCGGCCGGTGAACTGCGCCGAGGTCAGCCCGGACAGGAAGGTGGAGCCCTTGGCAGGCGTCAGGTCGAACGTCTCGACTCGCCCGTCGGGCCACGCAACGCTCACGTAGTGCGGCCTGGAGCTGTCGAAGCAGAGCGGGACGAAGATCAGGCCCCCGCCGCAGCCGAACATCCGCCAGCCGCCCTGGCCGAGCGGCCCGTTGGTCGTCACGTGGAAGCTCGCGAGCTCGAGCCTCCAGCCGACGCCGAAGTCGCCGGTGGACTTGTCGAAGCTGTCGTAGGTTCGGAGCACCTGCAGCGGGATGCCGCCGACCGGCACGTTGAGGTCCTCGTACGTGACCTGATAGCGGCCCGGCTTGACGGTGCCGTCGACCACGATCGACGTCTCGGACACGGTGACGCCGCCGTCCGAGGAGGTCGCGCGGATCACGAGCTCGTAGGCGCCGTTCGGAAGGACGGTCGGGTCGACGGTCGCGCTGACCGCCGTTCCCGTCCCGGCTGCGAGCTGCGTCAGCGTCGTGTCGTCCGCACGCCGGTACGAGACGGTCCAGCCGGTGACCGTCGTCCCGGCCGCGGGCGTCAGCGTCGCCGTGATCGTCGCCGGCTCGGTGAGCACGGTCCCCTCCGCCGGAGCCACGGCGCCCACCGCCGGGCCGGGCGGTCCGGTCCCGCCTCCGCCGCCGCCGCCGCCTCCGCCACCGCCGCCTCCGGACGGATGGATCGCGATCACCGTCGGGTCGCCGATGGGGATGGTGTCCGGATCGTCCGTGTCCAGGTCGGCGAGCTCGTTCGACGAGACGCGGCCCTGGACGGCGATTTGCGTGACGGTCGTCGCGAGCGGGTCGTCGATCCTGAGGTCGAATCCGATCGTCGCGACGTCGAGCAGCGCGAGCGTGCCGACGTCGACCGAGATGCCGCTGCCGGTCCCGACGGTGCCTGCCGTGGTCGTCACCGAACCGGGCACGAGCGACGCGCCCGCGGGCACGGGGACCGTGACGCCGACGCCGGTGACCGGAAGGGCGCCGACCGAGCTCACGACGAGCGAGTAGCGCAGCGTGTCGCCGGCGGAAGCACCGCCGTTGCCGTCGCGATCGACCGCGAGCCGTCCGGAGAGGAAGGCGGTCAGGTTCGGCGACGGAACGACGACGAGCGTCCGCGTCGGGTCGGCAGCGCCGGGCAGGGCCGGATCGTCCGTGAGGACCGCGTCGACGCTGTCGGCTGCGACGTCGCCCTGGACCTGCAGGTGCGTCGTGCTCGAGGGGAACGGCTCCGCGACCCGCACGTCGAAGGTGGCCTGGCTCGACGCGCCGCCGGCGACGGTCGCCCACTCGATGCGGACGCTCGTGTCGCCGGCGCCGTTCCCGCTCGTGACGATCCCGCCCGCGGCGGTGACGGAGCCCGCGACGAGCGCGGAGTTCGCGTCCGGGGCGACGGTCGCCACCGTGTTCTGCAAGGGCAGGCCGCCCACGTTGCGGACGATGAGCGTGTACCGCACGGTGTCGCCGGGCGAAACGGCTCCGTCGTGCGCAACGTCGACTGCGAGCGCGTCGGAGAGCGTCGCGACGACCGTGGCGGGCGTGAGGATCGCCGTCTTGGCAGCCGAGCGGACCGGGCCGTAGACGTTGCCGGCCTCGTCCACCCAGGACACGGCGCCCGTCACCGTGACGTCCGCGGGCGGGTTCAGCGCCGGTGCCGTGTAGGTCGTCTTCGCGGTGCCGAGCTCGCCGGGCACGAGTGTCGCCGGTGCCTCCGTGACCGCGAGCGGCGAGCCCGCAGCGTCGGCCGAGACGCCGATTGCGTCCGCTCCGGCCGAGCCGAGGTTCGCGAGGCGGAGGTCGTAGGAGTCGCTCGCGCCCGCGGTGATGGACGCCGGCCCCACGGTGGAGATGCCGACCGCGGGCAGACGCTCCGTCGTCGTCGTTGTGACGAGCGGCGCGACGAGCCGACCCACGCCTCCCTGCGCGAGCGCGAAGCTGGAGCCGACCAGACCGGTGCCGTCGAGCACGAGCAGCCGCGCGAGGTAGCCGGCGTCGGTCTCGTCCGGGCTTCGCGCCGACGGAGCGCCGACGGTGTACGTCTTGCCGAGGTCGACGGACGCGCCGGGGGCGAGGCGCGCCAGCGCCGGGATGTCCGCGGGGCCCGTGAGCACGGGATCGCCCGTCGGCAGGAGGAGCATCACGCTCGCGTCGGTGATGTCGCCCGAGAGCGCCCGCAGCTCACCGATGAAGTCGTTGCCGAAGCGGAACAGCTGGCGAACGCGTGCCGACGGGTCGCCGAAGTCGAGGTCGAAGCGGACGCGGATGCCGCCCGTGATCGCCGGGTCGAGCAGCTTCCGCACGGCCGCGGGGTCGAGCGGCGCAACGGCCTCGTACGACCACGAGGCGAGGCTGCCGGGCGCGAGGGACGTGCCGACGAACGGGCCGGGCCCGTACGTCACGCCCGGAGCCGGATTGGGCAGAACCGATAACGTCGCGCCCTCGCTCTTCGCGGGGTCGACCGTCGCCAACGGGCGCCACGTCTGCGTCGCGACGTCGAATGTCTCGAGCGCCCAGCGGAACCCGGCCACGGACCAGGCTCGAGAGTCGACGTTCTCGGCGCCGACGAGGCCGCTCACGATCAGCGACGACCCGCGGTTCGAGGCGGAGAGGTCGTAGGAGATCTGCTGCGAGGGAAGGGCATCCGCGCGGTCGGCGGCGAGGTCGAGGCCGAGCGTCGGGACGAGCAGCGTCCCGCCCGTGTCGTCGGCGGGCTGCGCGCAGCCGCCGCCGACAATGCTGTTGTTCGAGCCGGTGATGTTGATCCGGTCTCCGAGGAGGCCGCAGTAGTAGCGCGAGTTCGAGCTCGTCAGCGACACCCGCCCGGCCGGCGCGTAGACGAAGCCGGAGAAGCCGGAGTTCGAGCCCGACACCTTGATCGCGTCGATGCTGGTGGAGCTCGAGTAGAGCAGCAGGCCGTCGATGAACGGCGCGGCGAGCGATTCCTTCGCGCCGGACACCGACACCGTTCCGGTGGAGACGATGGTGAAGGTTCCCACGAGGCTGGACGCGCTCAGCGCGACGTTGCAGGGGGCGTAGTAGAGGCCCGTCGCCAGCTCCGTGCCCGCCACCGTCCAGGAGATCCTGCCCTTGGCCTTGCATTCGGCGGTCAGGTCGTAGTACTGGGATCCCGCTGCGATCGCGGCGCGGCCGCCGGGTCGGTAGTCGGCGAGGGCGAACGAGACCGGATAGGGCTGGATGGTCGAGCGGACAGGCGGCGGGACGTAGACGTTGTCGCTGCCGCCGTTGTTGAACGAGCTCACGTACTCGAAGGAACCGGTGACCCGGTTGTGAGAGCTCGTGATTCTCACGTCGCGGTTCGAGTGGACGCGGCCGCTGATGGTGTTCGAGCCGCCGGTCCAGTCGATGGCGTTCGACGCAGTCGACGAGTTGGCCCACAGAGCAACGCCTTCGGCGATGTTGGCCGTTGCCGTGTCCGACGTCGCGCTGCCGCCGTCGTCGTCCGTGAGCACGAGCTTCACGTGGTAGGAGCCCGCACTCGTGTAGCGGTGTGAACCGAACGCCGTCCCCCAACCGGTTCCGTCGGTCACGCGTAACCCCGTCGTCGTCCCGTCGCCCCAGTCGATCGTGCCGCTGTGGGTGTCGAGCCACCCGGCGTCCGTGTGCGACGCCGAGACGAGTGTGAGCGATCCGGCCACGCCCTGGGTCGACTCGACCTTGAGCCCAGGCGCGACGTTCTCGACTGTGACCGTCACCTCGTCGGTGTCGGAGCGGCCGGACGAGTCGGTGACGGTGAGCTCGAACGTGTACGTGCCGTCGTCGGGCGCAACGAACGACGGCTGCGCCGACGTCGCCGACGAGAGGAAGATCGGCGGTCCGTGCTGCTCCGCGAGCCGCCAGTGGTAGGAGAGCGCGCTCGCCTGCCCGCCGGCGTGCGCGACGGTGAGATCGAGGAGCTCGGGAGTCTCGCCCCCGGAGCTGCGCGTGAAGTGCACGGTGACGCGCAGGTAGCGGCTCGGGTCGACGCCGGTGATCGCGGCGTGCGCGTCGACGTCGACCTCGGGGCCGAACGACGTCCCGTCGTCCGAGCCGGCGACGCTCACGGTCAGCCCGGCGTCGCCGGGCGTGTTCGCCGTCCAGTCGACGAACGCCCAGTCCGTGTCCGCCTTCTCCGAGTCGTAGACGATCGACCACGTGCCTTCGTCGGGCGCGCCGGTCAGCGTCGACCCCGTCATGTCGGAGTAGTTGTAGGGCCCGGCGCCGCTTCCGAGGCTCACCGTCAGATCGACCGCGTTCGTCGCGGGGTTGATGCGCGATGCCGTGCTCGACGTGAGGTTCGCGGACCACACCTTGCCGGCGCCGTCGACGGCGACGCCCGTCGGCGTCTGCCCCACGCCGACCTGCGTCACGAAGCCCCCGTTGTTGCGCAGCCTGGAGACCGAGCTGCCTTCGGAGTTCGCGATCCAGACGTCGCCGTCCGCGGTGACCGCAACGCCGCGGTCGCCGCTCGGCCCACCCGTCGCGAACGTCCCGACGAGCGCACCCGCGGGCGAGACCTTCTGCACGCTGTTGCTCGTCCAGTTGCTCTGCCAGAGGAACCCTGCCGGGTCGATGCCGAGCCCGTAGGAGAAGCGGCCCAGGGACGTGACGCGGATCAGGTCCGGATCTCCGTTCGGCTTCGACGGGTCGATCCGAACGAGCTGGTTGGCATCTGAAGTGGACGACCACAGGACGCCGTTCGGGTCGACGAGCCCGCCGTAGCAGCACCGGACCGCGCCGGCTTCGCCGGTGGCCGCGGGAGACGCCATGTTGATCGACCGCACGATCGCGCCTCCCGGGCTGATCCGGTCGAAGAACCGCGGGGTACCCGTGCCGTTGGGCCCGCCGACCCAGACGTGGTTCTCGGCGTCGACTGAGACCTGGCGGATTGCGACGCCGTCCGTGCGGACGTAGTGGACGACGCACTCGTCCGCGGCCGTGTCGACGCCGCCGTCCGTGTCGGCGCCGCTCGTGTTCGGCCACGGCTTGATGTCGCCGAGACCCGTCGACGTGTCGATCGTCCCGTTGCCGTTGCGGTCGACGCACTGGCCGTTCTCCGCCAGACCGATTTGCGTCACCGACCCCTTGGCGACGCCGCCGACCGAGCTCTCTTCGGCGCGGTTGCCGACCCAGACGTTGCCGTTCTTGTCGACCGTCGTGCGGGACGGATCCTTCGCGCGGTTCTGCGGCGCCGACCAGTACTCGCCGAGCACCTCGCCCGTCAGCGTGTCGACCTTGACGACCGTGCCGCGGGCCGAGGCCGCGATCCAGATGAAGTTGAATGCTCTCGTCCGGTTGTCGAGTTGCAGCTGATCGGGCGTGTCCGTCGTGACGTTGATCAGCTGACCGGCCCCGAAGTCGGCGGTCGTCGTGTACGTATGCGTGCGGAGCCCGGACGCGTGCGAGCGCGTGCCGTCGAGCGTGACGACGCTTCCCTCCGGAACCGTCTGGTCGTCGCCGGCGTCCGCGGTCGGCGGAACGTCGCCCGGCGGCGGTGGAGGAGGAGGCGGCGGCGGCTCGGGCGCGACCCCGCCGCAGAACTGGAAGCGGTTGTCGTCGTAGTCGCGGTCGCCGCCGCCGAAGAGATCCTCGAAGCCGACGATCGCGCAGCCGTTGTCGAGGAACTGGACCGTCGCGTGGATGACGCCGTCGGGGTTTCGACTAGCCGGCCCGGTCCGGTACTCGCGCCCTTGCACGCGGATCCCGAAGATGAGCTCTTCGCCGGAGGCATACGGACCGATCGTGACCCGCGTTCCGACGTCGCGATTGGTCGCGATCCTGACCTCCTCGGGCTCGAGCAGGTACAGCGTCGACGTCAACGCCGCGCTCGCAGGCAGGACGTCGATGTCGATCTTCGTGCCGGTCGAGTAGAGCTGGCCGCCGAGCACGGGCGACGACTGCGCCTGCGTCGCCTGCGGCACGACCGCAAGCAGCACCAGCACAAACAGCGAGAACGCCAGCGTGACCGGCCCCCGGTGTCGCCTCCCCTCCACGGCCCTTGCAGCCTTTGCAGATCGCCCGCGGGTTTTCAAGAGTGAATTTCGAATTCTCGCGGCAGCCCCCCGGTGAACGTCACAGCGGATTCACCGGGACCTCCGTAGTTGACGCAAGCGGCGCCCGCATCGCCGCAGCTGCGATCGCGCCGGCGCAAACCGTGTTCGCTTCGAAGGCAACGTGTCCGGGCTCGTCTTCGACCGCTCCGGTGAGTTCGAGGCGTTCACCCTCGATACGGAGCGCGGACCGCGGACATTCTTCAGCCGCGAAGCGGAGGTCGAGCAGCTCGCGGGGCGCGCGTGGCGTGAACGACTCCTCGTCTGCTGACCGTCGGCTGTCCGCCGCGCGAGACGGCGCACGGCGCGGTTGCCGGCCATGCGCTGCAGGGCGAGCACGGATGCCACTGAACCGCGCGGACGACCGTGCCGCGACGACGGCTGCCCGGGGTCGGAGCCCCTCTCCTCGATGTGCCTGCGCACTCGCGTCCACTAAACCCGGCGGCACGGAGGCGTGTCAAGAAGGCGCTCAGGTCGAGATGTACAGAACCCCCGCATCCGACGGATCGGCCACCCCCCGGGCGGCCGATCGGTTGCTCGCCGAAGCGTCTTCGGCTACCGCGCGTAGCCCGACGCAGCCATGAACGCGTCGGCCATCGCGCGGTACCCGGCGTCGGTCGGATGCGGGTCGCCTTTCGAGCAGAAGAAGGTGAGCGCGCAAAGCCGAGCTTTTTGAGCACGGACGCTCCCCGAATTGAACGCCGCGAACATGTTCGCGACACGAGCGCGCGACGTCGCCGCGGTTCGTGCGATGGCCGCGGCGAGCGAGCGGTAGAGCGGCTCGGCCTGTGCGAGTCGATCGGCCTCGGGGTTCCATGCTCCGGTCACGATGATCTCCGCGGTCGGCGCGGCGACCCGGAGCTGCTGAAGGATCGAGTTGAAGCGCGAGGCGAACGTCGCGATCGCGCTCGGCGCGCGCTTGCCTTTCGCCGACAGCGGAAACAGGTCGTTGCCCCACAGCGTCAGCGTTACGGGACTGACCCGTCCGCGGTGTGTACGCAGGAACGACACGGCGGCCTTGAGTTGGGATCCGCGAAACGCGTTGTGCAGCTTGATGCCGTCGGCGAACGCGGGGCAGCCACCACGGGTGAACGTCACAGCGGATTCGCCGGGACATCCGTAGTTGACGACCTGGATCTTCGGAGAGAGCTTCCGCAGACGTGCGGCGAAAAGATCGACGTACCCGGTATCGAAGTCGGACGGTCGGGCCCCGGGCTTCGCCTTGGTCGGCTGGTAGCCGTAGGTCATCGAGTCTCCAAGAGCCAGGTAGTAACTCTTCGGAGGCTGGTACACGGGGCCCGATGACGCACCCGCGAGGCCACTCGCAGCTAGCGCGAGAGCGAGGGCCACCATCAACAGAGAGAGCTTCTTGATGTTCACCGCAATGCTCCTTTCTCGAAGGTCACGGTCGCGTCGGGTTCAGCGTGGGAACGCACACCTCCAGACGACCGGATCGATGCGGCGCAGCTTGGAGTAGTCCTTTGCGTCAAGGCCGTAGACGTTGCCGACGATGGCGCCTCGGTTGTTGATGTCGTTGAGGTTGGTGACAACCACCCGGCTCTTCTGTGATGCCGCCGGGATCGGGAGCGGCCTCAGGGACGTCCACCCGGCCTGCCAGATCCTCGGCGCAGCAGCGTTGAATCCGGTGCTCGTGAAGCTCCCGGACATGCCGGCGGCCTGTCCGTGGTCGTTGACGTCCACCAGTTCAGCCATGGCATGGACGGGAGCAGGGCGCCCGAGCAGCCGCGGCCTTGCCGTACGCGACTGCCAGACCACGGCATTGTCGCGCTCGGGGTCGGTGTTGGCCACTCCGGGCATGCCGTCGGTGCCGAGGTTGCCGAGGTAGCCGACGGTCAGTCCGGATCGATTCGTTGCTTCGGCAATACCGTCCGCGTGGCCCGGAGCGGTCTCCAGCGGGACGACCTTGCCGGACGCGTCCCAGAGCACAGGGTTCTCCTCCCCGTCGTCGTTCGGCAGTTTTCGCGACCAACCGGAGACGACGCCGTCGTCGTTGATGCCGAACGCGTAAGTCCACGTGTGCCCGGGGAGGGCGGGGAGCCGGGTGGCCTTGCCCTCGGGCGACCACCGCACGGCCTGCCTCTGCCCCGCGACGATCAGCGTGGCGGCCATCTGGCCACGGTCGTTGATCGCGTTCCTGTCGGACACTTCCGCCTGCTGCAGGCGACCGTTCGGGCCTTTCAACACTGTCATTCGACCGGCTTCCCAGCGGAACGGAAACGTGCGTTCCTTCTTGTCGTAGAGCAGGCCGAAGACGACGCGGTCGTTGTTCACACCGTAGGCCTCGGACGAGACGTAGCCGGGCAGCACACCGAGATCGACGGCCCCTGCGGCCTTCCCGCCCTTCCACAGGATCGCGTGGATCGGAGCCGAGCCGTGTTTGCTGTCCGCGAAGCCGACGATGTCACCACGGTCGTTCAACGCCTTCACCTGAACCTCCATCGAGTCAGCCCGCGGCGACTTGAGAATCGTGGCGCTCGTTGAACAGGACGTCGCTGCCTGTGCTGCTGGGGTCGCACTCGTGGAGCCGGCGAAGAGCAGGCTCGCGGCCAGACCCGCGATTCCAACGGCGCTCAGATGACGTCCCGCATTCCTCGTCCCATGTGTAGCCCTCTTCATGTCCACCCTCCTCGCGGCAGTCGCTATCGAAAATCAAGCGTGCCGCTCTGGAGTGCCGCGGCACGATGCCCCGGGCAGGCCGACGTTGGTTGCGAAAAGGGAACAGTTCCTGACCGTTCGGCAAGGGTGGCCCCGACCGAACGACCGATTCAGCCGGTGGGCCACTCCGAGCACGTTGCGCGATAGGGCGTGCCCGGCGGCAGGTAGAGCTTCCATTCCTCGCGGCTCAGGTTTCGGCCCGCTATCGCGCAGGCACGCCGGCGCCACACCGCCGGGTCGACGTCCCACAACATCGGGCGTGTCTCGACTCCCGCGACGGCGAGCAGCCTGCCGTCCGGGCTGAATGCGTTCCGCAGCCCGAGAAACGGTAGGTCGACGTTCGGTTCGAGCGAGCCCGGCTTCGGACTCCCTGCGAGCTCGTCGCCGTAGCCGCGGCCCGTCTCGGCATCCCAGAGCCGCGTCGCGCCGAACAGCGTCGTGGTCGCGAGCAAGGAACCACTGCGGTCGAACGAGATTCCGGTGATGGGACCCGTGTGCCCTGCGAGGGGAGGAAACGCAAGGCGCTGATCCGCCACCTGCCAGACGCGCACCGGCCCGATTGCACCGCCGACGGCGACGAGGCTGCCGGTCGGGTCGAACGCGACACTCGGGAACCCGTCGTCCGAGATGGTCATCGACCTACCACGGCGCGAGCGGCTCGCTACATCCCAAAGGTCGAGCTGTCCGCGGTAGCTGCTTGTCGCGAGCAGCGTGCCGTCCCAGCTGAATGCGACGGCGAGCACCGACCCGGCGCCCGGCACGATCTTCCATCCCACCCGGCGGCGGGAGTCCACGTCCCAGAGCTGCACCTCGCCCTGCCGCTGCTGACTGTTGAAGCCGTCGACGCCGTTCGGGTCCAGCGCGACGGCGAGCAGCCGCCCGTCGGGACTGAACGCCACCTGCCAGACCGCCCCGTGCCCCGGGTCGAGCGCTGAGCCCACAGCCGCGCCGCTCTTCGCATCGAAGAACCTCACCGTCCCGTCGATCGTTCCCGCGGCGACGCGCTTTCCCTCAGGGTCGAAGGCGACGGCGGTGACGAGCGAACCGACGTCGATGCGGAGCGCCTGTCGTCGCGTCGCCGTGTCGTACACGATCGCGTCCCCGTCGAACCGCCCGAGGACGAGCCGCCGTCCGTCGGGGCTGAACGCCACGTCAGTGGTGAGATCCCTGGCTCCGCCCAGCGGCTCTCCGATCGCCTGCTCTCCGTCCATGCTCCAGACGACCGCCGAACCGAGGTGTGCGCTCACGAGGGTGCGGCCGTCGGGACTGAACGCGACGTCGTTAACCGGGCTCGTGTCGGCTGCGAGCGCGGAGCCGTACTGCTTCCCGGTCTTGAGGTCCCACACGAAGACCGGTCCCGCGAACGTCGCCGCGGCGACGAGCCGTCCGTCCGGGCTGAGATCGAGCGCGCCGGCAGGCTCGTTCCCGACCGAAAGCGGCGGGCGGATCGGTCGTCTCGTCCGGAGGTCGACGATCGACACCGAGCCGGAGTCGTCGCTTGCGATCAGCGTGCGGCCGCCGCCGGCGAAGATCGCCGTCTCGACGTCCGCGCTGCCGATCGCGAGCGGCCTTCCGACCCGGCGCCCGGTGGCGACGTCCCATATACCTACCGTCCCCGGAGCACCCGGCACGGCGATCCGCCGCGAGTCTGGACTGAACGCGATCGATTGCGCGCCGCCCGACTCCGGAGGCTTGACGATGATCGGCCGGCCGATCACCCGCCCGCTCTCGGCCGCCCAGAGCGTGACGTGGTTCGCCTCTCGCCCGCCCGCGGCGATGACGCGGCCGTCCGGGCTGTAGCGAACGATCTCGAGCCCCGGCTCGTCGGCGGCAGGGTCGGTCAGCTGAGGAAGCCGTTTCCTCGTCGCGACATCCCACAGCTCCACGCGGCCTTTGCCGCCGGCGATTGCCAGCGTCCGCCCGTCGGGGCTGAAGTCGATGCCGTTCGAGCCACCCGGCGACGAGCCCAGGGGCGGGCCGACCGGCTTCCACGTCGTCGTGTCGTACAGCGTGGTCCCCGTGATCGTCGTCGCGGCGAGGCGCGTTCCGCTTGGATTGAACGCGGTCGCAACGACCGGCGAGTCGAACCCTTGCAGCCACGCACGGATTCGCGAGCCGTGCTCGAGCGCGCCGAGCAGCGCGCCGCGTGAGTCGGTCGAGTCGTCGAGTCGGCCGGCCTCGAGTGCCAGCAGGAGCGCAAGGTCGGGATGCTTCGCGGCGGCCTCGCGCGACTCGGCCGCGAGGCGTCCGGCCTGGGCGCTTGTCGCCGAGTGACGCGCCCGTCCGCGCTGCACCAGCGCGAAGGCTCCCGCGATCAACGCCACCACCAGCGCCGCTGCGACGCCGGCGAGCAGGCCGCGGAGACGACGCGCGCGGCGCCGCGCATCCCTCAGCTCGCGCGTCTGCACGTCCTGGCTCGCACCGAGGAACTCCCGTTCGACGCGCGAGAGCTGCCGCTCGTCGCGCGCGAGCTCGACCGCGACCGCCAGGCGTGGCCCACGGTAGAGATCGGCGTCGTTGCGTCCCGTCTCGTCCCAGGAGCGAGCGGCGGTCGTCAGGTGTCGGAGGATGCGGAGCTCCTCCCGATCCTCCGCGAGCCATCCGCGCAGCCGGGGCCATTCACGAATCAGCGCCTCGTGCGCGATCTCCGCCGAGTCGTCGCCCACGACCAGGAGCCGGGCACGCGCCAGCTGTTCGAGCACGGCGGTCGCCTCCCCGCCGCCATCGCCCTCCGGGATCAACTCCGGCAGCGAGACTCGCCTTCGGGTGTCCTCGGTCGCCCCGCCCAGCTCGGTGAGTCGGAGAAACATCCGCCGCATGAGCACTTGCTCCTGCTCACTGCAGCCCACGTAGACATCCTCGGCCGTGTGAGCGACCGCCCCCCGCACGCCGCCGGCTGCACGGTACCCCGCCACGGTGAGGACACGACCATCCCGACGCGCCCACGACTCGTAGAGGGCGTGAGAGAGCAGCGGGAGCGCGCCGGGCTCACCTTCGACGTCGGCCAGCATCGCGTCGACCAGGCCCGCCTCGAGTCGAAGCCCCGCCGCGCGAGCGGGGCCCTCGATCGCCCGGCGAAGCTCATCGACCCGCATAGGCCCGAGCAGGTGCTGGTGGTCGGCCAGCGTGGTTGCGAGGCGGGGGTGGTTGGCGCATCGTCCGTAGAAGTCCGCCCGGAGGGCGACCACGATGGGCGCGGAGCCTGTGTCACGCAGGTCCATCAGCGCGTCGATGAAGCGGGCCTGGCTCGCTTCGTCCGGACAGAGCGTGAACAGCTCCTCCAGCTGGTCCACGATCAGGAGCGCGGGCGGGCCGTTGGAGAGCGAACGCTTCAGCTCCGCAGCTGGATCTGAGCCGGGCGTCATCACCACGACGGGTCCGTCGCGCGCTTCGCGGTACGCCGGAACGACGCCGGCACGGACGAGGGAGGACTTTCCGCTCCCCGACGCCCCGACCACGGCCATGAAGCCACGGTCGAGGATTCGCTCGAGGATGGAAGCCACGACCTTCTCGCGCCCGAAGAAGAGGTCACCATCCTCCGAGCGAAAGGCCATCAGCCCGGGGTAGGGGCAATTGCGGGCGCGTGGCGGGACCGACAGACCGGGAGCAACGACCGCCCACGCAGGCGACGCGGTGTCCCGCACCTCCGCGAGGCCGATCTCCGGCGGAAGCCGAGCGTCGATCGCCTCGGCAGTCGGGTCGTCGATCAGGACCTGTCCCCGAGTGGCCAGCTTCAGGAGCCGGCCGGCTCCGAGCACCGCCTCTCCCTGGTAGCTGCCGAACCGGGGATCCGCGTCTCCCGTGACCGCTGCCGCCTGCGCGTCGAACCGGACCGCGAGCTCGCGGGCGGCGTCGAAGCCGTCCTGGGCCGATGCGAACGCCGCCAATAGCGGCCCGTCGTCGACGGGTGAGATGCAGTGGCCCTGGTGTGCACGGGCGATCTCGTCCACCGAATCCTCCGCGTTCGTGCTCACATCGGCCAGCACGAGCGTGACCGTTCCGCTCGGGAGGTCGGCGCCCCACCACCGCTGCAGCCTCGTCACGAAGACGGCCGCCGATGCGTCGCGACGTCCCGGATCGGTGGCCAGGTTCGGGCGCACGATCCGTTCCAGGGCCGGAATCCGCTCGCGCTCGATCGAGCCCCAGCGCGGCGCGTCCCCGGAGGGAGGTTCACCGGTGAGCAGCGTCAACGCGGTCGCGGCGAACGAGTACACGTCTGCCGCCGCGGTCGGTCTCGCTCCCGCCGCGACCTCGGGTGCGACGTAGCCCGCCGTACCCGCGCGACGCAGGTCATCGGTGGGCGTGGAGGACAGTCCGAAGTCCACGAGGACGATCCGGCCGGACGAGGTGAGGATGAGATTGGCCGGCTTGACGTCTCCGTGTACGACGGGTGGGTCCTGAGTGTGTAGGTGCTCCAATGCCGCGGCCGCCTGGGCGAGATAGCCGATCGCGAGCTCCGGATCGAGCCCAGGGCGGCCCTGGGCGTCGAGCAACGCCTCGAGGTCCGCGCCCTCGATCCAGTCCATCGCGATGACGTACCGCTCGTCGACGAAGAAGTCCTCGCGGACCAGCGGAAGCCCCGGATGAGGCGGCAGCGAGAGAAGGACCCGCGCCTCGGAGAGCAGAGAGGCGCGCGAAGCCTCGTCGGCCACAGGCCTGACCTTCAGCGCCACCTGGCGAACGTGGAGGTGATCGAGCGCCCGGATCACCTCGCCCTCTCCGCCCCTCCCGACCACGTCGAGCGGCTCGTACCGCTCGCGGAGGAGCTCGGTCCTCACCGCGAGTCAGCCGTTCGGGCGCAGGTCGCCCAGCTTGACTGCGCCGCGGGCGACCGCCGCGTTCGCAAGCTGGACGCGTCGCCGCTCGCCGTGTGTGCCCACGTCGAACTTCCCATAGAGCCGCGACAGGTGCTGTTTCACCGCGGCCTCGGAGACGACGAGCTCCGCGGCGATCGCTCGGATCGACGCCGGCTCGGTGAACGCATCACCCGTCAGCAGCGGGCGGCACAGGGCGAGGAGCACGTCGCGCTCGCGCTGCGTTAGCGGAGGCGGCTCGGCGATCGCAGTCGTCTGTTTCCCCCGGCTCGTCGGGCCGCGGAACAGCAGGCGGAGTCGCCCGAGCACGATCTCATCGCCCGAGTGCAGGGCTCGCTCGCCGATGATCCTTCCTCCGTTCACGAAAGTGCCGTTGCGAGAGCCGAGGTCGCGGACGCACCAGGCGTCGCCGAATCGCTCGAACACGGCATGCACGCGGGAGACCCCCTCGGCGTCCACGACCACGTCGTTCGACTCGAGGGTTCCGACGGTCATTCGTTCGGACTCCAGCGCGCGAAGCTCCCGCCCGCTTCGGCCCCACACCTCGACAAAGCTGCTCACCGCAAATCCCCAGGCTAGGAGGCAGCAGGGGAATCGTCAAGCCGCGCGCCGTGCGGAAGGATCGCAGGCGCGTCCTTGATAGCTCTGCTGAGAACAGCCGCGGCGGCAACGACGATCATCACGCCGGAGAGGAGCAACACAGTCGGCGTCGAGCCTGCGCCTTCGAGGAGAAAGCCGGCGGTGAGCGAGGCAAGCGGCACTGGTCCAAGCGAAAGCATCGTGGCGAGGCTCGAGACGCGGCCTTGCATGTCATCGGGTGTGAGCTGGAGCCGATACGCGCCGACGGTCGCGTTCCACGCTGGATGCAAGAAGAACATCGCGCCGTAGATGACACCGAGCGTGATCTCGCCCGGGACGACGATCAGAAGGGGCACGAGGGCCGCCACGGCGCACTGTGTTGCGACGACGATCTCGCGCATGCGAAACCTCCGCGCTATCCGCGAAGCGACGGTTGCGCCGAGTAAGCCGCCGACGCCGACGAAGACGAACATCAACCCGATCAGCGCCGAGGAGGCTCCCCGTTGCCGGGCGAGGACGATCACGACCAAGTACAGCGCGTTCAGGGTGAAGTCGCTGCCCATCACGAGCAGTGACGTCGTCCGGATGAAGGGCTGTCTCCAGAACCACCTGGCACCCGCGCGCATGTCGCCGAGCAAGCGCGTCCGCCCCGCACTGGTGCGCTCTCGGCGGAAGGTCGTTCGGATGAAAGAGACGGTGAGGACGGATACGAGGTACGAGACGGCGTCGAACAGGAACGGGACCGCGCGGCCAAGGGCGAAGAAGAGGCCTCCAAGCGGGGCGCCGACAAGAAGCGCGCCGTACTCGCGCGCTTGGTTGCGCGCAAGCGCTCCCGGAAGCTGATGACCCGGCACGACCCTCGGAAGCGCGGATCGCTCGGCGATGTTGAAGAAGACGAAGCCGACGCCCTCGGCCAGAGCGACGAACACGATCTGAGCGAACGTCAACGTGTCGAGCGCGAGCGCGACGACGACGCTTGTGAGCGCGATGCAGCGCGCGCTGTCGGCGACGATCATCACCCGCTTGCGATCCGACCTGTCAACGAGAGCACCAGCCGGAACGGTTAGAAGCAGAAGCGGGAGCGACCCGGCAAATCCAACGATCCCGGCCTTCGCCGGGGAGCCGGTGGTCGCCAGGACGAGCAGAGGAAAGGCGATGCCTGAGATACGGCCGCCAAGGTCGGAGAGGACCTGGCCGCCCCAGAGCAGGTTGAAGTCGCGATTGCGGTTGAGCGGTACGTCTTCAGCGCTCATCGGAAGGCTCGGCGTCGTCCCGAGGGAGCGGAAATACGAGCGCTGCGGCACGGGCGGGACGCGATCCACGGGGACGTGATGACGGGTCGGCGGTCCGGCCGCGATACTTGGCCAGGAGCTTCGTGCTCGCGCGAGCCAACTGGCGCAGCTCCGACGGGGTCAGGTACAGGAGCTCCTCGGCGACTACTCCGTCCTGCCAACCCTGCGGCAGGTCGGCACGTCGCTCCAGCCAATACGTGCTCTCGCTCGCGAGGCGGTCGATCAGGAGCTTTGTGACTTCGGTGGCGGCGCGGCCTAGTTCGGGTCCTAGAGGGTCCGGCACATGTTCGCCGGCCGTTGCGCGTTTCCAGGGACGCTCACGGCCGTCCGCAGCCTCTGCGCGCTCGATGAACCCGTACTTCGCCAGCTGGCGCAGGTGAAACGAGCAGCTCGCCGTGCTCTCGCCGGTGAGCGCGCTCGCCTGGGCCGACGTCAGCGTCCCGCGACGCTCGACCAGATCGAGCAACGTGAGCCGGAACGGATGAGCCATGGCTCGCAAGACCCTTGGGTCGTGAACCTCGCGCACATCTGATCCAGCGGCGCTCGACCCCGGCTTCACGATTGCCAAGATAGCTTTGCAAAGATCTGTTTGTCAACTCACATCGACGGTGTACGACGAGCCAGAACCACGCGTGCGTCTACTACTTGCAGGCGGCGGCGACGTCGAGCAGGTAGACATCGCAGGCGTTACGCCTGCGCGGTTCGCCCTCGCTTGTGCCGCCACACCCGTTCTGATTGCATTGGCTAGTGGACGAAGGTTGGACCCGTCGCGTTGTCGCAGGCGGCCTCGTCCGGGTGTGGTTGCCGACCGACGAGACCTTGCAGGAGATCGACGGCGTCGCTATCTGGTCCCCCGATGAGGAGCTCGGACGTTTCACGGTCACATCCGCGGAGGGCTCGGAGGACGGCGACGCCCTGCTTGCGGCCGAGCGCGGCTTCGGCGTCGTCGAGGTCGAACAGGACGTGCGCGTTCAGCGCGGGGGGCTTCAAGTCCGGCGCCTGCGCTACCGGTCGCGGCGCCACACACCGCGCGAGGTGCTCGATCGCGGTGAGTCGGGCCCCGCCCACAGTGGCGGCGAGGATGTCGAGACCCTGGCTGACTTCCTAATCCTCGAGTCGGGAAGTCGGCTCATCCGGGCCGGATACGCGGTGCGCACCGACGCACCCGAAGCGCTGCGCGCGTCGCTCGCGCAGGTCTACGCGCGGCTCGAGATCGGGGACGAGGGGCAGTGACGCGACGCGCCGGCGAAGAGCGCACGGCACCCGAGCCGGTGGTCTCGACGCCTGAACTTGCGAAGCCGGCTTTCCAGCCCGAGCTTGCGCCGTTCGCGGATGTGCTCGCGCTCCAGCGGACGGTCGGCAACCGGGCGGTGCGCAGGATCCTCGCCCGCCTGCGAGCCGACTGGAGCACCCAGGCAAACGCGCAGAGCACGGCGGTCGCCACCCGCACACGGCTCCAGGCGGTGCTGATCCCCTACATGGCCGGCCACTCGCGGCGGATCGTGCGCAACACGGCCGAGCTGTTCACGGGCGCCTCACCGCTTCTCACGATGGACGCGATTACCAAGCGCTCGGACTCGGCCGCCCAGGTTGCGAGCCCCACCGCGCCGGGCTGGGTCAGTGTTGGGCGCGACGACGCGTTCTTCGTGGGCACGACGATGAACAACGTCCACTTCCACCAGAAGCACATGATCGGGACGCTCTCCGGCACCACGATGTATGTCCGCGGTCACGACAGCTCGGGGAGCCCACAGTCGCTCGAGGAGATGGCGAACACGGTGGTCCACGAGTGCAGCCACTACTTCGTGTCGCAGTACGGCGAGCTGCCCCAGACCAACGTGTCCGCGTCTAGCTTCGACCGCTACGCGGACGAGTTCCGCGCGTACTGGGTGGAGGGGCGATGGGGAGACCTACCTGCTGCGGAGCGCGCGGCGAAGATCCGCGAGCACCTCGTCGGTACGGCCGGCGATCCGACCTCGGGCTACGGAGCGTTGCACACCGCCTACTTCGCGGCAGGTCCGAACCCATTCAAGACGCGGGTCGACGCCCTCACCGGACCCCTCGGCTTCAACCTCACGAACTCGATCCGCCTGCACCGTCTGTGGCAGCTGTTCAAGGACCAGGCGGCAGGTACCGCGACCGTCGACGACCTCGTGTTCGCGATCGCCCGACTGCCTCCGGCCGAGCGGGCCGAAGCGGCGGGCGCGACGCTGATCAGGACGTTCGAGACAGCGATCGGCGGTCTTGGCGCGCGGCGCGTGCGGGCAGCGCTTTCCGCACCGACGCACGCCGACTACGTGAACAAGATCAACCCGTCCGGTAGCGCGGCCATCAACCGCTTCCTGGGCGCGATCATCATCGGCACGCCCGAGCGCCTCAAGAGCGCATACGGAGCTCTTTCCCGCCAGGACCGGATCACGCTCACGCGCAACCCGGCCTTTATGGTCTTCGTCGACCACCACCTGCTCGATTCGGCCATGCGAGCGGCGGTGTGGGCCATGACCGAGACCTGGAGCGCGGCTCAGTTCGACGCGATGACAACCTTCGTCGACGCGTTGCGCCGTGCCCGCGAAGAGGAGCGCAGCGGCACGCTCAGCGGCGTCCCCGAGTACGTGACCCAGGCGATCGCCGGGCTCCACGACTACTCGCGGTGGACGTTTTTCTCGTGGAGCCGCGAAGGTGCCATGCGCGAATATGTCGACGTGCTTGCGCGGCCCGTCGCGTCCGAGATCCGGGAGCGACTGCGCGACTGACGAAGAGCAGTCTGCGCCGCGCGGCGATTCAAGCGACGCGATCGCCCGGTCATGCGCTTCAGGTGCGGACCCGTGACACCAGGCGGGGTTCTTATTGCCTCCACTGCACGCGCGCACGACTAGTGCCTGGGCGGGACTTTCGACGACGAAGCGGATGAAGGGACTCGAACCCTCGACCTTCTGCATGGCAAGAGCGCGCGATGTTCGCGCCCGTTGCCGAGCGTTCGCTCGAACCGCTTGTTCTTAGGCTCTCCAATCGGGTGAGCGAACGCAAGCGAACCCGAGCGAACGCCGAACCTTGCCATTCTTGCCACGCCCAATTCGCAACCGAGACACTCCTTCGGTTCGCGCGGCCATCGCAGCCCGAAGACCAAGCCCTTCGACATCGCAGGCAGCTCGGAGACGCGCGGTCACGTCACGATTCACTCGGGCGAAGAGCACGAGCTCGCGATCCCGGTGCCGCCGCCGCCGTTCTAGGTCGTCGTCACCGTCAGCCCGACGTTCTCGCCGCCGAGTTCGGCTCGTCGGACAGCCGGCAGCTCGGGACGCAGCTCCGCTTCGTCTACCGGAACTGGTCTCGACAGTCGCCGACGGCTGTCGTACGATTTGATTGCCCTTGCCGTCGGAAAGCGAGCCGCCGTGTCCGATTGCTGGTTCTTCCTAAGTTACGCGAGGCGCGACGACGTCGGCACCGAGTACGTCACGTCCTTCTACGCCGACCTGACGCGTGAGGTCGGCAGGCTTGCGGGCGTCAGCTCCGCGCTGCCGCCGGAGGAGATCGGGTTCATCGACGTCAAGGGGACGCAGCCGGGCGGCAACTGGGACGTGCAGGTCCGCGAGGCACTGCAGAAGGCGAAGGTGCTCGTGTGCCTTTACTCGCGCGGGTACTTCAACAGCTCCTACTGCGGCCAGGAGTTCGAAGTCTTTCGCCGGCGGCTCGAGGCGGCCGGAAACGGCGCCGCGCCGCTGATCCTGCCCGTGCTGTGGTCGGGCAAGGCGGAGCTGCCGAGCCCGCTGCCCGAGGCCGTCAGCAACATCCAGTACACCCACGCGCAGTTCGGCAACGAGTACGCGGACAAGGGCCTCTATCGACTCAAGGCGCTGAAGGACGTCGCATACGACGGCCTCATCATCGACTTCGCACGCCTGATCATCGACCTCGGCCAGCGCCACCAGGTTCCGAGCCTGCCCGGCCTGCCTTCCCTGCAGGAGATGCCGAACGCGTTCGACGCCGTGCAGCGTGCGACCGGCGAGACGCCCGGGCACGCGCCGGCGCTCGGCCCGAAGGTCGCGGTGTTCGTGTTCGCCGCGGCGAAGCAGTCCGACCTGCAGGCTGCGCGCAAGACGCTCGACGCGTACGGCTCGGAGGGCGGCTGGGACTGGCGGCCCTTCTTCCCCGACCTCGAGGACGAGATCGGGCTCGTGTGCCAGGAGGTGGCGACGAGGGAGCGCCTTCGCTTTCAGGAGCTGCCCGTCGGAGAGCAGCTCAAGGAGCAGCTCCGGCAGGCGGAGGAGGCGAACACGATCGTCGTGATCCTCGTCGACCCTTGGACGCTGCGCGTCAAGCGCTACCAGCAACAGTTGAGCGAGTACGACAAGCAGAGCTTCTGGAACTGCGGGCTCGTCATCTCGTGGAACGAGGGCGACGCGGAGACGCAGCAGATGCGGACTGAGCTCGAGCGCGAGCTCGAGTCGATCTTCTTCCGCAGCATGTCGACCAACCGTGCGATCCGGCCGGTCCGATCGGCGGACGAGCTTCGGATCGCTCTCAGCGAGGCGATCAGCGTCATCCGGGCCCAGATCGTCAAGCGGGCCGACCTCGCGCGCGCCGTCGCCGGGCCGCCGCGGCCGCTGCCTCAGCTCACGGGGCCGAGCGGAAACGGGACGTGAGCACGGCCAGAGCCTCCTCGGGCCCGCGGATCGTCACGTTCTACTCGTACAAGGGCGGCACGGGTCGCTCGATGATCCTCGCGAACCTCGCGTGGCTCGTGGCGAGCAGCAGCCGCCGCGTGCTCGTGATCGACTGGGACCTCGAGGCGCCGGGCCTGCACCGCTTCTTCCATCCGTTTCTGATCGACAAGGAGCTTGCGTCGACCGACGGCGTGATCGACTTCGTCACGGACTACTGCGTCGAGGCGATCTCCGTCGACCCGGAAGCGCCGCGGGACTGGTACTTGCCGTACGCCGACATGTCGCGCTACGCGGTCGCGCTCGACTACGAGTTCCCGTCGCTGGGGCGGCTCGATCTCGTTCCCGCCGGGCGGCAGGGAACCGGCTATGCGAGCCGGGTGAACAGTTTCGACTGGTCCGACTTCTACGGCCGCCTCGGCGGCGCCGCGTTCCTCGACGCGGTTCGCGAGTCGATGCGTCAGCAATACGACTACGTCTTCATCGACAGCCGCACCGGCGTCAGCGACACATCAGGCATCTGCACCGTCCACATGCCCGACGCGGTCGCGTTGTGCTTCACCCTGAACAGGCAGAGCATCGAGGGCGCCGCGGCGGTCGCGAGCTCCGTCAGCGCGCAGCGCTCGGACGGCAACTTCGGCGTGTTCCCGATCCCGACGAGGATCGAGAACGCCGAGAAGGCGAAGCTCGACCGCGCGCGCGACTACGCGAGGAAGCGGTTCGACTCGTTCCTCGGCGACATGACGGAAGCGCAACGCGAGCAGTACTGGGGCGACGTCGAGGTGATGTACCAGCCGTTCTATGCGTACGAGGAGGTCCTCGCCTCGGTCGCGGACCGGCCGGGTCAACAGGCGTCGTTGCTCGCCTCGATCGAGCGCATCACGAACCGCATAACGCCGGAGCAGCTCGAGTGGCAGCCGATTCCGCAGGCCGCTCGGGCCGAGATCCTCCGGCAGTACGAGCTGGAGCCGACGCTCGAGCAATCCGCCGAGATCGCGCGGCTCAGGGAAGAGATCTCGCAGACGTCGCGTGCGGCCCAAGCGGCGGGCAAGAGGACGCGGCGCAATGCCATCCTCGGGGCCACCGCTGCAGTCATCGGCGCAATCGGCGCCATCGTTGGCGCCCTCTTCGCGTTCAACGTCTTCGGAGGCTCGTCGAACACGCCCGACCGTGCCGTCTCGCGCGCGGCGATCATCGGCGTCCTCTCGCAGGAGTCGGAGTTCTTCGCCGCGCACGAGTACCAGAAGCTGTACGACCTCTTCTCCTCGGCCTTCCAAGCCGAATGTCCCTTCTCGACATTCAAGGAGAAGTACTCGGCCTTCCACACGGAGACGACCGGAACGCTCTCGTTCCAGGACATCATCATGACCGTCGACGGCATCAATGCGTACGTCCAGTACAAGCTCTCGCTCGGAACAGGCTCGAGCAAGAAGACCGTCCAGGTGACGAGCGACTCACCGGATGCGTTCGTCTTCGAGAACGGAGACTGGCTCAACGACGTCGACAGCGACGTTCCCCCGGTCTGGGGCTGCAACCCGGCGACGAGCCTCGTCGGCAAGCCGTTTGCGGCCACTTCTTGATCGGTCGCCCAGCGAGGTACACGACCGTCGCGCCGTCGGCCCACTCGGGCTCGCGGCGCTCGACGAGGGGGTGGCGGTCGACAAGTACCAGGACGTGCGCTCGTTGAACGGGCGCCCGGTCCGGGTAGACCACGCGGAGTGGATGCCGAGAGCCCGACGCTGGCTCGTCCGACCGCCCGCGAGATACACGTGTGGCGCATCGAGCTGCGGGGCGACCCGGAGCGGCGCGTCGCGTCGCTCTCGGCGGCGGAACGCCGTCGACATTCGCGCCTCCGCGACGAGCGGCGAGATCAGTTCGCAATCAGCCACGGCGCCGTGCGCCAGGTGCTCGGCGCGTACCTCGGACGTGACGCTCGCGACGTTCCGCTCGACGCGGCCTCGGGACGACCGCCGAGCGTTCGCGGCCTCGGGCTCAGCCTGACGCACTGCGACGAGCTGGCTCTCCTCGCGATCGCCCTCGGCCCCGTCG